>Ga0210057_1000263_pt1 | contig 90809 bp, 89 predicted proteins | sample CryGeyCG2114_010_2_FD_183968 | JGI IMG/M metagenome (GOLD analysis project Ga0210057, IMG submission 183968) | Groundwater microbial communities from aquifer - Crystal Geyser CG10_big_fil_rev_8/21/14_0.10 (SPAdes) (version 2) | ecosystem: Environmental > Aquatic > Deep subsurface > Groundwater ... | reverse complement strand
TTTAAGAAGAAGATATCGGCGACCAGCCTGGAAATGTCGCCTAAAGAGTTTCAGAAAAAAAAATCCTTTTAAAAACCTGACAAAAACTCAATTACTTAAATATGTTACTTTAGGAAGTTTTGTTGGTTTAATTGTTCTTTTTCTTTTTTCAACCCTTCTTTTTGCCTGGTATTCTAAAGATTTACCTCAGCCAGATAAAATTGTTAGAAAGGAAGGCTTTTCCACTAAAATTTATGACAGGGAAGGTATTCTTTTATATGATGTTTTTGCCGACCAGCAAAGAACCCCGGTTGAGTGGGATAAAATTCCCCAGTATTTAAAAGATGCGACCGTTGCTATTGAAGATAAAAACTTTTATGAACATAAAGGTTTTGATCCTCGAGGTTGGATAAGGGCAGGCTTTAATATTGTTTTTAAGGGCCGGATTGAAGGTGGGTCGACTTTAACCCAGCAACTGGTTAAAAATGTTCTTTTAAGTCCTAAAAGGGTTATCAGCCGGAAAATTAAGGAATTTGCTCTAGCCATTCAAATTGAGAAGAAATATACCAAGGATGAAATCTTGAAAATGTATTTAAATGAAGCTCCTTATGGGGGAACAGCCTGGGGAGTGGGAACAGCTTCAGAAACATATTTTGCTAAAGAAGTTCAGGAATTAAACTTAATTGAGTCTGCTATTTTAGCTGGTTTGCCGCAAAGGCCATCTTTTTTCTCCCCTTTCGGGCCTAACCCCAAAGCCTATGAGAGCCGGACGAAAGATGTTTTAAGAAGAATGAGAGAAGATGATTATATTACTAAAGACCAAGAAAAACAGGCATTAGAAGATTTAGAAAAAATTAAGTTTAATCCCACCGAAGAACAGTTTAAAGCCCCCCACTTTGTTATGTATATAAAAAGTCTTTTAGAAGAGCGTTATGGTGAAGCCGTCATTGAGCAAGGGGGTTTAAAAGTTCATACGACTTTGGATTGGGAATTGCAGAAAGAGGCTCAAGAAATAGTGAGTGAAGAAATAGAGAAAGTAGAAGTTTTAAACATTACTAATGGGGCGGCTATGGTAATGGATCCTAATACTGGTGAAATTTTAGCCATGGTGGGGAGTAAAAATTATTTTGATAAAGATTATGATGGCCAGGTAAATGTTTGTTTATCCCTACGCCAGCCAGGATCAGCCATAAAACCAATCACTTATTTAGCGGCTTTAAAAAGGGGTTATACTCCAGCCAGCCTTTTAATTGATGTTATTACTCATTTTCCTGGCGGAGCTGGTCGGGCTGACTATATTCCCAAAAATTATGATGGCAAAACCCATGGCCCAGTTCAATTAAGATATGCTTTAGGTAACTCTCTTAATATCCCTTCAGTAAAACTATTGGCAATGACGGGACTAAAAAACATGCTTCAAACAGCTTTCGATCTCGGTTTAACTACTTTAGAGCCGACTGATGCTAATATAGGCAGGTTTGGCTTAACTGTCACCTTGGGTGGAGGTGAAGTTCGACTTTTAGATTTGATTTCCTCTTATTCTAGCTTTGCTAATAAAGGTAGAAAAGTCAGTCCAGTGGCAATTCTGAAAATAGAAGATACCCAGGGAAAAACCCTTGAAGAATATAAAGATACTAAGGGTAAACAAGTAATCAGCGAAGAAGAGGCTTTTTTAATAAGTGATATTCTATCAGATAACCAAGCTCGGATTCTAACCTTTGGAGCTAATAGCCTTTTAAATATTTCTGGTAGATCAGTAGCAGTTAAAACCGGAACCACTGATGATATGCGGGATAACTGGGCCATTGGTTGGACTCCAGGAAAAATTGTTGCCATCTGGGTGGGTAACAATGATAATAGTCAAATGAAACAGGTAGCCTCAGGTATTTCCGGCGCCTCTCCTATCTGGAGAAGAATTATCTTAGAAGTTTTAAAAAAGGAACCAATCCAAGAGTTTAGTCTTCCTTCAGGGATAGTTTCAAAGGAAGTGGACGTTATTTCTGGTTATTCTTCTCATGATGGCTGGGCCAGCCGGAAAGAATTTTTTATTAAAGGAACAGAACCAACCGGAACTGATCCAATTCATACTAAACTTAAAATCTGTAGGAGTGATCAGGGAAAACTTGCCCCTGACACCCTGGTAGCTAAGGGTGAATATGAAGAAAAAGAATTTATTGTTTTAAAAGAAGATGATCCTTTGAATACTGACAAAAATCGCTGGCAGGAAGGAATTGATGCTTGGCTTGAACAGCAAAGCGATGAGAAATATAAATTTCCTCGGGATTATTGTGAGGTAACAGATGAAGTAATTATAAATATTAGAAAGCCAGGTGATAAGTCAAAGGTTAGCAGTAATTTTGAAGTCGATTTGGAAATTACTTCTAATTATAAGATTAAGGAAGTTAAAATATATTTGGATGACGAGCTTAAAAAAACTTTGACAGAAAAGCCATTTAATACTAGCTTAAGTGCTTCAGACGGGATTCATAAATTAAAAGTGAAAGCCAAAGACGAAAAAGCAAATGAAGGTGAAAAAACAATTGAAATTGGAGTTAACCAGGATCCCAAGGCTAGTCCCAGCCCGAGTCCTACGCCTACACCTTCCCCAGAAGTCTCCCCCAGCCCTTCCGCTGAACCTTAAGAATAATCTGTTTTCTGATTTTTTCAATTTCCTTGTCAGTTAAGTTTTTTTTGCTATCCTGATAGTAAATTCGTAAACTTAAATTTCTTTTAAATTTATTTAAAAACTCTACTTTTTTAACTAAAGGATTAGTATTCAAGATTAATTTTTCTAAAGAACCGTAGTAAACAGATCTATCTAAAGTAAAGGTTAAGTCCTCTATTAAGGCAGGATATTTAGGGATTGGTTGATATATCTTTTTTTTAGAGGCTAACCTAGTTAGATTATCAAAATTAAGATAAGCAAGGATAAGCTCATCTTTAATCTCAAAATTAGTTTTTACTTCACTTAAAAGACCAATTTTTCCCAGATTAATTTCTTGACCATTCTTTTTAGCATAAATTGTCGCTGTTTTAGCGCTCTGCCATGTTGAAGGATTAATATTTTTAGCTTTTTTAAAGACTACCTTTAAAATTCCTATTTCTTTAAACATTGATTCTAAAATACCTTTAAGCTCAAAAAATCTATCCTTGCTAAAGACAATTGCTAATTTTCTTTTTTCTAAGGGTAAATTATTATTCTGAGGAATAAAAACATCTCCAATTTCAAACAGCTTAAGATTATCACTTTTACCCAAATTATCTTTAATAACTGAGAGAATAGAAGGAAGAAGATTCTTTCTCAAATACTGCCAATCTTGAATTAAGGGATTTTTAATTTCCAAGTGAAAAGTAGGATCTAAGTTGAAGTTGATAATTTGCTTTCGAGACTGCATTGTATAAGTCATAATTTCTGTTAAACCCCAGCCCTTAAGTAAGGTTTTAATCTTTTTTTCCCATTCTAAATCACTTTTATTGGGGCTTTGATATCCAACCACAGCTCGAGGCAGCTTGGAGGGTAAGTTATGATAACCGTAAATCCGGGCAATTTCCTCAATCAGATCTTCCTGAAGATTTATATCTTTGGCTCTCCAGGAAGGAATAGAAACAAGATAGGTATTTTTAGATTGTTTATATTTAGTCTCAAAACCCAGAGACTTCAAAATCTTAATAACCTTAATGGGTTTAATTTTAAAACTAAGGTATTGTTCTATTAGAAGATGATTCAAATCAACATTTTTTACTTTATACGGCTTATTATAAACATCAATAATTTTGCTCCCTATTTCTCCTTGGGCATTTTTCTTAAGTAAGTCAATTCCTTTATATAAAGCCGGTAACACCATTTCTGGATCAGGTGATTTTTCAAATAAAGCGGAGGCTTCAGTTCTTTGGCTTAAGTTCATACTACTCTTTCTAATTAAACGAGGATCATATGTTTGAACAAACAAAAGAATTGATTTAGTTTTGGAAGTTATCTGACTATTCTTTCCTCCCATAATCCCGCAAAGATCAATAATTCTTTTATCACCATCTTCAATAATAATGTCATCACCTGGTAGGTCAAAAGTTTTTCCATCTAGGGTGGTAATTTTCTCACCTTTTTTACTTAATCTTAAAACCATTTTTTGTTTTTTTATTTCATTCCAATCAAAAGCATGAAATGGCTGACCTAGCTCCCTCATAAGGTAATTTGTTAAGTCAACAATGTTATTAATTGGCCGCAAGCCAGCCAGGATTAACCTTTCCTGAATTAATTTAGGCGAAGGCTTTATTTTAAGGTTTTTAATCACCACTGCTGTAAATCGAGGACAAATTTTTGAGTCTTGAATTGTCAAATCAAGAATTCTTTTAAGACCATATTTAGGTGAAGGCCTTTGATCTAAAAGTTTATAAGGATCTTTTTTAAGCCGGGCTTTAATTCCAAATTGGGGTAAAATAACACTTAGTTCCCGGGCAATTCCCAAAACACTCATCATGTCTACCCTATTGGTAGTGATTTCAATATCATAGACATAGTTACTATTTTTTTTAATCACTTTTTCAACAGAAGCCCCACATAAAGATAAGCAATCCGCTATTTTTTTAGGACTAGCATTAGTTTCCAAATATTCTTTTAACCAGTTATGGGGAATTAATATATTCATTTTAAAATTGCCATAAAAACCTTAAATCATTACTGTAAAATAGTCTTAAATCATCAATTTTAATCCCTGATCTCATCATAAAAGTTCTTTCTACTCCAAAACCAAAGGCAAAGCCATTATATTTTTTACTATCAAATCCAGACGCTTTTAAAACATTAGGATGAACCATTCCTGCCCCGCCTAACTCATGCCAGCCGCTTTTGCATGTCCGGCAGCCTTTGCCTAAGCAAAAGGGGCAATTAATATCGACTTCAAAAGAAGGTTCAGTAAAATTGAAATGAAATGGTCTAAGTCTGGTTTTTCTTTCTGGTCCATAAAAGCTTTTAGCAAAATAGTCAAGGACTCCTTTAAGATTGGCAATACTGATATTTTTATCAATTAAAAGTCCTTCAAACTGGTGAAACATAATTGTGTGAGTAATATCCTGTTGGCGGCGGTGGCATTTGGCAATATTAATCATTTTAATGGGTGGTTTTTTTAGTCTTTCCATTTCTCTTATTTGGCCTGAAGAAGTTTGAGGGGTTAAAACCATCTGGCCGTATTTTTTATGAGGAGGAGCTTTAATGAATAATGTTTCCCATTCATCTCTGGCTGGGTGGTTTTTGGGCATATTTAAAGCTTCAAAAGCATACCAATCCCATTCAACTTGGGGATAACGAACTCTGACAAAGCCAATTTTTTCAAAAATATCAGAAATTTCGGCAATTGCTTGAGAAACTAAATGAAGATGACCTTGCTCCGGTCTTTTACCCGGCAAAGTAAAATCAAACCAATCAGTTTTTTTTGGCTGATCACTTTTTAAACTTCTTTCTTTTCTTCTTAAAGCTCCCTCAATGGCTTTTTTCAGTTCATTAATCAATTGCCCCAGTTCAATTTTTTCTTCTTTTTTAAGTTCAGAAAATTTTTTGGTATATTCATTAAGTTTGCCTTTTCTTCCAAGAAAAGAAATTTTTAAAGAATTTATTTCTTTAATATCCCTAGCTTCTTGAATTAAAGCCAAGGCTTCATTTCTTAAATTATGGAGAGATTCCTTCATTATTTTAAAAGAAGTTTACTTTAGTTTGTTAACAATTTTCTTAAAGCCTTCTTGATCATGAACCGCTATGTCAGCTAAAATTTTTCGATTTAGTTCAATTTTATTATCCGAAAGCTTTTTAATAAAAACACTATATTTAAGATTTAAAGGATTTAAAGCGGCATTAATTCTTTGAATCCACAGTTTTCTAAAATTTCTTTTTTTTAACTTCCGTCCAATATAGCTGTATTGGCCAGCATGAAGATCAGCTTCTTTTGAAATCCGAAACAACCTTCCTTTTGACATTCTCATGCCTTTGGTTCGATTTAAGACCTTTTTATGACCCTGTCGTCTAACTGTTCCAGTTTTTGCTCTCATTTTAAATTACCTTTCTAATTTTTTTAGCCATTTTACCAATAAACACTTTAGTTTTTTTCTGTCTTCTTCTTCTTTTCTGGCTTTTTTTAGCATTAAGATGCCTCCCGCATGAGCCTCGACGAAGTAGTTTACCGGTTTTACTAACTTTAAACCTTTTTTTAACTGATTTTCTTGTTTTTTGTTTGGGCATCTTTCATAACTCCTTTAGCTTTTAAAACTGTCATTAAGAGCCGGCCTTGGAATTTGGGCTCAGCCTCAACTTTACTAATATTTTCCAATTCTTTAACCGCTCTAGTTAAAAGTTTGTGACCAAATTCCTTTCTGGTTATCTGCCGGCCAACAAACTTAACACTTAATCTGACTTTATGACCCTGATTTAAAAATTCTTTGGCTCTTTCAATTCTTGTTTGGTAATCCTTAGAGGCAATAAAAGGAGTAAAACGGATTTCTTTTAAATCCTGCTTTTTTCCTTTTTTGCCTGACCTTAATTTTTTAGCCTCTTGATACTTAAACTTTTTAAAGTCTATTATCTTGCAAACTGGCGGCTGGGCTTTTTCTGCCACCTCAACCAAGTCTAATCCTTTTTGTCTCGCTTGAAATAAAGCTTCATTAAGCGTGATTACTCCAAGCTGCTTTCCTTCATCTGTAATAACCCTAACTTTCTCAGCCTGAATATATTGATTAATTCTATAAAACCTTTTTATAGTTATCCTCCATTGTATATCTTATCAAATTTATGACTTTTCTTCAATTTCTGTTTTAATTTTACTTAAAAACTTTTCGACCTTCATTGTTTCCAAATCTTTTTTCCCTCTTTTTCTGACAGAAACGATGTTCTCTTTTACTTCCCTATCACCAATAACCAACATATAGGGGATTTTTTCTTCTTCTGCTTCCTTAATCTTTTTCTGCATGGTGGCATCTTTATCATTAATTTCAACTCTAATGCTGTTTGCTTTTAACCTAGCAGAAAGTTTTTTAGAATAAGCTAAGTGCTTCCGGGAAATAGGAATAATTTTTACTTGAACTGGTGATAGCCATAAAGGAAAAGCGCCAGCAGTATGTTCAATGTAAACGCCCAAAAACCTTTCAATTGAGCCCAGTAAGGCCCGATGAATCATAAAAGGCGTTTTCTCCTGGCCGTCTTTATCAATGTATTTCATTTGGAATTTAGCCGGCAGATTAAAATCTATTTGAACGGTAGAAAGTTGCCAGCGTCTTCCTAAGGAATCAACGCCATCAATATCAATTTTTGGAGCGTAAAAAACAGCCCCACCAACATCAACTTCATAATGTTCGTGGCCAAGGCCAACTAAAACTTTTTTTAAAGTTTCTTCTGCTTGATTCCAATCTTGAGCTTGACCAAAGTATTTGCTAAGTTTTTGAGGGTCGCGGACTGATAGTTTATAGATAAGTTTGTCCATTTTCAAAGTTTTATACATATAGCTAGTAATTTCCAAAGCAGCTTTAATTTCTGCTTCGAGTTGTTTAGGAGTGCAGATTATATGGGCATCATCTTGAGTAAAGCCCCGAGGTCTAGTTAAACCATGGAGCTCACCGGATTTTTCATAGCGGTAAACAGTTCCCATTTCCGTCCACCTGATGGGCAATTCCTTGTAGCTTCTAATTTTTGCCGTATACATTTTTACTTGAAAAGGACAGTTCATTGGTTTTAAGCGGTATTTTTTGCCCTCAACTTCCATAGGACCATACATACTCTCAGCATAAAATTTCAAATGGCCAGAACGCTGCCAGAGGCTTTCTGAACCAATATGGGGAGTAGAAACCAGTTCATAACCATTTTTAAGATAGGTTTTAAGGGCAAAATCCATTAATAAATGGCGGATCATGGCTCCTTTAGGAAGATAAAGAGGCAGACCTTGGCCGACTTCATCATCAAACATAAATAACTCTAATTTTTGACCTAAAACTCGATGATCTCGTTTTTTGGCCTCTTCAATCTGCCATAAGTATTTATCTAAATCTTTTTTTGTTTTAAAGCAAGTTCCATAAATTCGAGTTAACATTTTGTTTTTTTCATCTCCATGCCAATAAGCGCCGGCGACTGATAAAAGTTTAAAAGGACCGATTCTGCCAGTTGATTGAACGTGAGGGCCTTTACAAAGATCTACATCAGAACCAGGCAGATTAGGTTTTCCTGTCCAATAAACAGTCGCTTTTTCCCCTTTTTTTTCAATTTCCAAAAGCCATTCTTGTTTATATGGATTGTTTTTAAAGAGTTTTCTAGCTTCAGGAAGAGAAATAACTTTTCTGATAATCGGCAAGTCAGCTTTAATAATTTCCCTCATTCTTTTTTCAATTTTGGGAAAATCTGATTCAGCTATTTTTTCTTGATAGTCAAAATCAAGATAAAAACCTTCATCAGTTGCCGGTCCCATGGCTCTTTTTAAACCCGGAAAAAGCTCAACCACTGCCTGGTGAAGAATATGCTCGCAGGAATGCCGCATGGTTTTAAGTAAATTATTTTTAGCTTTATTCATCTGTATTATTCCTGTAAAAATTTTATCAGTAAACACAAAAAAAAGAAAGAAGAATCTCTAAGGCTGTTTATTTTTATTGGTGGGCTCGACAGGACTCGAACCTGTGACCTTTCGCACGTCAAGCGAACGCTCTAGCCAACTGAGCTACGAGCCCTTTTAACAACAACCTATTTTATCAATTTATGTTTGTCGGTGTCAATTTGTTACAGTTACTTTCTACTAATAACTAAGAAATGAGTATAGTTGTTTTTCCCCGCTAAATTCTTTTTTATTATTTGAAGCTTATATAGTTTAGCGGCTTTGCTACTGGCTATGACACTGGTATTTTTGTCTTTTGAGATGGCTAGTTTTTTAGCACTTCCGGCCGTATCATTAGCTTTAATTGGTTTTAGCCAAGGGTGGGTTTTAAAAAATTTATAACATTGGGCTAGAGCGGCTGGATGAGAGTAAACCTTCCTTAGTTCTTTTAGACGCTTACTAGGATTAACTCCTTTTGCTGGGACTACTAAAAGACAGTGGTTAATATAAAGAGAAACTTTTCCTTTAATGGGAAGAGAATATTTAGCCATTAGTTTAACATTCTTTTTAATTGGGCCAATAATAGAGTTTACTATCGGCACCATAGCATAATCAGACTTTTTTTCTAAAACAGATTTAAATAAATCCTTGAACTCTTTTTTAGAATAAGCGAGAGCCTTTCTTTTAAAATATTTATCAATAGCTATCTGGCTATAAGCTCCAGGAATTCCTTGATAGCAAACTTTAATATGTGGTACGACCATTATTAGGCTCTTTATTTTCTATTTCTCCCGGTAAACAGCCTAGATTTCTGGCGGCTGATTCGGCGAGTTCTTGATTTCCTCCTATAGTAGAGGCAATTAGAATGACCATCTCTTTTATCTGTGATTCTAAGGGTAGCTGACAAATATTATTTTCTGATTTTTCGTTCATAGAAACTCCTTTTAAAGCAATAAAAAACCTCCTTGTTAGGAGGTGTTATCTATTTTTAAATAATTATAAAAACTACAAAATCACCTCCTCTTTCTGGAAGTTAAAAAAGAAAAACTTGCTATAAAAAATTTTATTTGTAATTTTCATTTAAATTATTTTAACATAAACCTTTTTAAAATTCTATAAAATATTTCTAGGCTTTTTAAGTCAATCCATTCATCGTCTATATGGATTGAACTGCAAGTAGGTTTAAACATTATAACAGGTATTCCCTTAGCGGAAAAAAATCGACCGTCAGAAGCACCGTGATCTTTATTTAATTTCAAACTTACCTTATTTTCCTTTGCCACCTTAATGATTTTTTTAATATACTTGTTGTTTTTAGAAGTGTTCATTGTTTGACCATCAGATAAAATCTTAAATGTAACTCCTGTTTCTTTTTGACAAACACTTTTTAATAGGTTTAAAATTTGCTTTCTTTGGACCTTTTTAGGATAACGAAAATCTAAAATCATTTCTGCCTTAGAAGGAACAACATTAGCTGCTAATCCCCCTGATATTTTTCCCAAATTAACCGTTTCTAACCAGCGATTAGAAGAAGTAGTATCAGGAACCTTTCTTTTAATTTTTTCATATATTATAAATAACTTTTCCAGACTATTATCTCCTTCCCAGGGACGGCTAGCATGAGCTGATTTTCCCTGAGCCAAAATTTTAAGATGAAGGACTCCTTTTTCAGCTAAAGTTAAATTAAAGTTATCTCCCCCATCAGGAACAATAACACAATCAGCTGTATAGCCTTGGTTAACTAAGTAGTTTGCCCCATCAAATCCACCAACCTCTTCATCTGTGTTTAGGATTAAACCCAGATCAATATCTTTAAGACCTGGATTTAACATTAGTTTAATCATGGCTCCAACAGGCCCTTTCATATCAGAAGCGCCTCGACCATAAAGCCGGCTTCCTTTAAGGTAAGGTTTAAAGGCATTCTTATAATCTCCAGGGACCACATCTAAATGGCCATTTAGAATATACTGATAGTGTTTTTTAATCTTTTTCCCAGCCACTAAAGACAGTTTTCCTTTAGAAGAATATGTTTTTACTTTTAAGCCACTTTTTGAAAGCAGTTTAATAGAATAGTTAAAACACTTTTTAATTTCTTTAGGATGATCTTTATCTGACTCAAACTTTATTAAATTTTTAGTAATATTAAGCATAATTTTAAAATATCATATTTAAGCTAAGTCTGGTATTCCATTGCCAACATAATTAAATTGTTCACCCCTTGGTTGAACATCAACACTTACTCGATCATAATCTTGGCCGCAATTAGGGCCACACATAACTGGACTTTGATCACTTAAGCTAAAGCCTAATCTTCTAGCAACTTCATCCATGTCTGGGAACAAGTTGCTATTTTGTTTTTTTGGATAGTCTTCATGAGGATTCATTAATTATCACCTCCTTTTTGGCATTAAAAAACCTCCCTTGTTTGGGAGGTTTACTAAATATTTTTTTGTTTTTAACTTACTTTAATCCTCCCAAACCATTGCCTTTCTTCCAAATAAGGAAAAGGACATGAAAGTTTCTAATAATTTGGGTTGATAAGAGAATGTTATTCATAACTTTAATATACTAGACATTTATCCTTTTTCTGTCAAGAGGCAATTATCCAGTTTTAGTGGCGGTATATCTTTCTTGAGAAAGCATAAATTTAGTCCCTGATTTTTTCACTCCACCCCAGTAAGCTGATTTTCTTTGAGATCGGTAATTAAAGCTTTCTAACCAAGTTTGAGATTCAACCAGTTTTTTCCGCGCCAGTTGAATCAGTCTTTTAATTCGGCTAAAAAAGTTTTCATGATAAGTACCAGGATTAACAGTGGCTGTAAAAGTGGCTTTTTTAATTTCTACTGATAAACCTTCGGTAGATTCAGCCAGTTTTTTCAATTCTTCTTGAACCGCTTTTATCTCTAGCTTAGCTTCTTCTTCTTTTCGGTGAAAGACTAATCTTTCTTCTTGGATTCGACTTTCAAATTTTTGCTTTTGGACTTGTTCTATTTGTTTTTCTCGGGATTTTAAATAGTCTTCAAAGTTAAAAGGTGTTTCAGGTTGGAGTTCGCCTGAATCACCGACCTGGTCAGAATTCTTATTTCCGCCCAGAAGCTGGTCGGCCATGGCTTTACCAGTACCAATAGTTGCATCTTTAGCTTGTTTTTGAACTGAGGAGCCAATGTCTTTTAAAGCCTCAATAAAAGAAACCGGCTGGTGAGAGCCTTTTTTTTTCTTAGAAGATGAAGAAAAGATATTAATTGAATCCATATAACCTAATGTTACTATAGGCTCATAAGGTAGTCAAGGGCTTTTCTTTTGGCGAGAATTGCAGCAATATAGGCTTTTTGCATGGGGGTGTTTAATTTTTCTTGGATTTTCTTATCCGGAGTAGCTTGAATCATCATTTCAATTTCTTTTGACTCGACCTTAATTTGGCGAGCATTAACAATTGCTTGGAGAGTGAACTCCATTTTTAGAGTTTTGTCGGCCTGTTCCTGATACTCTTCTCTTAATTTTTGAATTGAAGAACCCTTAGAGGTTAAGTATTGATCAATTGTCATTCCTAGTTTATTTACCTGATCCAAAAGCCGAGACAGCATTCTATTGACTTCATCTTCAATAATAAGATTAGAGATTTCTGTTTTAACCTCTTTCATTAAAGTTTTTGTTACCAGTTTTAACCGTTCATCGTAGTTTTTCTTTTGATTCGAAAGATCTTCTTTTCCTTTGTCCGGGGTCCAAATTTTCGCTTTAGCGCCAACACCTCTAATTTCTTTTTCATAATTACCTAGTTTAACTTCTGGCATTTCGCATGATTGAGCTTTAAAAGTCCAGTCTTTATTTTCATCTGAGGAAAGAGGGGTAACTTTAGGGCTTAAAATGGGTCTTAAATTATGCTTTTTAACTTCTTCCTGATAGGTTTCAGGCAATAGCTTTTCTAAAACTTGCCGATATAAAGTTTGTTTATCCAGGCTTTTTTCAACCAATTTAATTGGCGCTTTTCCCTTTCTAAAACCTTTAATTTCTGCTTTTTTAGCGATTTCGCTTAAAACTTTAGAATAAGTGAGACTGACCTTTTTCCAGGGAATAGTAAACTCCAGCTCAAAAGTTTTTTTAGGTAGCCAAGTTAATTTACCTTTTAAAGATTCAGACTTGTTTTTAGGAGTACTTTTTTTAGCTCTTTTTGATTTAGCTTTTGTTTTTGTAGCCATATTCTCCAATTTTATCATTAATTTTAATTTTTGCAATCCTGTGCCTTATTCGCCTTTTGAAAACATCAGGTAAACGAAAGACTTTCTTCATTTTTCTTTTATTCATATCTTAAAGCTTCAATGGGGTCTAATTTACTGGCTTTAGCAGCTGGAGCGACTCCAAAAACAGTCCCAATAGCGGCTGAGACTCCAAAAGCTAAACCAATGGACCAAGGAGTAACCGCTGTTTTCAAGAAATTGCCTAATATTGCCGAGCCAAGGTAGCCTATGATTATCCCGATTAGACCACCAGTAATGCTTAAGAAAACCGCTTCAATAATAAACTGAGTTAAAATATCCTTTTCTTTAGCGCCAACAGCTTTTCTTAATCCAATTTCTTTGGTTCTTTCGGTGACAGAAACCAACATAATATTCATAATTCCAATACCTCCAACCAATAAAGAAATGCCTGCTATCCCACCTAAAGCGACCGTTAAGACCCCTAATATCTGGGTAATGCTGGAGAGAAGATCCTTGCTATCCATAACCGTAAAATCTTCTTCATCCATTTCTTTTAAAAGAATTTTTTCCACCTCAGCGGCTGTTTTAACAGTGTCATCAGCCGTCGGTGATTCAACATATATATATGCCAGATTTTCAATATTAAATTGTTTACTGGCAGCCGTAATAGGAATTAAGGCCATGTCATCTTGATCTTGGCCAAAAGCAGCCCCTTTTTCTGTAAAAATACCAATAACCGTGTAGCGAGCGTCTCCCAACATTATTTTTTTTCCTAAAGATTCTTGATCACCAAATATTTCTTCCTTTAGAGTTGGACCCAAAATAGCGACTCTCTTTCCTCTAGAAATATCAGCCTTAGTAAAATTACTGCCTTCAGCAAGATCTTGTTTTCTGATAGAAATATATTTTTCCGTGGAAGCTACAATCCCGGTTTGGTGAGATTCTCGGCCAAATTTTGCTACTAAAGACTTGGTAACAATAGGAAGAACACTTTTAACATATTGGCCTTCTTTTTCTAGAGTTCTAACTGTTTTTAGAGTTAACTTGTTATTAACTGCTCCAGGAGGTCCACCCTCTCTGCCTCCCTCATCAGAAAACTGAACCTTACCGGGCATAACCATAATTAAGTTTGCCCCTAATTCTTCAAATTGTTGAGAGATATAAGACTGAAGGCCAGAACCGATAGAAACCAATAAAATTACCGATGCTACTCCGATAATTATACCAAGCATAGTTAATAAAGAACGAATCTTATTGCTTTTTAATGAATTTAAAGCTAGTCTAAATGTTTCTTCAAATTCCATTGTCTATGACTCCATCTTTTAGTTTAATAATTCTTTGACTTTTCTTGGCAATATAAAGATCATGAGTCACAATAATAATGGTATTTCCCTGACGATGAAGATTTTTTAAGATTTTCATAATTTCCATTCCTGCTTTAGTGTCCAGGTTTCCGGTTGGTTCGTCGGCAATAATAATTTTAGGATTGTTTACTAAGGCTCTGGCTATGGCTACCCGTTGCTGCTGACCACCTGATAATTGATTAGGATAATGGTGAAGTCGATTAGCCAAACCAACCGCTTCTAGTTTTTCCTGAGCAATTTTTCTTCTTCTATTTCTTTTTATCCCTGCATAAATTAATGGTAGTTCAACATTATCCAAAGCTGTCATTCGAGGGAGCAGGTTAAAGTTTTGAAAAACAAAACCAATTTCTTCATTCCTAATTTGAGCTAAATCATCAGCCTCTAAGTTTTCTGTTCCTCTTTTATTTATAGATATTTTGCCTTCAGTTGGTTTATCCAGACAACCAATTAAATTCATTAAAGTAGATTTGCCCGAACCAGAAGGCCCCATAATACTAACCATTTCTCCTTGAGCAATATTAAGATTGCAGGATTTAAGCGCTTTAACTGTCACCCCATCCAAAGGAAAGTACTTTTTAACATCGGAGACTTTGACAACTATTTTATCTTTCACTTTTGCCTAATTTTCTTTCCAATTCTTTGAATCCAGAAATAGCAATTTCATCATCCTCACTAAGACCCTCTAAAATCTGAGTATAGATATCATTACTAAAACCAACTTTTATTTCTTTTTGCTCAAATCCATTTTCAGTTTTAAGAAAAACATATTTGCCATTTTCATTTTCTTGAACAGCTTCAAAAGGAATCGCTAAAACATTTTCTCTTTTTTCAATAAAGATTTCTACATCACCATTCATTCCCAGCTTAAATTTTTCTTCTTCTGTTGAGTTAGGCAAGGCAAACTTAACTGCATAAGCGGTTCCGCCGCCTGAAGTAACCGTTGAAGTAAATTCAACGTCTTGAACATAAGAAGTAATTTCTTCTTCAGGATAAGCATCTAAAATTAAAGTTGCTAATTGATTTTCTTTAATTAAACCAATGTCAGCTTCATCCACATTAGCTGAAAAATACATTTTATCTGGGTTAGCAAGATAAAATTGGCCAGTGGTAGGGGTAATATTAGTGCCCGGATGAGGAGTATCAATATCAATTACCAAGCCATCAATGGGACTGATCAGAGTAGAATATTTTAAAGCAATATCCGCTATTTCTACATCTAAAACTACCCTGTCTAAATCAAACTGAGACTTTTCTTTTACTCTTCTTATGGTTTCAGTTAAAGCAATATCCCGATAATCATCCAGCATAATTTGCTCATGATCCCATCTCTCGTTCATATAGTCTAAGAGTTCTTGTTTTAGTTTTTTTTCCAATTCCCGACGGTCTAAAGAAGCGATTGCCTGCCATTTTGTAACCCGATCTCCTTTTTTAACTCCTACCCACGATAAACTACCAGAAGTTTGAAATTTTAAAGTCACTTCTTCTTCGGATTTAACTTTCCCTGAAGCAGAAATAGTTAAAGATAAGTCTTGTTTTTGAACCGGAGCCACGTCATAGCTAGGAGCGTTTTTAGAAGCTAAACTCCGGCTCCCAAAAAAAACTCCGCCTATTATAAAAAACAGAGCTATAAAAAGAATTTTTCTTTTTTTTATTAATTCAAATATTTTTTTAGTTGTGTTTTTTATCATCTTTAATCCTTGGTGCCGCGGGAGAGACTCGAACTCTCACGTCAAAGACACACGGTTCTAAGCCGTGCCTGTCTACCAATTCCAGCACCGCGGCTCTATCATTCTTCTGCTTGTAGAGGTTCTGGTTGTACTGGTTCGTTTGGTTCTTGTGGACCTACAATTTTTATAGGTATTTTAGTTTCCTCAAGCGACCAACCTAAATCACAACCTTTGGGTAATTCTTTTTCAGAATCAGACATTTTAATTTTTATAAATTTTTAATAATTGTATTTTACCAAATATTTAAAGAATGTAAAACAGTCTTTTTACGTTTATTTAAACCTTAAAGCCTTCCGATGAGTCAACCATTCTAGATTATCATCTAGTTCCTTTAACTTTATTTTATTTCCATATTTAATTTCTAAGGCCTTTTTAATTAGAAAATCAGCTAGATGGGGATTTTTAGGTAGAACTGGTCCATGTAAATAGCAGCCAATAACATTTTTAAAGACTGCTCCTTCTGTTTTATCTTCACCATTATTACCAAAACCTTTTTCTACCTTTCCTAAGGTAAAAGTTTTATTTTTTTCCTTTTGTTGAGAAATATTAGTTATATAAGTATTGCCTGAATGATTTTCAAAGCCAACAAGTTTTTTAGAAATATTTTGGTCAATATTTATAGCCTTTTTGTTAATATTTATTCTAATATTCCCTATTTTTCTTTTAAAACTAGCAATGGTTTTTAAGTCAAATAAAGATATTCCGGGAATTTTTTTACCGTCATGGGTTTTAAAATAGTGGCCAAAAAGCTGATAAGTGCCGCAGATAGTTAGCATGGGGACTCCCCTTTTAGCTTCAGCTTTTAAAATTCCACCTTTTTTTTGTAAATCATTGGCGACAATTTCCTGTTGTCTGTCTTGACCGCCGCCGCCAAAAAACAAGTCAAACTCTTTTTCTTTAATTGAATCCCCTGGAGAAACTGAAATAACCTCTACTTTTATATTTCTTAATAAACACCTTTTTTTTAGACAGATAATATTTCCCCGGTCACCATAAATGTTTAGTAAATCTGGATAAAGATGACCAATTTTGATTTTCATTGTTTTTTATTTATTAAATAAATATTTTAGTCTTGCCAACTTAAATGAGTTAACTTCATTTGGTTAAGGATCTTTCTTGTTTTAAGCATGGCTGTATAGGTGGGTAAAATAAAAAGGTGGTTATCTTTTTCTTTAAGTAATCCCCTAATGGCTTTTTTTAAATCAGAAATAATTATTACTTTTTTATCTAAAGAATATTTTAATCTTAAAGCTAAATCAGCTGATCTTATGCCTGAAACATAGATATTGCTTAAATTTTTTGTTTTAAGATTATCAAAATCTACATCCCAAATCCAGGACACATCCCGGCCGTCAGCAATTAAATCATTTAAAACTAATAGTAAAGAGCCTTTTTTATTTTGAGTTAATAAATTTAAAGTTTTAATTATTTCATTAAAGCCAGTGGGGTTTTTAACTAACAAAATTTGAAGGCTTTTATTCTTTATTTTAATTTTTTCCGTCCGGCCAAAAACAGGCTGAAACTTTTTTAAAGCAGAAAGACTAATTTGAGGAGTAATACCTAAAGTCAGACTAGCACCAAAACCGGCCAAAAAGTTATAAACATTATATAAGCCGCTTAGCCTGGTTTTTAAAAAATACTCCTTTTTTTCAGCAACAATTTTAAACTCTAAATAGCTATTTTGATTAAAGTTGACATTAAAGGCTTTAATTTGTTTTTGGGGTTGAGTTAAGCCGCAGGAAGAACATTTGTAGTTACCTAGGTGAGATAAATAAACTGCTTGATACTTTAAGGGTAATAAACATAAAGGACATAAAGTAGCATCAGAAGCATGACTTAATTCTTGTCCACCAATTTTTAAATCATTAATCCCATAAAAAATAACATTGGTTTTTAGCTTTTTGCCTAAATTTGCCAGAGTGGGATCATCAGCATTAATAATTAAAGTAGTTTTAGAAGATAATTTATTTAAAGCCTCAAGCCATTTTTTAGCTAAGGTATCAATTTCTCCATACCGGTCCAACTGATCCCGAAACAAGTTGTTTATGATCACCACTTTGGGTTTAATAATTTTAATAGCTTGAGGTAAAACTGCTTCATCAATCTCCCATAGGCCAATTCTTTTTTCAAGCCTACCTTTTAAATTACTATTCTTTAATAATTCAGAAAGAATTCCCCGGAGGAGGTTTGAACCAGCCCGGTTATGATAAAATTTTATTTCTGCTTCTTTTAAGATATTGCTTAGCATCCGACTAGTGGTGGTCTTTCCATTTGTGCCAGAAATAAGAATGGAATAATCAAGTTGAGATAAGTATTTCTTTAAAAGATTAGGCGATAATTTTAAAGCTAAAAGACCCGGGGCAGCCGTTCCCCCGGTTTTTGTTAACTTAAGAAAAAAAATAAGAAGCTTAGCGATAATAATGGTAAAAAAATTTCTAATAAACACTCCTTTATTTTATCTTTAAATAAAGAATTTGACAAATCAATTATACAAAGCTTTTTACAAACTTAATTAGTGACCAAAAGCCCTTTTCTATTAATAAACTATCCTATATTAATCCAGTTTAACCAAACAAAACCCATAAAAAAACCCATCAGTAAGCCCGGTGAGGTTTACCAATGGATCTAGAGAAAAATATACCACACAACTTATAATATGTCAAGAACCTGTGTTATAGGTTGGTAATTTGCTTTTCCAACTCTTCAAGCTCATTCCTAAACCGATTAACACATTTTGCCCAAGCACCATCTTTTTGAACGGATTGAGGGCAATAAACCACCATAATATCTTCAGGGGTTTCCATTCCCCTATCAAAATATTTTATTCTTAATGTTTTGGCCATTAAATGAAAGCTATCGGCCCAACTATCAAAACATAATGTTTTCTTTCCATAAACTCCCAATCCAAATGGATTATTACAATCAGGAGGAGACTTTTTGCCCAGATTTGTCTCACACATGGCAATGGCTCCAATTAAGTAGGGGTCAATTTCAAAATCTAAAGCATATTTAACTAAATAATCACTTTCTTCAGCCATGGGTGATTTATAGCTTGTTAAATATTTATTAACTACTTCATAAGTTGGATCATAAACTTTATCGGAGGCTGTTTTTAAACCCAAAACCGAAATTAAAGAATTTGAAGAAGACTGACTAATAAAATTATTGATATTTTCTTCAGCCAACACCTGTTTTAGAATATATTTAGTCCGATAATTAAGTAGAGAAAAGCTTAAAAAAATAGTAAGCAAAAACAATAAGGGCCAAACAATCACAATGAACAGGCGTTTCATTCTTTAATACTGACATAAATAAAAAGAAGATTCAAGATTACCTAATATAATGAGTATATCTACAAAATCGCTCGAACTTATTTCCGAGAAAACTTTTAAGTTTTCGAGGAATCAAGCTTGTCTTATTTTACCAAAAATTACTGACAAATTAAAGCTCCGGCAATGACGGCAAGAAAAAGGGGTTAAAGGGGAAAATGAATTGCCGTCATTGCCTCCGCTTGTTGCGCTCGCTTCGCTCGCGCATTGTTGTTCGCTCAGGCCTCGCTTCGCTCGGCCTTCGTTACTTTTGGTTTGCCGGAAAAATTTTCGCTAAAAAGAAAAACGGGGATTATAAGTTTCCTCCTGTGAGAATAAATCCTCGATAAGTTTAGTTAAATTAATTTTATTCATATATTTTACTGTCCACTTACTATTATTAAAATATCAGCGTCTGGTTTTGTTTCTCCTTCAGGTAAGTTAGAGATTTCGCCATTGGTTACCTGGATAATTTGTTTAAGAAAATCATTGTTAACATTATTTAAGTTTATTACTAAGGTTTTTTGATAATCATTTTTTTGAGCATTGCTAGTTATAACTGTAATGTTTTGTATAGTACTGCTTAATTTAGTTTTCATTAATTCTGCTAATCCTGCTTTTTTACCACCATCGTAAATTGCTACTTTAATAATACTTGGTGTTGCTTCTGGTGCAGGCGTTGGAGATGTTTGAGAAGTTTGTAAGTTAATTGGAGCAACGGTAATTATTTTGTTAGTTGATGGACGGTAGAGAATTGCTTCTCCTGCTTTAGTAAAAATTAATAATTTATCTCCATTTTCAGAATTTGCAAAAAATGATTGATCCTTAAGTTTATTTTTATCCGTAATAGTAGCAACAGATGGTTCCTCTTTAGGAAGTTCCATAAATTGTCCAATTTTTTGTGTTAATTGCACTGCTTCTTGTTTGAATAAACTATCAGAATTATTTTTTATGGCGTTATACTGAATGTAGAAATAAACAGCAAACCCCGTTGCTGTTATAAAAAAGACCAAAATTACAAACAGAAGAATAAATTTTTTATTAAATTTTTGAGAAATATTTATCATATTGTTTCATTTTCGTCAGAAATCAAGCTCTCTGCTTATTTAGGGAGTAGCGCTTGGGCTTGCTACTAAAGTTGGTGTTAAACTTGGCACAATGGTTGGCTCTATTGTGGGGGTTGGGTTTGGTGTGTTTGTTGGCTCATTTGTTGGGGCTACAGTTGGTGTAACTGTTTCTGTTGGTGTGGTAGATTGTGTAATCGGTGTTGGACTTGGAACCGAACCACTGCTTTCGTAAGTTTTGGCGTCTTTAATCGAAAGTGCAGACCAGTTGAATTGTGCCTCTTGCGCCAAAGTTGAACTGATTTTAATTGTAAATCCTTTTGTAGTTACATCAGCAACCCAATATTTAGTATCGTATTGACCTAATGGCGTAATATTAACAATTGGAGTGTTTACATATTCTTTCTCAAAGACTACTTTAACCTCAGAGTTACCAACGTTCACCTTTGCATATCCTGCCATGTCTTTATCCTGAAACGTAACTCTACCTCCAAAAGTAACATCAGCTAAATAATTAACCGCATTTTTAAAAGTAGTAATTCCTTCAAAAATTGCTTCCTTTATAAAATCTATTGGGTTTGAGGCAATAATAGTTTGTTTTTCGGAATCAAAAGTTAATCCTGGAATTGCTTTTATGGCGGCGCTTTGAGAAGCAATTTCTCCTTGTTGCTCTTTGATCGCGTTCAACATAGCCCACATAATTGGATCAGCATTTAATCGCAAATATCCGTCAGATCTCATAGATATTGCTTCAGGGATAATTTTTTGCACATCTTGGGCAGCAAAGCCAACATAAGAATTTGTTGAATCAATTCCTAACGGATTATCAGCTTTATAATTAAATTTAATCGCGTTTAATTGCATTATTTCTTTGAGTCCTAAAGTATAATCTCCTTGAATATCTTTTAACCTAATATCAGATATCGTTCCCCAGCTGGTACTTCCGGTTTTGTCAGCTGTATCACTATTTACTGCCAACGATCCGTTAATATACGTTTTGTATGCTCCCGGACTAGTCGTTCCGATGCCGACGGAGCCGGTTACAAAAAGTCCCGCATTACTTGAATTGTCTCCTGCAATAATTTGTAAATTAGCACCATTCCTTTTGAGTGCCGGGAAGGCATTGGTTGTACCACCAAAAGCAACTCGGTCAAAATCGGTACCAGCAGCGTTATACCAAAGATATACACCCGTGGCTGAAGAAGTTAAACCTCCTCTTGATGACCACCCGATCAGACCAGTTGATCCCGCTATTACATTCGTTCCAGCCGTTAACGACCCCGATGATTGAATATTCCCTCCAAACAAAGATGGCGTGGTTCCAGATGTATAAATTGCGTAGTTACTATTTGTCCCTTTGGCCAATGCTTCAACCCTTATGCCATAATTGTTAGTAACCGCGCCTGCGCCAGTTGGGTCTGTAATATAAACTCCATTTGCGCTTGATAATATACCGCTTGATATGGCTGGCCCAGAGTACAGTCCATAGTAACTAGATAGAGTCCCGCCCGTGCCAAAAGTTGGAGCCGATTGAAATGCCGCGTAGTGGTCGTAATTGGCGGTCCCCCCAATGTCTATTCGAGCGTCAAATGAGTTGTAGCCGATAGTTCCACCTCTTGTAATGTCAGAAGAGTCAGAAAAAGCATGTCCATTCCCGCTGATTGTATCGTCGACGACGCGAGCGATAAGGACTTGTGAGTCACTACTATTTGATGTAGCTCCTGTTCCTACTTGCAATTTTGCTCCCGGACTAGTCGTTCCGATGCCGACGTTGCCGCCTGGCATTAAAGAAAGATTTTGAGAAGTAGCTGTAGTTATTTGAGCAAGACCAGCGCCGGTAAAAGCGAGATTTGCTCCCACTCCAGAAAGTGTTAGTGCATTTCCTGTTCCTGATAATGTTTGTGATAATCCTGTAAATAATGTATTTCCGGCTGATCCCATTGTTCCAGTTGTAATAATATTATCTGCTCCTGTATCTATTGATCCAAAACCAGACGTAATCGATCCTACGTTTAATGCACCAACTGAAGTTAGTGAAGAGGAAAGAATTCCTGATCCAAGTGTAGTTCCTGATAGAACATCAGTTCCGTCAATTTTAAAAGTTAATCCAGATGATAAATTAAGAGCGCCTGTCATTGTATCACCAGAAGAACTTACATAAGCGAGAGATTTACATTCCCATAAACTGGTAGTGGAATTCCATCGTAATACTTGATTGCTACTACAACCTCTAAGTAAAGCTAGCCCAGATGAAGAAATCTCCAAACCAGAATTTGATGAAGTATTTAAACTTGTGTCAGATGTTGGCAAATTAAGAGTTATTGCATTTGAGGAAATAACCACACCATTACCAACGGAAATAGTTAAAGTTACTGTTCCTGAAGTTCCACCGCCTGTTAATCCGCTACCTGCAGTTACACCAGATATTCCACTACTGCTTCCCGTATCGCCTTTGTCGCCCTTATCACCTTTGGTGCCGCCATTGCCGGAAATTCCCTGGTCGCCCTTATCACCTTTAAAAGCAGCTGTTCCAGGAGTACCTTGCGAGCCCTGATAACCACGATCTCCCTGATCTCCTTTTTCGCCTTTTATAGTAATTGGTTGAAGTTGAGTAAATGCTAGCCCTTGTTTTTGCTCCAGTGCTGAAAAAAGTTCAACCAGACATTTATCATCTAATCTCCAAAATGCTCCACAATATACACCACGAAAGAAATTATAAATACCAGACTTTTGAGGTTGTTTTATCGGTTGACTAGAAGCATACGCACTATTAGGAAGTATTAAAAATGATAGTAAAATAAAGAAAAGAAAGAAATATTTTACAAAACCGCGAAGCGGCTTACTCTCTCTCTTTCTCTCTCTCTCTCTCTCTCGTTTGCGCCATCAATTTTTGTAGCATTTTCTTTAGGCATATCATATTTTAATCATAGAAATTCTAGATTTATTGTACTATTTATTTATATCAATTACTAATTTAAAAAGCAAATACAAGAGGTAAAAAAAGAAAAAAATAAAACTGGCGAAAATTTCTCCCGAAAAAAGAAAGCGAAGGCCGAGCGAAGCGAGGCCTGAGCGAACAACAATGCGCGAGCGAAGCGAGCGCAACAAGCGGAGGCAATGACGGCAATTCCTTTTCCCCTTTAACCCCTTTTCCTTGCCGTCATTGCCGGAGCTTTAATTTGTCAGTAATTTTTGGTAAAATAAGACAAGCTTGATTCCTCGAAAACTTAAAAGTTTTCTCGGAAATAAGTTCGAGCGATTTTGTAGATATACTCCAAAGTCCTAAATTTTGGGGCGGCACGAAGTGCCGCCCATGGAATTAGTGCGTCTCCTCGGGCAATTTTCTCGGAAAGAAATCGAAAGCCGAAAGATTTTAATTTTTGCCAACAACTTTTTAAGAAAACCACCCTTTGCGATATTATTTGTCCCGACTTTACGTCGGGACACTTTGCCCAAACGCACAAAAAGATTTTTGCTTTATAGTACAATAATAGATATGTACAACAGTAACTCGCAAAAATTCTTTTTGTATGCGCGCAAGTCAACAGATGTGGAGGATAAGCAAGTCTTGTCTATCGAGGCGCAATTAGTTGAACTTCGGGAATTTGCCAAGCGTGAGAGTTTAGATGTTATCGAGGAGCTTATCGAGAAACAATCAGCCAAAATTCCTGGCCGGCCTATTTTCAATTCCATGATTGAGCGAATTGAAAAAGAAGAAGCCTCGGGAATTTTGGCCTGGCACCCTGACAGACTTGCGCGAAATAGTGTGGATGGTGGCAGGATTGTTTACATGATCGACACCGGAAAAATAAAGTTTCTCAAATTCCCCCAATTTTGGTTTGATGCTACACCTCAAGGAAAATTTATGTTGACGATTGCGTTTGGGCAAAGTAAATACTTCGTGGACTCGCTTTCGGAAAATACTAAACGGGGACTGCACCAAAAAGTCAGACGAGGAGAAATGCCCGGGGTTGCGCCGGTGGGCTATATTAACGATTCGCGTACTAAAACCATTGTCGTTGATAAACGAAAAGCGCCGATTGTTAAAAAGGCTTTTGAAATGTTTGCCACCGGCAATTACCGGATTTTAGATATTGCTGACTTTTTGGCAGAAAATGGCCTGATCAGTAAAACGGGTAAGTGTTGGAAAATTGATCGGGTAAGCAAAAGAATTTTAAGTAATCCGTTTTACTACGGCCATTTTCTTTTCCTCGGCGAGATCCACGAAGGGGTTCAAGAGCCAATCATCGCAAAGAAACTTTTTGATGCTGTCCAGCTCGTATTAAATAAAAGATCAAAACCCTGGTCAAAACCTCGTGTTCCCAAACCCTTCTTGGGACTTTTTCGTTGCGGAGAGTGTGGCATGATGATTACCGCCGAACAGAAATTGAAATATTACAAACACACCGATCATCACGCCACCTATACCTATTATCGCTGTACGAAAAAGTCTAAAACTGTTGTATGCAGTCAGCCGTATACAAGGCAAGAGGAGCTGGACAGCCAATTATCAAAGATGATTTTAAAAGTTTCTTTGCGGCAGGATTGGGCAAAAGATATGCTTAGTAAATTGGATTTAGAGAAAGCGGAACTTGCCCATTCCTGCGGTGCGTTTGCTCAAGAAAAGCGGGAAAGTATCAAGGAAATAACCATCAAACTTCAGCGTCTTCTAGACTCATATCTTGACCAAGATGTTGACCGTGACTCTTATTTAAACAAAAAACACGAGTTGCTTTCTAGTAAGAAGACGCTGGAAGAACAAATTTCCCGCTTTTTGCAAACGCACAATGTTTGGCTCGAACCCATGAAAGACTGGATAGTTGAAGCCGCTGGCGCGGCTAATATCGCAAAGGGTGAGAACTTAGAAGACAAAAAGGTGTTGGCTCAAAAAATCTTCGGCTCGAACCTTCTTCTTTCCGAGAAAATTGCCCGAGGAGACGCGCTAATTCCATGGGCGGCACTTCGTGCCGCCCCAAAATTTAGGACTTTGGAGCGGGTGATGGGATTTGAACCCACTACCTTCTCCTTGGAAGGGAGACGCTCTACCAAATGAGCTACACCCGCATATTCGTAAGATAACTTATTTTTTAAAGTGTTTTAAAACAATCTGACTTACTTTTTTACTATCTGCTTTTCCTCCAAGTTTTTGGATTGTCATTCCAATTATAGGACCAGGCTGATTTATATTAGGATTACTAATAATTAATTTTTTAATTTCTTTTTCTAATTCTTCATCACTTAACATTTTAGGTAAATAACCTTTTAAGATTTTACTGTCTAAATCACACTTAGCAATTAATTCTTGACGGTTAGCTTTTTTATAAAAACTAATGCTTTCTTCATTTTTCTTAACTAGGCCTTTAATTAACGAAATTATTTTTTCATCATCCAATTCTTTTCTGCCCATCTCTAATTCTTTATCTTTAATCTGGGCCATTAAAAATCTCAAGCTTTCGAGTTTTTCTTTATTCCCGGCTTTTAGATTTAAGATAATATCCTGATTTATTTTTTCTTTTAAATTCATTTAGTCGGAGAGCCGGGATTCGAACCCGGGACCTCACGCTCCCAAAGCGTGCACGCTACCAACTGCGCCACTCTCCGTTTTTAGATTTTAAATATTCATATTTATCTGTGCCGCGGGAGGGAATCGAACCCACACAGAGAATTACCTCTACGAGATTTTAAGTCTCGCGCGTCTGCCAGTTCCGCCACCGCGGCAAACAGTAATATTTTACCCCAAAAAACTATTAATTAAAAGATTTTAAAATATTAATAGGAGTAAAGACTAATGTCTATTTAGTACTTTTTTAAGTAGTTAATCTTGGCCTCAGACTTTATTTTTTCTAACCAAGTCTGAATTGCTTCAGAAGTTTTTTGCTGTTGAAGCTGGCTTTTAACTGTTCCTCTAATTTCTGCTGGTTCAGCTTCAGGAGGGATTGAAGCCTGATTTTCTTCAATATAGGTATCTATTTCTTCTTCAGTAATTTGGGTATTTTTACCCGCTAGTCCTTCGGCAATTTTCTGGATTTCAATTTCTTCTTCTAGCTGGATTCTGGTCATACCTTGAAGGGCTAAAACTTCATCTAATTTTTGACCCCGAGCAGCTAAGTTATCTTCAATTATTTTTATTTCATTAGCCAAATCTTCTTTAGTGACTTTAAAACTCTCTTTTTTGGCTTCTTGCAAGATTAATTTTTTGGTAATTAAAGATTCTAATGTTCGTTTTCCATTCTGAGCTTCAAGAATTTTAATTAATTCAAATCTGGAAACTGGCCGGCCATTAACTAAAGCCACTACAAGATAAGAACTAAGGAAATAGAGTCCTAAAGCAATAGCTAAAAAGATTAAAGCTGGTTTAACATCAATTTTTTTCTTTTTCAAAAAATTTTGGATTTCTTTACCCAACGGAATATTTATTGAAGAAAGATTAATCCTCAAGGCTTGTTTTTTATTGTTCTTCTTTTTTGCTTTTGTCATATTAAATATTATAACAAGATTTATTTAAAAAAAAAGGGGTAAATTAAACCCTAGAAATTTTTTTTCAAATAGTTCCAGAAATCAATTTCATCTTCTTCGTAACCTAAAGCCCAAAATGCTATTCCGCCTAAACTATTTTGTTTGGCTAATTTAAACTTGGTTACTAAAGAATCATAGTTTTCAAAATATGTTTGCCACCAAGCTCCATTTTGGTTATAGGAGATCCAGGGTGAAGAAGCCGTCGCATCCCAGTTTATTTGAAGGTTCATTTCTTTGATCATTTCTTGGGCCCGTTTGTAACTTATCATTTCCCCTAAGTATGAGTAAGATTTGGCTCGATAAGAATCATCAATCGTCCTCCATTTGTAACCATATAAGGGAATCCCTAAAATTAATTTTTTTTGATTACTTTTATCTTTAATCCGAAGTTTAAAACTGTTAACAGCCATGCTAATTGAGTAATCATCAAGTGAGCTTTTGTTTAAGGGTGCCACTGGTCCAGTATACCTTGTTCTGCTCTGGGTAAAATCATAGGCCATTAAAATTATTTGATCAACAATTTTGACCATTTCCTCTAAATTATATGGTTGACCATCAATCATGGCTTTGGGATAAATATCGACTGAAATCATGGCCTGAGAATCAACTTCTTTTAAAGCAGATTTAAGCTCTTTTAAAAAAAGATTAAAGTTATATCCAAACTGATCATCTGAATATAAAGGGAAATATTCAAAATCAATATCTACTCCATCTAAATCGTAAAGTTCATATATTTTTTTAATTTCTGAGATTAACAGAGCTCTTTTAGACTCGTTTGCTACTACTTCAGCCATAATTGAAGCCTCAAAAGAACTAAAACTTAAAAAAACTTTTATTCTTCTCTGTCTCAATTTTCTAAAAATTTCTTTAGTTTCAGGCCTATTTAAGTGATGCCAGCCTGGTTCAGTTTCACCATATTCTTCTTTTAGTAAATAGCCATCTTCTAAAACAGTTAAACTAAAATAGATTAGCTGATCTAAAACATCATAATTTAGGGAAAGTTTTTCATTTACTGACCAGTAAGGGAGGAAACCAATTATTTTTTGAGGACCTTTGATTTTTAAAAAGGGAAAACCAGCTACAATTGGAGATAAAAAAGAATTAGTTTGACTTAAGAAATACAAACCAATGTTTATAAAAGAAAAGATAACCACTACCACAATAAAGGTAAAAAATGTCTTTAAAGGATTAAAAACAAATACATTCTTTTTCATTATTTTATTATATCCTTATCTTTTGGTTGAATAGAAGAGGAACTTAAATTATAGAGTAATATTATTAGTCAGTTATTTTAGATGATATAATATTCAACAAAGCGCCTGTAGCTCAAAGGATAGAGCATCTGTCTTCGGAACAGAGGGCTGGAGGTTCGAGTCCTCCCAGGCGCACTTTATTTTAAAATTAAGTAGAAAAAGATTTTGCTTGAAAATCTAGGCTTTGATATAATTAAGTTACTAAATTTTAAGAGGGTCGCTAGCTCAACTGGTAGAGCAATTGCCTCTTAAGCAATAGGTTCAGGGTTCGAGTCCCTGGCGACTCACAAAATGAATATAATTTTAGGAATAATCCAAATAACAATATCCTTAATCATGATAGTTCTGCTTTTAATGCAGTCTCAGGGTTCGGGTTTAAGTGCTACCTTTGGGGGTTCATCTTCTTCATACCACTCCAAAAGAGGAGTGGAGAGAGTAGTTTTTGTCTTTACTATTATAATAATTATCCTTTTTTTCCTTTCCTCAATTGCTAATTTTTTAACTTATTAAACAATGAAATTTTTTAAAAGATTCCGCTTGTTTTCCTGGGTGACTAAAGCTTTTTTAGCTAAGCATGGTCGTACTATTATAGTTGCTTCATTAATAGGAATTATTGGGTTTTTCTTTATCGGGAAAATTATGCCTCTTCTTCCCCGTCTAAAAAAACATGAAAAAGTTGGTAAAATTGGAAGGTTGGATTTGGATAATCTTCCATTAGAAATAACTAGGCTTTTAAGCCTAGGTTTAACTACTGTGTCTACTGATGGCTCGGCTGCTCCAGGATTAGCCAAAGAATGGCAAATATCTGGTGATGGTTTAGTTTACACTTTTACCCTATTAGATAACATTTATTGGCAGGATGAAACTCCAGCTACTGCCTGGGATATAAATTATAACTTTAGTGATGTTCAAGTTAATGTTTTAAGCGATAAGCAAATTAGATTTACCCTAAAAGAACCTTTTTCTCCTTTTTTAATTATTCTTAATCAACCAGTTTTTAAAGAAAACTATTTGGGTGTTGGTCCCTATAAAATTAAGAGAATTAAAAAATCAGCCAATCTAGTTGAAAAAATTACCTTAACCAGTCCAGAAAAAGACATCAGTTTTAGATATTATCCAACGGAAGAAGCAGCTTTAGTTGCTTTTAAAATGGGAGAAATTGATGTTTTGGACAGGCTAATTAAGCCCCAATTAGACGAAAAGTGGCTTAGTAAGGTAAATTTAGAAGAAAAAATAGTTTTAGATCAATATTTAGGCCTTTTCTTTAATACTGAAGATCAAATCTTTTCGGAAAAAAGTTATCGTCAGGCCCTTGCCTATGCTATAGAAGATAAAACTTACGGTGACCGAAGAGCCACTGGCCCAATTAGCCCTATTTCCTGGGCATACAATCCAGATGCTAAACTATATGATTATAATCCTGCCAAAGCTAAGGAGCTTTTTGACTTAGACGAAAAAGTTAAAATAAAAATATCCACCACTGAACCTTTTTTAGATCAGGCCGAAAAAATTAAAAGATCCTGGGAAGAAGTCCTAAATGTAGAAGTAGAAATTGCTTTAATTAATAGCTTGTCCGAAGAGTTTCAAATTTTTTTAGGAATTCAAGAAATTCCTTCTGATCCTGACCAATATGTTTTTTGGCATTCCACCAGAAATACTAATATTACTAAATTTAAAAGTCCAAAGATTGATAAATTATTAGAAGATGGTCGGACAATTACTAGTAAAGAAGAAAGATTAGAAAAATATTTAGATTTCCAAAGATTTATTTCCGAAGAGTCGCCCGTTATTTTTCTTTCTCATCCTAAAACCTACCGCTTGAGCCGAAAAAGGCTTAGTTTTTTTTAATAATCCAAAAGATAACTTTTCTGGCTAGGTCAAAAAAGAACGCCCCTAAAATTAAACTATAAAAAGATGATAAGTGATAAGGGTTAATCACTACTCCTTGGAAATTTAGTCCAGGAAAGAAGAATTCTTCTAGAGAAACTCCCAAGTTTAAATAAATAAGGATTCCTAAGGCAAAAATAAGTCTAACCCAGCGAAATAAACCAAGAGTTAAAACATTAATGGGCAGAAAAGCTAAATTAAAAATGGGTTTAATTAATTTTATAATCAGGGTTATTAAAATACTGACTAAAATAAACTGAGCTGGATCAAAACTCAGTTTTATTCCTGGAAATAGCCAGCTGACTAGGCTTAAAGCAACTCCATTAACAAAACTAGTTTTTAATATTTTTTTCACGGGTTTTTAAATATACTTTTCCTAATTTAAAACATAGCATAAAGAGAAAAATTCCGCCAGCTCCCCCTAAAGACAAAATAATGGAAAAATAAGGTGAAAAGGAATTTACTCCTATTTCTTCGGTGGCAATTTCTCCTTTATAATTAACTTTAAATTTAACTGATCCTTTTTTAAAAGGTTCAAGCCTACCAAGGTTAATGATAATTTCCTTTTTACCATAGGGTGGTAAGATTTGAACTAAAGCCGTTTGTTTATTATTTAATAAACCAGTTGTTTCCCAACTTGCCTTACTTTGATGGATAGCAGTATTGCCTAAATTTCTAAGAATCACTTTTCCTTTTAAATTTTGACCACCATAGGCTTTTTTGGGTAAAATTAATTCTACCTTAGTTTTAAGCCTTTCTTCTGGTAGCTGACCAAAACTAATATCTAATGACTGACCTTGACTTGTATCTGACTTATATGCCCCGGGTGGATAAGGATACTCGGAAGATAAACCATGGAATACAAATGTAAAATGATTTAAATCCAATTGACTAAAAAAGTCAATCCCGCCAGTAGTATCTTCCCAAGTTGGGTCAACTGGACGCCATAGAGTTTCTTCCCAGTCATAATACTCAGGCCAGGCATGGAGAATATCTTGGGTTAAGCTTAAGGGTCTTAAATTAGGATTATTAGTATAAGCATAACCATTAACTTCCCGGGCTAAAATTCCTTTAGCCCGAGCCAAAGTAATAAACAAATCAGTAAACTCCATGCAAACCACATCCTTGGGGTTATTTAAAGCCATAATGGCCCCCATTCTCTTATTAGAACCATCAAGCTTATTATAGGAATAGTCCAAGGTATTAACGACATAATCATAAATTTGGGCTACGGTATCTAAATCCTTAACAATATCTTTTATCTTAGGATCATTAACCGGCCAATAATTTTGGGATAACAAATAATCTGCCTGGTTACTCATTTTCATTCCCTTTATCTCTCCTTTGGGCTCCAAAAATATTTCTGCCGCTCCCGAGGCCTTAATTTCTATTCCTTGTTTTGGTTCTAAAAGATAAATAGCCAGCCAATTGCCGTCTTTATCCAGCTGAACATCTAAAGGGTCAGGATTGATTGATTGATAATAAACTTTTTGAAAAGCTGTCTCGGGTGGAAGAGCAATTTCTAAATACTGAGCAACCTTATCTTTATTCTCTAAATAATATTTAAGATTAAAGTTAAAAATCTGACTAGCTCCAAAAGATGCAAAAATACCATTTTTTAAACTACTTTGGTCAAACTGATAAGCATTAAAACCGGCCTTAATTCCTGTTTGACTTGGCCTAGGTCTTATAAATATTGGTTCTTCAAAAAATAAGGGGGTTAATAATTCCTGTTCAAATGATGTCAGGTCTGTCTCATCATTTATTCGAGGAATAGCAACTGTTAGAACTTGGCCATTTAATTGGGCGTAATCCCTGGAAGTATAGCCTAATTTTAAATTTAAAACCTGGTCTTTCCCGACGACTTTGTCATTAAAGTTAAGCTTAATTTTAGTTTGATTATTACTTTTTTCTATTATGGGATTTAAACTCCCAAAATTGTCACTCGCCCAAATGTTGTTCACCTCAACTGTCCCTAAAGTTAAACTGTACTCCGTGGCATAAATATTAGCCAAGTTGTTTTTCAAGCTAATGTTTTGCTCAACTAAAACACTGGCATCAGAATTAACAGTGTATTTGATTGAATAGCTTTTACTAAATTCACCTTGAGCAAAAACTGGCTTAATTATTAAGGAAAGAAATAAGAAGCCAAAAAAAAGGAAAGTTGATGTAAATTCTCCAGTTCTTAAAATTCCAATTAATAGACTTTTCTTTTTTATCATAAATTCATTTTAAATTTTTTATTTATAGCTGTCTAGCATTTTGAAGCCTTAAAGTTGATTAAGATATAAAAAGTTCTAGTTGACAAAGGAATTTTTTTGGCCCAAACTGAAATCAAACAAAAAACAAACAAAGGAGGAATCTATGCCTGTCGTTCTATATGAAAAACAAAGACAAGCCCTAGAGTTTGTCGCTCAATATATTCAAAGAAATGGTTTTGCTCCGGCATTAAGAGAAATTGCTGATGCCATGGGTTTAAGTTCTTTAGCCACGGTTCATGAACACATGAATCAACTTCAGAAAAAAGGGGTTTTAAAAATAACTGGGTATGGAAAACATCGTCATATGGAAGTGGTAGATAAAAAGCTGGCTGATAATGACACGGGGATGAAATTGCCTGTTTTGGGTTTTATTGCTGAAGGACGGCCAATTGAGCCATTCTCGGAAATGGACGTTTTTTTTAGTGTTGCTCCTTCCCTATTATCTGGTAAAAAAAGGGCCTTAGTTTTAAAAGTTAAAGGTGATACTTTCCTAGATGAAGGTATTTTAGATGGTGACTTTGTTGTCATTGAAGAAAAAGCTAATGTTGAGGACGGAGAATTAGTTTTAGCTCTTTTAGAAAAGGATGTAGTTACCTTAAAAAGGTTTTTTAAAGAAGAAACCAGGGTTAGACTAGAATCAATAAGAAATGTCAAACCACCTTTATTTGTTAATAAAATTAAAATCCAGGGTGAAATAAAAGCTATTATTAGAAAATATTAGAAAAGACTACTGACTCTTTCTTTTTTTGTGCTTTTTAAGCTTGTGGTCAACGTAAAAGACTCCAAGTCCAAAAAAGCTTAAAACAATAGCTAAATCAAACTTGTGAAAATATGTTCCTAGAGAATTCCAGTTTTCGCCCAAAACTTTACCAATATAACCCAAGACAGCAGACCAGATAATTGAACCTGTTAAAGTATAAAAGCAGAATTTTTTAAAATTCATTTTTGAAATTCCGGCTGGTAAGGAAATAAAAGTTCTAACAACTGGTAAAAGCCGAGAAGAAAAGGCAATCATTTCTCCATGTTTTCTAAACCAAACTTCAGCTTCATCCAATTCATACTCAAAAACTAAAACATATTTGCCATATTTTTTAATAATGTTCCTGACTAAAGTTTCTCCGCCAAAATAGCCAATTGCATAAGCCAGCATAGAGCCTATCAAACAGCCAAGACCACCAGCTAAAGCAACTAACCAAAAATTAAAAACGCCCTTGGAGACCATAAAGCCAGCAAAAGGCATAATAATTTCTGAGGGTAAAGGAATACAGCAGGATTCAATGGCCATTGCTAAAACCACCCCTCCATAACTTAGTTTATTTACCAAAAAAATAACAAAATCAGCCAGAGGCTGAATAATAGATTCAATCATTTAATTTAAACTAACTTATCAATTAGTTCCCCTAAATTTATATTCTTAATATTTTTAGCCACTAAGGCCTCATTTTTCAAGGTTTGGCATTCTTGGTGATAAGCTGGTCTTTTTTCCTGCCAAAAAATACCGGTTCCCAGTTTATCAGTTCGGAGAGTTTCTTTGAAAGCCTCTTCCTTGTTTTTAAATCTATTTTTTAATTTATAAACTCTTTCTTGATACCATTTAATTGTTTGAGTTTTATTAAAAGTAATACAGGGTTGAAGAATATCTATCAAGCTAAAGCCTGAATGACTAATTGCTTTAATAATAGTATTAGTCTGATCTTTAATATCTAGGGCATAAGTGCGGGCACAAAAACTGGCGCTGTTAGCTAAAGCTAAAGCTAAAGGATTCAATGGTTCTTCAATTACCCCATTGGGAGAAGATTTAGTTTTTATTCCTTTGGGGGTGGTGGGTGATGTTTGACCAGTCGTTAAACTATATAGAGAGTTATCATGAACTAAAACAGTAATATCGTGATTTCCTCTCATAAGATTAATATAGTGGCCTAAGCCTTCACCATAACAGCCGCCATCACCAATAATGGCCACTACTTTTAATTTGTGATTAGCAAGCTTAATTCCTGCTGCCGGTGGTAAAGCCCGGCCATGTAAAGCATGAAAGACATAGGTTTTAAGAAAATCAGCTGTATTACCAGAACAGCCAACATCAGTCACCACTGCCAATTCGCTAGGATCCAAATCTAACTTTTTAAAAGCATTTTTTAAAGAAGTAAAAATTCCAAAATTACCACATCCAGGACACCAGGTGGGTTTAATATGACTTAAATATTTATTAGAGTTTTCCATTTTATTTTATTATTTTAAGTTTAGAATTTTATTTTAATTAGTAAACTTTTTGATTATTTCCTCCACCCAAAAAGGTCGGCCATCATACTTTAAAACACTCTGTAGGGTTAAACCAGTTTCCTGTTTAATTAAACTAGTTAACTGGCCGGTGGCATTTCCTTCGATAGAATAACATTTCTCACTAGTTTTAATAAATTCTTCGACTTCTTTTTTAGGAAAAGGCCAGACACAAGATAAATGAAGAAAGTTTACATTTTTAAGTTCTTTTAAGGCTTCTAAAATTACGCCTTTGTTTGATCCCCAGGAAATTAGACTAAGCTTGGCTTTTTTAGGACCAAATAAACTTACTCCTTTAATTTCTTTTTCTAAAAGCTTCATTTTTTTCATTCTTTTATCCATCATTTTAATTCTCATTTCTCCTTCTTCCGTTCCTAAACCATTTTCATCATGTTCATAGCTGTTACAGCAGTGAATTCCTCCCTTTTGGCCGGGAATAGACCTTTTGGAAACTCCATTCTCAGTCAACTTGTAACGCTTATAAAATTCGTCCTTAGGGCCTAAATTGTCAGCCATAGAAAACCTTTTAGCTGGATGGTCTTTTTTAAATAACTGAGTTGAAAAGTCACTTTCAGATAAATATTTATCAACTAAGATAAAAACTGGGAGTTGATACTTTTCGGCTAACTCAAAACTTAATTTAGTTAATTCAAACGCTTCTTTAGCATCTCCTGGAGTAAAAATAATTCGAGGAAATTCATCATGGCCAATATGAAGGACAAATTGTAAATCTCCCTGACTAGTCCAAGTAGGCATTCCCAAAGCTGGACCAGGCCTCATAGAATTAACAATTACTAAAGGTATTTCTGCCACTCCGGCCATGGAAATTCCTTCGGCCATTAAACATAATCCTCCGCCAGAAGTAGCGGTCATTGATAAAACTCCAGCAAAAGAAGCTCCTAAAGCCATATTAATAGCCGAGATTTCATCTTCAGTCTGTTTAACTACAATATTAGTCTGATTTTCTATACTGGCTAAATAGTGAAGGATTGAAGTTGCCGGAGTCATAGGATAAGCAGAATAAAACTGTAAGCCGCCGGCTAAAGCGCCCAAAGCAATGGCTTCATTTCCAGTTAAAACCATTCTTTTTAAATTAGTTTTAGGTTTTTCTAAAACTAATTTTTCTTGAAAGTAGTTTTTTAAGACATAGTTTTTACCGGCTTCACCAACTTCAATATTAGCCTTAACTAAATCTTCACCTTTTTTGGAAAATTCCTTCCTAATAATATCTTTAAAAGTATTTAATTCAATTCCAAGTAAAGTTAAAACAGAAGCTAAAGAAGCCATGTTGGCCATAATCGGTTTTCCGCCGGCTTTATTTGTAATTTTAAGTAAGGGAATGGCTAAATACTTACCTTTAAGCTCACCTAAGGGAAGTTTAAATTCACCCGGATCATAAATAACTAAGGAAGTCTTTTTTAACTCATCCTGGTGAAGTTTAATAGTTTCCTGGTTTAAGGCAATTAAAATATCAAGTTTCCTTAAACATGCCTGAACTTTATGTAATCCTACTTGAATTTGATAAGTATTATGGCCACCTCTAATTAAAGAAGGATACTCACTGTAGGAAAAGGTAGAATAGCCTAAGCGGGTTAAAGACCTTGTAAGAATAAGGCCAGAAACTTTAATTCCTTCTCCAGCATGACCACCAATTTTAATGTTAATAGAGTTTTTCATCTACTTTTTAATTGTATGAAAACTGTTACTAAGTGTCAATCGCTTTATGATAAAACCTTTTGAGTGTAGGGAAGAAGACCTAAATGACGAGCTCTTTTAATTGCTTTGGCTACATGACGTTGGTGTTTAGAGCAGTTACCATTAGTTTTTCTAGAACTAATTTTGCCAGTATCATAAAGATATTTTTTTAGAAGATCTGGTTTTTCCCACTCAGGCTCAACTTTCTTCTTGCAAAAAAAGCAGTCTAAAACTACATTTTTTCTTCTATTATCTCTTTGGTAATCTTTTTTATATTCTCTCATATTATTAAACCTCAAATATTTTAACATAAACTTAGTTGTTTACCAAATTGTTTGGATTAAAAGTTGAGAAAAAAAATATCTTGTTTTAGCGAATACTAATTCGTTACTTAATGTATCATTATATGCAATGTTATTAAATGAGCCTTGGGTAATATTTTACTCTAACCACAAAGCGAAGTGAAGAATTTGGGCGAACAAACGTAATGAAGTGAACCGCATATTCCGCGTTATACGCTGCAATAAACTAACATCAGATAGGCTTAGTTGTTCCATTTGGTTGGCTTACTACTTACCGTACCATAATTATTCCAATCAAATGAACTATTCTCGTCAGGCTGGCTTGTGTTTTTCTGCTCGGATACATCCCTTCCGTCGGATATTTCTTCTAGCCATTCGTGCTGGCTTGGAGTCTTCGTTAAGGTATACTCTCTCCACTCCTTTCCCTCTTGACTTATTTTTCTTTCACCCCTTTTTTTATTATAGCTTATAATTAGTGTATGCCCGAAATGATATAGCATGAAAGTTGATTATTGCTTTCCTTTTTATTTTAATAATATATTTATTAGTAGTCTTCTAGGGTTGAAGTATCTCCAATTGGTAGGCCTAGTTCTTGAGCTTTTAAAAGTCTTCTGACTATTTTACCTGACCTAGTTTTAGGTAGTTTATCTCTAAACTCAATTTCTCTGGGGTAGGCATGACCGGCTAGATGCTTTTTAACATAGTTTTTAATGTCTTCTACAAGTGTTTTTGTTGGTTTAACTCCTTTTTTAAGGGTGACAAAGGCTTTAATTATTTCTCCTCTCATTTTATCTGGTTTGCCAATTACTCCGGCTTCAATAATCTTAGGATGGGATACTAGAGCTGATTCGACTTCAAAAGGGCCGACTCTTTCTCCGGCAGTTTTAATGACATCATCAGCTCTACCGACAAACCAAAAGTAGTTATCTTTATCTTTGTAGGCTCTGTCCCCGGTGATATACCAATTGTTTTTAAAGTAGCTTTGATACTTTTCCGGTCTTCTCCAAATCTTTTTCATCATTGATGACCAGCCAGGTTTTAAAACTAAAGCCCCTTCTTTATTTGGTTTAAGTTTTTTACCTTTTTTATCAACAATAGCAGCTTTAATTCCCAGCATGGGTTTACCCATGGAGCCAGCTTTAATATCAAGATTGGGGTAATTGGCAATCACAATTCCCCCGGTTTCTGTTTGCCAGTAATTATCATGGAAGGGCAGATTAAAAGCTTTTATTCCCCAGAGAACAGATTCTGGGTTTAAGGGCTCACCTACGCTGGCTAAATGTCTTAAAGAGGTTAAATCAAACTTTTTTACTAAGTCTAAACCTGAGGCGGCTAGCATTCTTATGGCTGTTGGAGCTGTATACCAAACATTGACCTTATATTCCTCAATTAACGAATACCACTTTTCTGGATTAAACCGGCCTTGGTAAACTAAAGTTGAGGCTCCTAAAGCCCAGGTACCTAAAATTTCATAGGCAATCCCGGTTACCCAGCCTGGGTCAGCCGTACACCAATAAACATCATTATCCTTAATATCTAAAACATATTTAGCCGATATTTTTTCATGAAGAATAGCTTGGTGGTGGTGAACCACTCCTTTAGGTTTACCGGTAGTACCGGAAGTATAGAGCATGAAAGCCGGGTCAGTTAGATTCATATGGCTGACTTTTAGTTTAGAGGAAGCTTTTTCCATTAAGCTGTAATAGAACTGGCAGTTATCTATTTTAGGGCTTTTTTCTAGATTTTTTTCTTCTAAAAAATTAACCCGGTTTTTTTCATCAATTAAAATAATCTTTTCTAAATTCTTTAGTTGAGGAAGAATTTTTTTGACTCGGGAATAAAAATCTGGGTGGGTAATTAAAACTTTAGCCCCAGAGTTTTTTAACCGGTCTTCTAAAGCTTGAGGTCCAAAAGCGGCAAAAAGGGTGCCGGCAATGGCGCCTATTTTTAAGATCCCCAAGAAAGAAATAAAGAGCTCTGGAATCCGGGGAAGAAAAATAAATACCCTATCTCCTTTTTCCACTCCAATGTTTTTTAAAAGATTACCGGTCTTGCTGGAAGCTTCAGATAATTCCAAAAAACTATATTTTAATTCTTGACCGTTTTCCCCTTCCCAATACAAAGCAATCTTATTTTTATTTGGTCCTTTTAAGTGAATGTCAGTGGCAAGGTAAGCAGCATTTGTTTTCCCATCAGGAAAACATTTAATTTCTGCTTTGAAAAGATTTATATCAAAATCTTTATATTCTTTCTCATAGTCTTTTAAATTAGCCTTTGGATTAAACTTTTTTTTAATGATGTTAACTTTCATAGTTTTAAGAGTCCATTTTGAGCCCCTAGGTGTTGAATTAAGGAACTGGCATTTTGGGACCCAAAATGAAGAGCTTTTTCAATTGAATCGTCTTTAATTAAACTTCCTAAAAATCCAGAAGCAAAAGCGTCACCTGCTCCAGTAGTATCAACTATCTTGTTAGCTTTAACAATTGGCTGATAGTAGATCTTGTCTTTAGTATAGGCAAAACTACCTTTAATATCATAGCTAACGACTAATAAGGGGATATTTAACTTCTTGGCAAAATTTGTTTTTCTAAAATTAAAGTCAGGGGCATTACCACCAAAAATATCAGCCAGTTCATGAGCATTAATATGGATTAAATCAGCTAAGCTAAAGTACTCCTTTAAATAGTCATGGCCTTTAAGATATTCTGTTCCATGTAAAGATAAAAAGATTTTCATCCCATTTTTTTTAGCTAAATTTATATATTCAAGCTTATTTTTTTTAGGCAATTTAGCTAAAGAAAAAAGGGCTAACCAGTTTCTTTTATTCATGGCTCTTCTAACGCCGTTGTTTAAAGTGATTAGGTCAGCGTCAGATCTAAAAGTAATAATGGTTCTTTCTCCTTGAGGGGTTAAAAGAATGCTAGAAATTGGGGTGCTTTTAGCTTTAAAGCGAACTAATTTAGTTTTAACTTTTTCTTTTCTTAAATTTCGACTAATAGTTCTTCCAAAAGAGTCATTGCCAAGATGGGTCCATAAAGAGACATCAAAACCTTGTCTGGCTAAAGAAATAGCCGCATTAGCTCCACCGCCGCCATAACACTCAAAAAACTCTTCTGGTACATATTTTCCCCCAAAAGCCAAACAAAGCCTATCCTTTTCCCGTCTTTTAGAAAATGTTTCGCCTCGAAAGATTAAATCAACCACTGAATTACCAGCTACTAAAATCCTAGAAGAATTGGATTTAGTCATCATAAAAAGATTTTATCAATTTTTTTAGATTCTTTAAAGAAGCAAACTATCATTTTTGTAATTTTAGTTCTTCTTCAATTTTTAAAAGCCTGTTATATTTAACGGTTCTTTCTCCCCTGGCTGGAGCGCCAAACTTAGTGTAATCTGCTCCAACCCCTACTGCAAAATCGGCAATAAAATCATCATTAGTCTCTCCAGAGCGGTGAGAAACAATTACTTTCCAATCGGCTTTATGAGCCACATCAATAACATTAATGGTTTCACTAATAGTCCCAACCTGATTTGGTTTAATTAAAATGCCAGTACAAGCCTTTTTTTCAATCGCTTTATTAAGTCTTTGTAAATTTGTAGCCAGTAAATCATCGCCAATTAATAAAGTATTTTGGGATAAAATTTTAGTTAATTGAACCCAGCCCTCCCAATCATCTTCAACCAAACCATCTTCTAGGCTAAAAAGGTGATATTGATTGTTTAAAGCCTGGTAATATTCAACCATTTCTTTTTCGGAGAATGGTTGAGCTCTGTCTCTAATAGTATATTTACCATTTTTATAAAAATTATTGGCGGCCACATCTAAGCCTACAAAAACATCCCGGCCAAACTCATGTTTAGTGTTTTTAATCGCTTCCATTAGAACTTCTAAAGCGTCAAGATTAGTAAAAAGCCGAGGGGCATAACCGCCTTCATCTCCTAAACTATAAATTGCCCCTCGGTAAATGAGGACTTTTTTTAATTCTTGATATACTTCATCCCCGCATTCTAAAGCTTGACTATATGTTTTCCTGGTGGAAGGGACTAAGTGAAACTCTTGAAAATCAAGATTATTAGCTCCATGTTTTCCCCCATTAATTAAATTAAAACTGGGGGTTGGCATGATTATTTTTTTTCCAACCATACCATATTTTTGCTGGATATAGCGGTAAATTGGGAGTTTGTAAGAAGAGGCAGAAGCTTCTAAAACTGCTTGGGAAACAGAAAGAATCGCATTAGCTCCTAACCTTGATTTATCTTGGGTTCCATCAAGGCTAATTAATAGTTGATCTAATTTTCCTTGATAAGAAGCATCCATTCCCACTATTTTAGGGGAAATTTCCTGGTTAACATTTTTAACCGCTTGCAAGACTCCCATTCCATTAAAACGATTAGGATCTTTATCTCTTAGTTCATGAGCCTCATATTTTCCCGTTGAGCTGCCCGAGGCAATAGATGCCACTCCTACACTTTTATCTTCCAAATAAACTTCAGTTTCAATCGTCGGATTTCCTCGAGAATCAAGTATTTCTCTGGCCTTAACTTTTTTTATTTTCATTTTTTAGTTCTTCTTTTTTCCGCCTCAAAAATTATTTCTCTGGTCTGGTCAATCATATCAGGTGAAACGGAAACAGAGGTAATTCCCCAACCAACCAACTTTTGAGTTAAGGAAGGGTAAAGAGAAGGTGCTTGACCACAAATTGAAACACTAATTTTATTCTTTAAACTGGTTTTAATTATCATTTTTAGAGCTTTTAGAACCGCTTTGTCCTGGACATCAAAACTATCTCCTAATTCTTCGTTGTCACGATCTATTCCTAAAACTAACATGGTTAAATCATTAGACCCAATTGAAATTCCATCAATTCCGGCTTTAATAAAGTCTTCTAAAATTAAGACGTTGGAAGGAACTTCAGCCATCATCCACAATTGAAAAGAAGTTGATCTAATTAAACCATTAGTAGAAACAATCTTTTTTACTTCCTTTAATTCATTAACCGTTCTAATAAAAGGAATCATTAACCATAAATTATTATACTTTTCTCTTACTTTTTTAATCGCCTTTAATTCCATTTCAAAAACATTCCGGTTATTAACATACCTTAAAGCGCCCCGAAAACCAATCAAGGGATTTTCTTCCTCAGGCTCAAAGCGTTTACCGCCAATTAGATTCCGGTATTCATTGGTTTTAAAATCAGTCGCCCTGTAAACTACTGGCCGGGGTTCAAATGCAGTACAAAATTTTTCTAGCCCTTCAGCTAATTTATCAATAAAAAATTTCTGTTTTTTATCTTCAATTAATTTTTTAGGATGTTGTTTAATTTCTTGAGAAATCATAAACTCTGCCCTAAGTAAACCAACCCCATCAACATCTTTTTGGGCTACTTTGGCGGCTAAATCAGGTTCAGCTAAATTAACATAAAGCTTAGTAGCTGTTTTTATTTTTTCAAGATGACTACTTAAATATCCTGGCATTTTTTCATTTCCTTCACTTGCTAAAGGGTAAGAGCCAAGTGTTTTAGTTTTTGGTTGAATATTTTTCTTTAAGATTTTAAGACCGCCTTTAAAAACTTCTCCGGTTTTGCCATTAACAGTCACCATTTCTCCATTTTTAATTATTTTTGTACCAGTTTTTGTGCCTACAATACAAGGGACTCCAAGTTCTCGAGAAACAATAGCCGCGTGAGATGTCTGGCCGCCTTTATCAGTGATAATGGCTGAAGCCCTTTTCATCGCTGGCACAAAATCCGGGGTTGTCATTTTAGTTAGGAGAACTTCTCCATATTTAAGTTCACTAATCATTTTGGGAGATTTTATTAACTTAGCAAAACCGCCAGCAATTCCAGGACTGGCAGGATCACCTTTAACAAGTAAAGGGAGGTCAATTTTACTCACCTCTTCTTGGTTTAATTTTATCTTAGCATCACTAGGAATGGTGGTCACTGGTCTGGTTTGGAGAATATAAATCTTTGATTTCTCAATCCCCCACTCAATATCTTGAGGGAAAAAGTAGTGTTGATGTAAGGCCTTTCCATATTGAGCCAGTTCTTTTATATTACTATCACTGATTTTTTGTTTTTTTTGGCGGTATTTTTTAACTTTAATATTTTTTGTTTCTCTATCTTTTTTTATTAACTGGACTTTTTGTTCTCTAATGTCTTTTTTAATAATTTTAAAGCTTTGGCGGTCAACTTCATAGTGATCGGGAGTAACTGAGCCTTGAACAATTAACTCGCCTAAACCATAAATGCCCTCAATAATAATTTTGCTTTTATCATTAGTAACAGGATCAATAGTAAACATTACTCCTGAAGTTTTAGCTTGAATCATTTTTTGAACCACCACCGCAATCCCCACCTTAAAATGATCAAATTTCTTTTCTTCCCGGTAAAATATCGCTCGGGGAGTAAATAAGGAGGCCCAACAAGCCCGAACCTTGTTAATTAAATTAGCTTCGCCTTTAATATTTAGAAAAGTTTCTTGCTGGCCGGCAAAAGAAGCATCTGGTAAATCTTCGGCTGTGGCTGAGGACCGAGCGGCAATTAAACAGGCCCGGCCCACTCCGCCGCTTAATTCTTCATAATTTTTAATGATTTCCATTGAAAGGTCTTTGGGAACCTGACTTTTCAGGATTAATTTTTTAATATCCTGAGAAACTCTTGTTAATTGCCGGGGATCATGAACATTAACAGGTCGAAGTATTTTTTCAATTTCATCTTTAATTTTATTGGAATTAATAAAATGCCAGTAAGCTTCAGCAGTAACTATAAAGCCATTGGGAATAGGAAATTTGGCTTTAACCATTTCTCCTAAATTAGCCCCTTTACCCCCAACAAGAGAAATATCATCCCGATCTATTTGATTAAACCAAACAATATGGAGCTGTTTTTTTTCCATGGGCAGTTTTAAAGGCTAATATTTTATACTTTTAGTATAGCAAAAAATGGTTTCAAACACTATTTTAGTTACCAGGGACAATTATTTCAAAAGGTGTATTTTTTCCGTAAGCTTTTGGACCATAATCACGACAATAAGCTTTTATATTTTCTTTGTAATAATGGGGTTTACTTTCCTGAACCTTGCCGACGATAAAATAAGTTAAACTTAAAATTGTTCCAAAACTGGCTGTTTCAGGTAATTCTATAGATAAGCGATGGTTTGGATGACCAAAATATTTATTTTCCGTCCCTATGCTTACCACTAATTCTTTTTCCCAGGGGATGACAAATTTAGCATGACGAGCATGTCCATTAGTAAAACAGCGAATAGACAGGCGGGACCCAAACAATTCGCTTTTTTTAATGTCTATCATCGGACAAATATCAATATATTTATCATCAAGAATAAAGGAATAACTTTGGTAGGTAGAAAAATTATCTTTTAGTTTTACGTTTCCAATAAATTCCCTAATTATTTTAGGGTTTTCATTAGTTGAAGCTAAAACCATTCCCAAATAAGTAGAAACATTATATGTATAGGGTTCAGGAAGCTTTTTAAAAAGATAAACTTTATCAGCTGCTTTAGCCGCTGAAGAGTTAGGACTACAGGTAAGTAAATGAGTTTTTAACCCTGATTTATTAGCTAATTCTATCTCCCAAACTGAATCCTTTTCTCCGGAAGCTGAAATTATGATGGCCTGACTAATTAATCCTTTTTTAATCACCAATTCATATGATTTTAATAATGTTTTGAAATTGCTTTCATCAGCAAAAATAGCCGCTTTTTGGGAGAAAATTAGCTTACCGGTGTTATAAGCATTACCACTACCAATAACAAAAGGTAAGTTAATCTTATCTAAATCCATCTTGGGTGGTTTTTCAAGACTAAACAAATCTAGGGCATTTATGACTGCTTTATCTAGATTTATGAGTTTAATATTATTTTTCATTTGGAAACATATGTTTTTAAAACTTCACTTTGGGATTTATTAGAAACTAAATTGTATTTAGAAACTACCGCTGGAATAAAACATGAATGGCCCTGAGTTAATATAACATGGCTATTTTCAGACTCAACTCTAACCTCTCCTTTTTGGACAAATAAATGCTGATAAGAATTATTTGTTCTATTTAAATTATTACTTAATTTGTTTTTGAAGTAAATCTTTTCCATCGTATAATCATTTGTATTTAAAAGTCTTTCCCCTTTGTTTTCTAGCTTCTCAAATAATGTTTTTGGTTTTAAAAAATGGTTTTCAGGAATATTGCTGGCTTCTTCCTTATTGATATATTTAAAATATTCTTTAATATTAAGGTTTCTTATTGAACCATCATTTTTTATTTTTCCCTGATCAAAACAGCGCAAAGTTGACTGTTTATCCTTAATATCAAGTTGAACTTCGTAAACAATATTCCCTTTAGGATTTATGGCTTTAGGCTCCTCCCATGAATGATGAATTCCGCCTAGGCTTAAATCAATTAAATCATTTTTATTAGCTTTAACTAGATTTACAAATTGTTGAGGATTATAGTTTTTAACTACTTCTTCTGATTTTTTTCTGCCATCTTTTAAACTAATTTCCTTTTTTTTAATTTTATCAGAAATATAACTCATTTGTTTTAAAATATTAAGGCAAGTATTTTTAAAGAGTTTAATTTTATTAAGATCTTTAACCCCTAGGGTTAATAAACCTGGTTCAAAAAAGTACCAGCTTTCTGGTTTAAAAAGCCATTTTCTGTTTTCATCCTTTTTTCTAACATGAAGCTGGTATGAATTTCCTTTAGCCTGAGTAAATTTAATTAAAATTTTTACTTTTTGGCCATGCTTTTCTAAAGCATTTTTTCCCAGGGCTAACCTAGGATTTACCCTAATTAATTCATTTAAGTTCATAAGTTCATTTTTATTGCCAGAATATAGAAATTCTTTCCTGTTTTTGGCCATCACCAATTCAGGGTTAAATTTTGAACTGTTTGAATCACTAATATTAGGATGTAAGTTAGAATTTGAAGTCAATTCATAAGACTGACCAATTTTAAAATTAGAAAAAGATTTTCCTTTCCCCCAACCTTTAAAATTAGCTATGTAATTTCCGCCCCAAGTAGGTTGTTCAATTAGTCTGGGGACGATTAAATAGATTCTTTTTAATGACTTTTTCATTATTTTTAATTTAACATTATATTTAAAACTATATCAAGATTTTTAAAAATTTAAGATTATTAACTTTAGTAAAAAATAACCTTACTAAAAAAAGGAAAATTTTTACGTTTTATTAGGAATGTCTAAAAAAATCCTACTTTCATTTAATTTTAATAAGGTTACCTTTATTTGTTATAAGATTAAAAATGGCTAAACTTGGTTTATTTTGAAATTCATCTGAAAATCCATGAATTGATCCTGGATTTATCCAAACTTTATTTTTAAGATATTTAATATGAGGTTTGTGAGTGTGACCAGTTAAAACTAGACTATATTGAGAGTCATTAACTAAAGCTTCTGTTAGTTCATAAACATGACCATGAAAAAGACCAATTTTTTTATCTTTAATAGTATTCGTGTAAAAAAGTCCTTGTTTTGCTCCATATTCTATGGAAAGATTATATTTTTTAATCCGACTTAATATATTAATTTTATCCCCTTCATTATTACCAAAAACAGCCGCAATTGGTGTTTTTAAGCCCTGAAAATATTTAATTGTAAAGGGAGAACATAAATCGCCGCAAAAAAATACTTTTGTTACTTTCTCTTTATTTAAAATTTTGATTGCCTTAAGAAGATTTGGAATGTGATCATGAACATCAGAAATAATTCCAATTTTCATTTTTCCTCCATTTAGCTAAAAATTAATATAAATGAGTTAGATTATTCTTTAGTTTTTTTTCCACCCAGTTGCTGGATTAAGTCAGTGAATTCATTTTCTTTTTCAATTAATATTTCATTATTATCAGCCTCAATATTAAGTCTTAAAAGAGGTTGGGTGTTAGAGGGCCTAATATTAGCCCACCAATCTTTAAACCAAATAGTAACTCCATCAAGCCAATCTATCTTATCTGCTTTACTTTTATAATGTTTTTCAATGTTTTTCATTACTTTTTCTTTGTCTTTAACTTCAAAATTAGTTTCGGGAATACTAGGATAAATATCATACTTACCTGTTATTTCTGATAGAGTTTTATTTTCTTCTGATATTAATTCTAAAGCTATTAACATTGCCACAAAGGCTGAATCAGCATAGTAATTTTCTTTAAAGTAGTAATGACCTGAGTGTTCTCCGGCAAAATAGGCCTTGTATTTCCTCATGTCTTCTTTTATTAATGTATGTCCCACTCTTACTCTGATTCCTTTACCTCCATACTTTTTAATAATTTGAGGAACAATTTTCCCGGTAACCGCATTGTAAAGAATTGTTTTGTTTTTGTTTTTTCTTAAAATCATTTCGGATATCATCGCGGTCGTTATTGTCCCGGTAACAAGCTTTCCTTTTTCATCAATAAAATACATTCTGTCTCCATCACCATCAAAGGCTAATCCGAAATCTGCCTTTTTTTTAAGAACTTCTTTTTTTAAATCTGAGGTGGCTTCTGGCAGAAGAGGATTAGGAATATGATTAGGAAAATTACCGTCAAGCTTAAAATAAAGAGGAATTACTTTTATTGGAAGATACTTTTCAAATTTCGGAATTATGAACCCAGCCATTGCATTGCCGGCATCAATCACAACCTTAAAAGGTTTAATTTTTTTTAAATTGGTGAAACTTAAACAATGTTTTATAAATTCGTCGTAAATATCCCGCTTACTTAAGATTCCTCTTTTTTTAGCTGGAATAAATTTCTCGTCTGACAAAGCTAAATCTCTAATATCGTAAATACCACTATTTCCTGAAATTGCAATCGCCCCTTTTTTAACTACTTTAAAGCCATTATATTCAGACGGATTATGAGAAGCGGATACAGACAAAGCCAAATCATAGCCATATTTTCCTGAGGCAAAATAAGCCATATCAGTTGAAATCAACCCTAAATCTGTTACATTAGCACCTTGAATCATTATTCCTTCAGCAATCCCTCCAGCAATCTCGTCGGCCGTAATTCTCATATCATGCCCAATTGCCACAGTTTTTGGTTTAAAAAGGTTTACCAATACCTGTCCAATTCTAATGGCTCCTTTTTTATCTAATTCTTGAGGAACTATTGCTCTAACATCATAATCACGAAATATATTAGCTTTAATCATAATATTTCCTTCCTCTTTATTTATAATATTTAATCTTACAAACGTGTCAATAACAAATCAAGATGCCAGTCTAACGGCATAAAGCTTCCACCTGTTTTAATATCTAAGTCAATATTTAAAAGCTTTTTATATATTGTCAGGAGTTTTTCAATAGTAAAAGCCTGACTTTGTTTAATTAGTTTGCCAATTTGCCAAGGAGCGCCAACCAAGCCCTTCTTTCCTAATTCCTTGGCTAGTAAAAGGTCTCTAATTCTTTTGGCCATCATATAAAAAACTAGTTCTGGACCGTCTTTAGAAGAAGCTTTCCTAAGTAGACTTAAGTTTGTCTCTTGATTATAAGGGGTAAGCGAGTCTAAAAAACTAAAAATACTTTGTTTAATTTTAAAAACTCGATAATCCCAGTTTTTTGGCAGCCATCTTAAAGTGGTCCCCGAAATTTCCTTTTTCTCCCAAATAATTAAATCAGGCAATATTTCTGATGCTTTTAAGTATGTTAAAATCTCTTCTTTATTTTTGGATTTGTTTCTTTGAAAAAAGTTTTCTAAATAAATTAGTTTATCTTGTCCAAAAAGAGAATTTGATTCAAAGGCCTGAATTAACTCATTTAAACTAATTTTTAAGCCATCAAGCCTTAAGATTTCCTTTTTCTCTTTTTTGGCGGCCTTAAGCAGATTTAAAGCCTCTGACCGAGTTAATGCTTGATCTTCCCCATGAATAAAATAGATCACTGCTTTTTTCTTTCCTTTAAATATAGTCTATATAGTTTGTTGACAGATCTTCTATCAATTTTAACTTTCCCTCTTCCCCGGTGGGGCAACAAAGCACCAGAAAAAGTCTTAGGAATATGCATTAATTCATGAATTAAAACCTTGGTTTGTTCAACTTTGGATAAGCGATCAAATTTTTCCGACAAGACTTCAATACAGTAATGAGGCTGAGTTTTTAAAGCTTTTTGCCAAATAGTTGGCAAAGACCAAATTCTAGCCATCGCTCTTGAAGTAGAACCGGTGCTTCTAAAACAAACAATCATCTTACCTTTAATATGGCCTAAATCAAGAGAGTTTAGAACCTCTTTTATCCTTTTTTTAATATCTGGGGCAAAATTAAATTCCATCTTCCTTTTTAAAAAGATTTTATAAATAATATTTAAAACTAAGTTTATAGTATATAAACCTTAGATTTTCTTTTTACTTCTTTGTCTACTTTTAGGCCGACCGAATCGCCTTTTTTAGCTGTTTGGACTTCCTTATGCTCTACTTGCATTGAACTTATTTCCTGTTCAAATTCTTCTTCTTCCTTAACTATTTTTATCTTATCTCCAACCTTCAAGGTTTCGTTTAAATCAAGAACCGCCACTCCAATTTGATCATAGTAATGGCTTATAGTTCCGACTTGTTTCCCTGCCAAATTAATCACCTCCTTTTAATTAAATTATTTAAAACAGGGTTGATTGTTTACCCTTAGGGATAGGAATATTTAAGTGCTTAAATGATTTTCTACTCGCCATTCTTCCTTGTTTAGTTCTTTTTAAAAATCCCTTTTGTATCAAAAATGGTTCAATTACTTCTTCAACCGTGCCAATATCTTCAGCAATGGTAGCTGAGAGGGTTTCTAAACCGACTGGGCCACCAGCATAATCTAAACACAGGGCTTTTAAAAAATCTCTGTCTTCCTTGGCTAATCCCAAAGAATCAATTTCTAAAACTTTTAAAGCATTATCTAAAAGTCCTTCGTTAATTTTCCCCTCACCCTTAATTTGGGCAAAATCTCTAATTCTTTTCAAGAGCCTATTGGCAATCCTTGGTGTTCCCCGAGATCTTTTAGCCAATTGCTGACAGGAATCTTCTTCAATCGGAATTTTTAAAATTTTAGCTGATCTTTTAAGAATTTGAGCTAAATCTTTAGGATTATAGAAATTCAAGCGGTAAATGGCTCCAAACCGATCTCTTAAGGGTGAGGATAAAAGACCAATTCTGGTTGTAGCCGCTACAATGCTAAACTTAGGTAATTCTAATCTAACTGTTCTTGCCGAAGGACCTTTCCCTAAAATAATATCTAAACAATAATCTTCCATGGCAGGATACAAAGCTTCTTCAACCACCTTATTAAGCCGGTGAACCTCATCAATAAATAAAATGTCACCGTCTTTTAAGTTGGTTAAAATACTGGCCAAGTCTCCGCTTCTCTCAATCGCTGGTCCAGAAGTAACTCGAATATTAACTCCCAGCTCAGAAGCAATTAAATGAGCTAGAGTTGTTTTTCCTAAGCCTGGAGGGCCATATAATAAAAGGTGGTCTAAAGATTCTTTTCTTTTTTTAGCGGCTTTAATAAAAATCTCCAGTTTGCCTTTAATTTTTTTTTGCCCCATAAACTGGTCAATATTTTTAGGTCTAATACTTTCGGGTAAAATATCTACAACTTTGGATTTTTTATTCTTTGTTTTAGTTTTTTTTATATTTTTCATTTTTCTTAATTTTGTTAATTTACTCTTTTAAAGATAATCTAATTTTTTCTTCCAAAGGCAAGTCTTTTTTAATTCCCTTAACTGCTTTTTTAATTTCTTTGTTTTCAAATCCTAAACCTTTTAAGGCTTCAATTAAGTCTACATCTTCCATGCCTTCAAATTCTAATTCCTTTAAACCACCGAGCTTGGATTTTAAATCAACAATAATTCTTTGAGCCGCTTTTTTTCCAATCCCTTTTATGGACTCAAAAAAATCAACCTGAGCCTCTTTAATGGCTTTAATAATATTTTTTGGACCATTACTATATGAAACTATTGTTAAGGCCAACTTAGGTCCAATTCCACCGACACTCAAAAGCAAAGTAAATATATCTTTTTCGCTAAAGGTGGAAAAACCATAAAGATCTAAAGCATTTTCTTTAACATGAGTGTGGACAAAAAATTCTTTGCTGTCACCCACTTTTAAATCCTGGAGAAAATATAGAGGGATAAATAAATGGTAACCAACATCTTTAACGTTTAAAATTATTGAGTCGTTTTCTATAAAAGAAACTATCCCTTTTAAAAATCCAATCATTAGATTAATTCCTTATTAAAACTACAGTAGGTTAAAGCAACGGCTAGGGCATCAGCGGCATCATCTGGCTTAGGGATTTTATCCATTTTTAAAAGTAGTTTAACCATTTGTTGAACTTGTTTCTTGCTGGCTCTTCCATAGCCTACAACACTATCTTTTACCTGTAAAGGTGTAAACTCATAGAGGGGAATTTTAGCTAAAGAAGCACATATTTTCACTACTCCCCTGCCTTCACCAATCAAAATGGCGGTTTTCGCATTTGTATTAAAGAAAAGTTTTTCTAAAACTACCACTTCGGGCTTAAACTTGGTTAGAATTTTTCTTAAGTCCTTAAATATCTTTAAAAGCCTTAAGTGGTTTTGGTCATTTTTAGAAGTTTTGATGCAACCATAATCTAAAAGCTTGACCTCGTTTCCTTTTTTTACCATTCCCCACCCGGTTAGTGCCAAACCAGGATCTATTCCTAATATCCTCATATTTTAATTATATCATTACTAGAGATTTAAAACCCAAAAGCGCAACATTAACTATATTTTCAAAATCAAACTCCGAGCTTCTTCACATAATTTAATCATAAATTTTAGGTTATGAATTGAAGCTAAGCGGTAGTATAAAAGTTCCTTTGTTTTATATAAATGATGTAAATATGCTCTGTTAAAACCAGTTTTACAAGTGTAACAATCACAATTCTTTTCAATTGCTTTAAAATCCTTTTTAAAACTTTTATTGCCAATATTGAGTCTGCCTTTTTTAAATTTAGATTTAAACTTAAAACTACTAGTTAATTTACCAGAGTATAGCGTTCCGTTTCGAGCCATTCTGGTGGGAACAACACAATCAAAAATATCCGCTCCTAACTTAATTGCCGTCACTACGTCCTCAGGGTCTCTCCCTAGGCCCATAAAATATAAAACCTTATCTTGGGGAATTAAATCTTTAAAGTCTCCACCTTGGATTATGCCAAATAAGGCCTGGTATTTGCCGGTGGTTAAAGAACAGCAATTATTTTTCTGCCACTCTTTTATTGACCTTAAAAGCCAATTATTAGTTCTATCTATTGCTTTTTTAGCGTATTTCCTGCCTTTATTTAGTCCTATCTTTTCCCAAGGAAGTGACTTGAAACCCTCCGGAATCAGTTAGCATGGGTCTATTCCACCCCATAAACCGATGCATTCCTTTAGCTTTTTTAATAACTTTCATTCCTGGCTTAAAGTACATATGGTAAGTATTACCGCCTAGTATAAGGGAGGCGCCTAAACCTGAAAGATCATCAGGGGTCAAAGATTTAACACTCGCCTGAGTTCCAACCGGCATAAAACAAGGAGTAAAAACAATACTATGAGGCGTCTTAATTTCTCCGATTCTTATCTTTTTAAACTTTTTAATTGCTTTAAAATAAAAATCTTTTTTTCTCATAAACCATATTTTATTCTATTTTCTATCTAAAAACATTGAATCTAAAGCCACAAAACTGATATAATATCAATTATTGGGTCCGTAGCTCAGTTGGTAGAGCAACTGCCTTTTAAGCAGTAGGTCGAGAGTTCGAACCTCTCCGGACTCACCATGATCTTCTTTTTAATAAGACTTTTAAAGGTGAATTTTTGAAAATAAGCCGAGGTTTTACTTTAATTGAACTTCTAGTAGTTATCGCCATAATGGTAATTTTAATGGGGACTGTTTTAGTGGCTCTTAACCCAGGGAGGCAATATAAGATGGCTAGAGATGCTAAAAGAGAAAGTGATATCAATGCTATTTTAAATGCCATAAATCAGTATCAAGTTGATAATAATGGTAATCCCCCTGAAGAAATTACTATGGAAACATGTCCATTAACCTCAATAATTGGTCTAGATAATTTAGATCTAAGCCCTTCTCTTGTTGCCAGTTATATTGCTCTTATTCCAACTGATCCTGACACCAGCTGTGATGAAATTAATAGTTGTTATGAAATCTGTCAGACCCAAGCTAATAGAATAACAGTTTTAGCTCCATTAACAGAAACAAGAGATAAATTAAGTGTTACTAGGTAGGTTAAACTTCTTTTATAAACAGTGAGGCTTTATACTAAATACTCTATTTCTAATATTTTATCAGCATTTGTTAATTATGATAAAATTAAGCTAAGCTAAAATGAAAGTAATTTTATACATGGCTACTTCAATAAACGGATTGATAACAAAGGGTCAAGATGATTCTGATTGGGTAACGGAAACAGATTGGAAAGAATTTGATGCCTTAATAAGAGATTGTGGAATTATGGTAATGGGACGAAAAACTTATGAGATTTTTGGTGATGATTTTCCTTGCAAGGGAGCTATTAATATTGTGATGACCAGTAATAAAAAATTATTAAATCAAAAAACTCCAAGTAATGTAATATTTACCAATAAAACTCCCAAAGAAGTAATAGTAATGGCTGGCAATAAAGGACTAAAAAAACTAATGCTTATTGGAGGAATGACTCTAAATACTTCATTTTTAAAAGAGAATCTTGTAAATGAAATATGGCTTAGTATTCACCCGTTCTTAATAGGAAATGGGCTTAGAGTTATGGATAAATTTGATTGTTTTAAGAGATTAAAGAGAATAGGTATAAAAGAACTTGGTGAAGGCTTAATTCAAATTAGATACAGAGTAAACAAATGAAACAATTATTTCTTGCATCTGAAATAAATATTGTTGCTTCAAGTATTGCCAGTAGTATTGGGAAAAAAAGACTTAAGAAATTGAAAACAGTTTTTATTTAATTTTACTACCGTTTTTAACTTTGTTTTCTGGAATAAGAAAAGTTGCCTTATCATCATATATTGCGATAAAAATACCTTGACTTTTAACACCCTTAATATTAGCCTCTTTGATATTTATGACAACTGGCACTTGCTTGCCAACAAGTTCTTCTGGCTTATGAAGATGTCCAAATCCAGCAACTACTTGTCTTGTTTCATTACCAAAATCTATTTGGACTTTTAACAATTTATTAGTTTCTGGAACTCTTTCTGCTTCTATTACAGTCCCCATCCTGATATCTAGCTTAGCGAACTCTTGAAAATCAAACTTATCATTATTCATGAATTTATCTTAAGGAAATTTAGTATAAAAAACTGTGACCCCACGGGGAATCGGACCCCGATTTTCAGGATGAAAACCTGATGTCCTGAGCCGTTAGACGATGGGGCCAGAACAAATAGATTTTATCAAATGTTAGGGAGAACAACAAGTTAAGGTTATTTTTTATTGTCTGTTTTCTTTTCTGAAGTTTTCTTTTCGTTTATTGGCTTTTTCTCTACTTTTACTTCCTCTTTTTCTTGAGTTTTATTGGTTATTCCTTTTTTTACTCTGGTAGCTTTTTTACCTATTCTTTTTCTAAGGTAATATAGTTTAGCTCTTTTTACTTTACCTTTTCTTTTAACCTCTACTTTAGTAATGTGGGGAGTATTTATGGGCCATATTCTTTCAACTCCAATATTTCCGGTGGCAATTCTTCTAACAGTAATACTTTTACCTTCTGCTTTGCCCTTAATAGCAATTACAATTCCTTCAAAAACCTGACTTCTTTCTTTTTTGTCTTCTTTTATATTTTGGTGAACTCTTATAGTATCACCAACATTAACAATTGTATTTTTAAATTCTATTTTATTAGCCATAGGAGAAATTTTATCAAAGCTTAGCTAATTTAACAAGTCTTTTAGCTTTTAATAGCAGCTTTAATGAAACCCATAAATACTGGATGAGGAGTTAAAGGCCTTGATTTAAATTCAGGATGAAATTGAACTCCTTGGAAAAAAGGGTGCTTTTGTTTGGGCAACTCAATTGCTTCAACTAGCTTTCCATCAGGTGAGACTCCACTTATTACTAAGCCTTTTTTCTGGAATTTTACCTTATATTTAGAGTTAAATTCATATCTGTGCCGATGTCTTTCCGATATATTTTCTTTTCCATACATTTTAAAGAGTTCAGTATTTTTTTTAACTTTACATGGCCAGGCCCCCAATCTAATTGTTCCCCCATATTGTTTCTTTTTTAAATATTCTATTTGTTTGGGCATAATGTGAATTACTGGATAGGGTGTCTTGGGATCTACCTCTTCAGAATTAGCATTTTTTAATTTCAAAACATTCCTGGCATATTCAATGACTGCCATTTGCATTCCGAAACAAAGACCTAAAAAGGGAAGATTGTTAACTCTCGCATATTCAATCGCCATAATTTTTCCCTCGACTCCTCTTGATCCCCAGCCCTGGGGGATAATTATTCCGTCAACCTTATCTAGCCTTTTTAACAAGCTTTTGTCTTTTTCAATTTTTTCAGTATTTAGCCAAACGATTTCCGGAGAATAACCATAATGCCAAGCAGCATGTCTTAAAGCTTCTAAAACACAAACATAAGAATCGGGTAGAATATAGTCGCCGACTGTTTGATATTTTCCAGCCACTGCTATCTTGATTTTTTTCTTAGCTTTTTTAACCCTCTTAACCATTTTTTTCCAATTATTTAGTAAATCTGTATTTTTGCCTTTAAGTTTAAGCTTCTCCATAATCTTTTTATCAAAACCCTGTTCTTTAAATATTAACGGCACTTCATAAGTAATGGGCACATATGGATTAGAAAAAATGTCTTCTTTTTCAATATTACAAAAAAGCGAGATTCTATCTTTTCTTTGCTGGTCTATCGGTTTTTCTGCCCGGGCAACTAAGAAATCTGGTTGGATACCTGTTTGAGCCAAAAGTCTGACAGATAACTGAACAGGCTTAGACTTCATTTCTCCAATTGAAGGCGGAGTGGGTAAATAAGCCACATGAACATGAATAACTTTTTCCTTATCCCTCATTTTCATAATTCTGTTCGCTTCTAAAAACAAGATATTTTGGTATTCTCCGACTGTTCCACCTATTTCAATAATAACCACATCTGCATTTGAAGCTTTACCAGCTAATTTAAATCTTCTAATCATTTCTTCTGGTACATGAGGAACAACCTCCACGTCCTCACCATTATATTCAAAGTTTCTTTCTTTTCTAATAACCTCCTTATAGATCTGACCGGTGGTGATGTAGTGAGCCCGAGTTAAATCTTCATTAAGAAACCTCTCATAATGGCCCAGATCTTGATCTGATTCAATTCCATCATTAGTGACAAACACTTCTCCGTGTTCCTGAGGTCTAATTGTCCCAGCATCAATATTGACATAAGGATCACATTTAACTAAAGCGACCTTAAAACCCTGAGCTTTGAGAAGCAAGCCAATGGATGAAGCAGTTATTCCTTTTCCTAAGCCAGAAATAACTCCCCCTGAAACAAAAATGTATTTATATTTTTTCATTAAATCTTTCTAAGTTCCTTTACAATTATTGGGGCGACTGATAAAACTTTAAGTTTTTTATATTGCTTTTTATTGGATCTTTCGATTGTATCAGTTATGATTAGTTTGTCAATTAGACTTTGCTCAATTTTTTCCTGAACTCCAGGAACAAAAAGATGATGAGAAACTGCCACCGTAATCTTCCCTACTCTCTGTTTTTTTAAGAATTTAGCTGTTTCAATTAAGGTACTGCCTGTACTAATCATATCATCAACCATAACAATATTATTTCCTTTAACTTGACGATTAATACCCAAAATACTAACTTTCCCATTTGATAAATCTCTTTTTTTATCAATATAGGCCACCTCTAATCCTAAACTCTGGGCAAAGGAAGTTGAGGCCTTAATTGAACCGGCATCAGGAGCTACCACTAGGGTGTTTTTTAGGTTAGATTTCCTAAAATATTCTAAAAACAAAGGGATAGCTGAAAGCTCTATCACCGGACTTTCAAAAAATCCCACGATCGCTTTATTATGTAAATCAAGAGTAATAAACTTGTTGATTTTAGCGGTTTGAATTATTTTGGCAATCACTTTGACAGATAAAGGTTCACCAGTTCTAAATATCTTATCCTGTTTACTGTAGGCTAAATAAGGAATAACCGCCACAATTTTTTTTACTCCTCCCCGCTTTAGGGCATCAGCCATTAAACAAAATTGAACTAAATGTTCATCAACCGGTCGCGATAAGCTTTGAATTAAAACAGCCGTCGTATTAAAATCTTCGGCCTTAAGCCAAACCTGAGATTCATCATTAGAGAAACGACCTAAATAAATCTTTTCCAGACTAAGATTTAAATCATTGGCTATTTTGATGCCTAATTTTTGGGAAGCTGAACCGCTAAATATTTTCATATCTTATTTTTCAAAACCGAATTTCTTTCCCCAACTTGGTGGATTTTCGGCCCATTTTAAAACTAAGTCTTTATCACTCGCTTTTATGTATTTTCCTTTTACTGCCTCATCAATTATAGTCTTGAGATCAGTTAAAGTATAGACCTTTATTTTGGCTTTTTTAAATAAAATGCTGGCTTTTTTCATTAAATAGGTAGTGGTAGCAATCGCATAATTTACTTTTGCTCCAGCTTTTCTTAAAGCTCTAAGGTTGCCAATTAGACTTCCTCCGGTCGAAATATGGTCTTCTATTACAACCGCTCTTTGGCCTTTTTTAACTATCCCTTCTATCTGATTTTGGCCACCATGGCCTTTTTTAGTATCTCTAACATATACCATCGGAAGATTTAGTTTTTGAGATATATAGGCAGTTTGGAAAATAGCGGCGGTGGCTGTTCCAGAAAAGATAGTGTTTTTTGTAACTCCTATTTTTTCTTTAATTATTTTTAAATAAAAGTTTATAATTTTCCTTCTTTCTTTTGGGAGAGACATTAAAATCCGATTATCAATATATATAGGGCTTAGGATCCCTGAAGTAAATTTAAAAGGCTTTTCAGGCCTAATTTGAATGGCTTTTATTTTTAAAAGCAGTTGGGCAGTTTTCTTTGAAATTTCTTTACTATTCATAAAGACTCCTTTTGTTGTTTATTAGCGGTATTTATTGATTTCTTTTTTTAACTTCAAAGTTTTATCCCTGGCTATTTTATCAAAATTTCTAGCTGAAGAGCTAAATATTATTCCCCGGCTGGAATTAATAATCACACCCCGGCCATCTTTATTTCTACCGGCCTGAATGGTTTTTTTAATATCCCCTCCCTGAATGCCAATTCCTGGTATTAAAAAAGGCATCGCCGGAACAATTTTTCTTATTTGTGCTAGTTCCTTGGGGTAAGTGGCCCCAACCACTAAAGCACAATTATTATTTTTGTTCCAGCTATTTTCTACTTTCCTGGCAATTGCCAGATACAAAGGCATTTTTTTTCCATTTTTATTGCTAACTATTAAGTCTTGAAATTCTCCTGCTCCTGGATTCGAGGTTCGACAAAGAACAATGATGCCCTTATCTTTTCTTTTTAAAAAAGGTTCCAGAGATTCTTTACCTAAATAAGGATGAACAGTAAGAGCATCAAAACTATAAAAGTCAAAAAGAGATTTAACATAACCAATATTAGTACTCCCGATATCTCCTCTTTTAGCATCAACAATCACAAGTAAATTAGGGTTTTTCTTTTTGATAAACTCGATGGTTTTTTTAAGGGCTTTTAAGCCTTCTAACCCTTCAGCTTCGTAAAAAGCAATGTTTGGTTTATAAGCGCAAACCAAATCATAAGTAGCCTCAACTATTTTTTTATTAAAGGAGAAAATTGCCTCGCTAACTGGCTTATTTATCTTTAAAAACCCTGGAATTTTATCAAAATTAGAATCTAAACCAACACAAACACAAGAATTATTTGTTTTAATTATTTTGTCTAATTTCTGTTGAAAATTCATTATTTTTTTAAATTATTCTTTTCCATTAAGTTTATCAACTGCTGTTTCAAAAAATATTAAACTACAAACCTCAAAGAGCGATTTTGTTGGTGATCTTTCCGGCACTCCAATCAACTCTCTTAATTGATATTGATTACCAAGGCGCTTGGGAATTTTAGCAGGAACGAGAACAAAACAATGACTCAGCTTTGCCAAGGGAGAATTTTTGTCGGCTAAAACTCCTAAAATTCTGGCTCCTTTAACCCGGCAAATTTTAACCGCACTTAGAACTGCCTCTGTTTCTCCTGAGCCAGAAACAGCAATTAAAAGATCATTTTTTTTCACTTCTGGATTAATAGTTTCCCCAATAACAAAAGTTTTTTTCTTTAATCTGACTAATCTTAAGGCTAGATTTTTTACCATTAGGCCAGACCGGCCAACTCCAACAACAAAAATTCTCTTGGCTTTTTTTATTTCTTTAATAAAATTTCTAATTTCTTTCTCATCTATTTTTTTTGTCACTTGGTTTATTTCTCTAAGAATGCTAGTAAAAATCATTTTAGGCTACCTCTTATTGAATTTATAGAACTTATTTTTTCTTCAGTCATAATTTCTTTCATCTCTTTTATAATTTTATCAAATATTTTAAATCCGCCTTGGTAAATTGCTGACCCAACTCCTACTAAAGTAGCTCCAGCCATAATCATTTCTAGGGCGTCTTTACCCGTTTCTACTCCTCCCATCCCAATAATGGGAATTTTAACGGTTTTTTTTATCTCATTAACACATCTTAGAGCAATTGGTTTTATGGCAGGTCCGGAAACACCACCAAGGCAGTTACTTAATATTGGCTTTCTTTTTTTTAAATTAATAAGCATTCCCGGACCAACAGTGTTAATAGCTGAAATTCCATCGGCACCGGCTTTTTCTACTTCATAAGCAACTCTGTTAAGATAAGGGGTATTGGGAGTAAGCTTAGCAATGATGGGTATTTTTTGAACTACCTTTTTAGCCTCAATTACAGCCATTGCCGTCAATAACGGATCCGTTGCAAATGGCTTGCCAAATTCATCATCAACATTAGGACAAGATAAATTGAGCTCAATAATGTCGGGTTTACTCTCGGAAATTTCTTTAACCAGGATTGAAAAATCAGCTAATTTTGTCCCAAAAACAGAGGCAATAATAGGTTTATTAATCCTCTTTTTTAGAAACATAATTTCCCTTTTTGAATTTATCATCCCTGGATTTTTTAAGCCAACGGCATTTATGAAGCCTGCTTTAAAAGCGCTAACCGTAGGAGGTGAATGACCCTCTCTTGGTAAAATACTAGAAGATTTTGTTGTTAAGCCGCCCACTCCCTTTATTTGAGAAAGGTCAATTATTTTCTCCTGATCAACCACAATTCCCGAAGGAGATATTAAAGGAGATTTAAATTTAACATTGCAAAAAACACAACTAAGATTTATTTTCCCCTTCATTTTTTAATCTTTTCCTTTATCTTTAATAAAAAATGAGCCGCTGGTAGCGGCTTTTTTACTTCTTAAAATTTATGTTTAATTGAATTTCTTTCGTTTTTCCCATTTTTTCCTTTAAAAAAACCAGTCGTATTCTGGTTCCAAAAAAAAGCTTACTATTTTTTGAAATGAACTGTCAAGAACTAAAATTAGTTTTCTTTTACTTCTCTAAGCTTCTCCACTATTAACGACATTCTATCTTCTCTATAATCTATTCTGCCTTCAACAATAACAATTTTTTCCTCAATAATAATCGTTTTTAAACTGTTGAACAGTTTAGGAAAAACTACTAAATCTAGACTGGCTGTTTGATCATTAAGGGTTAAAAAGGCCATTTCGTTATTCCCTTTCTTGGTAAAAACTTTCTTTACTCTTTCGATTTTGCCCCCCACCTTCACTCTTCTATCCTTAAGTTCATGAGCATCAAGCTCAAAAAGACGATGACTAGTTTCTTTTTCTATCCTAGCTAATACTTTTGTTAAGGGATTATCCGTTAAATAAATACCTAATAGTTTTTTTTCCAGGCTTAGAAGATCAGAACTATCAAACTCATCAATTTCCGGCAAATCATCCTTAAAGCCAGGGTTGTTTTTAGCTGGGCTTTCAGATCCAAAGAGAGATGTTTGACCATTAGACTGTCTTTTTTGTTCTTGAACTGCTTTTTGTCTAATTTTTTCAAGAGCAGAAAGCATTGGAGCTCTTTTCCCAAAGGCATCAAAAGCCCCTACTTGAATTAAACTTTCTATAACTTTCTTATTGGCTTTTTGGCCTTCAACCCGACTGCAAAAATCAGCCAGGGAAGTAAAATTGCCTTTTTCTTTACGACTGACAAGAATAGCATTAATGGCCGCCTCGCCTACATTCTTAACGGCCGCTAAACCAAAACGAATCGACTTTCCTTCTAAAGAATGGGGGTCTTTTTCAATACTAAACCAGGTTTTTGACAAATTTATATCCGGCGGTCGAATATATATATTCATTCTTTTAGCTTCGCCTATCCCCCGGGATATTTTTTCGTCTTTAATAGGACCTGATGAAGACACTGAATCAGCGGTTAATAAAGCCGTCATAAATTCAACCGGATAGTGAGCTTTCATATAGGCAGTTTGATAAGCAATCATGGCATAAGAGACTGAATGAGCTTTGTTAAAACCATAACCGGCAAATCTCTCAATATAGCTCCAAACTTTTTCCGCTATCTCTTTGGAGTATTTCTTTTTATTAGCGCCTTTAATAAATTTCACTTTTTCTTTTACCATAATGGATCTTTTCTTTTTTCCGATCGCTCTTCTTAAATTATCTGCTTCGGTCATTGTAAAACCGGCCATTAAATTAGCAATTTGAAGACATTGCTCTTGATATAAGGCAATTCCATATGTTTCTTCTAAAATATCCTTGAGATCTTCATGGGGATACTTAACTCTATTTAGGTTTTCCTTCCCTCGAATAAATTCAGGAATAAGTTCCATTGGTCCCGGTCGATACAAAGCGACCATGGCAGTAATATCGGAAAAAACAGTTGGTTTTAGATTTTTTGCCACTCTTCTCATACCTGAGGATTCTAATTGAAAGACACCAATTGTTTCTCCGCGGCATATAAGTTCATAGACCTTAGGATCATCCAAAGGCAATTCTGAAACATCAACTTTTGTACCAATATTTTCTTCCACTAATTCAATTGATTTTTGCAAAATAGATAAGTTTCTTAAACCTAAAAAGTCCATTTTCAAAAGACCAATTGCTTCTTCAGAGACATTTAAATCTAAGGAATACATATCATACTGCGTCACAATTCTTTCTCCTCGGGATTCTTTTTGCAAAGGAACATAATCAGTTAAGTCTTTATCAGCAATTACTACTCCAGCTGCATGGGTTGAAGCGTGTCGTGAACAGCCTTCGACTTTTTTAGCTAAATTTATTAGCTTTTTGTATTTTTCTTCTTTATATAGTTCTTGAAGTTCGAAAACTGATACTAAAGCCTCTTCAATTGAATGACCAACTGGAATTAGCTTGGCTATTTGGTCTGGCTCTGAATAAGGCATATCCAAAACTCGACCAATATCTCTAATTGAACCCCTGGCTTCCATAGTGCCAAAAGTAATTATTTGGGCTACTTTATCTTTCCCGTATTTGTTAGTGACATATTCAATCACTTCATCTCTCCTGTCATCAGCAAAATCAAGATCTATATCTGGAGGAGTAGGGCGATCTGGACTTAAAAATCTTTCAAAAGGAATCTTATGTTCCAAAGGATTAATTGAAGTAATTCTTAAAATATAAGAAACAAGGGATCCAGCCGCACTACCTCTGCCTGGACCCACTCTAATATTCTGACTCTTAGCCCAAATAACAAAGTCTTGAACAATAAGAAAATAAGTGGCAAAACCCTTGGTGCAGATTACATCTAATTCGTACTTTAATCTTTTTTTTATCTCGGAGGTGGGTTTTGGAAAACGATAACCTAGCTTTTTTTTAACCATTTCCTCTAAAAGAACTTCGGCAGTTTTTCCTTTTGGAAGAGGATATCGAGGCAAAACCCAGTCACCAATCGGTATTTTTAAGTTGCATTTTAAAGCTACTTTAACAGTGTTTTTGATTGCTTCTGGTTGCTCAATAAAAAGAGCTTTCATTTCTTTAGGACTTTTAAAATAAAAATCAGGTGAGTTTAACATTGTTAATCTGTTTTTGTCAGTAATCACTTTTTTTGTTTGGACAGCCAGAAGCGCATCTTGAGCCTCAGCATCATCCTTATCAACATAGTGAACATCATTGGTAGCTACTAAAGGGATTCCTAACTTTTTAGAAAGAGCAATTATCTTTTTATTGGCTATTTCTTGTTTAGCTATTTTTTCGTGAGATTGAATTTCAAGATAAAAATCATCTCCAAATATTTTTAGAAGTTTTTTAGCGACCTTTTCTGCTTCTTCATCTTTATTATTGAGAAATAAATGAGGAATTTCTCCCTCAATACAAGCCGAGGTGCAAATTAAGCCTTGATGATATTCTTCTAAAAGCTCAAAATCTGCTCGAGGTCGATAATAAAATCCTTCTAAGTGAGCTTTAGTCAGTAATTTCATTAAATTCTGGTAGCCTTTAAAGTCTTTTGCCAATAAAATAAGATGATATTGATCAGCATCAATCTTAGCTTGTTTATCATGTCGAGAGCGATGAGCCATATAGATTTCACAGCCAATTATTGGTTTTATTCCTTGTTTTAAACATTCAATATAAAAAGGAATTACTCCATACATCACTCCATGATCTGTAATAGCGCAAGCCTTCATTTTGTATTCTTTAGCCCGGGTAACTAATTCACTTATTTTAGACAGACCATCTAAAAGAGAATATTCTGTGTGAGTATGAAGATGAACAAAATCAATCATTATTTAATATTAAATGCCATTCTTAAGCTTTTCAACCATCATCTTTTTTACTAATTGAGGATCACTTTTACCTTTTGATTCGGCTATTACTTTGCCAATTAAATACCCAATTACTTCCAGTTTACCTTTTTTATAGTCTTTAACTGCCTTTTCATTATCTTTTATTACTTTTATAATAATTTTTAAAAGTAAATCCTTTCCAATTAGTTTAGCTGTCTTTTTATTTCTGAAATTTTCAACTAACTTTTTAGGGCTAACTTTTCTTATATCCACTCTCTTATTAACCACTATTTTTAAAAGCTCCTTTAGTTCATCTTTCGAAGCAAGTTGGCTTAAACTTTCTATGTACTGGGTGGTTTTATTGTTTTTAAGGACCACTTGAACATCTCTTTCTTTTAAACCCAATTCAACTGTAAAACGAATAAACTTTTCATCAGGTAATTCTTTTAATTCTTTTTTTATTTGTTCTAACTGATTTTTAGATATATCTATTGGGGGAATGTCTGGTTCAGGAAAATATCGATAGTCATGAGCTTCTTCTTTGCTTCTTTGAGAAAAAGTCTTGCCTGTTTTTTCATTAAAACCTCTTGTTTCCTGGATCGGGTTTTTTTTGGATATTAAAATCTCCTTTTGTCTTTTAATTTCATACTCAATTCCTTTTTTTAAAAACTTAAAGGAGTTAATGTTTTTTAACTCGACTTTATAGTTAGCCATTTTATTGTTATTAGTTAGGGAAATATTTGCTTCACAGCGCATGCTTCCCTTTTCCATATCACAATCTGAAACTTCTAAAGATCTAACAATCTGCTGGATTTTTTTAAGATATTCTATTGCTTCTTTGGATGAATAAATATCTGCCTCAGTTACAATTTCCACTAAAGGGACACCAGAGCGGTTAAAATCAACTAAACTAACCGCTCTGCCATCAATTTTCTTATGAATTAATTTCCCCGTATCTTCCTCCATATGGACTCGGTTAATCCTTATTTTTTTATTTTCAACTTCCAAAAATCCCTTTTGGCAAAAAGGAAGATCATACTGGGATATTTGATAACCTTTAGATAGGTCGGGGTAAAAATAGTTTTTCCGGTCAAATTTTGATTCAAAAGCTGGCTGACACTTTAAGGCTAACCCAATTAAAATACACCAATCAATTGCTTTCTTATTGGGAACCGGCAAAGCACCTGGCAGACCTAAGCAAACTGGGCAAGTATGAGTATTTGGTTTAATTTGGAAATGATAAGCCGAACAACCACAAAACATCTTAGATTTTGTTTTTAGTTCAAGGTGAACTTCCATTCCAATTACTGTTTTATATTTTGGATCTGTTTTCATTTAAATATTAGGTCTTTTTTTGTGCCAATCGGTTAATTGCTGATATTGATGGCCAACATTAAATAGGACCTCCTCTTTAAATTGAAGGGCAATAAACTGCATTCCAATAGGTAAGTTATCATTTGTAAAACCACAGGGTAAACTCATGGCTGGCAGGCCGGCTAAATTAACAGAAATTGTTAGAACATCCGACAAGTACATTTTTAAAGGATCATTAACTTTTTCGCCTAAATTAAAAGGCGGAAAAGGTGATACCGGCGCTAAAAGCAAATCCACCTCTTTAAAAACTTTTTTAAAATCGCTAATTATTAAAGATCTCAGTTTCATTGCTTTTAAGTAATAAGCTTCGTAATAACCGGAAGATAAAGTATATGTTCCCAACATAATTCTTCTTTTAGCTTCATCACCAAAAAAGCTTCTGGAATTTCCATAGCGAATACCGTCAAATCTGGCTAAATTAGAAGAAAGTTCAGCCGGCTGAATAATATAATAAGCCGGACAAGCATATTTAGTTGTTTTTAAACTAACATTTATAATCTCGTGTCCTTGAGCCTCTAAAAGACCAGCCGCTATTTCTACCGTCTTTCTCATTTGAGAGTCTACTCCCTCACTAAAATATTCTTTTGGTAAACCAATTTTTAGCTCTTTATTGGGTTTTGTTAGTTTATTAGAATAATTAGGGACTGTTACATTGGGAGTAGTCGCATCAAGACTATCTTGACCAGCCGTTATTTGTAAAACAAAAGCTGAATCTGCCACTGTTTTAGTAAAATGGCCAATTGAATCTAAAGATGAAGCCATACTAATGATGCCATAGCGGCTAACTCTGCCATAGGTAGGCTTTAAACCCACTAAATTACAAAAACTAGCTGGTTGCCTAATTGAACCGCCAGTATCAGTTCCCATACTCATTAAACATTGACTGCTACTTAATGCGGCCGCTGAACCAGATGAAGAACCGCCTGGTACCTTTTTTAAGTTCCACGGATTGTGAGTCGGGAAAAAATCCGAGTTTTCACCGGATGATCCATGAGCCCAGGCATCTAGATTTGTTTTTCCAATAATTATAGCGCCGGCTTTTTTTAAACGCTTAACTACAGTCGCATCATAGGGAGGAATATAGTCAGCTAATACTTTACTTCCAGCGGTGGTCTTTATTCCTTTAGTTGAATAAATATCTTTAAGAGCCATGGGAATTCCCAACAGTGGTTTTTCTTTAAATATTGAGGGATTCGTCTTAATTAAATTATCAACTTTCTTTGCTTTTTCTAGCGATTTAGATCTAGAAACAGTTATAAAAGCCCCTATTTTTTTGTCCACCCTATCTATGTTTTTTAAGCAGTCTTTTACCAATTCCTGGCTAGAAAACTTTTTTTCTTGAAGACCTTTTAAAGCTTGAATAATGGTTAATTGATTTAGCATTTTTTTTCTTAAAATATGGCTTTAACTTTAAAATAGTCTTTTGTTTTCTTTTTACTATTTTCTAAGGCGTATTTTTGGGTTAACGAGGAGATTATTTTATCTTCTCTAAAAACGTTTTTCAAACCTGTTACCTGTGATGTTGGTTTAATATTATTTGTCTCAACCCTTTTTAGAACTTTAATATAGTTTAAGATTTCTGAAAGTTGGCTTTGAAATTTTAAAACCTCTTTAGAAGTTAATTCAAGGTTAGCTAATTTTGCTATATGAAGGACTTGCTTTTCACTTAAGATCTTTTTATTGGATTTTTTCATTTTCAAAATGAATTGTCTCTTTTTTAAAAATATTTTTCAACTCTTTTTTTAAAATTAAAGCATTTCTTTTAAAGCCTTAATTCTTAATTCAATCGGCGGGTGGGTATTAAAAAGACCGACAAACCAGCCCACTCCTTGATGAAGATTTTTTAAAGGATTTGAGATATATAAATGGGCGGTGGCTTTATTAGCCGCTTCCAAGGGTTCTTTATCTTTAGATATTTTTTCTAAAGCAGACATTAAACCCTGAGGTTGTCTAGTTATTAAAGCTGAACCAGCATCAGCTAAAAACTCTCTCCTTCTAGAAATCAATAACTTAATTAAATTTGCAATTAAAGGAGATAATAGAGCTAAAATTATGGCCGCCACAAAAAGGATCCCCTGGATTTGACCGTTTTCCTTTTTCCTTCCTTTTCCCATAATTCTGGAACCCCTTAAAAACCAATCTGCTAAAAGAGTTAATAATCCGACTAAAACTGTGACCATTGACATTAATCTAATGTCATAATTTTTAACATGAGACAACTCATGGGCAATCACTCCCTCTAACTCAGTCCTATTTAAACTTTGCAATAAACCGCTGGTTGCACAAACAACCGCGTGGTCAGGATCTCTTCCCGTCGCAAAAGCATTTAAAGCCGTATCATTAATTATATAAAGTCTTGGCATGGGTATCTGGGCCGCTAAACTTAAATTTTCGGTGACCGTATAAAAAAGAAAATCTTTGCTCTTAGAAGCTGGCCTGGCTGCAGAAATAGAAAGAATAATTTTGTCTGACCAATAATATGATGAAAAACTCATTAGGCCGGCAAATATTAAAGCCACTCCAATACCTTGAAGGCCAAAATCCAAAACTTGAGAAAATACCCAGGTGGCTAAGCCAATAAAAGCAATAAAACCAACAATCACTAAAAATGATTTCTGCTTATTGCGGTCTATTTGTTCAAAGACATTAAGCATAATTACTTCTTAACTATTTATTTTTTATAAATCGACTTTTGGTGTTTTTAAGTCTTCGGCTGCCACTTTAGTCGCTTTTTCCTCTGCTCCAACTGGCATTTTTAAACCAGTTTCTTCTTTAAATTTGAAAATTTGAGCCACTAAATTGCTGGGAAACCTAACAATCATAATATTATAATCAGCACTTAAATCAATTAAGGTTCTCCGGCTATACATTACTTTATCTGAAGTGTCTCTTAATTCATCCATCAGCTTGGTGGTTGGACCAGACGCTTTTAGTTCAGGGGTACTTTCAAATACCGCCTGAATGGCTGGTAAACTTTTAGAAACCGCGCTAGCGGCATCAACCATCTTTTGAGTATTTCCTCCTTTGACGGCGGAAAGAATAGTTTTCCGAGCCTCAGTCAAGTCTTTAAAAATCTTGCTTTCGTGCTTCATATAGCCTTTAACCGAAGCAATTAAATTAGGAATTAATTCTGCTTGTCTTTTAAGTTGATTACCAATCTCCTGAATTGAAGCTTTAATCCTGGTTTTAATAGTTACAAACCGGTTATATAAATTAAAAATATAAACGGCAATAAAAGCAGCTATAACTAGTAATAAAGTTAAAATATTCATTATTCTCACCTCCAATCCTTTTTTAAGATTTGGAAACTAATAATTTCTTTATATTATTATAGCTCATGCAATTTAGGATATCATCTTTTTTAGCCCAGCCTCGCCTGGCATTATAAACTCCATATTTCATATTATTCATATCTGAAATTGCATGGCTATCGCTGTTTATAAATAATTTTAAACCTAGATCAATAGCTTTTTTAATTAATCTGTCTGATAAGTCAAGTCTCTTAGGATGAGCATTAATTTCTAAATATTTATTGTTGTTTAAACAAAAATCAAATATTACTTCCCAATCCAGTTGATAACTCTGCCTCTTTAATAGTAATCTTCCGGTCGGGTGGCCTAAGATTTTAATCTTTGGATGAGATAATCCAGATATAACTCTCTTTGTCATTTTTGTTTTGTTAAGTCTAAAACTTGAGTGAACTGAAACAATCGCAAAATCAAGATAATTAAAAGCTTTTTCAGGGATAGATAATGAACCATTTGGTCTGATATCTATTTCTAAAGAGTTAAAAATGAACACTTTAGTACTTTTTGTACTCAATTTGCCGTTATTAAATGAGTAATTTAGTTTATCAATAATTTGTTTTTTTCTTTTTATAATATTAATAATGTCTTTTTTGGAATGATTGCTTATACTTGGATTATGCTCTGAAAAAGCAATATATTGGTAGCCTAATGCTGCGGCTTTGTCTCTTATTTCTTTCATGCTGTTCTCTCCATTATCATGGCTAGTTTCAATTTTAAAGTCACTATGAAGGTGTAAATCACCTTTTATATCTGAAAGTTGGACTAATTTGGGTAAGTTTCCTTGAAGAGACTTTTCTATTTCTCCCCTATCCTCCCTTATTTCCGGCGGGACATATTCCATTTTAAGGTATTTGTACAAGTCTTGTTCTGATTTGAATTTTATTATCTTTTTCCCCTTTTTAAGGCCATGTTCCGACAGGCTTAAACCATTTTTTATGGCAATTTCTCTTAAATGAATATTATGTTCCTTAGAACCTGTAAAATGCTGTAATAAAGTACCATAGCTTCCGGGTTTTTCAACCATTAAGTCAACTTGATAATCTGGGGTAACGATGATTGTGGCTTTATGCTCGCCTGACTCAACAATTCGCTTTTTATTTGGGTATTTTAGAAAGTAATTTATAACTTCTTTGGGATTATTTGAAGAAATAGCTATATCAATATCTCTAACAGTTGCTTTTTTTCTTCTTAAACTACCTAAAGGATCAGCTTTAATAATTACTTTTGATTTTTTAAGATAATTAATTAAATTATTGGATATGTTCTCTGCTTCTGGTAATAAAAGGCGTTTTTCCATCTTATTAATCTCAGCTAGACCAATTAAAATCTCTTGCTCGGTTTTTACCCCAAAGCCAGGGAATTGGCTTATTTTATGGCTTAAAGCCGCTTGTTTTATCTTTTTTAAAACTGTTTTCTTGTCTGTTATCTTTAGGTTTTTGGCTAATTTAAAGGCTAATTTAGGTCCTAGCCCAGGAATTTTAGCTAACTTGAAGACTGATTCAGGAATATTTTTAAAAACTTCTTTAAAATGTTTTATCTCACCGGTTTTAAAGTATTCATCTAAGTGAGAAGCAATGTTTTTTCCTATTCCCGGAAGGTTTTCCAGCTCCTTTTTCTGCCAAATCTCTTTTAAGTCTTGATTTAAGTCCTCTATGCTTGAAGCCGCCTTCTTATAGGCTATTATTCTAAAAACTGACTCTCCTTGGATCTCTAAAGCCATAGCGACTGATCTTAATCCTTCTGCCAGCTCCTGATTGCTTAAATTTTTCTTAAATTTCATAGTTTAATTTTATCATCTAATTGATTTTACCTCAATTATTTGATATATTTACTTGACTTTGGTCGTGTAGTGTAGCCTGGTTTAACACGCGTCCCTGTCAAGGACGAGATCGCCGGTTCGAATCCGGTCGCGACCGCATTTCTGCCCAGAAAGGAGGTTTGATTCCTTTATAAAAACTTCAATATGGAAAAATATTTAAAAGCATTATTTAAAAAAGCTAAGCTTAATGAACCCACAATAAGTACCATTTTAGGCGCATTGGTAATTATTACTGTTGGTGCCTTAATTTTTAACTATTTTAAGACTGGTGTTAAACAAGAAAATGGCCAGCAAGCCCTTTTAGAAGAAGTTCAAGAACTTAGTTTAAAAGAAGCTGAGGGTCAACAGTTGGTTTTAGGAACAGACAAGAATAAATATATTGTTCAGGAAGGTGATTCTCTTTGGAAAATTAGTGAAAAGGTCTATAAAACTGGATATAACTGGACAGATATTGCTAAAAAGAATAATCTTTATGATCCTAATCATCTGGAAGCAGGCCAGGAATTAGAAATACCGGAAGTTCAGGTTATAGATGAAAAGATTTTAGCAAACACAGAAACAATTAGTCCGGTACCAGGAGAAAATAGCCAGACAATTACAGGAGACACATATATTGTTAAACAGGGTGATTTTCTCTGGGAGATTGCTATTAAAGCTTACCAGGATGGCTATAAATGGCCGGAAATTGCTAAAGTTAATAACCTTGTTAATCCTGATATCTTAGAAATTGGGCAAGAACTAAAACTACCAAGATAACAGCCTTTTTGTTATTATTAAAATATTAAATTAATAATTTGCGGGTGTAGTTCAGTAGTAGAGCGTCTGCTTCCCAAGCAGAAGGTCGTGGGTGCGAATCCCATCACCCGCTCATAAACGGACAGAAATAAACAGAAACGTACATAAAGTAATTAGAAATTAACAAAGGAAATACAATTACAGTATGAGTAGAACCAGAGAAATTGAAAGACGTTTGGGTCAGCTATCTAGCCAAAGCGATGATCTTTTGACCAGCGTAGAGACCGCTGAATTGTGGCCACGGTTTGAAAAAGTAAGGCATGCAATTTTGATTGCTCTAACTTCTGAAAAACCGCAAGCACAAAGAGAATTGAGTACTTTTAGTTGGTCGGGGGTAGACGAAGGAATTCATGACCACAACGGCCACATTGAAGGTACCGTAAATGGAATTAAACTAGACATTGATATAAAAGGCACCACCGTTGATGACCAGCCTCGCTATGTTGTAGATAGTAATGGCCAATGGCGACTCGTGCATTCAAGTGAGCATTTTATGGAAATTCACGGTTCATACACATCAGCAGATGGACGCAAAGGAGCAGTGAGATTTCAAGTTGGAAATGCAGGCACACCTTTCGAGGCCTATTGGCTTGAAGTTGCTGACGGGAGATTGAGATTGGAACAAGTAGCACACAATAAGGATGTCTTTGTTGCCGACTCTCTTGTTAACAAGAGAGATCAAGTGACCATTCCCGGAACCAGAATAGAGTTACCAAGGTTTATTGAAGGTTGATAGTTGTATTATTTTTTCCTATACAAATGCTAAGCCGGATATGCCAAGGTGTTCTTTTAAGGCCAAAAGCTGTAAACCCAACTCTGGTGTGATATACTTTGATAGGCTTGTCCTGAGTGAAATCGAAGGGTTCGAGCCCGGTACGGTATCCAGCTCATAAGCAGACTGGTTTGAATGTTTTTTTGTTTTTTCTTAAGATAACGTACTTTTTTTAAGTTCTTGCCATATATCTTGATAATTTTTCCCTTGCCTGAAATGAAGAATACCGACAAAGAGAATCGAACGTGCTCTTTTTTTTAGATGATTTACTCAATAATCCTAATCTTCTAAATATTTTACTTGCTGAGTTTTCTATAACTCCTTTATTGATAAAAAGAATAAATGTATGGTTAAATGAAAATAGAAGTAACTTATGGCAAAAAATTTCAATAAAAATATTATTAAATATCTAGGCTTTCTTCTTTTAGTTCCTTCTTTAATTTTAAATCTCTTCATATTCCAAAAGTACCAAGGGGAAAGAGAAAAAAATATGGTTTTGGTAACTGATGTTCTTGATGGTGACACATTTGTCACTAGTGATGGCGAAAAAATGAGACTTTTAAATGTAAATGCTCCTGAGCTGGAGCTTTGCGGAGGTGAGGAAGCCAAAAAAAGACTTGAAGAATTGATTAAAAACGAAAAGGTAAGTATTGAAAGAGTTTCAACTGATGTATATGAAAGAAGTTTAGTTATGTTATATACGGGTGGTGAATTAGTCAACAGGACTTTAATCGCTGAGGGTTGGGGAGTATATGGAGCCAGAAAAATTCCTGAGTCTGAAGAATTTAAAAAACTGCAAAAAAAAGCTAAAGAAGAAAAATTGGGCATTTTCGGACCTGAATGTTATCAGAAAGAAAATCTTGATAATCCTAAATGCAATATTAAGGGAAATATAAATAGGAATACTAAAACAAAGTTCTATCATTTTCCCGGATGTACTGCTTATGTACCAGCTATTATAGAAAAGTTTAATGGAGATCAGTGGTTCTGCTCTGAAAAAGAGGCTCAGAAAGCTGGTTTTGTGAAATCTGAGGGGTGCTTTGGGAAAAAATATAATCTTTGAATTGGATAATTAATTAGTCTTCTTAACGCTTAATAAAGTCGTCTGTCTTGGCATCATAACATTGGCTAATCATTGTCTTGGGAAAATTATATGGTTCAATGTCTTCACAGGGAATAAAACCTTGGCCTGACCAAGCTATTTCCCATTCTGAATTTACTTTAGCCGCAAACCAATGCCCTCCTCCAGCAGTACCGGCAGTTCCACTGGCAAACTGATTATCATTCTCCTCTATTACTATTTCTACTTCTTTAAAGTCTTTTAAGGGGATATTACTTTTCTTAGCTAACGCTTCCCTAATAAGTTGTTCATCTGTCTTTATAGTTGATTCTGGGGTTGTTTTCTTCTCTTTGTTTTGAGATTTTGGTAAACAACCAGTTAGTATAAAAGTTAGTAAAATTAATGATATTAATGGAAAAGTAATTTTCTTCATTTTACGTCCTTTTAAAATCATACCTTAGTTTCCATTTCTACTCAAGGGAAAAGTTTGGTAAAATAGGAGTAGTTTTAAAATGACAAAATGCCTGTGTAGCTCAGTTGGTAGAGCAGCGGTATCGTAAACCGCAGGTCGTCGGTTCAACTCCGACCGCAGGCTCTGATTTTTACTAAAATAGATTATGGAAAATGAATAGGATAAAATAGGTATATGGTCAAAAAATACAAAAGCAGATATAGAAGGAGAGGTAGCCGTCTTAGCAAGATTGAAGAAAAAAGAAATCTGCGCCAGGCAGTTTTCTTCGGTTTTTTAACCTTGGTTTTAATTTTCTTTGCTTTTACAGTTGGTCTTCCTCTTTTAACTAAAATGTTGGTTTATGTAGGTGATAAAAAGGAAGGAACTGGATTAGAAAAGAAAGATACTCTTGCCCCTGCTTCTCCCCGTTTTCAAACAGTAGTTGAAGCTACTAATAGCGCTAGCTTTTCATTAGCTGGTTTTGCTGAGCCTGATACAACAGTGGAAATTAGTTTAAATGGGTCTTTGGCTGGAAATGTTGAGGTTAATTCTAAGGGAGAATTTGTCCTTCACTCTATAAGTTTAAAAGAAGGTAAAAATAGATTTAAGGCTAAAGCCATTGATAAAGAAGACAATGAAAGTGATTATTCTAAAGAAATAAATGTTGTTTTAGATACCCAGAGTCCGGGAATAATAATTTCTTCTCCTCAAAACGGAGACAGTTTCTTTGATAAAGACAAGGAAATTATGGTTGAAGGTAAAATTAATGAAGACACTGATATTCTTATTAATGAAAGAATGGTTGTCAGTGACAGTAGTGGCTCTTTTTCCTTAAGACTGGAATTAAAAGAAGGTGAAAATACAATTAAGGTTAAAGCTACTGATCCCGCTGGAAATCAATCAGTTGAAGAAATAAAAGTTAACTATACTCCTTAATATCATCATCATCATATGGGATATTATCCGAACTATTTACACCACCCCTTAATTCACTATTAATAATCTATGTTATACTAAATCAAATGAAAAAAGAAACCTCTCAACAGTGTTCAGAGCGCATTATTAAGCAGCTGAAAACTAAATACCCTAAGGCTAAAGCTTTTGATCTTGACGGGAGGGAAAAGCACTTTGTGTGTGAAGTTGAACCAACAAAAGACCATCCAGAGTATGATCGTGCAGTTGAAGTTATAATATCAAGCAAGCCACATAAACACTTAAGAATGACCCAAGATTACACAATTTTATCTGGAACGCTTAAACTTTACTTAGAAAATAAAACTATTATGCTTAAAGCTGGAGACAAATATAGAGTCCCTCCAAAAAAAGTACATTGGGCAGAAAGCAACGATGAATGCTGGCTAGAAATATACTCTAAACCTGGGTGGACAGCAAAAGATCATATTCCTGTAAAATAACTCGTACAATACTTTATCCAAACTATTTAAAATATACTTTTTTATCAATCAAAAATAACTAGCTTGGATTGAAAATACTCCCCGTTTGTGAGAATAAACAAACCTTAAACAACTTACTCTGTATTTATAATATTCTATCTGAAGTAAAGATAAAGATTTTATTTGGATCACTTCCTAAACTTGTTAACTATTTTTAGTTTGTCAATAATCGTAAAACTGCATAGTCCCAATAGTGAAACATTCTTCTGGGTAGCAAGCTAAATGTATAAATGTAAGTTCCAATTAAAAATAATATAAAAAAGTATTTAAAGACTTTATATTGAGTTAGTTTTTGATATCCTATTATAAGACAAAAAGGGGCGATGAGAATTATATACCGATAAATATCATCTACAGTCATAAAAAACTGAAAAATAAGATAAGGCAGGGAAAAGATTGCTAGTGTTTTCAGGTTTTGCTTCCATAATAGATAAATACCGATTGAAAAAATTGCTAAAAGAAACAAAAAGCCTTCAGCCATTGGCGTATTATAATCAAGCACCGTGGCAAAAGGAATTAATCTTAGGTGAATATTAGTCCCAGTCCCCGTTTGAAAGTATGCCCAAAAACTACCAAACTTAATTTTAAAAAAATAAAATAAACCTGCTAAAGCCAGGGGTGCAGTTATCAAACTCCATCTTTCTTTTACTAGTTTCCTAAAAAAACTTATCTTATCAGTGCTTTTATGCCACTGATACAAAGAAATTAATGTAAAGCTTAAAAAAATTATAATTCCCGGTGGCCTGGTTAAGACTATTAGAATTAATAAAAATGATACAAGAAGATATTTTTTTTCATACCAAAAATATAAACTAAGCAAAACTAAAAGATTAAATAATCCTTCTGTTCCACCTACAGAACGTACCGCTAGCCATCTTGGAGGTAAAAATAGATACAGAAATGACAGAAGAAAAGGTTGTTTACTAAATCTCCTTTTTTTAACTAACAGATAAAAAACACAAGCTGATAAACCGGCGCTAAACCAGGAAATAATAATTAGGATTAGATAGCTATTTAGGCCAGTTATTTCATGACCCAGTCTAATTAATATTGGCAACAATGGAAAATGATTAGCATAATAACTTGGATTAAGTTTGTTAAAACCAATTGATTCTAATTTTTTTTGGTCATATAAAGCTTCAGATAAAACTACATATATAGGTCCATCATAATTTCTTTCCAAAACTTCATTTGAACCATGCGGAAAATGAGTTTCTAAAGTTTTGGGTGCAAAAAGGTAAAATCCTAAAGATAATATAAAAGAAGATAAAATACTGATAAAGAATATTATTGTAAGATGAAGTCTTGTTGTTTTGTTTATCATAATTACAGCTAATATATCTTATAATTATATGATAACACTAATATTTCATAAAAGCTTTAACCTTGATGGGTAGAAAAACAGCAATTTGAGCAAAAGAACAATACTCCCGGCTGTAGAAGGAAACTGTTTATTTTATTTATTTTAGCCCTTCTGCTCTAAAGCCAGTAATATCCAAAGCCAAATCATCACCCAGGGATAAAAAAGAGTATTATTAAAAAAAGAGTTTGCTAAAACAGAGACTAAACTTACCAAAAGGATAAGGGAATTTTTTTTAGAATACTTAAAAAGCTTCATTAAAAAATTAAGGTAAATTGTCAATCCTACTATTCCGGTCGTTGCCAGAACAAAAAGGAGAGACGAATCTGCTCCGGCTCCGGCATTAGTTTCTCTCCAATTTTGCTTGTTTAAAAATCCAAATTCTTTTTGAGCATAGCGGTAGTTATTGAAACCCGTTCCAAACAAAGGGTATTTAGCGGAAATCTGAATTGTCTGGCTCCAATTAATAATCCTGGCTTTAATAGTACTTTGTCTTTCAAGCCTAACTCCTTCGCCTCCGGGCCGAGGAAGAAGAAAAATGGTTATTATTCCCAAAAATAAAAAGCTTAGGAAGAATTTAGCTGATTTTTTAAAAAACGCAAAGATTGTAATGCTTAGTAAAAAAGAAAAATAAGCACTTCTACTATAACTTAGGGCTAAACTTAAATAGAGAAGAATAAAACTAGTAAAATATATTAATTTTCCCTTAGTAACATTATCAAGCCAAAGTTTTTTAATCACTAAAATTAAACTTAAAACATAAATCATGGCTGAAAAAGCCGGGTCTAATAAAGTTCCTACCACTCGGTAATAATGACGATCCCAGCCTAAAACCATTAATGATCTAATATCGGGGAAAAATATGTATTGTAAAAGGCCTAATATCGCTGAAGTTGTCCCAATAAGAATTAAAAGATTATTTAGTCTGTTTTTTAATTTATTAGTCTTATCCTTATTCAAAACATCACTTAGGGCCAAATAAACAATTGGATAACTGGCCCAGCGAAGTAAATAAAGAAAGCCTATTTTAATCTCACTAATTTTTCTTGTACTAAAGGAAACTAAAAGACTAAATAAGGCCACTAAACCAAAACACATAATTTCCTGCCCAAAACGAGGCAGTTTTATTTTTTCTTTTTTAATTAATTTTTTCCCTAAAAAGAATAAAATTAAAACTAATACTAGCAAGTCATGAAAATATATTCTTACTTCTCCCCCACTAAACGGAAGACGACTAAGCTGTCCCAGGGGAAAAATTAAAAGCAAGGCTAAAAGAATAAACTTAACCATATTGTTTGTATAGTTTTTTTAAAGGTGGAATGGGTGGATCTTCAACTCCTTTATTTTTCCATAAAAGATAGAGCTTACTTCTAACTAAAAAAGAATGAGCACTCATCAAGGTAGCCATAATAAAGCCTTGCTTGCCATCCAAAATTCCCAGTTTTACAAAAAAGTTTAAGAAAAACTTGGCTAAAGGATAAATAATAATTAAAAAGGCATTGGTCTTTACTCCTTTTTCATATAGTTCTCTGGCCCTAAGAGAAGAATAAAAGTTAATTCTTTTAATAAAACCGCTTACTCCAATATGGCGCTGGTGAATAATCGGATTATAAAGTTTTCCTATTTTCCCCTTAACTTTCCATACTTCATGAACTTTACCTGTCCAAAAGCCGGAATTTTTTTTACCCAACCTTGTCAGTCTTAAAGAAGCTGTTTCTCCAAATTTTAGCTCTTTGCCTAAAAAGGTATCTTTTCTTTTAAAACTAAAGCCAGAATTAGTCTGAGGATCTCTAATGGCTTTAAATATTTCTCTCTTAAGTTTATTATCTATTTTTTCATCCGCATCCAAAAAAAATATCCAATCTCCTTTCGCTTTTTTTAAGCCAAAGTTCCGCTGATTGGAAAAATCATTGTTAAGCTTTCGCTTATATACTCTGACACCTAGCTTTTTGGCTATTTCTCTTGTTTTATCAGATGAATTATCATCAATAACAATAATTTCCTCAAAGCCTTTAAGGCTTAAAAGACAAGTCTTAATGCTTTTTTCCTCATTTTTGGCTAAAACTACAGCAGTCTTCATGTTTTTATTATATCTTTTTCCGTCTTTTTCTAAAAGAATTAAGGTTAGAAACAACTGAATTAAAATTCATTTTAATAAATAAAGGAAGTTGAAAAGTGAAGCTTAAAGGCCAAAAATAAGGTTTCACCCATTTTATTGTAAAAAAAGCGTTAGAAATAAAAATATGCCATGCTTTTTTAAAACTTATCTCTCCCAGACTGGTACTGGGCTGATGAAAAACAACTGACTGAGGGACTGAATATATTTTAAAGCCTATTTTAAAAGCTCTTAGACAAAAATCAGTGTCTTCAAAATATAAAAAAAACTTTTCATCAAACAGCCCAATTTTCTTAAAAACACTAGTTTTTACTAACATCGCACAGCCGGAAACAAGTTCTTCTTCCTGTGGTTTTAAAGAATTAATAGAATTTTCTTTAAGGTAAAGATGTTCAGTCTTGCCTAGAACTCGATTAAATTTAGCACCCAGAGTATAAATAGTCTTCCCGTTTCTTTTTTCTTTTAAAGCTGGCGATACTATTCCTATTTTTCTATTTGATTTAATTAATTGAATTAAGGGTTCAAGGAAGTTTTCTTCTACCTTTGTATCAGGATTTAAAAGGAAAATATAATCAAATTTTTCTTTTAATGCTTTTTTAATAGCAACGTTATTTGCTTTAGCAAAACCAAGATTCTTCCTATTTTTAATAATGTCTACTTGAGGAAAGTTTTTGCTAATGGCCTTAACGGATTCATCTTTGGAATTGTTATCAACCAGAATTATTTTACACTTTACTCCTCTTTTGTCTGCTTTTTTTAAAGACAGCAAGCAATCTAAAATATAGGGATAAGAATTAAAGTTTACAATAATTATGGCTAGTTTCATTAATATCCTTTTTTCATTTCTTCTTTGTCTAAAAGAATAGGAACATTATCAATTAAGGGGTATTTAATATTGCATGACTGGCAAAACACTCCTTTTGAACTTAATCTAAGCTTTTTTCTACAATTAGGACAAACTATTATTTTTATAAGTAAGTCTAGGCTTATATTAGGATTAAAAGCTTTTTTAATAATCCAACTAATACTTTTACCAGTTTTCCTGGCTTTTAGAGCTAATCTTATTAAAATTTCTTTAAAATAGAAAGCAAAGCTATTTATTGAGCTGTAATTCATCTTATCCAATAACAAAGAGGCTTCTTTCCGAACTTTTTTCATTAGGGTTTTGTCTGGGGCTAAATGAACTTTTATTTTGATCTTTTTCTTCCAATGTAAATAAATATTAAGTTTATTCTCCTGTCTATTACAAAATTGACGGAAAAATGTTTTATTCTGATAAAGCTTGTGGAAAAAGCTTCTTTTTTTATCTTTTGTTAGTTTAGAATAAAAATTCAAAGTATTTTTTTCACTAAAAATCCACCACAAATGATGTTGCCAGCCAAAAATCTCCTCTCTAACAGCATGTGGGCAAATTATTAACCCCCTTTTTCCTACTCGAGAAAGCTCTTGGCAAAATAAACGAGGATTCTCAACATGCTCTATTACTTGATTAGCAATAATATAGTCAAAGGAATTATCTAAAAAGGGGAGTTTTTCTCCTGAGGCAATAACTAAGGGTCGATCATTCTTAATCTTAAAACCTGACCTTTCATCTACTTTAGTTAAATACCTATCCACTAGAATATTACTTCTTGGGTGAGGGTTATGGCCACTGCCGATCTCTAAAACCAAGTCATTGGGCTTAAAGTCTAGATTTTTCATGATTTCCAAAGCTTCTCAATATTTCTAGCTACCTCATTAGAATCAAATAGATTTTGGGCTCTTACTAAAGATTCCTGGGATTTTTTGAAATAGTAGTCTTTTTGATCTATCAGCTTAACAACTTCCCTAAAACCTGTCTTATAATCCCCGGGCTTTATTAATATTCCTGCATTACCAACAACTTCAGGTATACCACCTGACTTAGTAGTTAAAACTGGTAAACCAGAAGCCATAGCTTCAATCAAAACCATGCCAAAATATTCCTCCCAAAATTTATTTTTTTTAGATAATAAACAAAGAAGATTAGCTTCTTGATACTCTTTTGCCATATCTTTATAATCAACCGTTTTAAACTCAATATCGTCTCCATATTCACTTTGATTAATTAAAGAAATGATTTTAGATTTTTCAGGTCCTTTACCAACCATTACTAGCTTAACCTTTTTACCTGATTTTAGAAGTAAAAATAGGATTTTGAGTAAATCATATATGCCTTTTTCTTTAACAAACCTACCCACAAATAAAAGACGAAATATATCAAATTTATGATTCATCCCTAATGGTTTAAAGCTTTTTAAATCTACTCCGTAGGGAAAAACAGTAATTTTTTTAGGATCACATCCTTCCCTTAATAAACACTCCTTTGCCTTTTGAGTTAAACAGTGAAACTTATCTACTTCTTTTATTGCTCTTTTCTTAAACTTCTTTCTATTCCATATTCCTTCATGATTAAACGGGATTGTTTCTGAACAAGTACAGACAACCTTTTTTATATATCCTAGCCTTTTTGCTTTTAAGGCTTGTTGAGTAAAATGAAAATACGTTTCTCGAGTATGAACTAAATCAAATCCTTTTAGATTTTTCTCTAAATTAAATAAATACATTGCATCTCCTAAAAAAAGCCTGTTTAAAATAGGCATTTTTAAGGGAAAATTTGGTAAATCAACTGGAGAAGCTAGCTTTTTAACAGGGAACTTAAATTCAGAATGAATGGAACGAAGTCCTGAAAAACCAACAATGTTAAATTTATTATATAAAGGCTCATAATTCTGCATCTCAAATTTATTGAAGTATGAACCTCTTACTATAGCTATTTTCATACCCATAAGTTAAAACTTTTTTTCTCAAATATTTTTAATTTATATGTGAAGTTGTAAAAAGCATATAGCATACTTACAATTAAACCATATGCTCCATCAAGTAAACCCAGGTTTATTATATAAATTTTTATAAATTTAACAATTGGACTAATAATTAAGTGCAAAAAACTAGCTTTTTTACCTAAGCTGGAATCCTTTCCTGCATCTAAATCAGTATATAAGTTCATCTTATTAATAAATTCTCTTATAGATTGAGAGTTGAAATGAAGATAATTACCCTCTAAATAATCCGTATTGCCTTTAACCCGAATTAATTGGTGAAACTTAAATGGGTTATAAATCCAGCTTTTTTTCTTAAAAAGCCTTAATTCGCTAGAATTCCTTTTCTTCATACCATATTTTATTTCTCTATTAAAGAAAAAAACCCTGTTAAATAAATTATAACCTACTATGCTTCCCTTACCTTTAATGGCAGCTTTTATTGATTTTTGTAGTTTTTTTGTTAATCTATCATCAGAATCTATCTTTAATATCCATTCACCTCTTGCATTTATCATTCCAAGCTTTCTATTAATATCAAAATTATAATTCTTGGGTATATTTTTTAGTAAGTTCACTCCCTGTTCTTTACAAACTACCATGGTATTATCTGTAGAACCCATATCAATACAAACTAATTCATCTGCCCACTCTACAGACTGTAAACAATCCTTGATTATAGATCCAACATTAAAAACTGGAATAACAACTGAAATTGAGCTCATAGCTGAATTTTATAATAAAACACATTTAATTTAAAATTTCTAAAAAAAGATGGTTGACAATTAATACATTAAAAAATACACTTTAACTAAAGCTGTCCTATGATAAAGCTAGTCAAAAAAATCGTATTTTCAACAAGTTTTCTTTTTATTTTTCTCGTTCTAGTGTTTACTATCCCAGGAAAAGCTTCGGCTAATACTCAGGACAATTATACATTTATTCCTATTAGTCAATTTGCCAATGGAGAAATAATACCTAGATATAAAAATTTACCACTAGGGATTAATTCTTTTGCAGGTATTCCATTTGAAATTATTCAAGAACCAAACCCGAAATATATATGCACAAGCGCTCAACCAATTCCAAATTTTCCAAACGAAATTACACTTAATACAATTATTAAATATCCAAAATCAGTATATTTATTAATTAATGGTGGAAATGTTTCAAAAAATCTCTTAAACAGTAATGTTGGTCAAATAAAATTGCATTTTTCCGATGGCTCATTCCTCCCAACTGAAATAATTATTGGATTTAACTTAAGAGACTGGATATTAAATGATAAAAATTATGTACATGCTACAAATGATCCTAATATTACTGAGGCTTGGAATGGAACAACTCTTCAAGGTAATGGACCTGTAATAATTGATTTACTGAAAATTCCTATACCCTTAAGTCTAAACTGCAAGACTCTTACAAAAATAGAACTAATAGATAATTCAATTTCCACAATTAATAATCTAGATCCTTCAATCCAGTTTTTTGGAGTAACAGTTGAAACTAATCAAACACCAATTATTCTTATTCCTGGTCTTGGTAGCTCTTGGAACTTACAAGCTTTACTTACTGGTCAAACTGTTGGTCCTTGGACTAAAACTCCATTTCTAAAGGTTTATAATAATTTTAAAGCTACCCTGATTGATTCTGCGGGTTATGTTGAAGGAGATAACTACTTTGAATTCTATTATGATTGGAGAAAGCCTCTTAGTGACTTAGCTGATGATCTTAATGAATATATTGAGAATGTTGTTTTTTCTGGCCAGTCTGTTAATTTAGTTGGTCACAGTATGGGAGGATTGGTAGCTAGAGCTTATGCTAATAAATATGGGATAGATAAAGTTGAAAAAATAGTGACTGTCGGTTCTCCACACCTGGGGGCTTTGGCCTCATATTATGCTTGGGAGGGAGGCCAACTTGAAGATGATAAAAGCTGGCTTGTTCTACCTCCAACCATATTAATAAATACTACCAGAAGAACATCAGAAACTCCTAGAGAAATAGTTCATGATTTTTTTCCTTCTTTAAAGGACTTATTGCCTATCTTCTCCTGTCTTAAAAGGTTAAAGGGGACCCTTGTTGATGTTGACTCAATGATTGAACAGAATTCTTACTTAAAAGGCCTCTTAGACCCCCTATTGTTAAAGGAAAAATTGGTGACTATATATGGTAAAGAAAATAATCCAGAAGATACTCCTGAATATTATATTATTAAGGAGCAATCTTTTATGGATAAACTCCTCGGTCATTGGACGGACGGAGTACCTGTTAATAAGGAATATACTTTTGATGGAGATTTAACAGTATTAACCAAAAGTGCCACTGTGTCAGGCTCCCTTTCTTCTCATGGAGTATCTGGAGACCACAGTCAGATTATTGAAAATGAGAAGGGAATTAGTCAAATCTTAAGTTCTTTAGGAATAGAAGGAGTTAGTATTATTCAAGATGAATTTTCTCCACCCAGAAACCCTTCACTAGTTTTACTGATTCACTCGCCCGTGGAAATTAAGATTAATTGTCCAGATGGAGAAGTTGGTTATAATGTTGCTTCACCTATTAGTAGGGCTTTTTACAGTTCCCAAGATAAACTAATTATTATTCCTGAAGCTTTAGGGGGTAATTACCAGGTTGAAATCTTAGGTACAGGTAATGGGGAATACAACTTAGAAGTAGCTCAGTTTACTAATAATGGTAATCAGTGGCAAACAATTGGGGGAAAAATAAATCCTGGTCAAACAGTCAATATGGATTTATATTTTAATCCTAGTTCTCCCCAAGAAAATATTTTGAAGGATAATACGGGTCAACTTTATCTTACTTTGGCTAAAGAAAGACTGGAAAGTTTAAGTGATTATTTAAACACCAATATTGAACCTATTTCTTTAAAAAACAGACTTCAAATTCAGATTAGAAATATTAATAGAGGAATTGATCGAGGGTTAACTTATATTAGTCTTAATAATAACTATTATTCTTCCCGTTACACCTTCTCTTCTTTTGTTTCTATTTATGGATTGCGCCAGAGCTTTAATCAATATTTTAAAAGCCGGGATATTTCCAAAGAAACATCAGCTTATTTTAGAAATGAACTTGAAGAAATTGCTAAACTACTAGAGGCTGGCTGGCTTACTACTTTTCAAAATGCGGGGAAATCGATCAATGAATTTCAAGTTAACTATTATGAAACCGCTATTAATAAACTCTATAACCAAATAAAAATTATGGTTGAAGCTAAATCTAATAAAGGAGAGAATAAAAAACTTGGTTCTACTTGGCTTCTTCTAGAACAGAAAAAAGCAAAAGAGAGTCAGTTTAAAAACAATCAATCATACAGTAAAGCTTATATTAATCTTGTTTCCGAGAGATTGCTTCTCTTGGAGAGTCTAAGGCTGCTTTACTAATCTTTTTAGTGGTCGTACCTGGACTTGAACCAGGGACCTCTTCAATGTGAATGAAGCGCTCTAGCCAACTGAGCTATACGACCTTAAAATGTATTTTACCAAAACCCCCCTTGCATCACAATTTATTTTAGCTATATAATAATTTTGATGAATATTTTAAAGACACTGGTTTCTTTTTTTTTGGATTTTGTTGAAACCCTGGTAACCGCGGCCGTAATTTTTGTCCTGTTTTATATTTTCCTTTTTCAACCCCATCAAGTAAAAGGAAACTCCATGCTCCCTAGTTTCCATGACGGCGAAAATTTATTAACCAACAAAATTACTTATCGGTTTAAAAAGCCTCTTAGGGGAGATGTCATTACCTTTAAAGCTCCTCAGAATCAAAACTATGATTACATTAAAAGAATTATAGGTTTACCTGGAGAAAAAATTAAAATTGTTGAAAGCCAAATATATATTAATAACTCTTTGTATAGTGAATCTAGTTATTTACCTGAAGATGTTTATACCAGTAGTGGTAATTTTATTGGTGAAAATGAAGAAATTACGGTCCCTCAGAATCAATATTTTGTTTTAGGAGATAATCGATCTCACTCAAGTGATTCTCGAGAGTGGGGATTTATTCCAACTAAAAATATTATTGGTAAAGCCTGGCTCCGTTATTGGCCCTTCTCAAAATTAGGCTTTATTCCAACAATTCCTTCGTAAATCTTAATTAACTTTTCTTGAGTTTCACCAGGATCGCCAAAAAGAGTAACTAATAATTTTGTTTGAGCCCGACTTCTTCTTAATCTAACTTTGGATTCTTCTCCTAGGGCTGTTTTCATATCATTTTCATATTTATCAATTTTCTCATCAATAATATATTTTTTCATCTGGGTTCGGTGTGATTTAGGCAGATTAACCTCTGGTTGACCGGAGGCAATTTTCATCCTTCTAGCAATTTCCTCAGCTCGCCTGACCGAACCTGATTCCTTCAAAACCATTTTATACCCTTCTATCATTAAACGAACATCTTTAATTCCTTGAAGAGCTCGAGCATGTCCCTCAGTAATTAAGCCAGACAAAAGCCCGTCTTTAATAGCATCGGGTAAGCTAAGAAGTCTTAAAGTATTAGAAATGTAGGAATCACTCTTGCCAATCCGATTGCCAATTTCCACTCTAGTTAAGGCAAACTCATCTACCAGCCTTTCAAATGCTTTAGCCCGATCAATTGGATTTAAATCCTCTCTTTGGACATTCTCAACTAAAGCCAGTTCTAACATTCCCTGAGGACTAGTTTCAATTATAATACAAGGAACAGTTTCTTTCCCGGATAGTTTTGAAGCCCGCCAACGCCTCTCTCCCACAATTATCTGATATCCAGCCGGAGTATGAGCCACTACCAAAGGCTCGAGAATACCATGCTCCTTAATAGATTCAACTAAATCCATAATTGAGTCTGGGGTGATTACTCCCCTGGGCTGTAAGGGATTAGCCTGTAGTTGACCAACAGGAATATTAGTAATAGTTTTTTCTTGATCTGCTTTATTAGAATTATTCATATTAGTTTATAGAAATTATCATTTTCCCTAAAGACTGAGAAAATTTAACTTTCCCGTCTTTAAGAGCAAAAAGGGTATGATCCCTCCCTAAACCAACCCCTTCTCCAGGATGAAACTTAGTACCTCTTTGGCGAACAATTATTTGGCCCACCTTAATAGGAGCACCACCGGGAATTTTTATTCCTAGACGTTTACCTTTTCTAGATTTGTGTTGGGTGGTACTACCGCCAGTTTTCTTATGTGCCATAATAGTGTTATGAAAACATATCCTTTCACATATGTCAACTATATCTTTTCACATCGGTTAAATTAAATATTAAATGAGGGCTAAATAAATAAAAAGAAAGACTATTAAAAAGTAATTTTCGTAATTTTTATTTTGGTCTTTAGTTGACGATGACCTTTAACCAAGCGGTATCTAGATTTAGCCCTAAATTTAGCCACTCTAACCTTCTTATCTTTAAACTGATCAAGAATTTTAGCCTTAACCACAATCTTTTTAACTAACGGTTGACCCAACTCAAACTTAGAACCATCTTTTTTAGCCAATAATACGTCTTTGAAGATAATTTCCTGGTCTTTTTTTCCTTCAAGTTTTTCTGTCACTAGTTCCTGGCCTTCAGAAACAATAAATTGCCTTCCTGAAGTCTTAATAACTACATATTTATCTTTATTGAACATAGAAAGTATTTTAACAGAGAGCTTATTTTATTTCAATTGCCTTTTTTCCCTGGCTCTGCCTCACCCCTGACTGAACCAGACCCAGAAGAATAAAAGTAGAGACAAGAGAGCTACCACCATAAGACAATAGAGGTAAAGTAAGACCAGTTATAGGTAAAAGTCCTAGATTCATACCTAAATTAACCACAATTTGAAAACCTAGAATTACGGCTGTTCCAAAACAAATAGAAGAAGAAAATAAATCCATATTTAAAGAAAGATAGGAAACAATTCTTAGAATTAAAAAGAAAAAGACCAAAATAACAATTCCCGTCCCTAAAAATCCTAATTCTTCTCCCAGACTGGCAAAGATAAAGTCAGAGTGACGTTCGGGTAGAAAACGTAATTGACTTTGACTTCCTTGACCTAAACCCTGACCTAAAAATTGACCAGATCCCAACGCAATTCTTGATTGAATTAAATTGTAGCCCGTTCCCAAAGGATCATAGGAAGGATTAACAAAACTAGTCACTCGCTCTCTTTGGTAGGGTTTTAACAATCCCCAACTTAAAGGAGTCACTATTATAAATGTTAAAAAACCAATAAAAAAATATTTTTTTGGTAAACCTTTATAAAAAAGAATAGAAAAAGAACTTATTAAAATAACTAAAGCACTCCCCAGATCGGGCTGCTTAAAAACAAGAAAAACTGGAACAAAAAGACAAAAAATAAAAATAAGAATGCTTTTAAATTTATTAAAGTCCAATTTCTCGACAATGGCGGCAAAAAATAATAGCAACAAAGGCTTAACAAATTCTGAGCTTTGAAAATTTAAAGATCCAATTCTAATCCATCTAGTTGTCTCTCTTGTCACTTGACCAAAAATAGGATTAAGAAGAAGCAGTAAAATACTAACAACATATATTGGAAGATAAAAACCCTTTAAAACTTGGTAGTCAATCCGACTAACAATAAAAAATATTAAAAAACCAAATAAAAAATACTGAAGTTGACTTTTAAAAAGAGAAATTTCTAAACTATATAAAATTAAAAGAGAAAAAGAAGTTAATAAAATACACAAAAAAATTAAACCTAAATCAATTTTTTTAAAAAATCTCTGACCAAAGCTCTCTTTAGTTAATAAATCAATCATAAATTAACCTATTATAAATTGCCCGAAGTTCTAGGTTTTAAGATTAAACAATTTTTAGCTCTTTTCCTTTTTTAAAACTTTTAACTAAAGTTTTTCTCATTATTTCTTTTTCAAACTCTTCCGGCCAAGAAGGTAAATAAACAGTTATTAATTGATCTAGGCCGCATTTTGCATTTTTTCTGGCATTTTGTATTTGTCTAATTAAATCTCTTGCCTGGCCTTCTTTTTGCAACTCAGGGTTAATCTTTGTATTCAGGATTACTCTTAATTCCTTAGACTTTAAAGTTTTAACCTCTTTAATATTAAGTTCATCTTTTATTAACTCCTCTAATGACTTATTTAACAATTTTACATCATCTATTTTAACTTCAATTGATTGAAGAGGGTGTCTTACCTTAATTCCAGCTTTTTTCCTCTGACTATGTCCTAATTCACAAATTTCTCTAACTAAACTCATTCCTTTAATTAGGTTTTTCTCAGCCTGGGTAAGAATTTTAAGTTTTGTTTGGGGCCAGGATTCTAGATGAACAGATTCTTTATTAGAAATGTTTTTAAAGATTTCCTCAACCATAAAGGGAGTAAATGGGGCTAATAAACGACACAAAGTTAATAAAACCTTTCGTAAAACCGTCAGGCAGGTCTTTTTATCAACTTCATTTTCCGTTTTTAAAGAAACTCTTTCTCTTGACCGTCGGATATACCAAGTAGAAAAATCTCTAACAAATTCCTCAATTTCCTTAGCGGCGAGATAAGGATCATAACTATCTAAAGATTGACTAACTTTTTTAATTAATATATTAAGCTTTAATAATAACCACTCATCAAGAACAGTTAGTTTAGATTTTACTGTATCTTTTGGAAACCAATTATTAAGATTAGCAAAAGTGACAAAAAAGTTATAAGTGTTCCACAAAGTTAAGTGGAATCTTCTTCGAGTTTCATCAGCTACTTTATATCCAAAAAGAAGATTTTTTTGGGGATCATGAGAAATATACATCCAACGCATAACATCAACGCCGATTTTATCAGCCCCTTTGTTAAACTCAATCGCATTACCCCATGATTTGTGCATAGGCCGACCGTCTTCTGCCAATAAAGTAGCAAACCCTAAAACAGTTTTATATGATGGTTTTTTTTCTAAAACTGTACTCATAGCAATCATAGAATAAAACCAATTTTTAAACTGGCCAGGAAAGGATTCAGTAATAAAATCAGCCGGAAACCACCGATTGAAATATTTTTTATCAGCCGTGTAGCTTACTTTCTTAAGTTCTGGGTCAATTAAAGTGGAAAAACCGACAATCCCAGCATCTAACCAAGGATTACCAACATCTGGAATTCTTGATACTAACTTTGAACATTGAGGACATTTAATCTTAATTTTATCAATCCAAGGCCGGTGAGGGGTATGACCGGAAAACTCTGACCAACCTTGAACAGCCTTCTTTTTCAATTCATCTTTTGAACCAATAACCTCAAAATGACCACACTCACATTCCCAAATAGGCAAAGCCAATCCCCAATATCTTTTTTTAGAAATCAACCAATCATCCATATTTTTAAGCCAGTCCAACTCTCTTTTTAAACCAAAATCAGGAATCCATTTAATATTTTTAGCCACGTTTATCATCTCTTTTCTTAAAGTCCTTTTTGTTTTATCCCCGGAATCCTTTTTATCCATCTTTATATACCACTCGTCAACTGCCCGCCAAACCAGTTCTTTTTTACAACGCCAGCAAGCTGGATAACGATGACTTATAACTTCAGTTTTATAAAAGTATTTTCCTTTGTCTTTTTTCTCAACAAAATCTAGAATTAGTTCTGGCTTGTCTTTAGCGTTTTTAAAACTAAATTCATCTAAACCATCAAGATAGTTAGCTTCCTCATCAATAATATCAATTACGGGTAAACCTTTCTTTTTCCCTAACTTATAATCTTCACTTCCGGCTCCAGTAGCCACATGAACAATCCCGGTACCTTCGGATTCGTCAACTGGTAAAATTATGGGGTCTGAACTAAAAACCTGATGCTTAAATTTACCTAAGGAATTTTTTACTCTTTCTAAATGGTCAAACAAAGATCTGTATTTTAAACCCAAAAGGTCTTTCCCTTTAACTGTCTTAGTTTTCTTCTTCTTAATATCGGAAATAATAACGACCGCTCTTTTTTTAGACAGAATTAATTTAGAATTACCTTCTTTAACAATCAAATAATCTTTTTTTGGATCAACCACTAAACAAACATTGGCTGGAATTGTCCAGGGAGTGGTGGTCCAAACCAGAAAAGAACAATCAGTCCATCCAGAAGTTGTAATTGGCAGTTTAAAATAAACTGATTTATGTTTTACTTCCTTATAATCCTCAGTCAGCATCTCGTGCTGGGAAATAGCGGTTCCGCATCTAGGACACCAAGGAACTGAATCTTTCCCTTTATATAGCCATTTTTTTTCAAAACACTTTTTCAAAAAATACCAAATCATATAGTTATTTTCATCACTCATTGTAAAATAAGAATTATCCCAATTCATGAAGTAACCCAACCTCTTTGATTGCTCTGTTTGAACCTGGGCAAATTTTTCCGCTCTTTTTTTACAGAGACTAACGAATTTAGCGATCCCAAATTTTTCAATGTCTTTTTTAGACTTAAAGCCCAATTCTTTTTCCACTTCCACCTCAACCCATAATCCTTGACAATCAAATCCATTCTGAAACCGCCCGGCATATCCCTCCATGTTTTTATATCGCTGCCATAAATCCTTGTAAGTTCTTCCCCAGGCATGATGAACCCCCATCGGATTATTGGCAGTTATTGGTCCATCTATAAACGAAAAAGTTTTTTTAGACTTTTCATTTTTCTTCAAATACTTTTCCACTACTCCTGATTTATACCACCAGTCCAAAAGCCGTTTTTCCATAGCTGAAAAATCTACTTTTAAATCTACGGGCTTAAATTTCATAAAATTAATTATATCATCAGTAATAAGGCTTTAAAAGAATAAAAAAGTAAAATCTGACTAATCCTGGAATTAAAATTTTTTTATAAGAAGTTTTTAATTATCACTTTTATTCTCTGTGTCTAAGCTTTGGAGGAGCATCTGGTCTTTCTAAACAATATTCTTCCCAAACTTTATTGGTGTTAGAACCCCAAACATATAGATTTTCATATAATTCTCTTGGTAAAGGATCATCTTGACCTCCTGATTCCAATGAATGTGCTCTATTGTCTGCCTCCCATGCGTCATCCCTCTTGGCCTCTAAAAATCTTGGATAGATTTCACACCCCTCACAAAATTCTGTTACTGTCCGTTGGCAATCCTCTCTTTTTCTTATTTTCATTATTATATTTATATATAAAAGCTCGCTGATAACTCCGTTCTATCAGAACGGAGCTGAAAGCGGAGCGCAAAATTAACAAAGGATAAGGTAAAATGATAGTTAATGGAACTAAAGAAGGGTTGTCATAGCGTTACTAGAC
>Ga0210057_1000262_pt1 | contig 90869 bp, 106 predicted proteins | sample CryGeyCG2114_010_2_FD_183968 | JGI IMG/M metagenome (GOLD analysis project Ga0210057, IMG submission 183968) | Groundwater microbial communities from aquifer - Crystal Geyser CG10_big_fil_rev_8/21/14_0.10 (SPAdes) (version 2) | ecosystem: Environmental > Aquatic > Deep subsurface > Groundwater ... | reverse complement strand
GTCAGCATTCGATCTGAACCAAGATCAAATTCTCAAAAAAAATATAAATTACTTATGACGAGTAAGGTCAGATGACCTTACACAAGCTTGTTCATTTCTAAACACTCTTCTCTTTTACTACTGTCAAAACAGTGCTGGATGCTCGAGTCATCCTTTTCGCTTTCGATCGTTGTTTTGATTGAAACGAAGTTAAGAACATACCTAATCTCAACATTTTACAGCAATACCTTTCCTAAAACCTGTTCACAAACCCCTAAACGTAAGCATCTTGCGACAAATAAAATATATGCGTCATTTTGCACCACCTGAACACCTTCAAAAAAACCACACAGATAAACAAACAACACAGCGCAAAACTTGACGTTCGTTTAAACAAATCTTAACGATCCATCCCCCCACAAAAAAATGTCGCAAAAAAAGTCTTTTTTTTATTGAAACTGGTTCAAACAAGCGCTTGAATCACTTTTATTTTTGCGCTGACAACATACCCTTTTCACACCTAAACAACGCATCAATTTAAATTTTTATTGCAAGATACAACTCAAAAATTTATTGTGTGTTAAACCAACCTATAGGTTACGTCAAAAGATCACTCAATATGATCTATGACAAACAAATAGGCGTTTATTAACCAAGAGGTCTGGCCCCTAAAAGCTAAAACCTCAAAACAAAAAACTGGAGAATGTCTATGCATTTGAAGTGGAACAATAGGTTCAGCAGGGTGCTAGCGTCCTCTGTTGCTGTCCTCGTGGCGACAACAAGCCTGAACGCGATACCAAGAGACCCTTGCGACCCAGTACCCCCACCTGTATGCTGCGAAGAACCGAAACCAGGTCCTTTTGCGTTTGCGTACCCTTTTGATATGGATCTAAATTGCCCAAGAGACTTCTACTTTCATGTAGATGGATTGGCAATGCAAGCCAAAGAAGATGGCTTGGATTTTGCAATTAAAGATTCAAGTGCACCTAGCTCTACTGGATCAATAACACATGGAACCGTGGAAGGCTTTGCTGGAGACAATAACGAATGGGATTATAATCCCGGGGTTCGCGTTGGATTTGGTTTTTACCTCGATCACGATGCTTGGAACTTTGACTGCAATTGGACATGGTTGAATATTACCAACTATGAGCGCACAAGTGAGCGCGTTGCGGGTGGAGTTTTGATCCCACTTTGGCTGTTAGGTTCTGGAACACCAGCTGCCCAATTAGGCGAGAGTGCAAGTGCGAAATGGGATGTAAAATATAACACCATCGACGTAAGACTTGCAAAGCCTTACTACGTCAGCCGTTATTTAGTATTCAGCCCACACTTTGGTATTCGTGGCGGTTGGATTGACCAACAGTTTTCTGTTGACTACTCAGGAAATGCTGTAGGACAGCGCGCAATCCACCACGGACAGAACGATTTCTGGGGTATTGGTGCAAGAGCTGGTATCGACACTGATTGGATCTTAGGAAAAGGATGGTGCTTATTCGGCAACGTTGCAGCATCTATGCTTTTTGGTAAGTTTGAGATCGATCAAAGCCTCACACTCCCATCGGGACCTGGTTTTGATTTAGATTATGATTACCATCAAAATACACCTAACTTTGAGATGGCTCTCGGTATTGGCTGGGGAATGCATTTCAACAAACAAAGAAACCATGTTGGCCTAAGAGCTGCTTATGAGTTCCATGAGTGGTTTGACCAGCTAAACATGAGAAAATTCTCATCAGGTACTGGCGGAGTTGTTGCGGGAGCAGCTGTTAACAACGGAGCTTATGCTAACGACACAGTATCTCGTGGTAATTTCACGTTGAATGGCTTTTCTTTGAAACTGCAATTCGACATCTAAGAATCGATTGCAAACCAATTGGACGAAGGCCTCGCAGCAATGCGAGGCCTTTTTTTTTGTCTTTAAAAAGCCCCTCTCCTCAAGATCCAACAAAACATAAGCACACACACCTTTTGCTGAAAGACAAGGATTTCCTGTAACACTCAGAGCCCAGCATGGTGCCCTATTTAAGTTGTACAGAATCTATTTAAGGAGAAAGCTTTTATAAAACAGCGTGCTGCAACATGAATGCAGCAACACCCGAAAGATAGCTTATCAAAGCGACTAAACTTACCTTTTTGACGTACCAAATAAAGTTCACTTTCTCAAGACCCATAAAAGCAACACCTGCAGCAGAACCGATAATCAAGATACTGCCACCAGTTCCTGCGCAAAATGCAAGCATTTGCCATAAATACGAGTCAACAGGATAGGTCTGCATGCTATACATCCCCATACCAGCTGCAACAAGCGGCACGTTATCAATAATTGCTGAAATCATCCCAATTAAAGTCGCAATCACCGAAATATTACCAATGGTTTGGTCGAGAAAAACGGCGAGGTGTTGTAAAATTCCCGCAACATCGAGTGCGCTAATGCAAAGAAGAATTCCCAAGAAAAATAAGACACCAGATGTATCGATACGGCTTAAAATTTGAGGGATCCTCAAGTGTTGGCGCGTTTCGTAAGGTGCATGCAAAATATCGGTGATCAGCCAAAGCATCCCAAGGGAAATTAATATCCCCATAAAAGGCGGCAATCCTGTGAGGGCTTTAAAAATTGGGACAAATACAAGAGCGCCAACGCCCGAATAAAACACGATACGAGAACCCGGCTCTACTACTTCTTTATGAGCTCTTTCAACAAGATTTGGGTAGGTTCCTTTTAAATTCCAACCCATCAAAATTAAGGCTACGATCAAAGAGACCAAACTCGGTAAAATCAATGCCTTCATCACACTCAGCGTTGTGATGTTTCCATTAATCCAGAGCATTGTCGTTGTCACGTCGCCGATTGGCGTCCAGGCTCCCCCTGCGTTTGCAGCAATGACAACAAGAGCCCCAAGCAACATCCTCTCCTTATGATCGGGAACAATTTTACGCAACAAAGAGACCATTACAATCGTAGTTGTTAAGTTGTCTAATATGGCAGAGAGAAAAAATGTAGCAAAACCAATAATCCAAAGCATTTTTTTCTTAGAATTAGTTTGGATCAGATCCGTAACTACCTTAAACCCTTTATGGACATCAATCACCTCCACAAGCGTCATCGCTCCAAGAAGGAAGAAAATAATTTGGCTAATATCGTTCACTTTCTCGCCAAGGGCGTGTACATCTTGTTTCACTAAAAAGAGGAACATCCAAGCAAGTACCGCCATCAGGAGCGCTGATGCAGTTTTATTCACCTTAATATTATGTTCAAATATAATCGCAATATAACCAACAATAAAAACAGCAATAATCATGTAATATCCTTTTGAAGTATGTCGTGCATACGAATAAGTCCAATAACACGCCCTCTTTCAAGGACGGGTAGCACAGTAATTAATTTGGAAGGATCTTCTTCCATTTTTTGTACAGCCTCAATCCCTAGATGTTCAGCAGAGATACTTTTAGGAGATTGGGTCATGAGCTGAGACAATGTCATCCGAAGGGCCTCTGGCCCTTTTTCCTGAATGGCTCTGCGCAAATCTCCGTCTGTAAAGATCCCTTTTAAAGTGAAATCTTCATCTACAACTAAAAGACAGCCACAGCGCTTTGTTGAAAGTTCATGGAGTACATCCATCAACAGATCGTCTGGTTTTGAAATAGGGAGATCCCCTTTTTTCAACATAAGATCTGCAACTTTTAAAGTAATTTTTCGCCCTAACATCCCACCAGGATGGTTCGCAGCAAAATCGTTCATGCTAAAGTTTTTCACCTGCATTAAGGCAACCGCGAGACAGTCGCCAAAAATAAGCTGCACGGCTGTAGAAGTAGTTGGTGCGAGATCATACGGGCAAATTTCCCTTTTGATCGGGAGCACAATTGATAAATCTGATCCCTTCGCCAGGGGCGAGTCGTGAGCAGAGACAACTGCAATCGTCGACGCCCCTTTCCTTTTGATATGAGGCAAAAGATCGATCAATTCTTGCGAACCACCACTTTTACTAAAACAGATAAACACATCATCTTTTGAGACAAAGCCGATGTCTCCATGAAGAGCATTGGAGGGTGAGAGAAAAAATGAGCGGGTCCCTGTTGAAAGGAATGTATTCGCAATTTTTTCGGCAATATGACCGCTTTTCCCCACACCAGACAGGATCACGACTCCTTTGCAAGAAAGGAGCTTTTTTAGGATCAAATCTGCCTGAAGAGGATCGATCTGATCGAAGAAATGATTGAGATATCGGCGCTGGTCGTCGAACAGTGTCTTTAGCATAACGCTTAATTTTACAAATCTGTACACTTAAACGAAAAGGGTTATTTATGAATAAGACACCAATTGCTGTAGCTGAAGGGGACGGAATCGGCCCAGAAATCATGAAAGCGACACTCCAAATCATGGAGTCTGCGGGCGCATCTATTGAAATTCACAAGATAGATATCGGAGAAAAAATGTATCTATCGGGCTTTCCTACGGGGATGGATCCAAAAATGTGGGACATCATTCGAGGCACGAAAGCTTTTTTAAAAGCGCCGATCACAACGCCTCAAGGAGGCGGTTTTAAGAGCCTTAACGTAACGATCCGAACAACTTTAGGTCTATACGCCAATGTCCGTCCTTGCGTCTCATATTTCCCTTATGTAGCGACAAAACATCCAGAAATGGACGTAGTCATCGTTCGCGAAAACGAAGAAGACCTTTATTCAGGTATAGAATACCGTCAAACTCCAGATGTGTGCTCCTCAATTAAAATTATTTCTCGCGCAGGGACTGAAAAAATTGTCCGATATGCCTTTGAATACGCCCGAAGACATGGCAGAAAAAAGGTGACTCTCTTCATGAAAGACAACATCATGAAGTTTTCTGACGGTCTTTTTCACAAAGTTTTCGACGAAATTGCAGCAGAATATTCAGATATTCTCAACGAGCATTGGATTGTGGACATTGGCGCTGCAAAACTTGCAGATACTCCAGAGATTTTTGATGTCATTGTCATGCCAAACCTTTATGGGGACATCCTCTCCGATGTTGCCGCACAGATTGCAGGCTCAGTTGGCCTTGCGGGATCTGCTAATATCGGCGAAAAAGGGGCAATGTTCGAGGCAATTCATGGATCTGCCCCTAGAAGAGCGAATCAAAACGTTGCAAATCCATCGGGTCTCCTTTTGGCCGCGATCCAAATGCTCGATCACATCGGTCAAAGCGATACGGCAACAACAATCCACAATGCGTGGCTTACAACCCTTGAACAAGGGATCCACACTTACGACATTTACAAAGACGGGACGAGCAAAACTAAGGTTGGAACCAAAGAATTTGGGGATGCTGTTGTAAAAAACCTTGGGAAAAAGCCAGAGACCCTAAAACCTGTAGTTTATGGAAAAAGCGGCTCAGTCCTCATCCACAAGCATACTCCTACCCACCCAACACGTCACCTGGTAGGTGTTGACGTCTACATATTCTTCCGTGGCGAGCTCGAAGAATTCTTTGCAAAAATCTCCCACATCAACGTAGGCCCAATTCGGTTAAAAATGATCACAAATCGTGGCGTTCGCGTTTGGCCTGAAGGGCAGCCGGAAACATTTTGCATTGAGCAGTGGCGTTGTAGATTCCTCTCAGATTCGGGAAGGACCATTTCTCAAAATGACGTAGTTCAAATTCTTCACGCATTCGATCATGTGAATATGGATGTGATTCGAGGGGAATTTTTATACACATTCGACGGCAAAGCTGGCTACTCTTCGGCGGAAGATTAGTCGACGGAAGCATCTTCTTCAAGGTGCTTCTTCAACTCATTTAAGAAACCACAGCCATAGATCCCGTCTAAAACGCGATGATCGAAGGTCAATGAGATAAACATAACCGATCGTATCGCAATTGAATCATCAGGCATTGCAGCCACTTTTTTCGTAATGGCCCCAAGACCCACAATAGCCACTTCTGGATAACGGATAATCGGCACCCCGATCATTGTCCCCGTCATCCCAAAATTAGTCATGGTAATGGAACCATCTTTGATATCATCGGGAGACAGGTTATGTTGACGTGTTTTTTCCGCTAATTCCGAGATCTGCTTAGAGATCTCCTCAAGCTTTTTCTCATGACAGTTTTTGATCACCGGGACCATTACGCCCTGATCGACACTTACAGCAATACCAAGGTTAACAAATCGCTTCATCACGATTGTATCGCCATCAAGCGATGAGTTAATGAGAGGATACGTTTGCAAAGCGCGAGCAATGGCTCTAGCGACAAAAGCAGTAATGGTTAACTTAGCGCCAGTTTTAGCCAAAAACTCTTGTTTTTTCTCAGAGATGAGCTTTAAAACTTTTGTGACATCGACTTCTGTGATGAGCGACGCGTGAGGCGCCTCATAAAAGGATTTAACCATATTGTCTGCAATGGCCTTTCGCATAGCGGTCATTTTAACCCGCTCAGTGCTCGTTCCCATTGGGCAAACTGGCTTTTCTAAGTTCGGCGAGTAGTCCTCAACATCTTTTTTCGTGAGCCGCCCACCTTGACCTGTGTGAGGAATTTTTCCAACATCACTGATTGCGATCCCCTTTTCCTGCAAAATGCGCATCACTGAAGGGGATAGGAAATTTTCTTTTTCAGAAGTAGGCTGGGAGGCAGGTGTCTGGCTACGCTCAACAGGAGCTTTGTCCTCAACGACTTCATCACTTGTGGAGATCAGCCCTAAAAGCTCTCCCACCTGAATTTCTTGATCAGGCATAGCAACGATTTGCTGTAACACTCCCGCAACTGGCGATGGGATCTCACTATTAACTTTGTCAGTCGACACTTCTAATAGCGGCTCATCCATTGCAACCTTATCTCCAACTTTTTTAAACCATTGGACAACGGTTGCACTTACAATACTTTCGCCAAGTTTAGGCAAATTAATTTTTACATTGCTTTCCATAAGAGGACCTATTATCTATTTTTTGATCGATTATTTCAATCAACTTTTCCAATCGCTTGGCTTGTGAAACGAGCTCCATTTCCATTTCTAAATAATAAATAGGTAGTTCACTTTTTCCCAACTTGACAAAGTCTTTTTCGGTACACACTAACGCACTCACTTTAGGGAGCTTGTTCAAATCAGCTTTTTCGTGATCGGCATAAAAAGTTTCGCTAACTATTTCGGCGCCAAGACTCAAAACCGTATTTTTGAAATTTTGCGGATTAGCAATTCCACAAAAGATAGCCACTTTCCACCCTTGAATCGAAGGAACTTCTCTCCCCTCTTTATCAAGAATTCTGTTTACCTTTAAGGATAAATCGCTTGTCTGAAACACCTCTGCCCCTTTTAATCTTTTGGGCTGATCGCGTAAAAATCCCCAGGGCAAGTAGTGCTCTTTTTTATTTTTATCCAAAACAATATCGAAATCGCGATGCAATTTGCGGTGCTGAAATCCGTCGTCTAAAATGAGGAGCTCTTCTTGAGCAAGTTTGGCAAGCAAAGCACGATCTTTGCCAATGTAGACTTTTACGTTGGGTAACCTTTTTGCTAAAAGGATCGCCTCATCAGGAAATTGTCCATAGCCACGCGACAAAATAGCCACGCGTCTATGTTTAAAGCGGTTTGCGAGCATGTGGACAAAAGGGGTTTTCCCCGTGCCCCCTGCTACAATATTTCCCACACTAACAACGACAGCGTCTACTTTCTCAACACGAAAAAAGCGCCAGTCGTAGAGTTTATTGCGAAAAAAAACAATCAAAGCATAGATCCAGCTTATCGGAGCAAAGTACCAAGCTCCCCTTTCGATGAGTTTTTGTCCGAAAAATAAAATCTTATCGCGCAGCATAAGCCAGTCTGCAATATAGGGTAAAAAAGATAGGAGGAAATTTTGTGATGATTTTCACGAATTTTGACGAGGGAGTATTTTTCATATTCTCAAGGATACATATGTGAATAGTGCCCATAAGATCCCACAGATTTTTCATTCAATATTGCAGATAGGCTCACAAGAGAAAAGGATTTGCTCAACCATCTCAATGATGATATGAATGGCGGCCATATGCGCCTCTTGAACGCGATCTGAAAATGAAAAACCGGGGACGATCCACTCAAGCTCGGCAAGCCCCTTTGTTTTCCCACCCGTTTTACCCAAAAAAGCGACCGTAAAAAGCTCTTGTGTCTTGGCCTGTTTGAGGGCCGCTACTAAATTTTCTGAATTGCCACTTGTGCTTAGTGCAATAAAAACATCTCCCGGTTTACCAAACGCTTCTACGCCCCTGGAAAATACAGCATTAAAGCCCATGTCGTTTCCAACGCACGTCAAGTGGCCCGGCTCCGACAAGGCAATCGCGGGCAACGCTTGTCTTTTGGTTCTGAATTGACCGGTGAACTCTTCTGCAAAGTGCATCGCATCACAAAGGCTTCCACCGTTGCCTGCAATTAAAATTTTGCCCCCATTTTGGAAGCATTTTGCAATTTGCTCTGCCACTTTCTCAATGAACACAAGGCTTTGCTCTTCTTTTAAAAAAAGAGACGCTCGCACCGCATCATCTACTGATTGAAGTATTGATTCTTTCATGTTAAGATCCGAGGTTATCATGATTTGGAAAAAGAAAACAATTAAAGATCTCCTGCCGCCGCCAGTGAAGGTATCTCACGGGGAATATTCGATGATCCTCTCAGCAAAAGATGAGAGAGGCAGACCCTCTGAAGAGCTTATCCAAATGAGTTTGAAGGCGATTCAATCTGCAATCAGTATCGATCTTCAATTTTTGCAAGATGAGCATGCCAATCTTTGGCCAGGAGAGCATTACCGACTCCTTGCAGCCTTTTGCCAAATCCTTAATCCCGCCCTCGTCATAGAAATTGGGACATCAACCGGCTTATCTGCCCTTTCGATGCTCCCCTTCTTTTCTGGGGATTTAGTCACTTATGACATCAAAAATTGGCACTCCTACCCTAACACAGTTCTTCACACAAGTGATTTTGGAAGACTTAAGCAAGTGGTTGGAGATTTGGGCGATCTTGAGTTTTTCCAAACTCAAAAAGATCTCATCCAAAAAGCGGAGTTTATTTTCATCGATGCCTCGCACGATGGAGCTCTTGAGAAAAGGATCCTTGCCCACCTTGAAAAAGTCCCCTTTAAAAAGCCACCCATCCTCTTTTTTGACGACATCCGCGTTTGGACAATGCTCAAGATGTGGCGAGAAATAACGCATCCCAAACTAGATCTTACCTCCTTTGGCCACTGGTCTGGAACAGGAATTGTCGAACTGACAAAAAATCACTAGACTCCTCTACCGACGCTGTAGTATTCAAAGTTGAATATGGGCAGGCTCAAATTAGGCTATCAGGTTCTTACAGCCGTTGTTCTCGGTATTTTTGCAGGACTATTTTTCGGACCACTGACTGGGAATTTAAAACCCATCGGCTCTGTCTACATGATGCTTTTGCAAATGGCGGCTCTCCCCTACATCTGCTTTTCTTTGATTCATGGACTCGGATCAATTACCCCAACGACAGGAAAAAAACTGTTCAAATCGGGCTGGCCCTTCCTTCTCGCTTTATGGCTAATGATTTTTGGCATTATCTTTTTGCTCTCCTATTTGATTCCGAATGCCATATCTCCTCTGATTCAAGCAGAAGGGTCCAGAGAATTTGAATCGAATTTCACAAAAAGTTTTCTCACCTTTTTAATTCCAGAAAATCCGTTTTACGACATTGCGAATAATATCGTTCCAGCCGTTGCAATCTTTGGACTTATCGGTGGAATTGCGCTCATGCACATCGAGAACAAAGAGCCTCTTATCGGAGTGCTTGAAAGAATAAATCAAACTATTGAAAAAATATTAAAATGGCTTGGAATTTTATCCCCCATCGGGGCTTTTACCTACATTTCAGTAGCTTTTGGGACAATCCACTTTGAAGATATCTACAAAATCGAAGTGTATGTCGTCGCATTCATCTTAAATACGCTATTTGTGACGCTTTGGGTTTTGCCAACACTGATCTCCTCAATGACCCCTTTGACCTACAGAGAAGTTTTGCGCGCCTTTCGCTTCGTCTGCCTTCTACCGTTTGTCACAGGAATTTCAGCGGCAGGGCTCCCCTTTATCAACAACTACCTTAGACGATTGTCTCGCAAACACGAAACACATGAAAATTTTAGAGAAACTTCGCAAACCATTTTGCCCATTGCATATAGCTTCGGCAACATTGGCAATGCGATGATCTTATTTTTCATTTTTTTCCTCTCCTATTACTACCGCCACCCCTTTTCCCCTACTGAAACCACACTTTTATCGATCCTTAGCGTCCCACTTTCTATCGGATCATCGACAAGCAATATTTCATCGATCCCTTTTCTCATCACAGAACTTGGGTTTCCTCAAAGCTCGACCGAGTTTTTTGAACAGATTAAATCTTTTACCTACAACTTCCAGGTCATGATGAGCATCGCAAGTGTGCTCACCCTCATCATTTTGACAATCTATTCCTACTACGGCTTGTTACAAATTAAGTGGAAACAGTGCCTTTTTCGCTTAGGAACAACATTTTTTGTGTTTGCAGCTCTTGTTTTTACATGTAAGCACTTCACTCATTTTTCAGATGTCTATGAAAGTATGTATATGGACCATACTCTATCAGCCGTTGTCGAATCGCCAAGGAAAGTGGAAATTCTGTCTCAAGATGAAATGGGGGCTGCGCGCTCTTTTGCCGATTCTCCACTTCCCGATGTGATGCAACAAATCATTGAAACAAGAACGCTAAAAGTGGGATTTGAGCCTAGATCTTCAATCCCATTTTGCTACTATAATGCACAAAAAGAACTCGTCGGCTTTGATATAGCCTATGCCTACGAACTAGCTCGCAACATCAACTGTGATCTACAGCTAGTCCCCTTCACCTTTGACGAGCTCGCCCAAAAACTCGACTCAGGCGCATTTGACATTGGGATGTCTTCGCTCATCATGAGTGAAGAGCGCCTATTAGAAATGGACTTTACCTTCCCCTATTATGAAGATAATAATGTCCTTGTGATCCCAACATCGGAAAAAAAGCGCTACCTGCGTCTTAAAGAGCTCAAAGCAAATAATCACATCAAAATAGGGGCCGTAGGCGCCCTAGTAGACATTGCAAAGCAGAACTTCCCCAATGCCACACTTGTTGAAATTCAAGGAATGGACGCTCTTTTATCGAAAAAAGTGGAGTCTGTATTTTGGTCTAAAACGTCTGCAATGGTGTGGTGTTTAACCCATCCGGAATTTGTCGCAGTTGATTATGGACAAGAGATTGGAAAGTGCTATTTCGCCTACCCGATCCGCCAACACGCTGTGAACTTTGGCTTTTTCTTAAATAACTGGCTTTCTCTCAAAGAGCAGTCGGGATTTAAAGGAGCCATGCAATCCTACTGGATCGACGGACTGTCTCCTGGCTCTCGCCCACCAAGATGGTCAGTTCTCCGCAACGTCTTCCACTACGGCCTTAACGACTAATCTACTTGGCGCTTAGTCTACAAGACGTAGGACCTTAAGAGCGCCATAGCCACACTGAACTGTCAATAAAACGGGTTTTGTCACAGCAGATGTGATTCGAATGAACGTTGAGGGTTGAAATCCATCTTTGGTTAAAAGGGACGTGGCCTCGTGCAGTCCCCACTGATCTGCGTTTGCCCAGGCATTACCCCTATCTTCATCAGAGATATCCCCTTTGCTTAAAACTTTTTCCAAGCGATCAATATCATTTTCCCCCGCAAAGAAAATCGCTAAAGAACCTAACGCTTTGCTTCCGATCGGCCTATGGTTGCTTAAGCAAAGATCTATGACTTCTAAATTTTTTTTAAGGTACGCCTCGTCAGCGAGAAACTCTAGATCAAAGATCACCTCACTTTCTAAAAGGGCATGAACTTTTTCTGTCTCTCCGTTCGATAAAAAAAGGGCTGCAGCATAACTGAATTGCTCAGGGAGTATAAGAGGGGCTTTTTGGATGACTTTTTCGCCAAAATCTGAATACCTTACATAATAATTAAAACGGAGCAAATCTAATCGCATCTCTTCCGAAACGGGGCCATCTTCTAAAAGAAGCTCTAACATTTTGAAGCCCCGCACATCCATAGCAACTTGCATCGCTTGCTCTCGAATCGCTAAAGTCATCGAGTTATGTTTAGATGCCGTTTTTACAAACCTTAGCTGATTATTTTTTACAGCAACTAACAAGGCGCTCCCTAAAAGGTCTTCATCGAGAGGGCAACTTTTACGTAAAGCACTATTCAAACGGTCTAATCTACCAAGCCGCGCATCTTCTAAAATGGGTGTTGCATCAATCTTGATCTGATCGGTTCCGATTCGAGTGATCTTTTTTGTGCATAAAATACATTGCGGAGCAAGGAGTGGATTTTGTAAGCGCACGTTAAGCCATGTTTGCAGACATTTTGAGTGGTATGCGTGAGCTTTTTCACAATTGACCGAAACCATTGGCCCTGTCTCAAGCAAGCATATGGGACAGTCTAGATTTGAAATAGCGGACATATTACTCTTTAAAACAAGACAGGAGCGTCAAATTTTTGAACTTCTTTTGTCACGGGGTGCTCAAAGCTAAGTGTTGAGCAGTTTAGATGAATTGCATCCCCACTTCCCTTGGCGCCATAACGCCGATCATCGATGATCGGATGGCCAATTGCGCTAAATTGGGCCCGAATTTGGTGATAGCGCCCTGTTTCAAGCTCAATTGTCACAACAGTGCTGTGTTGCTTAAACTGTGTAACAACATAGGTAAGTCTTGCGTGTTTGGCATCTTTGTCAGATTCTTTCCCAACAACAGCTCGATGATCACCATGAATTAAGTAGTGATCGAGCTTCCCCTCTTTTAAAGGCAAAATCCCTTCCACTTCCGCGGTATAGGTCCGTTGAATTTCTTGATTGCGCGACTGGGCATTGATTCTACTCAGCGCTTTACTCGTCCTAGCAAAAAGGACAAGTCCGCTGACAGGGCGATCTAATCTGTGAACTGCATGAAGAAAAACATTTCCTGGCTTATTGTACTTAACTTTAACCCACTTTTTTGCAAACGATTCCAAAGAATCATCTCCAGAATCATCCGGCTGTGTTAGAAGACCTGCAGGCTTATTTGCTACCAAAATATGGTTGTCGCAAAAAACAATTTCAGGATTCATATAGAGCGCCTTTGTCGAATCACTTCATATAATAACAAGGTGGTCGCCGATGCAACATTTAAAGAATCTGCAATCCCCATCATAGGAATGCTTACAGAAATGTCTGCATTTTCCATCCACTTATCTGATAGTCCATATTGCTCAGTGCCGACGATAATGGCAACAGCTCCTTTTAGATCAGATTGGGTAAATTCAAGTTTTGCATGAGGTGTTGCAGCAACAATTGAAATCTTATGTTTTTTTAAAAAATCAAATGTCTCATCCGCTGTTGCTTCATAAATCGATTGCGTAAACAATGTGCCAACGCTCGAGCGAACTACATTCGGGTTGTGAATATCTGTTGTCGGATCGCAAACAATGACCGCATCGACGCCCGCTGCATCGCACGAGCGCAAAATTGTACCGAGATTGCCCGGTTTTTCAATGCTCTCTGCAACAACGATAAACGGATTTTCTTTCAAAACAAGATCAGAGAGCTTTAGGTGTTGTTGGGGCGCCACGGCTAAAAGCCCATCTGGCCTATCGCGATAAGAAATCTTCTTAAACACAGCAGGAGTACATTCAATGGCAGATTCACATTGAGAGACTAAATACGTTTCATTGGCTCCAAAAAACATCTCGGGGCAATAAAATACCGTCTTGATTTTTCTCCCTGCGTCCAACGCACGTTTAAGCTCGCGAAATCCCTCGATAATAAACAGACCGCTTTCATCTCTTGGTCTGCGATCGCGCAGTTTTACAACCTCTTTCACCCTCGGGTTCTGCAAGCTTGTGATTAAAGTGGGCTCTTTCATGGGGTCCATTTTGCAAAGCTCCCGCTAGGAATCGCTAATGTTTCTGGCGAATAAAGCGCCATTTCACCCACTTCGATATGCCCTTTAGGCATCGTTTGGCCAAGCAAGTGGCGCATGCAAATAGGGGTAAATCCTGGTGTGTGGCAGGAAAAGATGACAAACAGGGGATTTTTTGTCAGAAGCTCACTACAAAGTTGTAAAAGAGGAATAATGTCCCTTTCAATTTTAAACACTTCGCCCTGACTGCCTCTCCCAAATGTGGGGGGATCTAAAATAATTGCGTCATAGAAAGATTCGCGCTTTTTTTCCCGCTTCATAAATTTGATCGCATCATCGACAATCCAACGAATGGGTGCTTTTTGTAAATTATTGAGTGTCGCGTTTTCTCTTGCCCAATCAACCATCCCTTTGGATGCATCGAGATGGCATACTTCAGCCCCTTCTTGAGCTGCCGCCAAAGTGACTCCGCCCGAATAGGCAAAAAGGTTTAAGATCCTACATTTTTTCTTCACTAAAGGGCGCATCCACTGCCAGAGATCGGCATGTTCTGGGAAAAGGCCCAAATGACCAAAATCTGTTGGGGCGATCTGAAATTCTACCCCCCCATGCATAACGGTCCAAGATTTAGGAAGTCTCTTATTTAAAGCCCACTTTTCATCGCGGTTAAAAATCGCGTCTGCTGTTTGCTTTAGCTGAGGGCGCCAAACAGCCTGAGCGCAAGGGCGCAACAGGGTAAAGTCGCCGAATCGTTCTAATTTTTGGCCATCGCCACTATCGAGTAATTGGTAGTCTTTTGTCATACTTTCTTCTGATTAGGGGACTATTTTCTACTTTCTTCACGAAAAAGTCACTGCATTATGTACGATTCGTCGCCAAAGTGCCCCAAGACACAGGTGGACAGCCATTTCAATCGCGCTATTTCTCCCTCCAGGCGCTTGGATGAGTCCCACATCGATCTTGTCTCCCCTCTTCCCTATGGCAACATAGATCGTCCCGACCGGTTTTTCTCTCGTCCCTCCTCCAGGGCCCGCAATCCCTGAAATCGCAACAGCATAATCGGCATTGGTTTCATCGAGCAGTCCCTTAACCATTTCGACCACAGCCTCTTTACTCACAGCCCCTTTTTGCTCTAAAGTTGTACGGCTCACGTGTAAAAAGCTCTCTTTCCATTCATTGGAGTAAGCAACTACTGAGCCAAGAAAATACTTTGAAGCGTCAGGAATTGAAGTGATTTTTGCAGCCATTGCCCCACCTGTGCAACTTTCTGCAAGCGCTACGCTGCTTTTTTTTGAAATGAATGCAGATTGAAGGGAGTGAAGAAGGTCTTCATCGCCAAGAAAAAAAGTGGGGAATTTGTTTTTCACTTTTTCAACGAGAGAATCGAGGGACTTTTCACCTGTAAATAAAATTTCCACGGCCCCAACAGATGGGATGAGGGCAATATCGATAGCTGGCTCATCTTTTCTAAGTTGCTCTATAAAAGGGAGAAGTTCCCCTTCATTAAGCAAGCACAAAGAACATCTACGCTCAAATTTAGCAGGCATAAACACCGATCTTTTGCTCGATTAATTGAGGGTGATTATGGATCCATGAAAAACAGTTTTTTCCCAAACGAATCGGAACATTGACCCGTTTTCCCTCAACGACAAAAGGAGTTGCGCGTGTCATGTCGCGCGTCCACTGCTTAATTTTTTGAAAAAGCTCTGCATTCGGCGATTCATCGATCTCGAAAAATTCCATCGACTTTGGATCTTGATAAATTTGAGGGAAACTAAACTGTAGTCCCCAAAAAATACTTGCTTGTCCCATTGTCATCGGGCGAAACACACCATCAATTGGCGAGTAGGTAAAAAAGTGGGCCTGAACTTGAACGCAAGGCTTTGCCATTTTGATTAAATAGCGCTCTTTCGGAACAAGTTGTTTCCAAAGAGCATCGCTTTCAGCGCTAAATGCACAAGCTAAAACCTTTCTTAAAGAGCTGTCCGTCGGCACGCGCCCTTGCTTTAACTCCTCGATCCAAGTCCCATATTCCTGTAAGAAACGTTCCTTCTCAATAGGCAATCCGTCATTGATTCCAGTAAGAGGATAGATCTCAAAACTTTGAAGGACAGAAAATAAACAATTGAGCTCTGAAACGTCACAAAGGACATGGTGCTTAAGATATTTAGAGCCTTGATAAATACCTTCAATCTCAGGGGTTGAAGTGCGCAGCGTCATATCGCTTTAACCGCTTTGTCCTTGCCCGAAAAAATAAGGAGCGCAAGGACCCCGATCGTAATACAGGAGTCAGCGACATTAAAAATAGGGAACGAATAGCCCCAAAATGTGAAGTGGAGAAAATCAACCACATGGCCATACAAACAGTAATCGATTGCATTGCCAATAGCGCCCGTTACAACAAGCCAAATAGGAAACCGTTTGGGAACGAAGAAAACAAGACCTAAAATAATCAACGTTCTAATTGCAAATAGGAGCCCAGAATAACCTGCAAACATCCCCCAAGCAGCGCCCGTGTTCACAATATAATTGAGTGAACAGGTAATGCCACCAAAAGAAAAAATGCCGATTCCCCCAAAAGGATAAGGACTATAACTTAATGGGGGAATCCAGTGGATAGCCGCAATCTTCGTAGCAACATCAAGAGCGAGAAGAAAAAACAAAAGCGGCCACCACTTCTTCATTAGATAAGGCCCTTTTCGAACTTCTCTTGCGCTTTGACAGTCATCGCTGCATAGGGAATCGCCTCGAGTCTTTTAAGGGGAATCTCTTCATTTGAAATATCACAAATTCCATAGGTCCCCTCTTCAATTTTTTCTAACGCACGATCAATCTGGCGAATGACCCCAAATTCTTTGTTAGAAACTTCTAAATTGATATTTTTAACGAAGTCATCTGTCCCTTCATCAGCTGAATGCTGGGAATATCCCTTTGCTTCATCGGGTTGTGTCACTGCCTCTTTTGTGTTTCTGACAGATTTCATCACTTCATTTCGCAATTCTTCGAGTCTTAATTTAAATTGAGCAATTTCACTTTTATTCAGTGGCATGAATCGTTTCCTCATTTTCCAATTCTTGAATTGCTTGAAGCAATTCGCGAACATCTTTAAACCGTTTATAAACACAAGCAAAGCGGATATAGGCAACAACATCCGTATCCTTCAAATGATGGATCACGATATCGCCTAATTCCCGGCTAGAGATCTCTCTGACCCCTTTAGCCATTAAGTCCGATTTAATTTTATAGGCAATAGCCCGGACTTGATCGTGGCTGACTCTTGTATGTCGGCAAGCTGAATCCATTCCTTGGATCAACTTTTCCTGATGAAAATCTTGGAAAGTGCCATCTCTTTTTTTCACCTGAAGACTCAAATCGACCGTTTCAAACGTCGTAAAACGTTTCATACATTGGCAACACTCACGCCTTCTGCGGATTGCATTGAGCTCTGCCGCATCGCGCGAGTCGGTTACCTTCGACTCTTCGTTGTTACAAAAAGGACATCTCACCAAAAACTCCTAGAACACGTTTACGCAGATGAAGGTAAAACATGCCAATTTACCAAGAAGGCACAACCACCTCTTACTTTCATCCGCGTATCTGCTTATTTAGGCGGTTAAAAGATTTTTGTGAATCTCTTTCTAAGCAGCGACAAATATATCAGAGCAGAGCTTCCCTTTTCAAGTAGTCATATTCATTGAACAGACAATTACTGCCCTTCCAAGAGAGCTACGGGAAATCTTTGAATCCTCTCCCCTAGTTAAAAACAGTTGACCCCCCCTAATAAATGGGTTAAAATTACATGCAATTAACCCACTGACCATTTTATGGTTTCAAAAATAACTGATTATTTTTCTCCCATCGAAAAACCAATCCCCCTCCATCCTCCTGAATCCCGAAAAATCACTTCATACACACCCTCAGAAGACCAAGAAGAAAACGAGCTTTCTACACGTTTCTTTAACCGACCTTCCTCACCAAACAACAGACATTCATACGACAGCTCTGAAGGGAGCTTATCTGGCGCTGAAAAAATGTTTGCATCACTTATCATCCGTTCCCCTGAATCACCCGAGTCACCCGAACCTGACGCATCACTCAAGCGCAAAAGAAAAGACAATGATGCCAACCCCCAACAGCCCAAAGCATTTAAAGCTACAGTTATTGAGCCTGATTTTGCCTTAGGAAAACGAAAATCCATACATGGTGATGAGTCTAAAGAAGCCCCAGAAGCAGATCCCGATAAAAAAATTAAATTATTCGCACCCATTATTCTCTCCCCCCTTCAAAACCCAACGCCCTTATGCCGCTCAGTTACTCCACATTCTAGAAATTCAGACAATCCCCCCACACCCAACCCTCCATTTTTCCGGTTGACCCCAATCGATGAATAATTTCTTGCGAAATTTCACCCTCCAAATATAAAGTTTCCCCTTTAATTTTTTGGAGGTCCTATGAAATTTTTTTTAACAACTTTTTTAGCAGCTTTAATTTCTTTATCTGCTTTTGATTCCACCATTCCTGTTCTACATCTTCCCGATTTTCATAATGAAAACACACGCGATGATTTTCTAAAGACTTTAGAAAAAGCTGCGACAGAAGTCGGTTTTTTTGCGCTAACTGGAACTGGCATCGACACGGATCTTTTAGACAACTCATACGAAAATATCGTCTCTTACTTTGCTCACAACTTTGAAGAAAAGATGGCCCTTAAAACTGCGGATGGTCAACGCGGCTATGTCCCCGGAGAGTCTGCAAAAGGGGAAAACATCATCGACTTTAAAGAGTTCTACCATGTTGGAAGAGAACTTTCTGAAGATGATCTACAAAGACTTAAGTACTGCAAAAATGTATGGCCCGAAGGGTCTGATGACTTTAAAGTAGCGATGAACAACCTCTACGCTGCAATGGATACCTGTAAAGAAGCAGTCGGGGAGGCGTTCACAGAAGTCCTAAACCAACGCCCAGGCTACATCAATGAAATGATCCGTGAGGGCGACTGCCTTATGCGCGCCATCCATTATCCCGCAAACCCACCAGCGAACTCTATTTGGGCAGCAGCTCATACCGACATTAATTTTTTCACCATATTACCGCGTTCAACAGCACGCGGACTTCAAGTGCTCAACCAAGAAGGCAACTGGATTGATGTAATCGTTCCCGACGGAGCGTTCGTAATTAACTGTGGAGACATGCTTGAAAACCTAACAAACGGGTACTTCAAAAGCTCTGTGCATAGAGTGATCGATCCAGGAAACAGAGAAGAGCGCTATTCAGTCGTATTCTTTGTCCACCCAAGATCAGAAGATCGCCTCGATCCTCTTGAGGCTTACATTGAGAAAACAGGCGGCGTCAGAAAGTACGCAAATGTGAACCGAATCGAGCTTCTCGCAGAAAGACTCATCGACCTAGGTCTCGCATCAAACGGACTCATGGAGTTCTTTGTGAATTCAGGGGCCATCGAAAGACTCAGAGAAGTCAATCGATTCAGCCCCAAAGCCGAAGAGGCTCTGCTCAAAGCAGGTTTCAGCTTCTAATCATAAAACGTAGTGTTTAATACGCTCACGAAACTGTTGCAACAAACCAGGGTCGTTTTGAACGGCCCTGACATCTTCGATGATCTCAGGGATATTGAGGTCTCTCATCCCCTTTTCCACATGGTGGCGAACCTTTTCTTCAACCATAGCGCGACGAACAAACCAATGTTCTTTCATCACCGCATCAACACCCGCATGAACACCCTCTTCTAAAAGCTCTCTATGAATTTCCTCAGCAGATGGGATAGGAACGCCCGACCTTGCATATTTTTCTAAGATCTTAGTCCATGTCTTCACAAGGGCTTTGCGAACAACTCGCTCGTCTTTATTCATTTTAGCAAGAACAACTAACTCTTCAGCGGAAGCACAAGAATCACTAACAAGTAAATGCTCACGCCCCAAACCATTTAAATTAATTTCCATATACCACCTATTTTTAACAGTAATAATACACGATCCGAAATTAATCATTAATTCAAAATGCTTTTAACACAAATTAATTTACCCACCCAAACAAGGCGTCAAAAAATTATTGGTTGTACTTTGAGTGAAATAAGTTTAAAAGTAGCAGCTTAGCAACAGCTTTAAATGAGGGGGGGGAATGGCACAAATCAACCGAAATACCTGGGCGCGCATTTTGGCAAAAGCTTGGGCAGATGAAGATTTTAAAAAAGAGCTAAGTTCAAGACCGATTCAAGTGCTCAAAGAAAATGGGTACGATGTTCCTAAAGACATTAAGTGCACGATATTGGTAGACACACAGCAAGAAAAAAATTTAATCATACAGAGAGGGGCTACCCATTTTCAATATGAGGGGGGAGCTCTCAACAATGCATGGCTAAATTTGATAAAGAAAATCTATGCGGACGAGAATCTAAAAAAACAATTGATGGAAAATCCCTCAAAAATCTTGAGTGAAAACGGGATTCCTGTTTCGGAGAATCTGAATTATCACATTTATGAAGAGACTGAAAACCATATGTATTTAGTCATCCCAATCCCAGAAAATGAGGGGCTCTCAGAAGAAGATCTTGGAAAAATCAGTGGTGGGCTATCTGCCTGTGGAGGTTTTTGCACAGATTCCAGCTCTGGCTAGATGAAATAGATAGACAATCAATGAAAAATCCCCGCCTCACTCTTAAATCCTCTTTGCTCGTTCAAATTTACGACCCTGATGAAGTCGTTTTTTTTAATGATCTGGGGCCCGTTTATCGGGTGAAGGGCAAGCCTTACGTGCTCATTGCAAAGCTACTTGAGAAAAGCTCTTTGACAGCAGATCAGGTTGCATCGCAGCTAGAAAAATATTTCCCTCAAAAAACCCTACTTTATGCACTCTATCGACTAGAAAAAAGGGGGTTAATTGAACAGGCTCAAACAGTTTTTCCAAAAAACTTTTCTGCATTTTGCAACTTATTAGGAAAAAGTCCCGAGGATGCCTACTGCAAGCTCCAAAAAATCAAAATAGATGTCTACGCTGTAGGAAATGTTCAAACAGAAATCTTCGAAAACGCATGCCAGAGCATGTTTGTTCAGTGTCAATTGAAAAAAGTGCAAGCCTTTGCATCAGGTATTCATGAGCAAAAATCAGACGAAAAATTTTCACGTTCGCGAAATGCTTTGAGCGTTGTGATCACCGATCACTATCGACACGAATCTATCAAAACTTTGCACGACAAATTTCTCCAAGAGCAACATCCTTGGGTGCTAGTTTGTCCCTCTGGGCCACAGATCTGGATAGGGCCTCTCTTCATTTTTCAAAAAACAAGTTGCTTCAAGTGTCTAAGTTATGCTCTGCAAATGAACCAAGTAGAGGAAATTCTTTTCGAAGAAAGGGCTCATAAAAGCTCACCGATCTCTATGCATACTGCGAATCTCCCCACTGCAGAGCCAATTGCAATCAACTTACTTGTTAACGAACTTTTTAAGTGGATCATACTCGGAGAAAATGAACGTTTAGAAGGGAAAATGCTGACGCTGAATCTCCTTAGCTTTGAACTACAGTCTCACAAGGTAATTCAACGCTGTGGATGCGCACCTACAGAATCTGTGCAATTAGGATCTAACCTTTCTGATTTTCAACTAGAAAAAGATGCGCCTAAAGAAATTCCTCCCGAAGTTACCTATAAAAAATATAAACATCTAATCAGTCCAATCACAGGAATTACAAATTTCTTAAATCCTATACACTCCCCAGAAAGCTCCTTATTTCACAACTACTATGCTGGGATTAACTTAGCTGATTATGAATATCTTAAAAGAGCTCCCCTTTCAGATGGATGGAAAACCGCAGGAGGAGGAAAAGGTGCATCGGACATCCAAGCAAAAACCTCTTGTTTATGCGAAGCAATTGAAAGACATTCGGGGGTTTTTCAGGGAAATGAGCGAAGAATACAAGCTAGCTTTGAAGAACTACAACAAACAGCTATCCACCCCTCATCAGTATTGCACTTTAGCGATACGCAATATCAAAGTAGAGAGCTATGGAATCAAACATGTGACCGATTTCACTTCATCCCCACAAAATTTACATCCAATAAAAAAGTAGATTGGTCCCCAATATGGTCTTTAACTTACCAATGCTGGAAGTGGATACCAACCGCAATGTGTTATTATGCATACCCTTTTATAGACAACGATCCATTTTGCCGAGGAGATTCTAACGGATGCGCTGCAGGAAACTCGATCACTGAAGCTGTTTTATCCGCCCTATTAGAGTTAATTGAGCGAGATTCGATTGCCCTTTGGTGGTATCCAAGAATCAAAAAAAGGGCGGTAGACATTCTCAGTTTTGAAGATCCCTATTTTTTTAAACTTGTTACATTCTATAAAAGCTCATTAAATAGAAATGTTTGGGCCTTAGATTTGACAACAGATCTCAATGTACCTACATTTGGAGCCATCTCAGCAGATCAGGAAGGAAGAAATATTATGTTTGGATTTGGAGCGCACCTAAATGCGCACCTTGCAATGAGACGAGCTTTAACAGAGATGAATCAATCTTATAGCATCTTTGAAAGTGTTAAAACCCCCAAAGCAGCGTCAATGCGAAAGACCTGGCTTACAAAAACTTCACTCGAAAACCAACCGTATTTAGTTCCATTACCTGACGCAGCATTGAAAAAAAAGGACTATCCTTTTTACCCACAAGACGATTTTCAAAAAAACCTTCAAACCTGTCAAAAGATCGTCGAAGATCAAAAAATGGAGGTCCTTGTATTGAATCAAACGAGATCTTATATAGGCATGCCAGTTTGCCGTGTGATTGTCCCTGGATTACGTCATTTTTGGAATCGCTATGCAGATGGGCGCCTTTATGATGTACCGATTAAGATGGGTTGGTTGAAAAACAAAACGAAAGAGGCTGATTTAAACCCTATCCCCATGTTTATATGAGATTGTTTAGAGAAACCGTTTAAATCAAATCATGGAGGGTCCTTGTACATTCAATTACTGGCCGATTCAGAAGTTCATTTTCCATCTCCGGAAGAACTATCAGTAAAAAATCATACAAAAATATTCAAAACAGAAAAGGCCGATCCTGCGCTGAAGCATTTGATGACTATGCTCCAAAAGGGATCGTTTGAAAGCGATTTACAAAATCAATGGCTTGATCGATCCTCTAACCTTCCCCGATTTTTCTACCTTTTAGAAACCCTAAGAAAAGAGTCTTTTTTATCCTTTACTTTATACGATGAGGACGGCCCCTTGGGCTCTTTCATTCCTCATAAAAACTGTCAGATTGAAACTAAACATTCTGAGCTATCTGAAGACTTTTTACAAAATTCAACCTTTCAACTTTCTCGTTTTGCCTTCATTCGAAGGAAAGATAAATTTTTGATTTGTGAATCTCCCTTATCGAAAATGTTTATACAAATTTTAGAAAATCGCTTCCTCGATATTTTATTGGCTCTGAGTGAACCTACGAAGGTTCAACAACTTCAAAAAAAGCTACCAACGGTCTCAAAAGAGTGTTTAATTAAAGCACTTCAATTCCTTTACCAAAGTTCATTTTTAGCATCTGATGACGAAAAGTTGCCTACTTGGGACTTTCAAGATGCGCTCTTTCATACAAGAAGCAGAAGAGGAAGACACAGTGACCCAACCGCAACAATGTTTCGTTTTTTGGACACAATCCCACCGCTCCCTCCTATTAAAAAATTCCCAAACGCAAAAGATTCAGATTGGATTCCCCTCGCTAAGCCCGACATAGACTTACTCATGCAAAAAGACCTCCCCTTTTCTTACGTACTTGAAACGCGCCGCTCCATTCGCACGCAAGGTCAGACCTTTATTTCATTGGAGCAACTGGGAGAATTTTTGTATCGAGTTGCTCGCATTAAAGGAGTGAAAGAGGCCAACCACTACGAAGCCACCCGAAGACCCTATCCAGGAGGAGGGGCATGCTATGAACTAGAAATATATCCATTGATTCATCAGTGCTCAGGAATTTCCTCCGGGCTCTACTACTATCATCCAAAAAACCATTCCTTATTACTCTTAACAAAAGAGTCTCAGCATACAAATAAGATCCTTTATGCTGCATCAGCAAGTATTAACAGCAAAGAACCCTCCCAAATCCTATTTTTAATTGCTGCGCGCTTTGGACGTATGAATTGGAAGTATCAGTCTATGGCTTATGCGACGATCATGAAAGATACAGGAGTCTTAATGCAAACGATGTACCTTGTTGCAACTGCTATGGGACTTGCCCCATGTTCTGTAGGCAATGGCGATTCAGATCTATTCAGCAAAATCACTAAAATCCCCTATTTTGAAGAAACCACAGTTGGAGAATTTATCCTTGGATCAAAAACAACATGATATCCCCTGGAAACATTTAATAGACCCCGCCCAATTTCCAAAATTGGGCTTTTCTACCCTCCCTATTTCTATCGACGAATCCCAAATCCACGAAGCTTATCAGGCTTTAAACCAAATACTTGAGCTACGCGCTGGCAATCTATACAGCAAAGAGTTTGAACAGATCGATGAAATCATCGCTTTTTTTGTGAAAAACATTGCCCTAGTGTCCGTCGAATTTGATCAACCAAAAAAACCCGCCATTTTTTTTAAATATCTTACCGAAGATGCGGACTACTACGCAGCAAAAAATATGATTCAACATAACATATCATCATTCCATTATATTTCCGGCCTTTACAATTACATAATTCAAAACCAACAAGAAATAAAAATAAAATCCACTCCAATCATCTCTTTCTTGAAAATTTTAGACCAAATCACCTCTCATGTTCATAAAAATCTGGAAGGCTTTATAGAACAGATTCAAAAAAGGATGAAATGCTCTATCTCATTAAAAATTTGGCGACATGAATATAGGCAAAATCAAGGACTTTTGCTTCCCATGCATTTTGATCGATCTGCTTTTACTGTCCTCGTCCACACACTAAATCCGGGGGCAGAGTGTTTGCAGATTTATCCGAATAAAGGGTTGCGCGAGGAAAAAGAAATATTTAGCAAATCACGTCCATTTCCCTTAGAAAAGTCTGACTTTCCTCTTTTGATTGCGGGCCAATATGCGAAAGAACTCTTTAATATTGAACCCACTCCCCATTACTTAAATGCAAATAGTGACTCAAAATCAGACAAAAAAAAGCACGCAAGATACTCCGTAGTCTTTTTTATTGGACGCCATAACAATTCTCCGATCATATAAGTAGAAGATAGAAAATAATGAACCTATTTAAACACTAAACTTTTTGCCCTCAAATTCACCACTTTAACTCTTCATAAATTTCTTCGGACATATTAATTCTCTTTACGCGATAGAATCATTTCCTTTTTTCAAACAACCTATCTCTGCCAGCCAAACCATTTGCAATTTATTTCCCAAACCAATACACAAATAATTAAGATGGAACCTACTGACAAGAAGCGTCTAGCAAAAATCACATCCCTAGAAAACCTAGAAAAAATGCTTACCGTCGTTAGCATAAGAGGTTGGTCTTTATTGCTCTTTTTTATCCTCCTTATTACTAGCATTATTATTTGGTCCGTTGTAGGAAAAATCCCCATTACAACTTCTGGAGAGTCGATCACCTTAGATCCAAACAACACCTTTGCCATTCGGAGCGAAACAAGCGCATTTGTAAAACAAATTCTGAAAATTGGTGGTGAAAAAGTTCAAAAAGGGGAAATTCTTGTTATTTTAGACAGCACAGAGTTGTCCACCAAAATAAACGACACCAAAAACAACATTTTATTCTTGGAAAAAACGGGCTCAGAAAATTCGGAGAAGCTTTTTTTACTGAAAAACTCCTTAAAAGACCTTCAAAAACAAGCAAAAGAGCTTGTTATCAAATCACCTGCAGATGGGCTTGTTGTATGGGTTGATTTAAACGTTGGAGATCAAGTTGTCCCTAATGATCTTTTGCTCACCGTTCAAGGCAACTCCTCACCCGACACAATTGAAATTTTCGCCTTTATCCCCCTTAGCTCAGGACAACTCGTTCAACCTGGGATGAAAACAAGGTGTTCTCTCAATATTTACCGCTCAGAAAAGTATGGTCTCGTTCGAGGAACCGTTCAACGTGTGATGCCTTATCCAATCAGCGCTGACGAGTATTTCATGCAAAAAATCCCTTCTTCGCGACTCAAAGAACACTTGCTCGGCGGGGATAATATTTTAGTTGTGGTTAAACCTGATCTAGATCCAAACACCTATTCTGGGTTCAACTGGACCTCAAAAAACAGCCCCCATTCCAAAATAGAACCTCTCCTGCTAGGAACCACCCAAATTATTTTGGACGAAATCAAGCCAATTTCTTATATCATCCCCCGATTTGGAAATTAAATGAGATTTTTTTCAAGAAATTCGTCTAAAAACAAAAGAGTCAAAACCCCAACAATTATCCAATTCCAAGCAATTGAATGTGGTGCTGTTTCTTTGTCCATTGTTTTGGGCTATTTCGGCAAGTTTGTCCCTATTGAAGAAGTAAGAGTTGAGTGTGGAGTTTCTCGCGATGGGAGCAATGCCTGGAACATCATTCAAGCTGCCAAGAAATATGGGCTGGATGGGAAAGGAGAAAAGCGAACAGCAGAAGAATTAAAGGAGATCAAGGTTCCTGCTATCTTACTTTGGAAATTTAATCACTTTCTTGTATTAGAAGGCATCCAAGGAGATCAAGTCTTTCTTAACGACCCTAGCACTGGGCCCAGGAGTCTTTCCTTTGAACAGTTTCAATCCGATTATTCGGGAGTTGCACTCGTTTTTGAAAAAACCGATCAATTCCAAGAAGGAGGAAAGCCCCTCTCGCTATTTCATCACTTACATGAGAGGCTTAAAGAAATCCCAGGATCCATATCCTATCTCGTCCTCATAAGCCTTTGCCTTCTTCTTCCAGGCTTTGCAATGCCCGCCTTTTTAATGGCCTTCATCAATACCTTTTTCGGCCAATATGTGCTTCCCTGGAAATGGGAATTTATGGGCGCTATTTTTCTTACAGCAATCCTTGCTGGCAGCATGGCTTTAACTCGAGGATTTGTTTTAAACCACTTAAACAGAAAGCTTTCCCTTTCTTTTTCAAGCCATTTTCTTTGGCACTTGCTCCGCCTTCCCATGAATTTTTATACGCAACGATATACCGCCGAAATTGCCTATAGAACATCTCTCAACACAGCCGTTGCGCAAACACTTACGGGGCCTGTTACTACGACATTTATTCAACTCCTCCTCATTATTTTTTATGCCATCATCATGTTTAGTTACGACATCGCAATCGCCTCGATAGGAATCATATCAGGAACTATTAACTTAATACTCATGAACTCCCTTTTCAAATCGAGAAAAAATGCCTATGCAGCTCTTCAACAGGACATTACAAGATCTCTAACAGAATCTCTTGGAGGACTTAAAAACATCGAAACAATCAAGGCTAAAGGAATTGAATCTGATTTTTTCACAAAGTGGTCTGGCTACTACACAAAAAAAATGAATTCCCTGCAAAGCCTTGGGAAAAAAGATGTTATTTTAACAACAGTTCCCATCGTTTTTCAATTTATGACCCTGACACTGCTTTTAGGAATTGGATCGATTCGAATTATTGAGGGTAGCTTAACGATTGGCAAATTGATGGCATTGCAGCTGCTCATGACGAATTTCTTACTTCCCATCAATAATTTTGTGACATTGAGTTCTCTAATCCAAAATATGAAGCTTAATATCGAAAGGTTAAATGATGTTTTAAAAAATGACGCCGACCAAATCTATCTTACAAGAAGACTGAAGCCGAAAGAGACTCACTTAGACAAGCTTTCTGGATCTTTGGAATTTCGCAACGTTTCCTTTCGTTACGCCCCTCTTTCGCCTCCTGTCATTCAAAATTTAAGCTTTAAAATCGAACCAGGGCAAAGACTTGCCCTTGTTGGCCCCACGGGCAGTGGCAAATCAACAGTTGCCAAACTTGCCACTGGGCTTTTCTATCCAACTGAAGGGGAAATTCTATATGACAACGTCCCTTTAAAAGACATTTCAATCGATCTGTTTAGAGACTCAGTTGCAACAGTAAGTCAAGACATCTTTTTATTCACAGGGTCAATCCGCGAAAACATTACTCTTTGGAACGCAAAAGTACCTGACGAGCTATTAGTGGAAGCTGCCACTGACGCCTCGATACATGAAGATATCCTCATGAGACCTAAAGGATATGATGGAGAACTTGCAGAAGGGGGAAATAATCTAAGCGGCGGTCAAAGACAGCGCCTAGAAATAGCCAGAGCGCTCCTTTACAACCCTTCCATTATCATTCTCGACGAAGCAACGAGCGCACTTGATACAAAAACAGAAGAGGTCGTTTTAGAGCGAATTCGCCAGAGAGGTTGTTCTGCATTAATGATTGCACATAGGCTAAGTACCATTCGAGATTGCAATGAGATCATAGTTTTGGAAAAGGGCGTGACAGTCCAAAGAGGGTCACACCAGCAACTGAAAAATGAGGAAGGTCTCTACCAAACACTCATCGAAAGTGAGACAGGCTCATGAACCATTCAACTCAAATCATCGAATTTTTCAAAAGTCAAGCCACTCAACAAACCATGAATGCAGGGATCCCCTTTCCTTTGAATCAAAAAGGGGTAGTTTTTGCAATTGAAAAAGGGGCTCTTAATCTTTTTATAAAAGATCAAGAGCACTCCCAGCCTGTTTTCTTGGCCCACCTCAGTGAAGGTCTCCTATTTAACTATCACTCAGACGATGAAAAGCAAACCCATGAAATTTTTGCACTCAGTGAGTTAGATTCCCCTATTTTCTCTATGACAGAAGAGAGCCTCACCCAAATATTAGGCACAAATCAAGAGCTTCAAGAGCCCTTTTCATTTTATTTGGAAAAATGGATTCATCTCATTGCTCGAAATCTTACAAAACTATTTTCACACGAACCAGATCTTGTGATTTTTCCCGATCAAAGCTTGGTTTTAACCCAAAATCAAACCCTTTCTGTAAAAAAAGTTGCTCATACTTTAGGAAAAGAAAAACTTTCTTGGATCCGCCCTCTTGAAGCAAACCTATTTTTTTATGGAAATGACGCTTACACACTCACCCCTTCTGAAGACTACTTTCCTCTCACGCCCCATTTTTGGTTTCAAGGAAAAGAGGATGTAAAGGTTGAAGCGATTGATACCTTAAGCTTGATTCACAAACAAAAATGGATTTCTTCCCTTCAGACTTTCCACCGACTCTTTTATCAATATGTTCCTATCTACCTACAAAAAAAGTATCAAATTGAACACACCGCTTTAGAAAACCGCAAAGATGAAGAGACAAAAAACTTGACTCTTGCAATTGAAGAGATGGAATCAGTTGTCCAGACTTCTTTGGAAGCAGGGTCTGCAAAAACAGAGCTGGGGAAAATATGTCAAATTCTTGGCCACCATTTGAAAGTTCAGTTCACAATCCCTTCTACAAGCGAAGAGATTCTTAAAGATCATGATCAATACCTCGATTTGATCTGTGAAGCCTCTCATATCCGCAAAAGAAAAGTCCTTTTCACACCAAACTGGTGGCAGGAAGACCATGGGCCACTTCTTGCTTTTTATAAAGAAGGCCCCATTGCCCTGATTAAAAAAGGCAACTATCGAATGCACGATCTAAAAAGCATTCAACCTATTACAGCTGCCATTGCAAAAGATTTGCAACCCTTTGCTTACATGTTTTACCCCCCCTTGCCTGAGGATCTTACTCAAGGAAAAGAGCTCATTTATTTATCTTTAGGCAAATATAGAAAGTATTACATTTATTTGGCACTTTTCAGCTTAGCCGGAACTTTTTTTGCTTTTTTCCCATCTATTGCAACCAAACTATTGTTTAATTATGCCGTTCCTGAAAATTCTCATTCTCTTACTTACTACTTGCTTTTGGGACTCCTATTTTCAACAATTGGGATCTCCTTTTTCTATTTTTTAAAAAACTTCATATTTTTGAAAATCAAAGGGCTTACTATTCACTTTGTCCAAACGTCTATTTGGGATCGGATTCTAAAGTTATCTCCTGCTTTTTTTCGGAAAAATTCGGTTGGGAACTTCTTTTGGAAGCTTCAGACAATCGAAACAATAAATGATCTATTGGGAGACAGCATAGCGATCCCTTTTTTGAGAGGAATTTCCTCCTTTTTTTTCCTGATCATCATGTTTGTTTTTTCCCCACTATTAACGTTGATTGCCTTTGGATTTTCTTTAGTTGGACTCGCCCTTACAATTTTTTGCGCATCATTCATGATGAGTTATTTTAGAAAATCCTTTGAGCTACAAAAAAAGCTACAAGGGATGCTCATTCAAATGATTGGCGGCGTAGGGAAACTGAGAGAAGCTGGCGCCGAAAAAAGTGCCTTTGCAAACTGGGCTCATTCATTTACACTGCAAAATATTTTAGACTTAAAAATCTCTAACCTAAAAACAATTGTGTTCTCTCTTGATAAAGTGTTACCCATTTTATCATTTGGAGGAGTCTATTTGGCCCTTTTTGAATGGATTGGAGTTCAGGGAATTAGCTTGCCCAATTTTTTAGCCTTTAACATTGCGTTTGGAAGCTATATGTCGAGTATTTATCCTCTATATAACGCGATTATTCAAATGGTTAAAATCATCCCTCTATGGGAAAACACAAAAGAGCTCATTGAAGTACCGCCTGAAGAGACCGAAGAAAAAATTACTCCCGGAAAACTTACTGGAGAAATTCGGCTCAACAATGTGGTCTTTAGCTACGCACCTGAGCTTCCACCTGTTTTAAATGGGATTAATATAACTGTTCAACCAAATGAATTTGTGGGGATTGTTGGTCAATCTGGATGTGGCAAATCAACGCTAATCCGTCTTCTTTTGGGATTTGAAACACCTCAATCCGGAGCCATATACTACAATGGCAAAGACCTAGAAAAGCTTGACCTTAGAATGGTCCGCAAGCAGCTCGGAGTGGTTCTTCAGGCTGGCACTATGATGGCAGGCCCACTCTATGAGAACTTAGCCTGTGGAGGTCTTTATAACGAAGGGCAAATTAAGGAGGCTCTTCGCCTATCTGGTTTAGACGAGCTCTTAGAAGATCTTCCCATGGGACTTCAGACCTTTGTGCAAATGGATGGAGTGAATCTTTCGGGTGGTCAAAAGCAGCGCGTGCTCCTTGCGAGGGCCCTTCTTGGATCGCCACCAATCCTTATTTTTGATGAGGCAACATCAGCTCTTGACAATCGAACACAAAAAAAGATTAGCAGCAATATTGAAGAGCTCAACGTGACCCGTATTGTGATTGCGCAAAGGCTCTCAACATTGCAGAACGCCGACCGCATTTATGTATTAAGCGAGGGGAAAGTGGTTCAAGAAGGGACCTATGAGGAGCTTGGAGGACAAGCGGGGCTTTTTGCCGAAATGCTGGCTCGCCAAAATGTATAAATTCCCCATTCAAAAAATGGGGAGATTCATGCGATTTCATAGTAGATTTTTTTACATCTTTAGATCTTTTGCTTTTACTCTCATTGTACCTTTGAAAAAATGAGTGTATTTGCCGCTTATCCTCCGCAGAGCCACTGAGCTTGAGCGGCGGCAATTTTTTTCAATTCTTCTTCAGACATATTTTTTGCATTGATCGGCACCTTGTGGATGACGAGATGCAAAGTATCTCCTGTCTCTTCATGAACATGGATCTTGGCATGTGCTGGGACGTTAAATCCCGCCTCTTTTAGCGCAGCTTCTGGGTTTTTCAGCATCTTTTGTTTAAAAGATGGATCTTTCCATGCGAGCATGTTAATTTTCGTCTCGATTTCTTCTCTTGATTTTTTCATAGTTTCCCCTTGTTTGTGCACCATTTACTTATGTCTAAAGCATGTCCATAAGACTCTTGAAATTTTTCCTCGTAAGAGCGCATCGTTTCTACATACAGATCTGCAAGATGCTCCTCTTCCTCTTTCGTTCCGGAAGAAGGCTCATGATGCATATATTTGCCAAAAATACGATCGCAATCTTGCATGTATTTTCGGGTATGCAGAATATGGTCATGCCAAACTTCATCAATCTCAAGAGTAGGAACCCTTACTAATTTGGGATCCAAAATCTTAAGCGCTAAAAAGTTTTTGTACTTTCGGACTGTGTCTTTAGCCTCCGCTTCATCCCAGTTTTTCTTACCTACAAGCCTTTTCACAATATATTGTAGATCTAGGTTTTGAATATATTGGATGGGATCTTCCGCCTTATTTTTCATTAAATACTTCTTCAGAATGAATAAATGTTCTATTAGGTCCATATACATAAATAAGCGTTAAGAGAAAATGATTTTTTGCGATTCTAACCAGAAAAATACATTATTGAACTGAGAGGGTGTCTACAAAATGAGGGTTCGTCGAAGTTTTGGATTATTTTGGCCTCTTTTCGACTCCAAAATTGGGGGGCTATATACCCTGTTGATATTGCCCCCACAATTTTTGGATCGAAAATAGGCTCAAAAGAGACGAAAAATCGTCAGAACCTCACTTTGTAGACACCCTCTTAGAGAACTTCAAAAAGAACGAAAAAGTTATGAGGGCACACCCAAAAAGTTAGAGCTGTCTCAAGATAGAGACACCAATCCTATCTTCTTCTTCATAAAGTGCCCACTTTCCAGCAAACACACTTTTCCCCACCACCTGCAGAATCATTGCAGGCTCTTCAAGATCGGGCTCTTCAACTATTACAGGAACATCTTGATAAAGGCTTTTTCCACTCAAGACGTAATGAAACAGTCTCGTCACATAGCTTTGCTGCAAAGTTGGGATTTTATATTGAATGAAAGACTCTTTTTTTATATCGTCCGTAAACCGTTGTAAAACTTTTGAGGGTTCATCAACCAAATACCAAGGCACTTTCTGACCAAGAGTTCTATCAAACGCCATAACCCACTGACTTTCAGCAAAGGGTTGGTTAGCAAGTTGATTGGATTCTTTTTCAGAAAACCCGAGATAATCGATGGTTAAATCATTTTCCCTTCCACACAGTTTTAGCCTCGTCCCATGCCACTTGTTCCGATAGGGCTTTACAACTTGGCCCTCAAGTTGCTTCAAACTCCGAAGCTCTTGGGGAATGAGAAAAAGATGGTGGGTATCGCCAACTGTGTAAAAGGTCCCATCTGCTTTTTTCTGATCGCGCAGGATGGGACATTTATTTCTGAGGATTTGCCGGATATGATTAGGTAACGGGGGGATCTTTAAAGGCATCGCATTGAGTCTCTTTAAAGCCAAATACCAAGCTGTTATTTTAGGCTCTTGAAGCCTCACACGCTCAACAATGTCATCCACCTCATCGTGAAACAAAGAGGGCTTATTCTTTGAAAAATGAATCTCATTTAAAGACAATAGCTTCAACATTTGCTCTGAGGGGGTAATCCACTCAGATTTAGGCGCGGGCATTGGGGGTGGATAAGGAGCAGGCTCCTCTTGAACTACGGGCGCCAAATAACTGGTAAAAAGATTGCTCAAATGAACCGCCATAAACCTCATTTCTCCTTTGCCAAAGTCATTTCGGAGGGAGTGGGATGGGCTGCGGCTTAAAAAGCCTCCGGGCCTAAAGGCCTGATCGCGCTTTGCGCGATCCCCTTTTCGCTTACGCTCAAAACGAACCCAAGGGTTCTCACCCCACTCCCTCCGAAATAAAAAAACCCCAGCGAAAGCTGAGGTTTTGCTATTTCGGAGAGAGCGGGATGCCCTCTCGCAACGGGCTTCGCCCGTGTCTTCCGGGCCGGCGATTTTTTTCGGGGTCAACCGAAAAAAATTCGAAAGACTTTAGCCTTCGATGCTGCTTTAGCTGCACCCTGAAAGGGCGTAGGTTCGCCTCGAACCGAAGTCAATCCCTCTACGAAAAGCCAAGCAGCTCCACCCCAAACAACGAACGCGTTGTTCGGGGACCCCGGAGGGCTTTTCTTTTCTCCGCTTTTTCGAAGAAAAATCGGAGAGAGTGGGATTCGAACCCACGAAACGTTTACACGTTTACACGCTTTCCAAGCGTGCTCCTTCAGCCACTCGGACATCTCTCCATAAAATATGGGACTAGATTCTAATCAATTCATTGTTAACTCACAAGATTTTCATTTACCCACTTCTTAAAACTCCCGCCTTGCATTATATGGGGGGAAAAGCGATAGTTTTAAGGGTGCAATATGTTTAAAAGATTTATTTTACTCGCTCTTTTGGTCGCAAGCTGCGGAAAACCTCCCGCTACCCCCAAAGCAAAACCCCTCCTCCTCGTCAGCATCGCTCCATACCGCTTCCTAACCGAACAAATTGCGGGCCCAGACTTTGAGGTGAAAACCGTCGTACCGATGGCTGCAAACCCCCACTCCTTTGAGCCCACATCCCACCAAGTCACCAAAATGGGAGAAGGTCTCGTCTGGTTCCGCATCGGAGAGCCTTTCGAAAATAAAATTTTACCCGTTTTAAACAAGCATAACCCCAAGCTAATTGTCCAAGATTTGCGCGATGGCATTAGTCTCATCGAAGAGGTCCACGAACTCAGCTGCAAACAGTGCTCTATGGACCATTTAGACAGACACATCTGGATGAGCCCTAAGCTGGCCGCACAACAAGCAGCCCTTATCGAAAAGACACTCAGCAAACAATTCCCCGAGATGCAAGAACAGTTTGCAAAAAACTTAGAAAACCTCAGTCTTCAGCTGATCGCACTCGATCTCGAAATTCACGAAATTTTAAAGCCCATTGTAAAACGGACCCTTCTGGTTTCTCACCCCGCCTTTGCCTACTTTTGCAAGGAGTATAACTTCACTCAGCTCTCCGTTGAATACGAAGGAAAGGACCCAAGACCAAAGCATCTTGAACAGATTCTCCAAGAAGCCGTTTCTCAAAGCATGGAGATCGCTTTAGCCCTACCACAGTACAACAACAAAGGCGCGCAACTGATCGCAGAAAAAATCCATGTACCCATTCACCTCATCGATCCCTATTCCTCTAACTATTTTGAGATGATGAGAAAATTAGCCCATTTAATTGCGGACCCCTATGCAAATTGAGATCAACAACCTCCTTTTCTCCTACGATGAGACACAAGTGTTGCAAAAGGTCAATTTGCACGTTTGTAAAGGGGAATTTATCGGAATCATGGGACCGAATGGCGGAGGAAAAACAACTCTCCTCAAGCTGCTTATGGGATTTTTGACTCCAACAAAAGGAACAATTGAGGTTAGCGGCAAAATAGGATACGTTCCGCAAATTCAACGGACCGATAGAGATTTCCCCATCACGCTCAATGAACTTGTCTTGCTGGGCGCTTTATCTAAAACAACTTTTTGGGGCACCTATCCGGCTGAGGTAAAAGAAAAAGCGAAGCAGCTGATCGATTTACTCGGACTCAGCGCACATAAACACAAGGTATTTGGATCCCTTTCGGGCGGACTTGCCCAAAGAGCGCTCCTCGCAAGAGCCCTTTTATCTGATCCAGATCTTCTTCTTTTGGATGAGCCAACGGCAAACATTGATGCAGCCTCCAGCGCCGTCATTTTTGAGCTACTCGAATCGATGAAAGGGAAAAAAACAATTCTCCTTGTCACTCACGATCTCAAAACAATTATTGAACGTGTCGATAGAGTTGTCTGCGTACAAGGAGAAGTTAGCTCTTTTCTCCCCAAAGACGTCTGCGAACATTTTGCTCTCGGCTTGTATCACACACCATTACTTGGGACAAAGCAGGAGGCAGTTCATGCTTTTCTTTGATAATATTTTTATCCAAATGGCTCTTTGGGCCTGTCTTTTAGCCTCGTTTGCCTCTGGTGTAATCGGCTCATTTGTCGTGATTAAGCGAATCTCTTTTATTGCCGGAAGCATCGCCCACTCAGTACTGGGCGGAATGGGACTTTGTTTGTGGCTCCAAAGAAGCTATGGCCTCAGCTGGTTAGATCCCATCTATGGCGCCTTTGCCACTGCAATTGCCTCCGCTTTGCTCTTGGGATGGATCCATCTCCACTACAAACAAAGAGAAGACGCTGTCATCGCCGCAATTTGGTCGACAGGGATGGCTATCGGAATGATTTTCCTCTCAATCACCCCCGGCACAAATGTTGAGCTGCTCAATTATTTGTTTGGCAATATCCTCTGGATCCAAACAGCAGACTTAATCCGGCTCGCCGTACTCAATGTGATCATCCTCGGGATCGTCGCATTTTATTATCGTAAATTTTTAGCTATCTGTTTTGACGAAGAACAAGCTTTACTCCAAGGAGTTCCTGCCAAGGGGCTCTACCTCCTCTTATTAAGCCTTGTTGCCGTCTCTATCGTCTTGCTCATGCAAATTATTGGAACCATTTTAGTCATCGCACTACTCACCATTCCAGCTACGCTTGCGAGCCTTTTTACAAGCAGACTTATCATTATGATGGGAGCGGCTACTGGCTTTTGCGCACTATTTAGTCTCGTTGGCATGGGGATCGCCCACACCCTAAATTGGCCCCCATCAGCAACCATTGCCCTAGTGGCAGCAGCAAGCTATCTTCTTCTTTTACCCCAAAAAAAGAAGAAAAATTTCTTGAGAAAAGCCCCAAATTAGACGGTTTTATCACCCCGTCTAAATACAGATTGACAAAGAGGGGCCCACTCGAGTAATATTTTTGGGAATTATTATACTATTCTTTGAGGAAATATGTACGCAGTTATCGAGACAGGTGGAAAACAGTACCGAGTCGAAGAAGGCGATGAGATCGATGTAGAACTCTTGGGCACTGATGGCGAAGTTAAATTTGACAAAGTGTTACTCGTTCACGATGGAAACGCACCAAAAGTCGGACTCCCCCACTTAACAGAATGCGCAGTGCATGCCGAAGTTATTGGCATTGCAAAAGGACCTAAAGTAATTGCATTCAAATATAAGAAGCGCAAGAAGTCCCGCCGCACCGTTGGCCACCGCCAAAAATATTCACGTGTGAAAATTAAGAAAATAGTCGCAGCTTAACAAGGACTACAAATGGCACATAAGAAAGGACAAGGATCCACTCGCAACGGAAGAGACTCGAAATCACAACGCCTTGGAATCAAAGCGACCATGGGTCAATTCGTCACAGCTGGCAGCATTCTCGTAAGACAATGTGGCACAAAGTGGCACGCAAGTAAAAACGTAGGAATTGGACGCGACTTTACGCTCTTCGCTTTAATCGATGGCGTCGTCTCTTTCCGCAAAAGCGCGAAGACTCACGTCTCCGTCTTACCTGAGCAATAACTCCAATGTTCGTCGATACAGTCTCTTTATCTCTATCGGCGGGCAAAGGTGGCAATGGCGTCATCGCTTGGCGCCGTGAAAAATATATCCCTAAGGGCGGCCCTGCCGGCGGCGACGGCGGCAACGGCGGCTCAGTCTATCTCAAAGCTGACGAGCAAGTTCATTCCCTAGAAGACTACCGCAATCGACGCATCATCAAAGCTCAAAACGGAGCTCCTGGTGGAGCGAACAATCGCAAAGGGAAAAACGGTCTAGATCTCTACCTGAAAATCCCAGTTGGAACACTCGTTAAAGATGCAAAAACAGGCGAAGTCCTTTATGATTTCACTGAAAAAGGGCAAACTTGGAAAATCTGTGCAGGTGGAATTGGCGGCAAAGGAAACAGCCGTTTTAAAACTTCAACGCACCAAGCTCCCTTTGTTTGCACTGATGGAACTGCAGGGAAAAACGCAGAGATCGAACTTGAGCTTAAATTAATTGCTGATATCGGTTTTGTTGGAATGCCAAATGCTGGTAAATCAACATTGATCTCAAAGCTTGCCTACATTCAAGTAAAAATTGCACCCTACCCGTTTACAACACTACGACCTAACCTTGGAATCGTAGAATTCGACGACTTCTCTAGGATCCTCATTGCTGATATCCCAGGAATTATCGAAAATGCTCATGCAAACAAAGGGCTTGGGTTTGCTTTTTTAAGACACATTGAAAGAACCTCTTCGATCACCTACCTCATTGAACTGGCGCCCCACCAAGACCGCGACTGTTTTGAAGAGTTTTTGATGTTAAGGCGTGAGCTCGAAGCATATAACCCAGAAATGTTACAAAAGCCTTTCTGCGTAGTTCTAAATAAGATTGATCAAGAAGGCGCTCGCGAACTTGCCGATGCCTTTAAGGAAAAATATCCTTACGATCCAACAACTCTTTTTGAAATTTCTGCACTTGAAGGGATCAATGTTGCTCCTCTCAGAGATCACCTACAAAGCCTCACAGCAAAAGTCTACTTCTAAAAAAGCCTAAATAGGTATTCTAGTGCCTGTGAAAAAACTGGTATTACAAACTCTTTTATTTCTACTTCCCTTTGGATCCATTCGAGCAAATGACAACACCCCAAACGATCAGCTCCTTGTGGTTTTTGGATCCAGTGGATACGTCTTATATAAAGTACTAGATTTTGCAAATGACCACGGATTTCGTTATATCAAAATCCTCTCCTATGAATTCGCAGGCTTCGGGCACACCATTGTAGGAAAATGCGAAGGAGAGACAAAAGGGGGCACATTTTTTGAACTAAAAGATGAAAATGCTTCCGTCTCATTTTTATGTTTTGAAGAAAAACCAGATGACATCTACATCATTGATCTACACAAATATCACTCGATTCTCGAAGATGTTATTAATGACTCAGACAGGTAAGACATGTTCACAAAAAAGAAATTTCTTAAGTTAGATCCACTCCAAAAGCAAAAAAAATTAGCTGAGATTCTCAGAAAACATTACGAAGAGCAATTGACCGATTTCACCGAATACAACACATTGCTCTCCTGGATCAAATGCAATCCTTACCTGCACACAGATTTTAAAACTCTTGCCGATCGCTATCATTACCACCTACAACAAGCAGGTCTTTCATTAAAAGAGCATAACCTCCTCCCCTCTTTAAGGACAGGTGACCACACACCCAAACTCGACTTCCCCAACATCGCGATTTACCTAGATAATGTCCGCTCAGCTTACAATGTAGGCAGCATCTTAAGAACGGTTGAAGCGCTACGCATTGGCAAAGTCTACTTTGCTAAAAACACACCCTTTATCGACAACGAAAAGGTAAAAAGAACAGCTATGGGTGGAGCAGAACTTGTCCCATGCTTTCAAAACGTCTCCTTATCTGAACTTCCTCGCCCCATTATTGCACTCGACACTAGCGATGCTGCAATAAATGTAGCTGAATTTACATTCCCCGAAAGCTTTACCCTTATTTTGGGAAATGAAGAGTATGGGATTTCAGAAGAATCTTTAAAAGAGGTGGACTTCATTGTAGAAATCCCCCTTTTCGGAGCAAAAAACTCGATCAATATTGCCTGCGCCTTTGCAATTGCTGCATCTAGAATAAGACGGTAGACTTTTTTCCTTTCTACTATTAGAAGAAAGGAAAAGGAGTAACCCATGCAAATCCCACCCATTCCACCAACAGGCAATCCTCTCGGCAGCTCTGGAGATCCAACTGTAAAAGAGTTTAATCAGCTTTGGGATCAATGGTACGATCACCCTTCAAGAAAAACAGGGGAAGCGCTCTTAAATTTTATCAAAAAAAACCAAAGTCACTTCGAACAATTAGCGAAAAATACTCCAGCGCCTCACCCGAAAGTTTCCATTAAAGATGCGTGTAGAACAGCTGAAGAGTATTTACAAGGCTGGATGAATGATGGATGCGATCCAAATAAGACAACCCCACCCTCAGAATTTGTAAATGATATTGCTCTATGGATTAATTATGCAGGGCAAGGGAAATAAACACTTTCTATTTAGGGAATGGAAATTTCCTTAAATCATCAGCAACTAAAGTATTAGGAAAAATCGCTCTAGCTTCATCGCCAAGTAGTTCAGGATCTCTATAACGAGCTGAAAAATGGGTGAGGATTAACGTTTTAACTCCGGCCTCTTTTGCAATGAGCGCTGCCTGCTTTGCCGTCATATGGTGATATTCATTGGCCATGGCTCTGTCTTCATCTAAATACGTACTTTCACAAATAAGCACTTTTGCCCCTTTTGCAAGCTCAATTGCCTCGGAACATGGGCGAGTGTCTACCACATAGGAAAAGGTATCACCCGGGCGGACATGACTTACTTCATCGAGCAAAACCCATCTGTCATCCACACAGATTTTTCCCTCTTTTTCAAGCTTCCTTACGCTTGGGCCCCCAATGCCTAATTTTTTTAAATCCTCTTTATGAAATTTAATCGTATCGGGTTCAGTAATCCTCCAACCGATATTTTCAATGCCGTGATCTAAAAATTCAGCCTCAATCCGAAACTTTCCATCATCTTCAACAAGTCCGCCTTTTTTAACGGGGTGCTCTACAACATGGATATTTTCTTTATAGCTGCAGCAATAACGGAGCCTATCGAAGAATTTCTTCCCACCCGCAGGATAATAACAATGAATAGGGTGGGTCACTTTGTCTAAATTAAGACGCATGAGCATGGAGCCAAGTCCTAAACAATGATCCCCGTGGAAGTGACTGATAAAAATGCGGGTTACAACGGGAGGCGCTACATCAGCAAAGATAAACTGTCTTTGCGTCCCCTCTCCTGGATCAAAAAGGAGCCCTTCCCCATTCCAACGAACGAGATAAGCACCGTGATTTCGAAAACGGGTGGGTTGCTGACTTGAGCAGCCAAGAATGACAATATCTCGCACACTCATAATTGAACCAGCTTTGTGAAAAATGCGCTTACGTTCATTTACAAACTCTTTGTGCAAAGTATTTGAAGCGAGCTAAAAATACGCCGATAAAAACACCTGCGATATGGGCTGTATTTGCAATATTTGGCGTAAAATTATGCGTTGTAAAGACCTGAATGAAAAATGCAACCAACTGAAGTGCAAAAATTGCAGCAATGAAAAAAAGGAGGAATAAAACAGTCGATTTATTTAATGGATACCCTTCCCAAGGAGCTATTTTTTCTCGCATCCAAATAAAGCCTGCAAGAGCTGTTACAATTCCTGAATACCCGATAAAAAAAGGGCCACTCATCAAATACTGCAAAGTGTTCGTTCCAATCGCTGCAATCAAGGTAAAAAGGAGCATTCTAAAAGGGCCGATCCTTTGTTCTATTGGCCGGCCAAGATACCAAAGCCAAAGCATGTTAAACAAAATATGAAGGAGATCTCGGTGTAAGATAACAGGTGTAAAAAGGCGCCATATTTCTCCTTGACGGATGCTTGAAAAAAGGGGCCCTTCGCCCAATGACGTATCCGTCCCATCTATTTTGTTCACAACCCACTCGTAAGCCCCTTTCCAGTAGGAAGACTGATTTGCAGATTCTATTTCTTGAAGAAGCCCTGCTGGAGGTTGGTTACTCTGAGGATTTTGCGCTCCAAACTTTTCTAAGGACTCTTCTAATTGGGCAAATGCGGGAGGCAAATCGAACATGAATTGAGCCTGCATCGGCGTCATCAAAAATGCTTGTTCTGGAAAACCTTGCTTGCTCAACGGAATTTCTTGGAGCGTATTTAAGAAATAGACCATGCAGCAAAGCGCTATAAGGAAATTTGTTACAAAGTTTTTAAAGTGACGAGGAGGCAGCTCTTCTGCCAATTCCTCATTTGGATCAGTTGGCACAGGCTCCGGTTCAGGAATGGGAGCATCAAATTTAGAGTCCATCGGATTTTTCAAAAACTCATTGAGAAGATTTGTTGCCGTCTCCAATTTGTCTTCTTCATGGATCCAAATTTGGTAGGACATATGCCCAGTTCCTGCAGCAAAAGAGCCTTCACAATTATTCCCAATGCCAACATGCGTTAAGTACTGCGCAAAACGGCGGGCGTGATTTTCATTTGGAAAAGTGCCTATTGCTCGCATTTTTTTATCTTCTCTATGATTGCGGAAGTAGCCAACCCATCGATTCTTTCGACGAGATGGAGCCTTCCTCCATTTATTTTCACAGTTTCTGCCTCTACGCAATGCGCCCCATATTCTACGCCATTTACATGGACATCGGGTTTAATTTTTGACAAAATCTCACAAGGATCTGTTTCCTCAAACCAAGTGACATAATCGACAAATTGCAAAGCAGCAAGCATCTCGAGCCGATACTTCAAAGAGATGATCGGACGCTCTTTGCTTTTATACTTTTGAATGGAGGCGTCAGAGTTCATGGCGACAATCAAGACATCAGCTTGTTTAGACGCCTCGTGAATCATGAAGAGATGTCCCGCATGGATGAGATCAAAAGAACCGTTGAGCGTAGCAATTGTTAGATGACGCGCTCTTAACTCTGCTACCTTACTCTGTAGCAGCTCAGGTTCGATTAATTTCTCACTCAGCCAAACAGGTATCATGCTCGTCTCCGAGAAGAGCTTTTTTTCGCCTGTTTTTTAAGGCGATTAATGTGAATTGAAAGTTTAGGAAAAGCGATCTTAAAGACATCGTCATAATATTCGACGAAATGGACCTCAATTCCTTTTTTCAAAAAGTCGGGAAGCTCATCATAATCGCGTAAATTCTCTTTCGGGAAAATCAATACATTGAGCTTTGATCTTCTCGCCGCAATTAGCTTTTCTTTTAAACCACCAATAGGGAGAACACGCCCAGTTAAAGTCAGCTCCCCAGTCATTCCCAAATTATTGCGAACAGGAGTATCTAACAATAACGACAACAAAGAAGTCGTCATTGTCACGCCTGCCGAAGGACCATCTTTAGGTGTTGCTCCTTCCGGAATGTGGAGATGGATTTGTGACTTTTCAAAAAATGGGAGATCTTTTGCATATCGAAGCACGCTGCTTTGCGCATAAGTCCAAGCAATTTGAGCCGACTCTTTCATCACATCGCCAGCTTGTCCGGTGAGCTTCATTTCAGTTTTTTCCGATGGATATTTAACCGCCTCGACATAAAGGGTCGCTCCACCAAGAGCAGTCCACGCAAGCCCAGTTGTCACGCCAACCGGGTTCACTTCGTAGTAGCGATCTGTTGTGAAAATCGGCTTACCGAGGAATGTGGACAAATTCTTTTCCGCAACCACAACTTTTGAAGCTTTCCCTCGCGCAAATTTCACAGCAACTTTACGCATAATCTTTTTGATGTAATTTTCAAGACTTCGGACACCCGCTTCGCGAGCGTATCCATTAATGATTTGCGCTAAGGCCCCATTTGTAAAGGAGATATTGCTTGCTTTTAACCCCATATTCTTCCGATTTCTCGGCACGAGGTATTTTTTCGCAATCTCAACTTTTTCAGCCTGGATATACCCTGAAAGTCGCAATATTTCCATCCGATCTTTTAAAGGCTCTGGAATTGTGTCTAAAACGTTCGCTGTTACAATGAACAAAACGTTTGAAAGATCACATCGAACATCAAGGTAGTGGTCTAAAAAGTCTTTATTTTGTTCTGGATCGAGCACTTCGAGCAGAGCCGATGCAGGATCTCCGTGGAAGCTTGATCCCATTTTATCGACTTCATCGAGCATGATGACAGGATTCATGGTTTGACAAGACTTGAGCGCTTGAATCATTTTACCTGGCATCGCACCAATGTAAGTGCGTCTGTGCCCTTTAATTTCCGCCTCATCGCGCATACCACCAACTGAAAATCGAAAAAACTTACGATTCAATGCTCTCGCAACACTTTTCCCAATGCTCGTCTTTCCCACTCCAGGAGGGCCGACCAAGCAAATAATGCTCCCTTTCACACCACCTGTTAACTTACCGACTCCAATGAACTCTAAAATTCGTTCTTTGATGTCTTTCAATCCATAATGGTCGTGCTCGAGAACTTTTTCCGCTTTTTTTATATCGTGAGTCTCTTTGCTATCCAGTCCCCAAGGAACAATGGTCAACCAATCGATATAGTTGCGCACAACCCCGTATTCAGCCGATTGGACCTCTAAAGTGGATAGTTTATCGAGCTCTTCACGAATTACTTTTAACGCCTCTTCTGGGATTTTTCTCTGTCTGATCCGCTCTTCAAACTTTTCGGTCTCGACAGTTTTGTCATCTTTTTCCATCCCGAGTTCTTTTTTAATCGCCTTGAGCTGCTCGCGGAGGAAAAATTCGCGCTGCGTCTTAGAAATAGTCGCTTCGATTCTTTGGTTGATCGTACTTTGCAATCTGCTGATATCGAGCTCTTTTTTTAAAAGAAGTAGCGCCTTATCAATCCGTTTTTCGATTTCAAAAGTTTCAAGAACATCTTGGAGCTCTTCTCGCGTAGCCGTTGTCAAAGCAACAGCAAAGTCAGCAAGTCTTCCAGGTTCTGTAAAATCTGAGTGCCCTAAAAAGATTTGGAGCTCCTCTTTAAAGAGAGGATTGAGCTTCAAAAGCTCTTTGATCGTTGTGATGATACTAATTGAATACGCTTTAAGCTCGCGAGAAAGACGTGCAAGAGGAGTGTCATCAAAATATTTGACCTTTGCAAGCATGTGCTTGCTTCTCACCTGCTTTTCAATGACGACCCGTTTTTCCATATTCAATACGACTTGAGCGCCGCCTTGTTCCATTGGAATAATTCTCAAAATACGGGCAACAACACCTACTTGGTACAAATCATCAAAACCAATTTTGTAGATATTGACATCTTCTTCATGAGTTAAAAAAAGACCGACACACTTGTGCTCGCTCTTCGATATGATCTTGAGCACTTCGTAATATTCACCCGGCTCAATCACAATCGGAGCAGCCATTCCAGGGAAAAAGGGGCGTCGATTCAATGGCATTATAAACAATTGATCGGGATACGGCATAGCAGGAATTAGAGCAGAACCCTTTATCGGAGCATCATCTTCATGCTCATCATGTTCGATGATCGACTCCTCAGGAATAATCGGCTCTTCTTTTGGGGGTAAATCGTCTTTCAAATTGACCTCATAAAAGGAATCTAGTTTATCACTCTTGCCACAAATGTAGCAATGAACGCTTTATCTTAAGCGCACACTTTAGCTAATCGCCCTAATGCAACGGCGCTCAAGGCCAAGCCAAAATCTCTTAAGGCTATATCGTAATAAAATCCCAACGATAACAAGTTGAGAATGATCCAGAATAACCAAATTGCCGCGATGTTGGCAAAGATTTTTGGTTTAAAATAGACTCCAACACCTACGACAATTTCTGCAACTCCAGCAAGCATCATCAATGCAGACCCGTAGGGACTAAACATCGGAAGGATAAATTGATCCCAATCAACTAAGAGATCAAAAAATTTATCGAGTCCCGCCACAATAGGAATTACAACAAAAACAAACTTTAAAAGGTTGTACGCTTCCCGTGCATGACCTTTAGAAAATATTTCCATGAACCCATCCTCTCTTAATATTTCTTTTTAAAGGGAAGAAATTCATCGGTCAAGTAGAATATCTGTCATGAGAACTCTCATTATCGAAACAAGCACCGAAAAAGGGCTCATTCTCCTTTCAGAAAATGGCGCACCTCTTCGCTCAAAAGCACTTAGTGGCGGAGCGCAACTTTCCAAAACACTCGCCCAAGAAGTAAGCAATCTTTTGAACGGAGAAATCCCCCAATCAGTAGCCGTTGGAACAGGACCTGGCTCATACACTGGGATTCGCGTTGGCGCAGCGCTTGCAAAAGCCCTAAGCTATGGATGGAAAGTCCCCCTTATCGGATTTTGTAGTCTTAACTCATTTGGGGAAGGTGTAGTCTTAGTCGATGCTCGCATGGGCGGGTTTTATGCCCTTTTAGACAAAGAACCTATTTTAATTTCACCCACTGATCCGCGGCTTCAAAATATTTCTTACATTACGTCGCCCCATCCCGAAATCATCAAAAAACGCCTTACGACAAATGCCGTTTATCGGGAAAGCGCACCCAATCCTAAGATCGTGGCAGAACTTGTTTATACACTCTTCTTAGAAGATAAAAATACCCCTCTTGAGCTAACTTATCTTTCATCTCCTTGAAGAAAACCTCAAGAACGTTTAAAATGGATTCTCATTAACAAAATTAACGAGGTAACTGGAAAATGCCAAGTGTAAAGGTACGTATCGGCGAACCGATCGACAAAGCTCTTCGCGCGCTCAAGAAAAAACTTGATAAAGAAGGAATCATGAAGGCTGCTAAAGCTCACCGATTCTATGACAAGCCATCTGTAAAAAGCCGGCTAAAATCTAAAGCTGCTACGAAACGCACCAAAACAGCGATTCGCAGAGGATACTAGTGGCTAAAGATTTCTACGCCACCTTGGGACTTTCGCGCGATGCCAGTCCCGAAGAGATTAAAAAAGCCTACCGAAAAAAGGCGCTTGAGCACCACCCTGACAGAAATCAGGGCAATCCTAAAGCCGAAGCGCAGTTCAAGTTGGTTTCTGAAGCTTATGAAGTTTTAAGCGATGAAAACCGACGACGCGTCTACGATCAATACGGAGAAGAGGGTTTAAGCGGCGCTGGCATGGGCGGCGGTGGAGGCGGAGGCTTTCCTGGTGGATTTTCATCCATGGAAGAGGCTCTTCGTACCTTCATGGGTGCATTTGGCGGCCGTAGTGGAGGCGGAGAATCTGTCTTCGACTCATTTTTTGGCGGTGGCGGTGGCTATGAAGAAGAAAGTGCAGCTCGCAAAGGAGCTAGCAAAAAAGCCACGGTTAGAGTCACATTTGAAGAGGCTGCTCGCGGAACTGAAAAAGAACTTGCGATTCTCAACTATGTTACCTGTGAACCGTGCAGCGGTTCTGGCGCAAAGTCAAGAAATGGGATAAAAACCTGCTCTACCTGTCAAGGGAAAGGACAAGTTTACCAAAGTCGTGGCTTTTTCAGCATGTCATCAGCATGTCCCCACTGTGGCGGTGCAGGGCAAGTGATTACAGACCCTTGCAAAACGTGTGGTGGAGCAGGCAGAACAAAAGAAAAACAGCGAATCAAAGCGCGCATTCCAGCAGGTGTCGATAGTGGCATGCGGCTAAAAATGAGCGGTTATGGCGACGCAGGTGAAGCAGGCGGACCTCCGGGAGATCTTTACGTCTATATCGAAGTAGAGAAACACGAAGCGTTTACCCGTGAAGGCGACGATGTCTATTTAGAGTTACCCATCACTTTTACAGAAGCTGCATTAGGGGCTAAAAAAGAGATCCCAACTCCCCTTAACGAACAAGTACGGATCCAAATTCCTGAGGGGACACAAAACGGAAAGCTTTTACGCGTAAATGGCAAAGGGTTTCCTAATGTCCACGGCCAAGGCCATGGAGATTTGCTCGTTCGTGTTTTGGTAGAAACGCCTGTAAGATTGAGCGAAAAGCAAAAAGAGTTACTCCGCTCATTTGAAGGGTTGGAATCTCCCCAAAACCATCCCAGAAAGAAAACTTTTTTAGAAAAACTTAAGGTTTTTTTTTCGGATTAGTCCGCAGGTTCACGTAGATATTTAACGAACCTGTGGATATTCACATCTTCGACCTTATTCATCCCTGCATACTTCATTTTCCAATGATCCACACTTCCCCCCCACCATTTTTGAAGGCGCGGGATCTTTTGATTGAGTAGAAAATGTTCATCTCGCAACGTGTAGTGATTGATCCTTAAAGGCGAAAGCTCAACAGTTGGAGAAAGTCTCCCCTCAAACCGAACTTCGGCCATGTTTACCTGATAAAACTCATCTCGATAAATCATTGAATGGGGATTGTCACATCCTAAAACGCGCTCAGGCCTTACAATGCTTTTCACATGGTGATTGATCCCCTGCTCTACAGGCATTTTTAAGTTCAACGTTTCTATTAACAGCTTGTCCTTAGGAATTTTCCCAACGTTTGCTGTTCCAAAAACTTGCCAATTCACTCCAACACCACCATATTTTTCAAACCTTTCAAGCTGATCCAAGATGTGGCCATCTTCCGAAAAGAGAAACTCATCCACGTCGATGATCGCAAGCCACTTCACATGTCCTTTTGCCAGAAAAATTGCCCTTTCGTAGGCCAAACATTGAAGCTCATTCCACTCAAAAATCTCACTGTGCTCAATTGGCCATGAAATCAGCTCAACAATCCCCTTTGCAAGATAAGGTTCCAACACACTTTTTGGGTGATCGTTACTTAAATTATCGAATAGATAGAAGCGCTCAACACCCATTAAAAGGTGAAAATCAATCCACTCCTTTAGAAAGGGGGCTTCATTTCGAAAAATGGCAGCTATAGCTATACCGAAATAACCTGAAGAAAATGACATGGATAAAACTATCCATTATAAGAGCCCAAAAGTCAAACCGACTTTTTGGCATTATCGAGATCTTGGCCAAGCTTTTGAGCAGCATCAGAATTTTCTGGAGATTTTTGAAAAACGGAATAATCTTTAGAGATCTCTTCGTTTTGTTTTTCAAGCTCGCTTCTCATAAGTCCCCTTGCTGTCTCATTGAGAATCTGCATAGCCCGATCCATTACATCTTTAAACTCTTCTCTTTGGTAAGGATTTTGAGATTTGGTGTATTGATCAAGCGCCCTTTTAAAAAGATCGGCACTTTGCTTATATTCTTGTTCATACAACTTTTTGTCGTGCGGATTGATTGGACCTAAGCCAGAAACATCAGACATAACATCCTCCCTTTCTTCTGTCCTTGCCAAAAATGCACGAAAAGATAAATAAAAATATTATGAATACGTATGTTTGGTTCCTTTTATTAACCCCCTTTCTTCTGTTTTCTCAGTCTCCTCAAGACAACCCAACTCCTGGACAAATTGAGGTACAACTTCAAGATGCCGAAGCAGAATTTCAAAGAGCTCTAAAACTTTTCAGCCCTTGGTATACAGGCCCCTTAATCACACCTGGCGCCTCGATGATGCCTCCTGGAAACGGCAATACCCAGCCCTACCTATTTGTGATCGATAATTACGCAGCCTTTAACAAGGATCGCAAATCGATTGCGCTTGAAAACAACCTAATACAACTCAAAGGGACAGCAAACGTTCAAACTGGCATTACAGATAATTTTGATATCAATGTGAGCTTTTCAGGGATTAGTAACTGGCAAAACGGACATCATGGAGGGGGCTTTGGAGATATCGGCGTGACGGGAGGCTTTTTAATTAACAAGCAAACGCTCTACGCTCCTGCCGTAAAGCTTACAATTTCAGAAACCTTTCCAACGGGAAGCTACAAAAGCTTAAACAACAACGGCCTAAACTTAAGCGCAACAGGTGCCGGCGCCTATTCAACCCAATTTGGCCTTGGATTTTCGAAGGTGATCCTCTGGGCAACTGAGCATCCGATGAATGTGCGCTGCTTTTTTGGCTATCAACTATCAACTGTTGTTAACGTAAAAGGGTTTCATGCGTACGGTGGCGGCTTTGGATGTAATGGCAAAGTGAAACCTGGAAATACCTTTAGCGCTGACTTTGGCTATGAGTATAGCTTCAACGAAAACTGGGTCGCAGCACTAGATGTTGTCTACAGCGCAACAAATCGGACCAAATTTCACGGGAACGCAGGACTTACTGCCTCTGGCACCCCAGCATCATCTGGCTCAGGATATAGTGACAACTTAAGCTTTGCTCCCGCCATAGAATATAATTGGAGCCCTAAACTTGGACTGATTGCTGGAGGTTGGTTCTCTGTCTATGGGCGCAACAGCTCAAAGTACGCAGCAGGAATCATCAGCTTAACGATTAGTTATCCTTAAAAACAACGCCACGCTCAACTCCTTGAAGAGTGCTTGTCATATCGATGTAGCCCTTGCCAACATCCATAGAAAGTCCCCGATCAGAGCCTCTTGAAAAATCTAACTTTTTCAAGTCGATCATTTTCAAAGAAAGGTGCTCGTAAGAGCGGAAGTAGAAAACTTTATTTTTCAAATCCTTGATGACAATCCACTGGGTATAGTCACCCCCCTCAGCTGCCTTTTCACGACATAACCCGAGAGGAACATCTACACAATTGAGCAAATGCTCTGCTAAATTGATTGCATTATCACTAGTTACAACCGGCTTTGCAAAGCGAAGAAACGTAGCAATGCGCACGAAGCGTGATGGAGGCGTCCAATCGCCTGGCAATCCCAAAAGGCCACTTCCTTGCCCTTGAAACTCAACCTTTTCCCCTCGCAAAGTATACGATGGAGCATTGAGAGCATCGAGATGCACATAGTTTTGTAAATTTGTGATCTGCCAATCAAACGGTGGGGAGTTTGTCAATACACTGATTGGATTGTCGTAAACATTCATCTTACCAGCTACAAATTCTACAACAAGACTGTTGCCCCTTGCATCGTGGATGGCTGCGTGAAGCGGAGCAAACCCAAGCGGCGGCACAGGGTGGCCCCAAACAACGACCCCTTTTAAAGCCTCTTTCACTTCAGCAACCGTTGAAAAATTCCCTAAAAGCCAAGATCCAAAGTCGACAAAATCTAACGCCTTTGACATCTCATCAGACTTTACGGAAGGGTACTCTGTGACACCTGGCAGCCAAAGATAGCCGAAAGAAAGCCCCATTTCATTCATTCCATCGAATGAAAAGTCCATCTTCAGAGCATTTACACCCACATACCCATATTTCGAAACCCACTCAGTTCCCTTTCCCCTTTCAGGAGTTTGAGAAACGACCCTTTTGCCTCGAGGATAAACCTTGAGAGTACTCTTCAGATCCATCGCAAATTCCAACGATCTTCCATTAACCCAAGTACCATCTTTGGACTGCACCATAAAGTCAGTGCATGCAAAAGCTACCGAAAATAAAAAGAGAAAAATAAACCTAAACATACCACTTACCCCTCGAAGATGACCCAAACCGGATCTTAAGCGCGCCCCTATTTCCCTTCAACCTAATTACGAGACCCTAACCTTACAATTCCTTTAAAATATCCATAGTGATAGCCTAGTTCTTACTTGGAGATGCCCCATGAAAAAATTCACACTCTTATTCCTTGCCACTTTTCTTTGTAACTTCCTCCTTGCCACTCCAATTCAAGATCATAAAATTGACCCAACCGCTCTTGCTGAGCTGGTTAGTTCTTTAGGAATTTCTGAAGACGCTGACCTGATTCAAGAAACACAAAAACAGTGGCTCCGAAAGAACCAAGAAAGATGGGAAGTTGCAGAACTTTCCTTAAGTCAAAAGAATTTAGTGTTGGATTGGGCAACCAAACAGGGCCTATTTGCCGCTTGGAAACCTCTGTACAAATCTTACGATAAAGCGCTCATTCTTGGTGCAACTACCCATAAAATGCAGTCTCGCCTCGATTATTTGAAACAGCTTTGGGAGCAAGGCGTTCGGTTTAAAGAAGTTGTGTGGCTTACAGGAGATCGCCCTTTAGATCCGCGTGTGGATGGTTTACTTGATCGAGCAAATAATGAGTCTGAAGCAGCACATATCATATGGGAAGAGGCGAATCTTCCTGAAGATCTACATAACCTCCCCTCTGTCTTTGTAGCTATTCCTATGAAAGCAGAAGGCAGCACTTTAAAGCGCCCAAATACAGAAGATACGATTATTGGTTGGCTAAAAATTGCGCCCGAAACTTGTACCGCTCTATTTGTTTCAGATCAACCATTTTGCGGATATCAATTTGCAGTGATCAAAGCTTGCCTACCTGAATCGGTCCAATTTGATTTGGTAGGGCAAGGCGTTGATCCAAGAAGCCATCCGTCTGCTGCGGCCATCACCTTAGATTCAATAGCGCGTTGGCTGTACCAAGAAAATTTATGCCAATCACAAGACAAGTAGTGAGTTTGTAATAACTTTTCCTTCATCAACTTTAAAGTTTCGATCTACGAGTTGTGGCATGAACTAAGCCATCCATCAAAAAGCTTACAATTGACTTTTTTTGCACCTTTTTAGATAACAAGAAGTTTTAGGAGGTAGTGTGACAGACGCTGAACGTTATCGTTATAAATGGTGGGCTTTAACAGGAGTTTGCCTCCTAGCTTTTACCGCATTTCTAGATTTTACCATTGTAAATACAGCCCTACCTTTCATCAAAGCTGATCTACACACGACTATCTTCCAGCTACAATGGGTCGCAAACGTCTTCGCCATTATTTTAGGAATGACAATGCTTGCTATTGGCAAGCTTGCGGATCTTTGGGGCAAGAAAAACATCTACTACATAGGGTCGATCATCTTTGCAGTTGCTGCTGTAGGAGCTGGATGGAGTCCCAACGTTCAATTTCTCATTTTTTTTCGAGGGCTTCAAGCCCTAGGAGCATCCGTTCTTTTCATTGTCTCAGGGGCGGCTCTTACCGACGTATTTCCTGAAAATGAGCGTGTCCGCGCAATCAGTATTTGGGGGGGAAGTACCGGTTTGGGTCTTGTCATAGGTCCTTTTCTAGGGGGAGTACTTGTCTCACTGCTGAGTTGGAGATGGGTATTTTGGATCAACCTACCTCTGATTGTCATCGGGCTTTCCCTTTGTTCATTTAGTTTAAAAACTCCCAACCGAGAACACCCTTCAGTCAAAATTGATTGGGTTGGCTTTTTCCTCTTAGTGTTTGGCCTTGGCAGCTTAATGTATGGGATTATCGCAATCGCACAATCAGAATGGAGCTCACTCATTGGTTGGCTATTTTTTGCACTTGGAGTGCTCTCGCTATTTTCATTAATCTTTATTGATCTTAGAAAAACCACACCTTTACTCAGCCTACACATCTTCCATGAAAAAATTATCTCTCTAGCAGCTCTAAGCTGTGCAATTGGAGGAGTTGTCGCAGGTGTGTTTATGTTTTTTGACCCCCTCTACTTACGGCTCCTGCGTAATATTTCTCCATTAACAATAGGCCTTATTATTGCTGTAATCCCCATTGCTCAAGTGCTCACCTCCCTAACATTTAACAAACTCCTGAAGTACAGCGGCTCTGCAAATCTTCTACTTATTTCGTGCTGCTCAGGTTTCGTTGGAGCTGTTCTCCATCTTTTCTTTGGCACACAAACTCCACTCATTTACCTAATACTCCCCTTCTTCCTCCTTGGGATTAATTGGGCGCTTAGCAACGTAGCTATGGTCACAGCAGTCAACCAAACACTGGAAGCTTCTAAAACGGGCGAAGCCATTGGAACGATCGCGACAATCTGGAATGTAGTGGCAGCATTGCTCCTTGCTCTAAGTACGGCCGTTTTTCACATCATTGAAACTAAAAGCTCATTTTTGCCCGCCTTTCGCGGTGCAGTTTTTCTGAACGTGATTTACATGGGATTGATCTTACTTGCAGCATTTCGGGTGTACCGAAGCATCAAAAATAGATAATGAAATTTAGCCCTTCCTAGTTTGGAAGGGCAGTAATTCTACATTCGCCGCTTTTCCCATTTCTCTGAATCAACCTTATATTGATGAAATTCCACTCCGCAACTATCATATGCGCCTTAACAACTGCATAGAGAAATTACCCCATTTTACCCTTCTGATCTACGCAATTGTTAGCAAAAGCTAGCGAAAGTTCCGTGAGATTCTGACCCACATTTGGCCCACAAATCAAGATGGAAGTTGATCAAATTCTTTTCACGTTGTATAAGAGACCTTCTTTTTACTTAGAAAAACAACATAGCTTTAGGATCACCCCGAACAAAGCGCTCGAATCCAGAAGTAGGGCCGAAATTTTCAGTGATTGCTAAGTAAACTAAAAACCGCATACCAAATTGACAAGGTGGGAAAGTATGAAATTATTAATGATGGTCGCAACGCTTTTTCTGCCTTTACTCATAATAGAAGCTCACGAAGAAATCAACGACCGAATCACCGCTTTATTTATTATAAGCAGTGATTCACAAGATTTTGTAGGACAAGGAAGAGAAAAAATCTATTACCCAGAAGATGGAACATTTACAATTTCACAAATTTGGTGCGATGGAGCTATTGGAATAAACTTCCGTTCTAACGAAAAAAGAGAATGGTGGTCATTGACATTTGGAGGAACCAATAAAGCCCCCCCCCGCATAGGGTTGTTTACAAATGCCAAAAGACACCCATTTTCTGGCGTTTGTCCCGGTTTTGAAATAGACAGCGATCACCGTGGGTGCAATAGACTAAGCGGACAATTCGAAATTCTCGAACTGGAGTACAATGACGCAGGAACTATCACAGCTTTTGCCGCAAATTTTGTACAAAGATGTGAAGAGATTGGACCACCTCTATTTGGAAGCGTAAGAATCAATTCCTCTATCCCTATTGAAACTCGCTTCAGAGAACATCTACAAAAAAAACTGGAACCATCAGTTATTTATGTTTCTAAATTCGATCCCCTAACTGGAGAAACTACTTCAACCTTACTATCTAGCGAGCCTAATAAGTTAGAGATAAGCCGTTTGCCTCTTGGAGGCGAGGGAATAGAAGTAGTTATCGAAGGAGAAAATGAGAGCTGGACATTTGATTTCGCAGCTCCAATTGGAAGTGAATTGGGCAAGGGTAAATACAAAACCTCTAGCCGCTATCCTTTCAATAGCTATTTTGAAGCGGGAATAGCTGTTACATTATCCGGTTCAGCATCTGTACATCCTTCTGGATCTTTTGAAATTATCGACATTCAAAAAACTATAACCGGTGAAATCCGCAAGCTCATATTGCAATTCACCATAGAGACTGAAACAGGAGAGATTTACGAAGGTACCATCAGGCATTTATCAAAAAATTCATCCGTTTTTCAGGCTGAAATCGATTCAGACGATGATGATAGCGAAGATGATTTTTAGCAAAAAATGACCACATGTTTAACTTTAACATTTGGATCCTATTTTTAACTCTCGCTACCAACCTCTTCGCTGTGGATCCTGATACCACTATCGTGATCGACAGCACCTCTTGTAATGTTCGAGACTCTGTTCACGCTCCAACAGGCCAATCATTTGTCCGCTGCAACAATGCGGTTGTTAAGGATACTTTTCCAGATGTGCAAATCCACGAAGATGTTTTCATTCAGGCATTCATCACGGAGCTTCCCATTGAAGCTCTCGATATATCCATTCTGGTAAGGCTTACCGGGTTGGATATAATCCCATCTTATTTTCTGTTCCTGACACCAGCTTAAGATTGCCATGCTGGTAAATTCTGTAACGCTTTAAACTAGAAACCTAGCAACCCATAAAGTTGAAATAAGCCAGCTCCCTCCCTTAAAACTAATAGAATGAAATATTCTAAGGTTAAAAAAACCCAAACAAGGCAAGATTTTATCCCTTTTTTGAGAACTCTCAAGAAGGATTATACAGAAAACTTATCGACCAGGGAAAGTAGAGGTATCGAGACATTTTTAGGCGCAGTCGCATCTTGGATAGAAGATGTGGATGGATTCATATAAATCGGGGTTTGCCGATTCCAGAAAAACCCGCCTGGAAAGTCTTTGCAGACATTCTTATGGGAGGAAAGCTTTATGAGTGATGGCATGCAATAAATCTATTGACGACTTCGATCACATCGACTATCTGACTGGGCAATCGAGCTGAAGCCGTTGCTGTTTTATGGTAGCGATCCCAGTATTTCTGTAACGCTTCGAGCGCTGAAGTATCAAACTGCATCGGCAATCGAATAGGTGTTTTACGATGTTCGAATACCAGACGGATTGCTTTTGCAGTATCTGGCTCATTTAGCATTTTCTCAGAGCTGGCAATAGTATAGAGATCGTGAAAATCCTTCATCCGGCTGTTGTCAGCCCCTCGGAAGATTGCCGTCTCAAGTTTTTCGGCAAACACAAATTCCATCGGATAGCAATTTACAGTCAGCGATGGTTCGAACAAGGGTCCCTTCGAATTTGAAAGAAGTAAAAGCTCCTTCTCGCGCACCTGGACCAGATCGCCGAATCCTAGATCGATGAAGAGAGGAAATTTAGCTTTTCCAAAGCGAACCTCTATTTTGACATGAGCACCGGGATATTCCATGTGAAAATGCTCGAGAGGATCTATGACCGGGTTCATAAAAACAAATCCATCTTCAATCTCAACCCGCACGATATCATTAAAAATCTTCTGCAAGGCGCTGATTTCATTCCTGAGCCGTTGGATCGTGAAGTCCAGGTCCTTTGTTTCTCTGCCGATGTCCACATACCGAGCCAATAGAGTTCCCCCCTTTAGGACAAAATGCGAGTGATAAGGAGATCGGCATAAGCGCACAAGAAATCTTTCTGTGATGACGTTTTGCCAAACTTCAGCAGGAGTTACATTTCTTTCCTTAGCAATGAGCTGTAGGCGTTTTTTAAATGACTGTTCAAAGGAGTGAGTCATGTTGTTAATGCTACAATGTATTTATTAATATTGATTCTTAATGCTTTGGCATATCTTGAAAGCTTTGGTAGGTCTGCCTTCTTTTCGCCAGAAGGTTTTAAATAAGATTGAAGAGCCTTGATAGCAATTTCGTCGCTCAAATATCGAAATGAGTCGACAATAGTCCTTTCTCGATCAAAAATTTTTACCTCATATTTCCCCATCTTTATGGTTGTTAGTCCGAGACTCATATTCCTCATTCGAACGATTCGGATATGGGGACGCTTCGGACTCTTATCGGTGTTGGGAATGGCAATCCAATACTCCCTCATGATCTGATTGGTCAGGTTATAATAGCAAAGCGCTGAGACTAGACAAACGACCCCTCTAGGAATACTCGAAGCGGTGAGCACAAGCTCTTCAAAATCAAAATCGACTCCGCTAGAAGCTTCGGCTACCCGATATAGCCCGCGCCCAACCCTTTCAATCACCCCTTTCTGACAAAAATGCGCCAGCATTCGAGAAGGAATTCCCCTAGAACGGGCCTCACTGGCCTTGAATATAGGCTCTTTGAGAAGCGGGTCAAGAAGATGCTGATACTTAGATCGTTTCATGTTTATTTATGTAACATAGACACTCATTAAAGGTCAATGAGTGCCTATGTTACATAAATGACCGGGGGCGATCCCATATAAGAAAATCGCAGAAAGCTCCATTAGAAAAACGGTCGCTTCCATCTAAAATAAACCGCTTAGGAGTTGAACACGAATGCATTAAACTGCTCATTACATTTTCGCCCCATGCGGATCGGGTGGTGTCTCACCAAAACGACTGGACCGCCTATCAAGAGTCTCTAAAACTCAATTTTATCCTGGCTGGGGGACAATTCAATCCCCTGATCCCCATAGAAAATAAGGATTACGCCCGCGCTCTGATTCAATCTTTTCGAGTTGACCTACTATTATCCATCACTGAAGACGCCGAGATACAGGCATTTATCGGCAAACAACTCTCGCCTGAAGACGAGAGTTGTTTGCCGGAATGTACTATTCAGATAGCCCCGACGGAGAATTTCTTTCGCAAGGTTGGTTATGTAAAGTAGAAAAAATCACGAGCCCAGCAGAAATAAGAATTAAATTCTTAAAGATATATTGCCCTTCCAGCGTCAATCCAAAAGGTATCCAAGTAAAGCAAGCCTCTGGCTGCATGAAAAGGGGGAAAAAAGTACCCGGAAAATGAAGAAAGAGAAGGATCAAGCCATAGCGGAGAAAACGTCTAAAAAAAAGAAAAACACCTATTGCCATTTCCCAAATACCGATCAAGCTAATGAAGATGTGATCCTCTATCCCAGGGAGAGCATGCATCACGAGCTCGTCAACAGGGCTATCTCCGGATACTTTCAAAGCTCCATACCAAAAAAAGATGATCCCCATCGCATAACGCAAAAGAGTGACTGATCGCCCTTTAAAATAATGAGAAAGCTTACGCTCTATTTCAAAATAGCCCATTGTCTTTGTATAACCACCATTCGATCCAATTTCTTATTTCCACAATACCAAATGCTCCTAAAAAAACAAGAAGAGAATAAATCCATGGGAACGACATGAAATAATGTTGGCACAAAGTAAACGATGGAGCATTAAGGCATGATCCCAAGCGCTACTCCCAAAAAAAATCAGCGGATTGATTGTACAACTCCGTAAAATGTTCTTAAAAAATGGCTCGGATTCTTGTGGAGTCTGTTGTTTTTTAATGGAGCTGAAAAACCCCACTTCACTCCAGACATTCTTAAGGCTATTATCTACAGCACTCAGCACGAAATGTGCCGTCAGCGTACCATTTGTATTTTTTAAGACTGTTTTTGAATGGAAAATTTAAGGCGATTTATAAATATTTTTATCTATGAAAATGCTCGGAGTTCCTGCGGGCGTTTTGGTGAGGTGAGCGCAAGGCGTGGAGCGCCGCCTGTACTATGTACTGGCAAGCGAACACAACGCAGCGATCGCCCATCAAAATGCTCGGAGGGACTCCGAGTGATTTGATGAGGAAAATGCAAGGCGGCAAGCGACGGCTGTACTTTGTACTGCCGAGCGCAGCCAACGCAGCAGTTTTCCATCAAATTGCTCGGAGCGGGACTCGAACCCGCACGGTATTGCTACCAGGGGATTTTAAGTCCCCAGTGTCTACCATTCCACCATCCAAGCGAAACTAAGTGTAATATCTTAATATCTTGAAGAGATACACGCAAGCCCGCAGTGAATGCGGGCTCATATTTTACTCTTCGCTTTCGTTTTCCAATTCTTTATCTATGGGAATTGGTTGTTCAGAAATGATCTCTTCTATGATTTGTTTTTCTGTGTCTGGGAGAGATTCTCCTTCGACTTCTGTCGGCTTATAACGACTTAAAGACTCTCTGATAAGTGTCGTAGGCGGCGGAAAAAGCTTTGAAATAAATGATGGAGCTTTTTCAACGGCCTCTGCTTGAGGGGATTGTCCCTGTTCGGGTTGATGCCCCTCCGAGGTTTTTTGGTTCTCTTCTGCAGAGTCTCGCCCTTCATGGTTTTGCTCTGTATTTTGTGGCTCGCGCGTTTCTGGTGGCTGATCGTTGCGATCTCTGCCTCTACGGCCACGTCTTCTTTTATCTCTCTTCCCTGCTGTGCGAGGTTCTTGCGCTGGCGCTGGACGAGACTCTGCAAGAGTTGGATCTTGCACTACTTCTTCCCGCGGACGAGGCGGAGCTTCGCGCCCACCACCAATCTTAATCGATCGATCGGATGAAACGTTTTTGAGAACCATACGGGTCTCTTTAAGCTCTAGGATTTCATAGTCGCTTACTGGGACTAGAAATGACTTCGGTCGCTCTTGCGAACGGAAAAAGAAAGAGTGCCCAAATGACACTACTTCAACTGCATCAACAAAATAGTCTTCTTGACCATTCCCCTTGCTGCTTCGGATGACTAGCTTGCATCCTTCGCGAGGGGTTATGACCGTCTCGATAATAGGTTCTCGTGTAAAGTTCACTTAAGTTACCGTAATTTAAAGGTGTTATGCCCTGATCCAATCTCAATAAAGTTTTTACTAAGATAGGTTCTTTGGAGTTGTGATGTTTCATTCTTTGTCTACCATGTACTCCAAGAGGTCGACAACGCGGTGTGAATAGCCCATTTCGTTGTCATACCAGGCGATTAATTTATAAAAACGGCTGCTCAATGCTATCCCCGCCTTCTTGTCAAAAATGCAAGAATAGGAGCTGCCAATAAAGTCTGAAGATACCAACTCTTCATCGGTCGTCGCTAAGACACCTTTGAGGTTGGTTTTTGCTGCTTCGTCCATCGCGCTACATATTTCATCATAGGTCGTATCCTTAGCAAGTCGAACTGTAAGGTCGACTACAGATACATCCGGTGTAGGAACGCGAAAGGCCATCCCAGTGAGTTTCCCTTTTAAATCAGGCAAACATAGGACTACAGCTTTAGCTGCCCCCGTAGACGCAGGAATAATATTACTTCCTGCAGCCCTGCCTCCGCGCCAGTCCTTATGAGACGGCCCGTCAACAGTCGGTTGGCTCGCTGTAAGAGAATGAACTGTTGTCATCAATCCTTCTTCGATGCCAAAGCAATCTTGAAGAACTTTGCAAAGCGGTGCCAAACAATTTGTCGTGCACGATGCATTACAAAGGACAAAGTCTTTTTGAGGGTTATACTGTGTATGGTTCACACCCACAACATATGTAGGCATACTATCTTTTCCAGGAGCTGTGATTAAAACTCTCTTCGCCCCTGCAGTAAGGTGTTTTTTAGCATCTTCCATATGCGTAAATCGACCCGTTGCTTCAACAACATAATCAATTTTGTGTTCTTTCCATGGAAGTTGTGCAGCATCTTTTTCAGCCGTCACTAATATCTTCTTTCCATCAACAATGAGATCTTTGCCATCAGATGTGACAGTCTTCCCATATGTACCATGCACTGAATCATGCTTAAAAAGGTACGCCAGATTGTCAGGTGGAACTAGGTCATTAATAGCAACGACTTCTAAATTTTTACTCTGTAAAGCTGTCCGTAAAACAAGCCTTCCAATGCGCCCGAAACCGTTAATTGCTACACGTTTTACCATTGTCCATACCTCAGAATCTGAAGGGCCAGAATAGTGTATCGATTGAAGCTTGTAAAGAAAGAAATGTGCGTGCCCAAAGATCGTTGGGCACGCATAGATAAAATCTTATTTGAGATATTCAATATAGCACGTATCCGCGCTGTCGCCAATACGAACACCCTTGCGGATAATTCGTGTATAGCCACCATTGCGCTCTGAAAAACGGGAGCGCAGCTCTCCAAACAACTTATCAATTACATGACGGTCGCGGTTATAAGCGCCCTTATCACCAGCTTTTACGTCACGCGCCTCTTTTGTAGTAAGAGGGTTAAATGCAACCTTTAACAAAGCAATCGCATTACGCTTAGATGCAAGCGTATTTTTCTTTGCTAGCGTAATCATCTTTTCAGCATGACGGCGCAATTCTTTTGCTTTAGGCACAGTAGTTACAATTCGCTCATTTTCAATGAGAGACTTGATCATATTCGAAATCATGGCTCTACGGTGTGATCCAGTACGGCCTACTTTAAAGGTGTGATTTCCGTGTCTCATACTTCTGGTACTCCAGCCTTTTCAGATAAATAATTACTTACGATCTGCTTAATATTATCTCGATTGATTCCATACTTGCTCAAATCCATACCGAGGCATAGACCTAATTCGTCAAGCTTTTGCTTGATTTCTGTAAGGGACTTTTTGCCGAAATTTCTAAATCGGAGCATTTCCGACTCAGGCATTACAACAAGTTCTCCAATCGTGTCTATATTGGCATTCGCAAGGCAGTTTGTTGAACGAACTGACAGTTCAATTTCGTTAATTTTCAACGCAAGCTTCGCAATTACTTCATCGCGATCTCTGTTTGTGTGCATTTCGCCTTTGTCAAAGACAACTGAGTGAGCTTTAATTGTTTCGAACACTTGGAGGTGCATAATCCCAATCTGCGCTGAAAATGTGAGCGCTTCAACAGGCGTTATACGTCCATCAGTTGTCACTTCAAGAATAAGCCGATCAAAGTCAGTATCTTGTCCTACACGAGTGTTTTCAACATAATAGTTAACGAGTCGTACAGGCGAGAAAGCTGAATCGATGACAATCTCATCAACAACAGGATCAAAATTAGTATGTCTTTCTGATGGAACATACCCTCTTCCTGATGCGATGCGCAAATCAACTCTTCGATTCATCGGCTTTGTAGCTGTGAAAATCAAATGATCAGGATTCATGATCTCGTAATCTGACTTATCCAACAGGTCCTTTAAGGTTACTCTGTAAGATCCACCAGACTTCTCAATCATTTCCTCAGTTACTTCAAGCATCTTCGTTACGAGTCGAATATCGCGAGGGTGATGATCATCTCCTAAAGTGAGACGTCGAATTAGCGCACCTTTCAAATTGAGGACGACATAAGTCATGTCTTCAATAATGCCTTCAGCAGCCATGTACTCGTGAGGGATACCTTCAATTCTTACAGAAAGAATCGCAGGAGCCTCAAGCGAAGCTAACATGATCCTTCTTAACGCGCTGCCAACTGTATGGCCAAATCCACGCTCGAAAGGTTCGACGATAAAACGAGCAAATGTCGATGTCTGACTAGCTTCATCTAATTTAATTTTTTCTGGCATTTCAAATTTGCCATACTTTACGGGCATGTTAGTCTCCTCTTATACACGTCTACGTTTACGAGCCCTGCAGCCATTATGTGGCACAGGTGTCTTATCGCGAATAATACTTACAGAAAGTCCAGCACTCATCAGTCCGCGAACAGCAGACTCACGTCCAGCTCCGGGGCCTTTCAGATTTACTTCACACTCTCTCATTCCAACTGCCATCGCATCTTTCGCTGCATTTTGCGCAGCAACAGTTGCTGCAAATGCGGAAGATTTTCTCGATCCAGAAAAGTTTGCTTTTCCAGCAGTTGACCAAGAAATTACATTCCCAGCGAGGTCTGTAATCGCTACAGTCGTGTTGTTAAATGTTGCTTTAACGTGCGCAATCCCGGCTGGCACAGTACGTGCGTTTTTCTTTTTGACGCGGACTCCAGCTCTTTTAGGTGGCGCTTTCTTATCTTGCTTAGCCAAGGTTATCTCCTATTAGATTTTCTTATTGGCAACTGTTTTGCGTTTGCCTTTACGCGTTCTGGCATTCGTACGCGTTCTTTGCCCACGCACTGGAAGTCCAAGTCTGTGGCGGATACCGCGATAACATTGAATCCCTACAAGACGCTTAATATTGCCCTGGATCTGACGGCGCAGATCTCCTTCAACAATATATTCTGATTGAAGAATCGCGTTCAGACGAGCAATGTCATCTTCATTTAATTCTTTCGCGCGCATATCTTTACTAAGACCCAGTTTCTCAATAATCTGATTCGAAAGCTTTCGACCTACACCGTAAAGGTAAGTCAAACTCACTTCTAAGCGCTTATTGTCTGGAATATCTATTCCGATGACTCTAGGCATATCTAATTCCTTCCGTCTAAAATAACATGATTTAAGGTTTAACGTCCACGAAGTTTACCCTTCGTCATAAAGCCTTCGTATCTCTTCATAAGTAGGTGAGATTCAATCTGTTTCGTTGTATCTAAAATAACTCCTACTAAGATAAGAAGCGAGGTTCCGCCAAAAAATTGGCTTATACTTGCATCTACTCCCATTAACCTGCCGACTAATGTCGGCAAAATGGCGATGATCGCCAGAAAAACAGCTCCAGCGAGTGTAATTCGACTCATTGTAGACTCAAGATAATCTTGAGTTGGTTTTCCCTGGCGGATACCCGGGATAAACGCTCCATTTTTTTTCATATCTGAGGCAATCTGCTCAGGCTTAAACTGAGTAGCTGTCCAGAAGTATGTAAAAAATAGAATTAACATTATGTACATTGCCATATAAACCCATGTTCCAGGGAGGAAGTAGTTAGACAACTGCCCAAGCCATGTGCTACGGCCTAAAAACTGCCCTACTGTCGCAGGAAACATAAGTAATGAAGAGGCAAAAATAACAGGTATTACCCCTGCGTAGTTAACTTTTAACGGGATGTGTGAGTTTCCGCCCTGAACTTCATGGCGTCCCACAATCCGTCTCGCATATTGTAAAGGGATCCGTCTTTGTCCTTGGATGACCAAGATTGTTCCCACAGTAATAAATACAAACAAAGCGCACAAAACAATCAGCATAGGGAAAGTCAACTGACCCGCCTCTTGTGACTCTAGATTCAATTGGCTAATAATAGATCCAATTGTGCTAGGAAACGATGCTAAAATTCCGAGGGCAATGATCAAACTAATTCCATTGCCAACGCCTTTTTCGCTAATTTGCTCCCCTATCCACATCAAAAACAAGGTACCTGTTGTCATCGTCACCATTACGGTAAGATAGAACAACCAAGACACACCAAAAATCTGCACATCAGCCAACTGAGAAACAATTATACCAGGGCTAGAAAGATTTACACGTACCACATACCCAGCAAATGCTGCGGATTGGAAAAGTGAGATTACAAGTGTTGCCATCCTTGTCCACTTAGATAACTTACGACGTCCTTGATCAGGACTTTCGCGAATATCTCTTTGCAGAGAAGGGACTAAAGCAACAAGTAACTGCATAATAATCGAAGCGGTGATGTATGGCATCACCCCAAGCGCTAAAACAGTCATCTTAGCAAAAGCACCGCCTGAAAAAATATCTACGAGTTGGAATAGGTTTTGGCCTCCCCCACTTGCAAACTTGAACAAGCTAATCGCAGCTTCCGCATTGACTCCTGGCACAGGTACATACGCACCTATACGACATGCTCCTAAAAGAAGCAGGGTATATAAGATTTTTACTCTTAATTCTGGAATACCAAAGATGCGGCGTATCGCTTCGACCATTGTATTAAACCTTTGTAAAAGAAATTCCCAAATCTTTTAACTTCTGCTCTGCAGCTTCAGAGTAATTTTTAGCTTCAATTGTCACTTTTTTAGTCAACTCACCGTTTGACAAAATTTTAATACCCCCTGGTACGCGTCGAGGAATCAATCCCTTTTCACGCAATGTAACCAAAGAAACAGTATCGCCATCTTCAAAGTAGGCTTGGATTGTAGAAAGTGAAATTGATGCTGTCGGCTTTATAAAAGCTCCACGTGTAAATCCTCGGATAGGCAGCTTTCTATAAAGAGGTACTTGTCCCCCTTCATACCCAAAGCGCTTGCTATATCCTTGGCGGTGACTATCACCTTTTTCACCACGTCCAGCATTTTTACCACGCTTAGATCCAATTCCCCTTCCAATTCGTCGGCTCTTTTTAGGTGGCCGTGAGGTATTTTTTAGTTGAGATAAACTATGCATGAGCGTGAACTCCTTTACGTTCAGCGAGGTTTTGTTCTCTATTTTTCAATTGGTGTAGAGCTTTAAAAATCGCCTTCACTTGGTTTAACGGATTGCTTGAACCTAGGTTCTTTGCCACTACGTCCTTCACTCCGCCTAATTCCAAAACAGATCGGACCTTCGATCCAGCCACTACACCAGTACCAACTGCTGCAGGCTTCAAAAGAATTTTAGCTCCATCCCATTCGACATAAACTTCATGCGGAATAGTAGTCCCTTCCATTTCAATATTATATACATTCTTTCTTGCAGCTTCAGAACCTTTGCGAATCGCATCAGACACTTCGTTTGCCTTGGCAAAACCATAGCCTACGTGCCCTTGCCCATCACCAATAAGAATGAGTGCTGAAAAGCTAAATTTTCGCCCGCCTTTTACCACTTTAGAGCAGCGGTTTATATAAAGGACCTTTTCTTCAAATTCAGTCCCAAAGTCTTCCTGACGTCTTTTCTCAGGTTGTTTTGCCATCTTTTGCCCTTATTTCTAGAATTGCAGTCCAGCTTCGCGAGCGCCATTAGCAAGCTCAGCGACGATACCGTGGAATTTATAGCGACCCCGATCAAAAATTACGGAGTTGATGTTTCTTTTCATTGCAAGTTCTGCAATTTGCTTTCCAATTTCACGAGCCGTCTCTTTAGACTTACGCTTTACAGTGCTCGTTTTACTTAGAGTTCCAAATCCTGCTAGAGTAACTGAGTTGTCATCGTCAATGAGTTGAGCATAAATATGGCAATTTGTTTTAGAGACAGAAAGTCTTGGTCTCTCCGCGCTGCCATGCAACTTCTTACGGACACGAAATACTCGTTTGATTCGCGCTCTATTTCTGTTTTTCTTTGACTTATCCATTATGCTTTACCTTTGGCTGCCTTGCCCTCTTTCTTGCGGACATATTCGTTTTCGTAGCGGATCCCTTTACCTTTATAAGGCTCAGGTGGTTTCATTGCGCGTACTGTTGCTGCAAATTGACCAACTTCTTTCTTATCAACACCCTTGATGCTGACTGAAGTACCCTTCTCAACAACTACTTGAATTGTTTTAGGAATATCTACCCATGTTGGGTGCGAAAATCCCAGCTGTAAATCTAATTTTTGACCTTGTACATTCGCTCTATATCCGACACCAATTAGCGTGAGCTTCACTTCATACCCTTCGGACACACCATGTACGTTATTTTTGATCAATGAGCGAAACAGTCCAAAAAAAGCTTTCTGTGCGATCGCTTTCTCATCACACTCAACAACAACAACTTGACCTTCAGACTTGACTTTCAGTCCAGGAGGAAGCTGTAATTCTAATTGTCCCTTTGGTCCTTTAATTGAAACGGCTCCATCTTTAGATGTGCTTATTTCAACACCTTTCGGGAGAGGAATAGGGGTCTTTCCGAGTCTTGACATCTTTGTTCCTTTATCCTTTTACCAAACCGTGCAAAGCAGCTCGCCGCCGACTTTTAGGTTTTTAGCTGTTTCTCCATCCATAACTCCTTTAGGAGTCGACATAATAGCTATCCCCATTCCATTAAATACATTCGGAATGCGATCGTGCCCAATATAACGTCTTAGTCCACACTTAGAAACGCGAGTCAAACCATGAATGACTGACTCTCTGCCCCTAGTATATCGTAAGAAAACGCGGATCTTGTAATTCTCTTTATTCACTAAAAAGTTTTCCACAAATCCATGTGATTTGAGAACCTCTAAAATCCAAACCTTCATCTTACTATAGCTCATATCGACGTATCGATGCTGGGCTCCTTTCGCATTGCGTATTTTAGTCAATAACTCAGCAATGGGATCATTAAATGCCATATTTCTCTCTCTTACTTAAATGGGAAGCCCAAAAGGGTCAGTAATTCAATACAATCTTCGTCGTTCTGAGCTGTCGTTACCAACGTAACGTTCATACCCTGTGTTCTTTTCACTTTATCTAGGTTGATCTCAGGAAAAATCTGCTGATCAGTGATCCCGAAACTAAAGTTTCCTCTTCCGTCGCACTTATTACCAAAGCCACGAAAGTCACGAATACGTGGAGCTACAATGTTACAGAATCGATCAAAAAAATCATACATTCTTTTTCCGCGCAAGGTAACAACAAGTCCTACCGGTTGGTCTTCACGCAATTTAAAGTTTGAAATCGCTTTTTTAGTTTTTGTAACTACAGGTTTCTGTCCTGAGAGCAAAGCTAACTCGTCGCTATGTTCTGAAAGGGCATTTTTGTCCTTTAGAGCATCGCCGAGTCCCATGCTAATCACGACTTTCTTTAAAACAGGGAGATCCATAGCGCATCTTCCAGGATGTCGTGATTTTTGCTCAGCTACAATTTCTTCTTTATACTTTTTATATAACCTAGACATGTTTCACCTTCTTAACTGCGCGATGAACAGTTCCTTTAGCACCTTTTTTATGTACGAGGTCTTTTTGGCCACTTTTTTCATGCTTGAGTTGAACTTTTAATTTTTTTCCATCTTTGTCGCACAAACAAACATTGGAAACATGAATTGGCACTTCCATCTCAACAATTCGTCCACCTTGGGATTCTTGGGTGCGCTTCATATGTTTTTTTCTAACATTGATTCCTTGAACAATCACTCGTTCTGCACCGCGCGAGAGTACTTCTCCGAATTTGCCGCGATCATTTCCTGCTACCACTAATACGCGGTCGCCTTTACGTATCCACTTACTCATACTAAATTACCTCAGGGGCTAGGGAACTAATCTTAATAAACCCACCATCTCTTACTTCGCGAGCTACAGGTCCAAAGATACGGGTTCCACGAGGATTATTTTTATCATCGATGAGTACGCAACTATTGTCATAAAAGAGAAGCAATGATCCATCGTCTCTTCGAATTCGGGATTTTGTTCTAACAATAACAGCCTTAACTACATCGCCTTTTTTTACAGACCCTTTAGGGTCAGCTTCTTTAACTGAACAGACGATAATGTCGCCAACGCCTGCATATCGCTTGCGTGATCCGCCAAGGACTTTAAAGCAACGTACTTTTTTAGCGCCTGAATTGTCAGCTACATCTAGATTTGTTTCTTGCTGAATCATATTACCTCAACTACGCGCCATCTTTTCAATTTAGAAAGAGGTCGGGTTTCCATAATGCGCACCTTTTGTCCAAGCTCAAGTGCATTGCTATCGTCTTGTGCATAAAATTTCTTTGAGCGTTCGATGACTTTTCCGTATTTCTCGTGTCTCATCTTGCGCGTAACTTTCACAGTGACTGTCTTATCCATTTTATTGGAAATGACTACGCCAATGTTTTCTTTTCTTTTGCCGCGACTGTCGTTCATACTGCCTCTTTCGTTTTAAGCGTCAACTTCGTGAGAATGCGCGCTTTTTCCTTTCTCTTTGCTTTAATCAGATGAGGCTTTTCCAACTTTCGCTGTGTAGCAAGTTCGTTACGTAATTGAAAGAGCTCTCTATCAAGAATGTGAACTTGTGCTTCCATTTCACTAACAGATGCACTCTCTTTCTTTTTTTTCTTAGCCATTACACCCTCTCCAAACGGTCTACAAATTTTGTACGGATCGGCAATTTAGCTGCTGCTAAACGCAGCGCTTCTTGAGCCTCTTCACGTGTCACTCCACCCACTTCAAATAGAATACGTCCTGGGCGAACAACTGCCACGTAGTGATCAGGAGCTCCTTTTCCTTTACCCATCCTTGTTTCCGCTGGTTTTTTTGAAACCGGCTTATCAGGGAAAACACGAATCCAAACCTGGCCTTTACGGCTAAAGGTGCGAGAAATTGTTACGCGGCAAGCTTCGATTTGTTTTGCGGTTAGCCAGCAGCGATCTAACGACTGCATTCCAAACTCACCAAAATCAACAAATGTACCGCCTTTTGAAAGGCCGGTCATTTTGCCTTTCATCTGCTTTCTAAATTTAGTACGCTTTGGCATCAGTGCCATAGTTATGCCCCCACTGCTTGCTGTGCTTTCGGTGCAGCGATGATTTCATCACCTTTATTGATCCACACCTTAACACCAATAGATCCATATGTTGTTTCAGCACGCCCATGCGCGTAATCGATATCAGCGCGAAGTGTATGAAGTGGGATTCGGCCCTCTTTATACCATTCAACGCGAGCAATCTCTGCTCCCCCGATACGGCCTGACACCTGAACTTTAATTCCAGCAGCTCCAGCATCCATACTTGTTTGCATAGCTTTCTTCAAAATACGACGGAAAGGAATCCGTCTTTCAAGCTGCTTTGCAATTCCGTCTGCAACGATTTTTGCATCGAGGTCAGGTCTTTTGATCTCTTCGACTTCAACCCAAACTTCTTTCCCAGTAAGCTTTCTTAATTCGCTCTTGATGATGTCAATCTCAGCGCCTTTCTTACCGATCACTAAACCCGGTCTTGAAGTAAAAATTGTTACTTCAATCTTGCCACTCATACGCTTAATTTGAAATTTAGGCGCGCCTTGGCAAGCAGGTTTTTTCGCAAGAAAATCGCGAATCAGTTTGTCTTCGCCAATCTGATCGCCAAACTCTTGTTTGTTAGCGAACCAATTTGAAGTCCACTTCTTACGACGAACAAGTCTAAATCCTGTTGGTGAAACTTTTTGTCCCATTATTTCGCTCCAGTCTCAGTTGTAAGGACGATCGTAAAATGGCTCGTCCGCTTGTTCACAGGAACAGATGATCCGCGGCTTCGTGGCTTTGCACGTCTTAAAATCGGGCCTGGATCAATACGAATTTCGTGAACTTTAAGAGTCTCTCGTCTTGCGTCCATTTGCGTAACCGCATTTGCAATCGCACTATCAAGAGTTTTCTTAATCAGTCTTCCACCTTTTAACTTCGAGTGAAGAAGTTGCAAGGTAGCTTGTTCAACATCTAAACCACGTATCAAATCTGCTGCATACCGTGCTTTTCGAGGAGAAATGCGTACATATTTTGTAATAGCTCTAGCAAATTGCATAGATTTTATTTCCCCCCTGCTACTGACTTCTTAGTATGCCCTTTGAACGTCCGTGTTGGAGAAAATTCTCCGAGTCTATGTCCAACCATGTTTTCAGACACATAAACAGAGATAAACTTCTTCCCATTATGGACATCAAACGTGTGACCAATCATATCCGGAACAATCATAGATCGTCGGGACCAGGTTTTAATAACTTTTTTCGCGCCTTCTTTGTTACTGACATCGACTTTAACCATTAAGTGGTGGTCGACAAAGGGGCCTTTTTTCAGCGATCTTCCCATGCAATTACCTTCGCTCTTTTACAATCCATTTTCTGGTTTTCTTATTCGAACGAGTTCGGAATCCTTTTGTAAATTGAGCCCACGGTGATTGTGGCTGGTTTCCTTTTCCTCGTCCTTCACCACCGCCATGCGGGTGATCGACAGGGTTCATCGCAACGCCTCGTACAGTTGGGCGTATGCCTAACCATCGTGAACGTCCCGCTTTTCCAATAACGCGCAGATTATGCTCAGCATTTGACACTGCGCCGAATGTTGCTCGACAATTTTCATGAATCATACGAACTTCACCAGAAGGCATGCGAATCGTTGCATACCCATTACTGCGAGCCTGTAATTGTGCAGAAAGACCCGCTGAGCGGACAAATTTTGCACCTTTACCAGGTTCGAGTTCGATATTATGAATCACAGATCCAAGTGGCATAAACTTAAGTTTCATGCAGCATCCAACTTGAAACGGAGGCTCGTCGCTTGTCACCACAGTACTACCAACCTTAATTCCTTGAGGGGCAATAATATAGCGCTTTTCTCCATCGTTATAGTAGAGGAGAGCAATTAAAGCAGATCGATTTGGATCATACTCAACTGCAGCAACTTTAGCAGGAATATTTTCTTTGTCTCGCTTAAAGTCGATCAAGCGATACATCTTCTTGTGACCGCCGCCTTTATGCCGGCAGGTAATATGTCCACTGTGGTTTCTTCCATTCGTACGTCTCTTAGGAACGAGTAGCGACTTAGGCGCTGGCTTGTCACCAGGAGAAAGTTCTGTACGAATTGGCTGAACTAGCTTTCTTTGGCCGGGAGTAGTGGGACGAAATAACTTTGGCATAATTAAGCTCCAGTCTCAATTGTGTCGCCAGGTCGGAATGTCACAACAGCTTTTTTATATGCTGCCGCTTTTCCAAGAAAACCTCTTACACGTCGCTCTTTCGGGCCAACGCTAATGGTGTTCACTTTGACGACTTTAACTTTGTTATCCTTGTAAATCTCTTCCACAGCTTGTCTGATCTCTGTTTTATTTGCCTTTTGATCAACATCAAAAACAACTTTCGGAGACTGACAGCGCTTCAAGGAAGGGTTGCTAGTAGCATTTACTAAATTTTCTAATACGCGACCCTTTTCAGTGACGCGGCGATTTTTTATGACTTGATATGGATTCATTGTGCACCTAAGATCGAAAGGAATTCATCAAGCGCGGAGTCGAGCACGACAAGCGTGTGGCATTTAGCTAGTTCATAGCCATTTACCTGAGGAACAAGTGAATACTCTTTTTTAGGAATATTGCGCAGGCTCTTCACGAGATTTTCGTGAGGGTTCCCCATTTGTTCTTTATTCGCTTCACCTAAAACCAAAACGCGCTTTTCACTTCTTTCAATGTGAGCAAAAAATTCAGCCATTTTTTTCGTCTTAGGTTGCTTCATATCCCCTTTTTGAAGGACATGAACGAATCCACCTTTAATTTTTTCAGCGATAAGAGTGCGAATCGCAGCTCTTCTCTCTTTTTTATTAATTCGGACGTGAATATCAAACTTTGGTTTCGGACCAAAAACGATACCACCACCTTTATACTGAGGCGCAGCTAAATCACCCTGACGAGATCTTCCCTGCCCTTTTTGAGCATGAGGCTTCTTGCCAGTTCGGTTGATCTCTTTTCGCACTTTCGTGCTTGCTGACCACTGTCTTGCGTTATTTCTTATTGCGACAATATAGTCTTTGACCGATTGAGGATGAGCAGATCCTTCGAGGAGGGCGTCATCAACTTGGACAGTCCCAACTTCTTTGCCGAGCAAATCGTATTTCTTGAGAGTTGCCATGACTTACCCCTTCTTCTTCGCTTTTCTGATGTATACAACACCGCTAGCCGATCCAGGAACTGCACCCTCAACGAGGAGGAGATTTCCTTTAACAGCTACAACCCGAAGGTTTTGTACGGTTTTACGATCACCACCCATGCGAGACGCACGCTTTCCACCGGGGAAGCAGCGACCTGGGGTAGATCTCATTCCTGTCGATCCCATATGGCGATGAAATCCAGAACCGTGGGCTGCTGGACCGCCTGCCATATTGAAGAGCTTAATAACGCCCTGAAATCCTTTTCCCTTGCTCACACCTTCGACGTCGACAAATTTGACATCGGCAAACAAACTCGCATCGAGTTTTTGACCGATCTCATATTGATCAACTTCTTCTAGTCGTGATTCGTGAATTACACTGCAGGGTTCAACTTGGACTTTCGCGAAATGGCCTTTAATAGGCTTACTTGCGCGGGCAGCTTGTGATTTTGTCATCGGAACGCCACCGAGCTGAATTCCGTTATAGCCGTGCGTTTCTTTGCGCTTAATCTGTAGAACCGTATTAGGCTCTGTCAAAATGACGGTACAAACTACGAGTTTACCGTCTTGGTCGAAGACTTGCGCCATCCCTTTTTTCAGGCCAATCAATGTCAGCGGCATAGGTTATCCTTTCCCAATTCATATTAGTGCATGCGCGCTGAGTCGGAAGAGAGCTTCTTCCTGGCCTACGCGCTTAACCCTCACTCCCAAAGGAGAGGGGTGGCATGCGTCAATTTCATATGAGACGAATCTCATTAAATATCGGTATGACAGCATAGACAAACCTCTGCATTTTACTCAACTGTTTTCTTTGGCACGTCAATTTTCTCTCCATTCCTCAACACTCTTCTCCTCCTAAAAACACTCTTGTCCGCGTCTTTTTCAAAAGATATTTTTGACTTTAAATCACTTAGCCTACTCCTTGCGGACAGGGTAATTTCTTGAGGTTTTGTTACCGCTCCACACACCGTAACTGTAATTTCAGCCAACTCTTTTACCTTTATATCAAGTGGGCTTTCAACTAATTCTTTAGGCGAGACTCCCGCCAAGTCTGCCCAGGGCTTGGGGCGAGATTTTTTCAACACATCAACAACTCTCATCCCAGCCGGGACAAGATATTCGCCCGGTTTTGTTACAGCACCAGAGATACGCACCAAAATCATTTCTTGGCTCTCTTCAACCTGTATCAACGAAGAGGCATATCTATAGACGTTTACCTTGGAGATAAAAACAAGCGCCCCCATTACAACCATGAGACTTAATACAAGGATCCATTCAGATGAGGGTAGAGATTTTTTCATGAGAAATTCTGGGAGCCTGACGGCTCCCATCAAACTTAATTAGGCATAACGCAGAGCAGAGAAATCTACTAACTGATGTTCTCTTGTCTCTTTAAAGAAGTGACTTGCAATCGATGCAACGGTTCCTGCCAGGCCAACAGAAATCAGCGCAAATGCTGGAAGGACCGGGCCTCCAAAAGTAAGCACCAAAAGACCTAGCACCCCAGTAAAGACCGAAGTCACAGACTTAACCACCTTAAGAAGAGCATTCGTCGCTGTATCCTTAAATCTTTGCTCTACTATCTCGTTTTTTTCGTCAGATCTTTTAACTTCATTCAAATATTCTTTCGCTAAAACCAACTCATTGCCAGCTGCACGCAACCCAATTGTATCACCTACTAGACTACATACGTCCGCTAGGTTTTTCACAGCAGGGTTATTTTTAACGAGCAAAGATGAATAGCCCCACGTGCCAACGCAATCAGCAAGAGCATCCACCTTATCTACCGTACTTTGAGGATTACCGACTTTAGGCGCTTGAGCGAAAATGGCATTCCATGCCTTTTTTGTTACCTCAGGAAGACGAGGAACAGAAAGAACAACCCAACCTGACGTTAATCTCCCAGCAATACCTTCTAAAGAAGCCGACAAAGAGCGGTGAGTATCTTTCAGAGAAACTGCAACTAGTCGAGCCGTTTTATCTAAAAACTGCAAAGTGCGGAAAGCACCATAGGTTGTTTTTTCATAATCAACTAAGTGTGTCGAAAAATCTTTATTATAAGATCCATTTGGAGCGGCATCAAACTGATTGCCACGGATTGTTACTTCAGCCACGAATAACCTCTTTGTTAAAAATCGAGGAAAGAATAAGCAGCTAACCGATTATTGTAAAGGAATCTTAAACCCGAACTTCAGAATCAAACTTGATCACTTCATAGGGCCCTGAACTTTCGTGAAAGTCCCTATCAATCCCTAAAAGGGTCATAGTCAAAGATAACGAACTGACCGTAATTGAGGCCAAAGTACTCGCACCTATATACGCCGCCGACAAACTGAAAACAAACAGAGCAAGCGACGCAACCACCCTTGCAACTGAAAGAAGGTAGTAATTCTTTGAATGAGTCATTGCATCTTTGACTGCACCTGCCGCTCTAGTTTCTAGATCTGAGGCTGTTTGATAATCGAGGTACGCCATTGGCAAATCGATCAAATCATAGATAAGGTCTGCCCCGCGTGTCACTGTTTTGACAATAGGGCTGAAAGTTAGAAAATTGATTAGATATCCATATGCTGAAATTGCATCTAAGGCAGTTTTAGCAGCCTTAGAAACCCTTCTTTGCAAGGACATAGTACTATTTGATGCAAAATCTACGTAGGATTGATAAAGAGACGCTGTGACTTTAGGAAGCCTTGGAATTCCTAAGGCGCTAATCCCTGTACTTAAATTTTTATCTAATAGCGTCACCGCCTCGGCTAATTCAACGCCGACCCCTTTCGCAAACTCTCCAGTCAATCGAGCTGTTTTTTGAACGGCCTGCAGGGAGCGCAAAGCCCCTTTAGATTCAGATAAATAATCAAAAATTGACTTTGCATTGGCATTTTTATTTTGCTCTAGCCAAGTCTGGTTAATAACCACAGGAACCATACAACCACCTTCACCAAACATAATAGCACAATCGAACATTAACAAAAATAAACACAATTATTTCAAAACAAAGTTGGTTAATTAAAATTAGATATTTTGTAGAAAAGAAATGTTTTTTTGACCGCGAAGCCAATCTTCAGCTTTCATCACTTTTTTCCCTTCGGGCTGAACATCTATCAACTGAAGACTTTGCTTGCCACAAGAAACAATGGCAGAAGGGGATAATTCGCCGGGTTTCCCGTTAAAGGGGACACATTTTGCGCGAAGAATTTTTAATCTTTTTCTTTCACCAGAGGAGTAAATCCATGCCCAAGCGCCGGGCCTTGGAGAAAACGCACGGATCAAATTATGGAGCTCTTCAGCATCTCTATTCCAGTGAATCTCACCTTCAGCCATCTCAATTTTTGATGCATAAGTCACGAGCGATTCGTCTTGGGCAACTCCTTCAGGAATTTCGGTTGCGTATCTATGAATTACTTGGAGCAGTAAGGGTTTTGTTATCTCGATTAAACCTGCTTCTAGTTCCGCAAAAGTCATCTCTGAAGGGATCGCTATTTTTGAACTTGCGATCACATCTCCGGCATCTAATTTTCTCACCATTTTTTGAATGGCAACGCCCGTTTCTGTTTCACCATCCATCAGACAACGCTGAATAGGGGCTGCCCCTCTATATTTGGGCAACAAACTCGCATGTACATTAATGCATCCCAGCCGAGGTATATCGAGCAATTTCTGGGTAAGAATCTGACCAAATGCGACAACCACATAAAGATCTGCTTTTACATCTGCAAGTTGACTTAAGAAAATCTCTTGTGAGGCCTTTTCGGGCTGAAAAATAGGTAGACTTGCCTGAACGGCAACTTCTTTCACAGGGGACGAAGTTAATTGAAGAGAACGCCCCTTCGGACGGTCTGGCTGCGTTACCACAGCCGCTACTTCGACCTTATTTTCCAAAAGAAAACGTAAAACTTCCGCAGCAAAGTGAGGCGTTCCAAAATAGACTATTTTCACTCTTCGAAATACTGCTCTTCGCTTTCGTTTTGGGCTAAATTAGCCACCCCTTCAAGCCCGAGAAGTCCCCTTTTAGAGTTTTTGCAAAAATCGATCCAGTGTTGAACTTCGCTATGAGATCCTAACTCTTTTTCAATCTGACTAATCGCATCTTCGAGATGCAATCCAGATCTATAGGTCAGCTTAAACGCTTTGCTCAAGGCGACACGAACTTCAAGAGGGAACTTATGTCGTTTTAATCCAATGATATTTATCCCGCCAAATTTGTAAGGGAATCCCCCACCGACAGTGTAGGGAGGAACATCGCGAGGAACGCGACTAAATCCTCCCACCATGGAATAACAGCCTATACGCGAGAACTGGTGCACAGGAGTCATTCCGCCAATAATTGCGCAGTCTCCAACAATTACGTGCCCAGCTAGCATCGCACTATTTGACATAACGACGCGGTTGCCAAGCTCACAATTATGGGCAACATGGCAATACGCCATGATCAAGCATTCATCGCCAATTCTGACCGTTGAGTTTTCCTGACAAGATGAGTTGATGGTAACAAACTCTCTGATCTCGCATCTTTTTCCGATGACGACATATGTTTTTTCGCCACGAAACTTAAGATCTTGGGTTTTTGTGCCGATGCTGGCGCCTGGCCAAATCACCGTCCCTTCCCCAATGGTTGTATTCCCGTCGATATATGCATGTGATTTGATCACAACATGATCTTCCAGAGTTACATTACACTTTACTACTGCGAAAGGTTCTATCGTGACATTTTTGCCGATTTTCGCACCCGGCTCTACGATAGCTTGAGGATGTATATTAGACATGAAAATCCGATTTAGTCGTTACAGTTGGTCTTTATCTACAAGGGCAAAGCTCAATTCCGCTTCTACCGCGAGGACCTGGCCTATCATGGCCTTCGCCTTTACTTTTCCACCATTGCCACTAATATGAATTCCTTTTGCATGCAAAAGCAGTGCGTCACCAGGCATAACCGGTTTGCGAAACTTTGCATTTGAAACATTCAAAAGTACAGCAATCTTTTTTACGTACCCTTTTTGGTGTACTAATACACCGCCCGTTTGGGCTAAAGCCTCAAGAATCAATACCCCCGGCATAATAGGTACTCCAGGGAAATGCCCTTGAAAAAACGGTTCATTTACAGTTACATTTTTAAGTCCAAGAATCTCATTTTCCTCTAAATTGATCTCTAAAATCCGATCAACAAGTAAAAAGGGATAGCGGTGCGGTAAAATTTTTTCAATTTCTTTTGCATTGAAAATGTAGGGACGTTTCTTCTCTTCTCCCATTAACGATACTCCACATTAGAGCTTTGCTCCTGAGTTAACACAGAATCCACTAAGTCGCTTCCAATTGGAACGCAAACTGAATTCTTATTACGCTCAAAGCATCGATCGGAAGAGTTGACTTGCTTGGCCGACGCGATTGCTTTTGCAAAAGCTACATTGCTAGAATGACCCGATCTTATGGAGATAATATGACCTAAAATAGGCATTCCTATTAGGGAAAGATCTCCAATCAGATCTAAAATTTTGTGCCGAACCATCTCATTTGGAAAACGAGCGCCTTCAGGATTCATAATTTGATCTCCTTTAATGACGAGCGCATTTTCCAGCCCCCCTCCCTTGATCAATCCTTTTTCAATAAAGGGGAGAATTTCCTCATATAAGGAAAATGTACGGCAAGGTGAAATCTCTTTTTTATAGCTTTCAGGATTGAGAGAAATGGTATAAAACTGAGAACCCAAAAGGGGCGATTGAGGGTAATGCATTGTGTAGCTTATCCGAAATTCATCAGCCGGCAGAGCAACTAGATGCACATCCGACTCAGACCAATAGATGGGTTCGGTAATTTTTAAAAATCTCCGAGGAGCATTTTGAACTTCAAGTCCCGCTCTTTCAACAAGATCGACAAAAAACTGAGAACTACCGTCCGCAGCTAAAATTTCGGGCCCTTCAATTTCAATTTTCGCGTTATCTACCCCAAGCGAGCCAAGAGCGGAAAGCAAATGCTCAACCATATGGATGGATGCCTTCTCGATAGCCAAGCGGGTACAGCGAAGGGCTTCGCGAACAAACGAAAGTTTTGCTGGGATTTCAGGCTTCCCCGGTAAATCAACTCGTTGAAAAACAATTCCGCTGAAAGGTGGGGCGGGCAAAATTTTCAAAGTTACTTTTTCACCGGTAAAAAGACCAACTCCCGAAGCAAAAGCCTCTCTTTTAATGGTTTTCTGCATTCCAGCAGACTCAGAACCGGCCAATCGAACACTCCTCATTGCACGAAAATTCTAGCTAAAAAGTTAACGGACTAACTCATTTACGGCAACTTTTTCTTCCGATACGCGAAATATGAAACCAAAGAACCTACGCTAATCGCTAAAATTCCACTATCTCCCCACCAAGTATAAAGAGTTGGAAAAGAGCGAATCGGCATCGAAAAATAGAGGGCATCTGCCTTTTTTTCAGAAGGGTCCAAGCGAGCAACCTGTCTACCAAAGCAATTGACTGCTCCAGTAATTCCCGTATTACACGCCCGCAAAATCGGCACCCCATTTTCAGCTGCCCGCACTCTTCCATGGTCAAAATGTTGCTGTGGAAGCTTAGATCTTGGAAACCAAACATCGTTTGTGAGGTTGACAAAGACTTCGGCACCCTTTAATCGCAACTCACGCGTTAAATGGCTAAACGTCTCTTCCAGGCAGATCGAAATGCCAATAGGATAGTGGGCTTTAAAAATTTTTACCTCGCTTCCAGCATCAAATGAGCTATAGATCCCGAACTGCTCTGCAACAAACCGAGCAAACCTTCTCCACTTTTGTAAAGGGACATATTCCCCAACGGGGACTAAAACACGCTTTTCATAGCGCTCATAAGATCCATTTCCTGGGACAAAGTGAAAGGCTGCATTGTACTTACCTGTAAAATCTTGATCGTCAAGACCCACAATTACATGCGCGCCTGACTGGTTAGCTAGTGTTTGGCATAAAAATGCGTTACTTACTCTCCATGCCCCCTTAGAAAAAAGAGCATATGGGTCTTTCAAAGGAGCAAATGCCGATTTTTTAAAACATTGATCGATTTTCGACAAATCATACCCAGCAAGGTGAGCTCCAAGAGGAAGAGCCGCTTCTGGAAGGACAATGAGATCCACTTTTTCCTCTGGATCGAGAACCTCTAAAATTCTTCGCCACTGATCCAGCGGCGAAACATAGGCGCTATGAGAATTTGGAATTTGATCTTTTTGTTCGGGCAAAAGCCCCGTTTGCACAAGAGCTACACTCAAATTCCCAGAAACAGGAACATGAGATTCAACTACGCTTTGCTGAACAAGACCAAAAGCATAAGGAAAAAAAGCAAGAGATGACCAAACAACAATATGGCGAGTCGATTTTTCAACGAGAGCCTTTAAAGCCACTAAATTTACCAAAATGACCCAAAATGAGAGCCCAAAAATTCCCCAAACACTTGCAAATTGCAATGAGTAGGGAGAATCGGTTAAAGATAGTCCCACTGGATTCCAGGTAAATCCGCAGAGAAAATAAAGGCGCATCCACTCAAAAAGGGTCCAGCACCCTGCCATAGCAAATGAGCGAAGCAAGGAGGGTGGATGCTCGAGAAAAAAAGACAACACCCCAAATTGCACTCCCATCGCAATAATTAAAAAGAGATACATGACTAAGATTAAGGGGCCCATATAATCGAGCGTTGCCATCCAAGAGAGCTGCACCCCCTGAACACAGGAAAACCAAATCACCGATGCAATAAAACGCTCACGTGGCGATTGATAATTAAGAATTGCACGCCAGAAAAGGGCAAACCCAAACGCAGCAGCGAGAACTCCAAACCCTGAAATCCAAGCTGGTTGCCCAAATGCAACCAAAATAAAGCTTGCCGCAATCAAAAAATAGTTCATTGGAACTTCATAGGATACGAATTAGATGATTTTTCGGTCCCTTGAAGAATAATCATCAAAAGCCCGCCTAAGATTGCCACGTTTTTCAAAAAGTGAGCAAGCTGCATCTCTCTCATAGGACCTTCAACAAACCAAAACTGATGGATCAATATAGTTGTAGGGATTAAAAAAAGAACTAACAAGGTAGCACCTAACTTCTCTTTGATCCCAAGGAGCACCGACAAACCTCCAATCAGCTCAAAAAATGTAGCAACAAGGAGGAGTATAGGTGTCATCGGAATCGCAATCGAAAGGAGATCTTGCAAACCGTCAGAAAATGCGGTGTGCGCCTGCCAATCGCTTAGCGTGCTCATTAAAGACCTTTCGGTCTCGTGCCAATGCAAAATTTTATTTACAGCGCCGGCCAAGAAGACCAGACTGATAAAAAATCTTGCAATTACTGTTGTACCAATACGAATGATGTTCATAAATACCCAATTCGGGGTAAACTATCATCCTATATGAGACTACCCTTTTGCGACCACCACATTTCAGCGTTCTTAAATGATTACGCTAAAAGCTCTAAGCCACTTGATCTCGCTTTGAGCGAATACCTCCGCACCCATAAAAGCATCGGTGCGCACGATCGAAGAACCATCGGAGAGACCCTTTATGGGATGGTTCGATGGGAAAGTTTGATCGACCATTTTTGCTCAACCGGCCATCCACTGGATCGCTTAGCCACCTATCGAGAAATTTCTATAGAGGAATGTCGCAGCGACACCTCGATCCCAGAACCGGTAAGATATGGTGTAAACGCTTTTCTTTACCACCGATTGCGCTCCGTTTATGGCCCAGAAAAAGCGAAAGAAATCGCTCTCACCCTCAACACCCAAGCCCCAACGACAATTCGTGTAAATTTATTGAAAACCACTCGCGAAGCCCTTTTAGAAAGCTGGAAAGAAAAATTTGCAATGTCCCCTTGCGAAAAATCGGAAGCGGGAATCCAGTTTCAAAAAAGAGAGCCCCTCTTTGCGCTTCCCGAGTTCAAAGCAGGTCTTTTTGAAGTGCAAGATGAAGGGAGCCAGCTCGTCGCAGCTCTTGTGCAGCCGAAGCCGGGCGACCACGTCCTCGATTACTGCAGCGGTTCTGGTGGCAAAACCCTCGCCTTTGCCCACCAAATGCAAGGCAAAGGACAGATCTACTTATATGACAATCGACCTTGGATCCTCCAAGAGGCTAGGAAACGACTCAATCGCGCAGGCATCCAAAACGTCCAATTCGTCCTGCCCAAGAAAAAAGTGAATTGGGTCCTTGCAGATGTTCCCTGTAGCGGAACCGGAACATTAAGACGCAACCCAGATGCAAAATGGAAAATCGATGCACCGATGATCGATCGCCTCGTTGTCCAACAAAGAGAAATTGTAAAAGATGCCCTTGAGCACATGTTGCCAAATGGGCACTTTGTCTATGCAACGTGCAGCATTTTGCCCGAAGAAAACGAAAAACAAGTTGAGTACTTCATAAAAACTCACGGACTTACACTCGTGTGTGAACCCTTATCCCTCCTTCCGCAAGAAGGTGGCATGGATGGATTTTTTGCTGCTGTATTCAAAAAAGAAACTTTGATATGATTCTTCCCACTATGAAAACATTTATCATCTCTCTTTTTGCAACAACTGCTTTCGCTGCAAGTCCAATGATTGACTTTTCGCAGGACCAAAAAATTGCCGTGCAAAATACAATTCTCGCGCAAGTAAACGGCACAACGATTTCCATGATCGATGTGAAGAAAAAAATGGATATGCTTTTATATCAAAACTATCCACAGTTTGCCGATTCAAATCTAGCGCGCTATCAGTTTTATGAAGCTAGCTGGAAACGTGTTTTGATGGACCTGGTCGATCATGAGTTAATCATCTCTGATGCACAGGACAAAGAGGTCAAAGTAACTGACGGAGAAATTCGCGAAGTCATGGAAGAGCGCTTTGGACCCGGTGTGATGCAAACTCTCGATAAAATCGGACTCACCTATGAAGAAACCTGGAAAATGGTGAAAAATGAGCTCCTTGCACATAGGATGAATTGGTGGTTTGTCAACTCAAAAGCGATATCTAGCGTCACCCCTCAAGACATTCGCCAAGCGTATCGATTATACCTAAAAGAGAATCCAGCTTATTCACAGTGGAAGTACCGCGTCGTTACAATCCGAGTGGACAAACCCGACGATATGCTCTCTGAGCGCGTTTACCGAACTCTTCAAAAAAGTGGAAAAACACCCGACACATTACAAGAAGAGCTCAAACAATTTGAAGCACCCGGTGTGAAAATCTCCGTATCAAATGAGTTTTCTGCAAAAACGCAAGATCTTTCAGAAATCCACAAAAATTCACTCGCAACGCTCCATCCTGGCATCTACGGAAAACCCTCTTTCCAAATGAGCAGGGCCGACAGAAAAACAGTGTATCGAATCTTTTATCTCATCGATAAAACGGATTTCCCCGCACCTACTTTTGAAGAGCTCTCAAATCATTTAAGAAATGAACTGACTCAAAAAGCCACAGCTGAGGAAACAGGAGTTTATCTCAACAAACTCAGAAAACGCTACGGATTTGATGCAGACAAAATAATTCCCGAAGATCTACATCCCTTTTCGCTCCAATGATCCTTACTGATCTCATCCCATTTTTAAAACGGATTGACGCGAAGCCGAAAAGGAGCCTTTCACAAAACTTCCTGATCGACCCGAATGTCGTGAAGAAGATTATCGAAACGGCAGAAGTTAAACCAGGAGATACTGTTTTAGAAATCGGACCTGGACCGGGAAGCTTAACCCATGCTCTCCTCGATGCGGGAGCTAAGGTTTACGCCGTTGAAATGGATTCGGTCTTTGCAAGAGAGCTCGGCACCATTCAAAACGAAAAGCTCAAAGTTTTTGAATCTGACATTTTGAAATTCCCTATTGAAAGACTCCCTCCAAACATCAAAATCGTCGCAAATCTCCCCTATCATATTACAACCCCGATCTTAGAAAAGATCTTTGCTCACCCCTTTTCTAGCTTAACAATCATGGTGCAAAAAGAGGTCGCAGATAGAATGAGCGCAGACTCAGGATCTAAAATTTTTGGATCCCTTTCCGTTTTCGTCCAATTCTACTCAAATGTCCATAGTAAATTCACAGTTCCTGCCAGCTGTTTTTACCCAAGACCAAAAGTAGACTCTACAGTTATCCGCCTTGACGCAAGACAAATTCCCGACGTACATGAGACCACCTTTTTTACCCTTGTCCATAAAGCGTTTCAACAAAGACGTAAAATGATCACAAGCACATTGGATCTACCCAAAGAAGACGTAAGAACAGCTCTTATTGCAATAGGAGCAAGACCTGATGCAAGACCTGAGAATTTATCGCTTTCGCAGTGGGTTGAACTCACACAACACCTCTCCTAAACAGACACAAAATATTTTCTTTACAAAATCTAGACCATCTCAGTAAGCTCCCTGCATATTTTTGAGGTTAATATGTCTACTACTGAACTTAATCTTGTCTGGACAAGAACAGGCCTAACACCTGCCGCAGTCCCACCCAAACACGAAGAAAAAAAAAGCAAAATCCCAAAGCTCAAAGTTGTTAAAAAAGTAATAAAGGCCCAAGAAGCTGCTAGCGCATTTTCTCAATCAAAACCTGGACAGCGTTCAACTGTACTTAAAGAGATGGGGTTAAAAATAAAGAAAAAGAAAGTCCCCAAAACACCCGATTCAGCTCCTCCTCCAGCGGCTAAAAAAAAGAAAAAGCCCTCAAAGTTTAAAACTGCAGCTAAAACAGTAGTGGCTGCTCAAAAATTCATTAAACCAGCCGATACAAACAAAGTAGTAATCCCGAAAAGAGTAAAAGCAGCAACACCTTTAACCCCTCCCCTTCAGCAAAGAAGCCATATAGAAGACGTCTTTCAAAAAAACATGTCCAACCCAACCTATTTCGATGATTCAACAACCGAAAGCAAAACAAGAAGTCCTCTTACACATAGAATCGCCCGATTACCACCTCCCCAGTTAACAATATTTGAGGAGCCAAAAGTAGAAATAATGAAACCTGGGCCTAGTGCCACGTTTTTAGAGTCTCAAAGAAAAAAAAAAGAGTACGAAGATAAACTAGAACAAATTCGGAGTGGAAGAAGCCAAAGCGCTGCAAGTTCTCCTTTGGTAAAATCCCCTCATAATTCCCCAATTATAAAAGCTAGAGCAAACGAAATGTTAGAAAGCTCTATTTCTGAACTCGAAGGAACATTTCAGAAGGACGTCCTTAGACAGATGAGAGAGCTGCTTCAGGGAAATGAGGGAAGCACATCCCCAACATCTATTCAAGATTTAGAAGAAGATCTACTCTCAAATACTGAAGCTCTTTCACTTAAGGATTCAGGTACTGATGAAGATACCTATCTGGACTTAGGTTGGTTAAATAAAAATCATCCATCAAGCTCTTCTATAGAAAGCCTAGATACAGACAATGATGAATTAATTTCTGCAACCACCCTACTGCACACTAAAGAGGAAATTTTAAAACTCCCATTTTCCTCATCGATTGTTACCCTAAATTTAGACGAATCTACGGTAACCGATGATCAACTCATTGCTTTTTTAACCGTCCTTCCAAAATTGAAGACAATTTCTTTATCCGAGTGTAAAAATTTAACAGCTACGGGGCTATTTTCTCTGATCAATGTTAAAACCCTTGAGTCCATTTCTATCTCTTCATGCAGTCAATTTACTAAAGATGAGGTCCATCGGTTACTTCAAGATGCGAATTGGCCCGAACTTAAAAGCGCAGACTTTTCCAGCACTGCTTTTTCAGATCATTCAATTCAACTTATTCCCAAATTTGAATCGTTAAAAACTGTTCGACTTAACTTCTGCCAAATGCTTACTCAAAATGGACTTGCTCATCTTAAAAAAATGACAAACCTCAAGCTCGAGTTCCTTGGTGCGGGCCTTATCCTTGAAGAAGATGAAAAAGAAGATATGGACATAGTCTTAGAGATAAATCCGATTCAAGAATTATGGAGTACCATTGCTTTGGAAAAGGAGAAAAAAGAAAGCGGTTCACCCTATGCAGAGTTTGCTAAAAGAGCATTGGAGGTGACGGATGCAATCGCAGAGCGGATGAAACATGAGCGATTAAACCCTGAAGTTATATCATGCATCAGAAAAATCTTTAATTCATCACTTACTTTAAAAATAAATGGTGAAATAAAGACACTAGACCACAGCTTTGATCCCAAAGTGCTCATTACAAAAATACCCACGATTTTTGATTTTCTAAAAAAGGTGCAAGGGATAGAGATTAAAACTTTAGAGCTCACCTTCAGCCCTAGCCACAATGTAAACTCCGATGAATCAGATCAAGATGTTACACAAAGCTTTATTACCCTTTGTACGAACCTTAAATATGCAACATCGATAAGCTTTGTCAACCTTAGCTTAGAGATCCTCCCCTCCACCTTCCTTCAAGCTGAGTTCCCTTATCTAGAAGAGCTTGACCTCTCGGGAAATGCATTGTCCGAGTTGCCTGATGGGGCTTTTTGCAAAGCTTCTAAGTTAAGAAAATTCAATTGTTCTAACAATCGATTAATCAATATTTCCGCCGACATTTTTGAGTTTTGGCCAAACATCAAAATAATAGACATATCTAGCAACGAAATTCCTAACTTGGACGATTTATTCAACACACCGCTTCCACATCTTACGAGTTTTTTAGCTGGAGGAAACAAATTAAAGAGACTACCACAGAATCTTTTAGCACAAGCAGAGAACTTGGAAGTTCTCGATCTGTCTGAAAATGAAATTTCCAGCTTAGACAGTCTAGCTGATGAGCCACGTCCAAATCTGAAACAGCTTATAGTTAGAAAAAACAAATTAAAAATCTTACCTGCGAATCTTTTTAATCATGCAAAGAATCTCGTAGTTATCGATCTATCCGAAAATGAAATTTCTAGCCTACACAATGTATTCATTAACCATCTCCCTCATCTTAGAGGCTTTTTGGCTGGAAAAAACAAGTTAACGAGCCTGCCCCCATTTCTTCTAGCTTATGCAAGTGAGCTAGAAGTCCTTGATCTATCCGAAAACCAAATTACAGATTTAGGTCAGTTATCTAAAGGTCCAAAGGCAACCAAAATTCTCTTGCAAAAAAATTATATAAAAGAACTTCCCGCTGACTTTTTAAGTTTATTTCCAGCATTAAAATGGCTAGATTTAACCGAGAATAACCTTACAAAATTTCATTCTGGATTTTTCCAAAAAAAGGGAGAACTTGAAACATGTTTGCTTTTAACAAAAAATGAATTATTTGAAGACTCTATCTCAGAAGACGATTGGCAAACGCTTCACGATCCGAGTCGGTGGCAAATCGTTGATATGACAGGAATGCGGGGATTAACTAATATCAGCATCCCAGAAGGATCAAAAGTCTTAATAGGAATTTATCATTCATGAGTCGATCTCACTCATAGAGCAATTAGTAGCATGGTAACAAAGTCATTGCTTGTGCTGGCCCCCACAGTTGTTACAATCAGATCTGCCATCTTTTGAAAAGATACACCCGCATTCGATAATCGTCTCACAGCATTTCCCATCTCATCAACTGTTGCCGGCTCATATAAACCATCACTGCCCAGAACGACAAAATCACCCTTGCTATAATAAATTAACCCCTCTTCTGGAGCATCAGGTCCTTCACCTTTTAAGATACAAGTAATTTTTGGTCGGTGACACATCTCATCGATTGCACCAACATCGCGAGCAATACTCGTTTTGATACCATTTGGAAAGGATACTTCAACTTTTCCACACCAATCTGTGATTTCTTTTCCCTTATGAACATGCCATTTTTGAAAACGCTCGTTACGCAAATTAGCGTCTTCTGTAAGTTGAAACGTCTTTTCTTTTTTTACCAAAATGGCTCGGCAAGTCCCCGCATTAGCAAAGTAAATTTTGTCATCTAAAGAAAAAGCACAAGTGATTGAGGCTCCACCTTTTTTTCCCTGTTTTTTATACTCATCGCTTATCTCTTTAAAGAGTTGGACAAAGATGTTTGTGATGAATTTTTCGTCAATTTCAACTGCATCCATAGATCGTTCATCGATTATTTTCTGCAGAAAGGATCCTACATTTTCCTCCACAAATTTGCCCGCTTGATCTTCATCGTCATGACCATCAAAGACTCCAAAGAGAAGCCCTTTTTGATCACCCTTTAAGGAGATTTCAAACTGCTTTATAAAACGGTCTTGTTGCGCTACTCTCTTCCCCCAACATTGAGCAACAACAGATGTCATGGGGACAATTTCAGAAATCACCACAGGTAAATCTTTTGGAATTTCAACATTAAATGGTTGATAATCACAACTCTTCTTTCCTGCCAAATCAAGTGCCGCAAAATGAACTTGCTTTCTTATTTTTTGATCCGGTGTGAGCTTTGGTGAATACACAGTCGGCTTAAACTCCGGGGTTTTTTCCTCTTCTTTTGGCATGATAGGTTTTTGCATGGATCCAAGTTCTATCGACATAACGCACCTATGTATAAATGAATGAAAGCGAGGGATAGTATGAAATTTTTAGAATTTAGAGCAAGCCATCTTATATCAAAGAAATGGCAGAGAAGATCCTCAGTTAAAAAAACCCAACACCCAATCTTTGATGATAAAAAAGAAGGTCCCCTTCACATCTTGAAGGGCAACTAAATCTCCCTTTTCAAGAAACCGCTGATTCTCATCATGAATGTGTATTTCACCCACCTTTTGCCCTTTACGGATTGGTAAATCCTTAATATCCCAGTGTAAAGCTGCTTTACATGATGGTTCTTCTGAGGGGAAAAAATCAATGATCAGCGGTTTACTCAGGGCGGCTTTTAAGGGAAGTTTTGAACCTCGAACCTCTTTTGCAAACACATTTTCAGGTCCCATGAGGCGGCGCGTCCCCTTTTTTTCATGAAACGCTGTTTCAAAAAGCTTTGTAACCTCTTCGTACCGGGCCCCCTCTTTTTCACAGCCAAGCACAACTGCGATAAGAGTGCGCCCCTCGTGCTCAGCTGCCGCAACCAATGTATCTTGCGCTGCATTCGTGTGGCCAGTTTTGAGCCCAATTGCCTTTGGGTAATAATACTTACTTTTAGGCCGCATCATAGGATTGGTCATTTTGATTTCAGCTTCTGGCTGCTTGTTTGTCTTTGGCTTCACATAAGACAAGGTCGAAACAATCTCCCTTAGCTTCGGAACGCTAAGGGCTTTTTTTGCAATCAAGGCTAAATCGAAAGCTGTCGTAAAGTGATCGGGGTGGTGTAGACCATGGGGATTGCGAAATTGGGTGTTTTGGCATCCAATACTTTGCAAATATTCGTTGAGTAAATTCATAAACTGAGGAACTGAGCCTCCCACTGACTCTGCAATCACATTCGCTGCATCATTGCCAGATACCAACATTAAACCATGAAGTAAACTCTCTAATGGGATCATCTCCCCTCTTTTCAACCCCATTTTTGTCCCATCACTATCTAACCAGTATGGTGGAAGGTGGTCTCTATCTTTTAAGGGCCTCCCCTTTAAACACTCAGAAGTAACTGTTGCTATCCGATCCAGCTCAATACCTTGGTCTAACACGAAAAGAGCTGTGGCAATTTTTGTTGTGCTTGCGGGGTAGTTAGGGGTATGAGCATGCTTTTCATATAAAATTGCCCCCGTTTCTGCATTCATCAATATTGCAGAACGTGCACTCACTTCAACATTAAGTTGTTTTGCACTCAAGGTTGCAAAAAAACATAACAGACAGAAAATGAATCGCATCTACGTCTCCTCAACTAAACGGATCATCATAATTCAACAAACAGCCATCGTCAATTAGAAATGTATTAATATTACTAAAAACCAACGAAATACAACTAAACTCTAATAAACTTGACAAACTAAATCCGTTTATATAATCTAAGGCTAAGGGTCGGTAATTACAAACGATAAGGAGAGCGTCATGCTAAATCCGGTACAAATCGAAGAAGCATACAAAGAGTTCGTAGGCAACCTCTCCAATTGGGCGCATGACGGAGTTGCTTTCATTGATCTGCAATTCCTTCATGATCAAGGAATTCTAAATCAACTTCAGGAAGATCAAGGGGAACCAGATGATCTTTCTCAATACTTCCATGTGATTGAGAGCGTTGAGAAAGTAACACTGTTCAACGAGCAGTTTATTGTCTGGATCATCCCTAAAGTGGATGACGAGCAACCAATCACCTATGTGCTTATTGCGCTAAACCACCCAGAAAAGGCCCATTTAGAGGTCGTTTTCGCCACAAGAGGTGTATATAACACTCCTCGTTACGTACTTAAGGTATTACAGCACTATCTTGAAGACATGCTAGAGACAGAAGAAACTCTCACCTTATTTGAAAAAAACAACTAAAACGAGGGTGTTTTTCTCATCCTTGCGCAAATAGCGGATCTCATCTGTGTTTTTGCGCATCAAATGGATGCCAAGGCCTCCCACAGCCCGTTCAGCGAGCCCAAGACTACAGTCTGGAGTCTTTTGTTGGAGAGGGTCAAAAGGGGGGCCATGGTCCGTAAATGAGATCTCAACGCGAGACTTGGGAAACATCTGCACATCGATCAAGATTTCTTCTGGGCGATTTTGATAAGCGTGTCGGATAATATTAACAATCGCCTCTTCTGAAGCCAGCTCAATCTTACGAATCGTAGACTCATCAAAACCCATCGGTTTGATACAATCAACAATCCACTGTAGCATCGCATGAAGCTGAACTACATCAGCAATAAATACATGATCCATGGATCTGTGTTACCATTCGGAGAAAATAGCGTCGACAATTTTTTGTGAAATCCGACTATAAAGAGGCCTAGTAGAGGCCTGTTTTGCAGACTCTACAGATTCAAGTTGACCTAAAGAAAAAGGCAAGACTGTTACCAAAGTACCGTCTGGATTGGTAAAAGTTAAGTCCCGAGCAGAGTCACCATCTACATAATCATATTCAGCATCTGTTGTAATTTTGAATGGGCCGTAGGCAATTTTTTCACCTCGATATAAGGTTGCCTCAACAGTCATGTTTTTTCTCCCCTCACAAGCCAAGAGATTGCGTCTCACCTTTCCTTCTACTTTTTGAGGATCTACCCTAAATCCAATTTTCTCATCGCTATTTGCTAAGACATTTACCTCAAGACGATACTGTCCACCCATAGAAATTACATCAGCAAGACCTGATGCACTGAGTGTTGAGATAATTTCCGTTGTTAAAGTGCCATCTTCATCGCCTTTGACAAAAGGGACGCTAATGGTTGGTCTCAATCCATCAGAAAAACCGGGCTGCCAGTGATAGCCACAGGAGGATAAACTAAGACTTATGAGAAGAGTTGAGAGACTCAAGTTTCGCACGGGAGGCCTCTGCAGCTTCTGTATTTGGATACTTTGCAATCACTTTGCGGTAATAGATCTCAGATGCGGGCGTTTTTTTTGTTCTTTCGAAGAAACTTCCCGTTTCAAAAAGGTTCTGAGCAAAAATCTCTTGCATATCAAAGAAGATCTTTTCCGCATCAGCCAAGCGCGGCTCTCTTGGGAAAGCCAACTTGAATTTACGCAAATTTACCTCGGTTAGATCAAGTAGATCGGGATCGAGATTTTGCGCTTCGCACTGCACCAAGTAAACTTTGTTTTTCTCTAAGTATGCTTCTGCAGCTAAATCGTGCCTTGGAAATCTACGAATCAAAAGATCAAGTGTTTCGTTGGCCGGCTTATAATCTTCGTAGTAGGCCTGAATGCGCGCTTTGCTCAGCAAAGACTTTGCCGCAATTTCAGAATGAGGAAGAGCGGCAATCACTTCGTCATAAATTTCGATAGAGTCCTCTTTGGCGGGTACCCATGCTGGCATTTTAATTGAGCCAAATAACCTTTTTTTTGCACCGTTTGCAAACTGTTCAGCAATGTTGAACTTGTATTCGATTGCATCTTCAAAGTGCTTTGGGGCCGTGACATGATTCAAATATGCAGTGAAACAATCGTTCGCATACTCTAGCTGACCCACTCTATAGTAAGCCTCACCCATAATATAGGAGGCCTCTTTGGCAAAAGGACTAGTCGGGAAGTTATAAGAAATAATGTCAGCGTAATCGATCACTGCCCACCAATTTCCCGCTGCAACAGCCTGCTGCAAAGCGCTGTTGTATTCCTGGACCGATGGACCTGTATTTTCCCAAACAAGATCCTCTTCCTCTAAGGCAAATATGGGAGCTGTAAGGGCTAAAAGGGCGAATAGTACTTTTTTCATAAGTTATCAAGATTAAGGTAAGGGATTGATTCTGTCAATATTCCTCTATGCACCCCCTTAAGTAAATTTTTTAAAAACAAAACAAACAAATTCATTAATATTGAAGATTTATCTAAAACTAACTATAATTAAAATGACTAAAAAATAATAATAAAGGTTAATACCATGGGACTCAAATCAATAATAGGCAATTCTGGCACAGCTGTGCTGGGAGCAGTTAAATGGCTTGTTTGGTCTAAAAAACCTGATGAAACAGCCAATAAATATTCTAATTTATCAG
>Ga0210057_1000261_pt1 | contig 90948 bp, 84 predicted proteins | sample CryGeyCG2114_010_2_FD_183968 | JGI IMG/M metagenome (GOLD analysis project Ga0210057, IMG submission 183968) | Groundwater microbial communities from aquifer - Crystal Geyser CG10_big_fil_rev_8/21/14_0.10 (SPAdes) (version 2) | ecosystem: Environmental > Aquatic > Deep subsurface > Groundwater ... | reverse complement strand
GTATTTATATAAAACAATAACACCGGGTTCGTTGGTTGTCGGACTCTATCTACCCACACTTTCTCCTATTTGTACAACTTGGTCGGGAGTGCCTTTTTTTGCTTTTCCAATAATAATGTTTGGGAGCTCACTTTTGTAGAGAATTAACGCAAAAATAGTGTATAATGAAGTGGAGAAATGTTGTTTATGAACATGAGGTTTCTTATCGCATTTATAATTTTAATATTTGGAGCGTTGGGCTCATTTTGGATTACAAGGGCAAATCGATCAGGCCCGCTTGATGCTAAGATTTTAGCGGTTTCTGATTCTTCACAAAATCGTTTTACCAATCTATCAGATCTTCCATCTCAAAAAAGTATTTTTGGGACTCCTTCTACAAACCTCACTAATGAGATCATTTCTGAGTACACGGCAAAGATATTAAAAGATAACCAAAAAGGATCTGGAACGAGCGACTCCATCTCTGTACCAAACGAAGATTCCTTAAATCAAATTATAAGAGATCGTTTTGTTTATGGAATTTCTGTAAAATATTTTGATGAAAAAGATCTAAAAATATTACAAATCACATCACAATACGCATCACTTTCATATCTGAAATCTATCCTTGAAATTTATAAAAATAACACAGACAAGAATCAGGATAATGGATTCATTCCATCAGTTGCTGAGTATGTAAACACAAAAAATTCTCAGAAACTACATTCATACATTTCTTCGGTGTCTGAACAAATTGATAATCTCTTAAAAATTGCCACACCAACCAATTGGAAAGAGTTTCATTTAAAACTTATAAACGCCTGGCAAAAACGTCTAGCGCTTGGTACTGCTATTATTCAAAGCGAAGATGACCCAATAAAAGCAGCCGTTGCCGTACAAGAAATACCAAATTCTATTGATGAAGAGAATAATCTGACCTCTCTCTTATTACAAAATCTAAAAGAATTATAAACTAGAATAATAATGAATAATAAAATCCAAAAATGTATTACACTTCTTACTCTTATCTCGGTGGTAATTACCGGTTCATTTTTGTATTTTCCTAAGACAACATCAGCTCAATCCGAATCAGTTGATCGTGTTGTTTTACCACCAAAACCCGAGACACCAAAAACCGATGACTGTTTTCTCTCAGGTGGTTTAGATTTTTTAATGAATGAGGCATTGGGTTTTCTAAGTAATCAGATAGGAAAACTTACTGGCGGACTCCTTGGTGGAGAAGTTCCCACAAACGATAAAAAAGGCACGTTTCAAATAACAGCAGGAAACATTAAAGCTTGTGTGTATAAAATTCAAGAAGAGCTTCTTCGTGTTGCTCTCGTAAAGTTTCAAAAGCAATTATTAGATAGAATAACCGATGATACTATTGCATGGATTAATGGAGAAGATCCAAAATATTTTAATGACTTTGGAAAACTATTTTCAGATTCGGCAGATTCGGCTCTTGGAGACACATTAAGTGAAGTTATAGGAAGTAATGTTTGTGCTCCGCTTAAGTTTCAATTAAACCTTGAACTCACACAACGACAGACACCTTTTACACAACAAGTCTCTTGTACCCTTGGTCAAATTGTAGGTAATATAGACAACTTTCAGAAAAATTTTTCCTCTGGAGGATGGGTAGGATATAACGAAGTTCTAAAACCACAGAATAATCCATTTGGAATTGCATTTTTAACTCAACAAGAAATTTTGAGAAAAGAACAAGCAAATTACCTTGAAACTCAAGCGCGTCTTACCACAAGTGATGGTGGTTTTAAACCAATTGAACAGTGTACGCAGTGGGGAGCACATCTAAATAATAAAGACGGTATTGCAATCCTCAACTTCCCCTCAATACCACCAGCAAGTGATTATCCAGACCCAAATAACCCACCGAACGAGGTTCCTCTTCCCGCTCCTCTTCAGAAAGAATATAAAGCAAATCAAAACGCTCAAGTTTATTGGAGATGTGAAAAGAAAATTGTTACCGTTCCTTCTGTAGTACCGAGCGCTGTAACGGCAAAATCATTTACTAGCGACTCTGATTATTTAGTAAGTTCTCAGGATCTTCTTCCTTATATTTCAGCTATTTTTGATTCTGCAATAAATAGACTTATAAAGTCTGGCGCGGAAGGCCTCCAAAGCGCCTTTATAACATCTGATAATGGTGCCGGAAGACCGCCCACAACAAGTCTCCCTGACACACCGGAAAACAGACGATTTATAAAAGGAGTGGGTGATTATAAATCATCAACTTCACAAAAAGATCAATTGAATAAAAAGATTGATAGTCTCATAACAGAATCACTCTCTGCTATATCACAAGCAGACTCGGTGCTTCAAGAAATTATTACTATAAATACCGATCTATCAGACGCAACATCAACAACCACCGGTTATCAATTATTGTCTTGTGAAACAAAGCGATTTGGACAACAACAGGCGTGTTCAAACACTACTTCTGTTATAACAATCGCAGATAGCCGCTCTCAACAAATTGAGGATAATAAAATTACATTAGATAATTTTACGGCCTTGATAAATCAAGCAAAAAACAGAAAGAGCGCTCTCACACAAGAGGAATTAACCTCTCTTACATTATCAATACAAAACTCTCTTAATTATCTACAACAATCACAACTACAAAGTCTTGTTACTCTAAGAACAACACTCCAAACAGAACAAAAACTGCTTATAGACGACCTTACCCAATGTCAAAAAACAAGCGAGACTTATGTTTGTAGAAATTTATGAAACTTCTCACACGTAAAAATTTAACAAAATTATTTTTCCTTTTTGGACTTCTTATTATCCCTCATTTTGCACATGCGGCTTTTCTTGATTTTTTAAACCCCATCAGTCTTATTAGTCTTCTCTTTAACGGGATTGGTTCTGTCTTACAATATACTATTGGTAATCTCTTTATTCTTGCTGGACAACTTACCAATGTCGTTTTTAACCTCAACATACATATTCTTGAGAGTTCCGGAAACTTCTCAATTATTAATGCGGGATGGACCATAACACGTGATATTGCAAACCTTGGTTTTGTGCTTCTTGTTATTATTATGGCTCTTGCGACAGTGGTGCGATATGAAGAGTACGGAGTACGAAAATTACTTCCCAAACTTATTGCTATGGCAATTATTGTAAACTTCAGTCTTGCGGGGGCTGGTTTGCTTGTTCAATTTTCAAATACGATCACTTCGTTTTTTCTAGACAAAGCCGCAACGGGACAAAACCTCTCAACCGCTGTAGCGGGCGTTTTAAAACCACAACAATTTATTTTAGGAGAAAGCGACCCCCTTCCTCCCGACCCCGCAGATCAAGGTGGGGCGCTATCTTCTCTTGGTACGGCGTTTCTCACTTCAATGTCTAAGCTTATATTTGGTATCGCCTTTACGCTCGTTGCCACGATCATAATGCTTATGCTCGCATTTATGTTCTTTTTAAGATACCTTGCTCTTATATTTCTTTTCATTTTAGTGCCTATTGTCTGTCTTTTCTATGTGTTTCCTGGTCTTAAAAAATATTGGGATATGTGGTGGGACTCGTTTAATAAGTGGGTATTCTTCGCTCCAGCTGTTTCATTTTTTATATACCTATCTCTTGCGGCGGCAAAAGAGCTCAGCTCGCAAAAAATAGATCTTAATGGATCGTTTAGCTTGGGCAAAATACTTCAAGATGGCATAAACCTTGTTGTTATTGGCGGCCTTCTTCTTGGAAGTATTATTGCCGCTCAAAAACTCGGAATTGCGGGAAGTGGAGCAGCGCTCGGAGCAGTAAAGGGGCTTGGGAACGGTGCAAAGGGTTGGATAAAAAATAGGGCACAGATAACACAAGCCCGTCTTGGAAAAACAAGGCTTGGTGTTAAAACGTCCGAAGCTGCTGAAACAACAAAAGAAAAGTTGGGAACGCTTGGTGGTGGGTTTAAGGTCAAAGACACAGATAAATTTGGCACAAAGGTTTGGAAACGTGCTGCAAATTTTGCAACTGGACTAACCGGGCTTCGCGGTGCTGCTCGCGGTGTTTCCGGAGAAAAGAATTTTGTTACCACAAAGAGTGGAAAAAAAATAGAAAATCAATCACTTTTCGGTTCGCTTATTAAATCTGCCGTCTCTGGTTCTGGGATTATTAAGGAAAAGAAAGGAAAAGACGAAAAGAAAGAGGAGACAAAAGAGGATTTTGAGAAAAAGCGCGATGAGCTTTCAAAAACAAAATCAGAATTCCAAAACAAGGGAATCAAAACAGCTGAAATTGATGCACAAATCAGAGATCTTAACATTAAAATTGGTAAGAAAATACGTGACGAGGTTGAGTTGGAATTTTCCGGAAAAGGAAGTGAAGATATTGATAAAAAAATTAAGGAACTTACTGACAACACGGGGGATGAAAAACTTAAGAAGATGCTTGATGAAAAACTCGTTGATCCGGTATCAAAACTTGACAATGACTTAGTAAAACTTGATAAACAGTTTGAATCTATGCTCTCTGGAGACAAGGCGCGGGACGGAACAAAACTAAAAGCCGTAGAAAACGTTGGCACTCTTAATAATTATCTTGATGCTATTAAAAAGCGAATAAAAGACAGGGAAACAAGTATTGAAAAAGAGACAGAAAAAACAGGGGAAAAGTTGGAGGAAGTAATTAATAGAGACAACACAATTAAAGTGCTCAATAGATTCAAAACAAGTTTTGAAAACAAGATAAAACAGAAACAGATTGAGTTAGGGGCCTTGTATAAACAAAGAGAAAATATATTAAAGAACGAAAAACAAAAAGAATCGGCGCTTGGAAAAGAGCGTGAAAAAAAAGGAAAAGAGAGTAAATAAAAAACATGGATTATTCGCTACTCACAGAAGATATTTTGCTTAAACGATTTGAATCGCTTCCGAGCCATATTCAGAATATTGTTTCATCCGAACAAGCAGAAAAACTTATATCACAAATAGGAAAGTCTCATTATTTAAGCAAAGAAAAAGTTCAAACACTTGAACAGATCGTTGCTCTAATTCTTATGGGTTTTGTGCACTTAAGAAACCTGAAGAGGGAAATAAGCGATAAACTCTTTTTAAATTATGATCACACGGTTGCTCTTTCAAACGATCTAGAACAAGAGCTTTTTAGAGAAATTCGTGGTGATTTAGATCAGATTTATACACCAATTGAAGAGGATGTTTCCTCTCACGAAACCAGCGAAGAAAATCTAGTCTCTGAGCCCACTACTCAAGAAATGCTTCCAGAAAAAACAGAAGATGCAGACAACACAGAAATAAACATCCCCATACGAGAAGAAAAGGTTAGTGTTCAAAAACCAAAAGACAAAAATTCTCCTTTTATGCTGGTGGAAGAGAAAACACCAGAAGAGGAGACGCGAGGAGAGAGCTCTTTTAAAGATTTTTCCAAATCGTTTAGTTTTTTTGCTCCAAAAGAAGATTCCTCAGCAAAAAGTCCAGTGCGAGCAAGAGTAGAGACGCCGAAAGATAAAAAAGTTGTTCATTACAGCGAGCTTAGAAGTCCTACCTCTATTTTTGACAGGGGCGCTGGTTTTATAAACTTAAAAAAGCCAGAAAAAGAAGGCGCACCAGAAAACAAGGGAGACGGCGTGGGTGTTACAGAGATAAAACTAAAACCGAACTTTTTAAAAACCGAAAAAGAAACAGAGACGAATCCCATAGTCCTAAAACAGGAAAAAAATCAAACTAAAGATAGGGCAGAAAAAGAGGTTGGTATTGATGGTAATAAAATAGATTTAAGAAATATATAAAATGGCAACATTTCAAGTTCCACAATTTATAGAAGAAAAAGCAAAAATAGTCGGATTTTTAACACTGTCTCAGTTTATTTATGTCGCCGTTGGCGCCGGGGTCAGTTTTATCGCCTTCAGTATTTTTAATTTATTTGTATCAATAATCATTACCGTTATTATTGCGACAATTACCATATCTCTTGCGTTTGTTAAAATAAATAACCAACCGATGCCAAAGGTTATTTCTGCTGCATTTTTATATTTTTGGAAACCAAGAGTATACACATGGAACCGTGAGACAAAAGAAACGTCGTTTGATGATGCTGATATTGAAAGAATTAAGGCGCTCAGAAACCACGTGAGTATACAACAAAAATTACAATCTATAGCGCTTAATATTGCAACCGGAAAGATTTTTTCACCAGAAAGACACAAAGAAAATAAAAAGAAAGAGCGCTACCAAGTTGTCACATATATTACAGGAGAACACAAGGTAGCAAAAAGGGTGGATTATTAATACAATATAAACAACATGTCAGAACAAACCATAGCAACTCAAAAATTTGTTGATATAGAGGAAATAAAAAACGGAGTCATAAAACTCAAAAAGGGTGGCGTGAGGAAAATTCTCATCGTAAGCGGTATAAATTTTGATTTAAAATCAGAAGATGAACAAACGCTTATTTTGAATACTTTTCAAAATTTCTTAAATTCTCTTGATTTTTCGGTGCAATTTTCTATTCATTCAAGAAAGGTAAATATAGATTCCTATCTTGAATATATGACTATAAGAAAAGATGAGGAAAAAAACGAGTTATTAAAAATTCAAATAGAAGAGTATATCAATTTTATAAAATCATTTATAGAGGAAAATTCTATTATAAATAAGTCTTTTTTTGTCTCTGTTCCTTATGATGCGGCAACGCTTGAAAATAAAAAATCTGGGGTTTTTGGATTTTTTAAAAAAAAGGAAACCAAAACAGAAAATATGAATGATCGTGCAAAAATTGAACAACTAAATCATCGGGTTTCCCAAGTTATACAAGGATTGGAGCAAATTGGCCTTAGGGTAACTCCGTTGGAAGACGACGAAATAGTTGAACTTTTTTATAATTTATACAATCCAAAACTTATTGAGAAAAAAGATTTAAAAATAACAAAAGAATAAGAATTTCAATGAAAATAAAAATACCACAAACATATAAAGCGTCTCCCGAAGAAGATATACCAAATATAATCGCGCCCGCAGGACTTGAGGTTAATCCAAATTATCTTAAAATTGGAGATTATTTTGCAAAAACAGTTTTTATTTTTACGTATCCTCGTTTCATATCAAGTGGCTGGTTTTCTTCTATTATAAATCTCTCCCAAATGATGGATGTGTCAATTTTTGTTCATCCAATGGATACTGCTCTTGCTCTTAAAAATCTAAGGAAAAAGGTTACCCAACTCCAAGTTGAGATAAATGAAAAAGAGGAAAAGGGGATAGTACGCGACCCCGTTCTTGAAACAGCATATCAAGACGTTGAAAACCTTCGCGATACACTCCAACAAGCGCAAGAGCGTCTTTTTAAAGTTGGTGTATATATAACGTTTTATGGACAAAACATGGAAGAGCTCAGGAAACTTGAAGATCTCATACAAAACACGCTTGAGAGTAGGCTTGTTTATATAAAACCGGCGCTCTTTAGACAAATAGAGGGCTTTGATTCTATACTACCCCTTAATCAGGATCGTCTTGAAATTCACACCCCACTCAACTCTGGTCCAATGTCTTCTCTTTTTCCTTTTGTTTCTCCAGACCTTAGTTCAGAAAAAGGTATTCTTTACGGTGTTAATTTACACAATAGCAGTCTCATAATTTTTGATAATTTTTCTCTTGAAAACGCCAATCAGGTTATCTTTGCAAAATCTGGAGCTGGAAAATCATATACTATAAAGTTACAAGTTTTGCGCTCAATGATGATGGGGACCGATGTTATTGTTATTGATCCTGAAAACGAATATCAAAACCTCGCAAACGCAATTGGAGGAAGTTATTTTAAAATATCACTTACTTCTCAAAATCATATTAATCCGTTTGATATTCCAGTTATTCCCGAAGGAGAAGAGCCTGCGGACGTCTTTAAATCTCATATTTTAAACCTGACTGGACTTATTAAACTTATGCTTGGCTCCATAACACCTGAGGAAGATTCTCTTTTAGATCGCGTTATTACAGAAACATACGCATCTCGTGACATAACTGCTGAAAATTTTGGAACAAGAAAAGAACTTGGGCCCCCTCTCCTTGAAGACCTTCAAACGATTCTTCAAAACACCAACGGGGGAGAGGGAATTGCCCAACGTTTAGATAAATTTACACACGGTTCATACGCCGGTTTTACAAACGCACCAACAAACGTTGATATAAAAAACAGGCTTATTGTTTTCTCTATACGAGATTTAGAAGAAGAGTTGCGCCCTATTGCTATGTATATTGTTTTAAATTTTGTTTGGAATCTTATTCGTTCAAAATTAAAAAAACGCATTTTAGTAATAGATGAAGCATGGTGGATGATGAAATACCGCGACAGCGCGTCTTTCCTTTTCGGACTTGTAAAGAGATCTAGAAAATACTACCTTGGTATTTCTACTATCACTCAAGACGTTGAGGATTTTATTAAATCAGAATACGGTCGTCCTATTATAACCAACTCTTCTGTTCAAATACTTATGAAACAATCTCCATCAAGCGTTGGCGCCGTTTCTCAGGCCTTTAATCTAACAGAGGGTGAAAAGTCGTTTCTCCTTGAGGCCTCCGTTGGCGAAGGTTTGTTCTTTGCGGGATTAAAACACGTCGCTATAAAAGTTGTTGCGTCCTATACTGAAGACCAAATTATCACCACAAATCCCGAACAAATGCTTGAAACAAAGGGTCTGAAGAGGGAATTGGGTGAATAAATATGAATTCACAAAATGAAATTAAGAAATTTAGTGAGGCAGAAATGCTTCTTGGTGGTTTTTTTACCCTTTTTATTGATGTTGTTTCTGCTCTTATAGACGCCACTGGAATAGGGCTTGCAATTGCCCCTTTTCTTCAGAGCTTGGTTACTTTTGTAATGTGGGTGTGGTTTAAAAGCAAGGGAGATAAAACAAGCGGGGACGCAGGTAAGCAGGTTGCAAAATATGCCGCAAACATACTCCCAATAGTACCAACAACCTTTATTGTTTTTGTCGTAAGTGTTTACCTCCACAACCACCCAAAAAAAGTTGTTCAAAAAAACACACCAACAAAGAGAGTTAAAAAAATAACGGTTTAAGGGTATAATATATATATATATAAGAATGAACTCTATTAAGATACAAAGAATTGTTTTGTTTGTGGGTATAATTGTTTTGTGTTTTGTGTTTCTTTTTTATTCAAAAACAAACGCGCAAACAAATGACGCCAATATTATTTTGACGTGGAGCGCCAAAAATTTCTATCCGGTTGATTTTATTGGGAAACCGCTCCCAACCCACGGAACTAGGGTTTTTGTCTCTCTAGAGGTGGTCCGTGACGGGAAACCAACAGACATTACGTCTTCTCCAATATCCTGGTATGTGGATGGCGACTTTATAGAAAGTACCGTTGGGGAGAAAACGTTTTCTTTCTTTGCTAAAAAAACATCTACTGGAGGACAAATCATTCGAGTAAAAACACAAAACAACAATTCTCCAATAGAGTCGTCTATTACCATACCCGTGATACAACCAGAAACCGTCGTTGAGGTCCCTTATTTTTCAAACATTGTTTCGTCTGGACAAGAAATCTCACTTAAGGCTATTCCATATTTTTTTAATAATTCTTCGTTAGATCAATTACTCTTTATATGGCAGTTTGGTGATACTGTTAAAAAAATTGCTGGACAAAACTCGTTGTCTCTGCGCATAGGAAAGCCGCTAACGCTAGACCAAAAAAAATTCTTTATAAAAACGTCTATTCAAAATCAAAACAACCCATTGGAATATGCTAACAAAAGCACAATTCTTACTATTCAATAATTAATTATGTTTAAAAAAATTATCCTATTATTTGCTGTTTTTGGTCTTTTATTCTTTTTCTCTACCGCTGTTTTTGCTCAAACCAACAACGTGTCTTCTGTTGTTGATATAAATTTTCCATGCCCCACTGGTGTTACTAATTGCCAAAATATTTCCGAACAAACGGGAAGTACGGGTATTGTTCAATATATAATCCGACTCTATCAATTCGGAATAGGTATTGTTGGTATTATAGCCGTCGGGATGATTGTCGCTGGCGGAATATATATATCAACGTCTGGAGCGGTTGATAAGAGAAGTGAGGGAAAAGATATGATAACTTCGGCTATTTTGGGTATAGTGCTCCTTTTTGGCTCATACATTATTCTTAGAACAATAAATCCCGATCTTGTTAATCTTTCCCTTAGTGTTGCGAATAATCCAAACCCACCAAATGCGTCCGAGGGAAAAATAACCCTTCCAGAAGCGCTCTGTGGATTTGTAGCAAGTAGCACTAACCCAAATCTCATAAGATCGGAGGATCCTTATGTGTCTAATAGAAGTGGTTGTGCTTATAGGAAAGTCGTCCTGGATAGCGAAGTTTCGGTTTCTAAAGGACAATATTACAATGAGAACAAAACTATAAATAGCGGTTCAACCATTTGGAGTTTTCCTTATTATATAAAAGGAACCGAGCCTAAAAGTACCGCCAAGTGTCTTATATATGCATATAAAAATGCCACAGACGCCACCATCGCGACAAGCACGGTTACTTTCATTGATCTCAATCCTCAACTTGGTGTTTGTTTCTTAAGCGACTCTCAAAAATTATCAACACAAGGAATCGCGGCAAGTGGTCAAATTTGTCAGGAGTGGAAACTCCTTATGGGGCCACCCGCAAACAAAACACCAAAATGGGTTGGGCCGGTACCCGTATCTCAATCTTTCCCCTATAGTGAAAACACAGGAATACCACAAGGAACGCTTCCTCCAGAAAACTTCAGATCTTATTATGACCAATTAGTTGCTGACGGGTATAGCGCAACGGACTGGACTTGTACTAAAGCAATAAACAACACGGCCCAATGTGACTCTATAACTTCCTGTGCTGCCCTTTATGGAACAAACCCCACCCCAAAATACGAAAACCCACAACTTAAAAAATTTTTAGACAATTTAAGAAGTGACCAGAATAATGGACTAGGAAAGCTAAACGGATTGCCTATTTTTGATATGTTTAATCATTCAACATATGACGTAAGTCACCCAACGTGTAATCAATCTAGAGGAATTCCAACACTTGCAGACCCTTCTTGTAGTCATTCTGTAAATTCGTGTCATTATGGTGGTCCAGATGGCGATGGTGCTCTTGCTGTTGATATAGGGAGCTTATCAGGAAGCAAAAGAACAGATTATGGTGCTTATTTTGATATAGCAAAGTCTTTTAATTTGAGTGTTAGTAATGATCTTATAAAAAGCATTTCTTTTGTTGAGTTAAGGGGCGCTGTATGGAATGAAATACTTAGAAGAGCTAAGAAGTTTTCAGAATTTAAAAGTGGTCGATGTGAATTTGAGGGTGGGGGCACCACAAGTTGTAGCGACCCCAAAGCAAGTCACATACACATAAATATGAATCTTTGTAAGGCAAATTAGTTTAATATGAAAAAACAATATAAAATTCTTATCGTCTCGTTTTTTATAATCCTTTTGGCAGTTGGTATTTATGTTGTTTGGAAACAAATAAAAAATACTTCAGTTGATGTTGTTACTAAAACAGAAGCTGATGTAGTAAACGGAACGCTGCCAGAAACAAGTGAAAAAAACGTGAGTAGCAGCACAGAAACAACAACAAATACAGATGATAAAAAAACAGAGGTTACTAATACCACAGACCAAAAGAGGTCTATTACGCTAAAAAAACTGAGCGACGTTCCTGTTTTTGACTTCTGGATAAACCAAAAAACAGGCGATGTTTTTTATCTTTCTTTTCTCGGAAAGGTGTACTTGGGAAAAGACGGGGAGGACGAAAGCGTTTCGGATCAACAAATACAGGCGCTGAGCTCTGTTTTAGAAACAACAACCGGAGAAAAGGCACTTGTGTCTTTTGGAAGCCCTCAAAACTCTCAGTGGGGTGTGTTTGATTCTGTTGATAAGGCATGGAGGCCCCTTCCGTCAAATATTTTATTGGCAACTTGGGGAAAAGACGAAAACCAACTTGTTGTTATAAAAAGAAACACCTCAACAAACTCTCTTGGTTTTTTGGATATCACAAAAACACCTCCTGAATTTAAAAATATTATTTCAAATTTTTCTTTACAAGACGTTCGTCTTTCTTTTGTTTCTCCATCAAATCTTTTTATAAACGAACTCCCGTCTCCCCAATATAACAGCAGAGCATGGCTTCTTGATACTAAATCTTTTTCACTAAACACTTTAAATTCAGGTGAGCGAGATTTATTTTTTAGGTGGTCTCAGGACAAAAGTTTTGTTTTTGGTTTCGGTGCATATTCAGGGTTCCAAGTTTTTAACAACACGCCTCTTTCAAATCCTTCGCCTCTTCCTTTTTCAACAATACCTCAGAAGTGCACCGGAGATTTTAATATGATTTATTGTTTTGTTCCTCAAGAAGACGGGGTTGTTCTTTTTGAAAATTATATAATGAACAAAAAATACTCTGATGACGTGTTGTATATAGACGACGCTTCTGGCTATCTAAACAAGGTTTTTGTCTCTGATTTAAATAATGGAAGCCCAATAGACGCAAAAACCCCGCGGATATCAAGCGCGGGACTATATTTTATAAATAAATTTGATGGTTTTCTGTATAGGGTTTCTGGATTAATCAACGCGCCAACAAACACAGACCCCACAGACTACCACGATTAAAGCTCAATGTGTTTAATAAGGGTTCTTCTTTCTTTTCCAACACCAACGCTTTCCGTCTTGAGTTCAGGGTGTGTTGTTATTTCTACATGAACCAGTCGTCGTTCATATGAATTCATAGGAGGCAACTCAACGTCTGTCTTTGTTATCATTGCTTTGTGCGCCGCTGCGCGAGCAAGATCAATAATAATTCTTTCTCTTTCTTTTCTATAGTGGTTTAAATCAATAACATAAAGTTGGTCTCCCTCGTTCCTTAAGACAAGATTTAAAATATGATCAAGGGCGGGGAGAATTGTTGCTGTGTTCTGTTTAATGAGTTCGTTGTCTATAAAAATTGATATCTTTTTATGCTCTTCGTCTAAAACAACCTCTGCCCCAGGAAAGCCCATGAGCTCTAAAAATTTTTTTGTTTTTTCTAAAATTTTTTCCATAAAATTATATTATATTGATTTTGTTTTTTTGTTTATATAAAACTGCTGAATAACAGAAAATATATTGGAGACCGTCCAGTAAAGTCCCAGCGCGGCCGGGAGATTCATAAGAATAATTACTGTGAATACTGGCCCTATAAAAACCATTGTTTTTCCAATGGATTCCATGGGGCCGCCTTTTTCCCCTTTGTTTGTTTGTTTAGGAAGCATCATTTTGCTCTGTAGATACTGAATTCCTGCAGCAAAAACGGCTAAATATATATTTTTTACTTCCAAATTAATTAAGCCTAAAAATAGGTGGCTGTCAAACACCGACCCGAGTGCTTGGTGCGCAAAAATCTGAAATAGCGCTATAAAAACAGGAAGTTGAACTATAAGAAGAGCAAACCCAGAGAATGGGTTTACTTTGTGTTCTTTATATAACTCTAAAAGAACTCTTGCTTGTTCTTCTTTGTTTTCTTTATGTTTTTCTTGTATCTCTTTTATTTTGGGTTGGAGTTTTTGCATCAGAGATTGGTCTTTTGCTCCTTTATAAAAGATTGGCAAAAGGACAACTCGTATTAAGATTGTTAAAACAATAATAGAAACACCCAAATCATGGACGCCTATGGTGTTGTATATATATTGAAGAACAGAAAATATTGGGTTTTGAATTGCGTTAAAAAATAATTCTTTCATGTTTAAAAGTATACAGTATTTCTTTTTGTAAGTCTTTAAAACTCAACTCAGAAATACCTTTTTTTATAATTATTGTTGCGTCATAACATAAATTTTCCAAAAGCGGTTTTGTTACATATTTTATTCTTCTTTTTGTTCTGTTTCTTTCCGTCGCTTTTTTTAACACTGATTTTCCCACAACAACAAATAAAGGCTTTTTTTGAGAGCCTTTGTTTGTTTTTTTAATGGAAAAAAAAGAAGACATTCAAATTTTTATACCGTTAGTTTTTTTCTACCTTTTTGTCTTCTCTTTTTTATAATTTTTTTACCGGAAGGTGACCTTTTTCTTACTAAAAAACCGTGCGTTTTGCTCCTTTTCTTCTTTTTTGGTTGATATGTTCTAGACATATTATTTTGTCATTCTACACGCTATTTATTCACATAGCAATACCTAAGCGCTTTTTTCTTGTGGTGGTTTTCTTTTTTCTTTGCCGTCTTATAAAATAAAGTTATCAACAGGTCATACACAGATAACTCCTCTTTAAGCGCCTCTTAGGGTTGAAAAGTTTTGAAATACATATAACATAATAATAAACATGGAACACAACAACCTCTGGCAAAACGTTTTGGGAGAAATAGAGCTTCAAATTTCACGCCCAAACTTTCTTACGTGGCTTAAAAGCAGTCAGTTGGTTGAAAAAAACGAAAAAGAGGGAGCTGTTCTTGTAGGTCTTCCTAACAACTTCGCTAAAGAGTGGGTTAAAAACCGTTATCACAAACTTATACTGGGTTCATTGCGAAATTTTGATGGGTCTGTGAGGTCTGTAAACTATACCGTAATAAGTGGAACGGCTCCTGTTGCTATACTAAAACAACAAAAACAAGGAGTGGAGAGAAGTAATGTAGCAAACGAGCTTCCGCTTGCCAGATCGTCTATAGATCCAGAAACAAACCTTAATCCAAAATATTCTTTTTCTTCTTTTGTTGTTGGTTCCTCCAACGAGCTCGCTCATGCTGCGGTTCAAGCGGTTGTCTCTAATGTTGGAAAAAAATATAATCCTCTTTTCATTTATGGGGGGGTTGGGCTAGGAAAAACACACCTTATTCAAGCTGCAGGAAGCGCAATAAAAGAGAAGTATGGAAAAAAATGTAACGTTCTCTATGTTACTTCAGAAAAGTTTATAAACGATGTTGTGTGGGCGGTAAGAAACAAAAGAACAGAGGGTATGAAAAAGAAATACAGAGACATTGATGTTTTAATCATTGATGACATACAATTTATAGGAGGAAAACCAACAACGGAGCTTGAATTTTTTTATACCTTTAATGCTTTGTACGAAAACAACAAGCAAATTATTATGTCCTCGGATCGCGCCCCGGCCGCAATTCCAACGCTTGAAGAACGCCTCAGGTCTCGTTTTGAGGGGGGAATGATAGCAGACGTTAGTTATCCAGATTATGAGATGCGCTTGGCTATACTCAAAACAAAATGTGAAGAACAAGGAGTTTCTTTAGACCAAAAAACGCTTGAATATATTGCTACAAAAGTCCAAAAAAATATTAGAGAGCTTGATGGCGTTCTCAATAAGGTTGTTTTTTATGAACAATATAAAAACAAACAAATAGAGGAGAAGAAATTAGATGAAATAATACAAGAAACAATACACGTTTCCCCAAAAAACATAACAACAAACGAAATTATTAAAACAGTTGCTGATTTTTATGAGATTTCTCAAGCAGACATTACAAACAAGGGGAGAAAACAAGAGGTTGTTGAACCAAGACAGGTTGTTATGTATCTCCTTAGAGACATTTTAAAACTTTCGTATCCTCATATTGGTGAAAAACTAGGAAAAAGAGATCACACAACGGTTATTCATGCATACGAAAAAATAACACAAAAAATAACACAAAACCCCTCTCTAAATCAAAAAATACTTTTAATAAAAGAGCGCCTGTATAAAACTTGAAAATTACTTGTGAACAACTTTCTTATTTTATTTTTTTTCTTAGACCAAACTTCCCTTATAAACAATTTTATCCACAAGAAATAATTTTAAAAAACTAATTAACATCCACTTTTTTCTCTTATCCACCAATTTTAAAACACCTACTACTCTTATTATATGAAATTAATATTATTAAAAAATAATTTAATAGAAGCAATTACTTCTGTGGAAAGATCGTTGGGACAAAACACAAATCTCCCTATTTTAAAAAACATTCTTATTTCAACAACAGAGGACAGAATTGTTTTTACCACAACAAATTTAGAAATGGCTGTTTCTCATATAAGCCAAGGAAAAATAATAGAAAAAGGGAAAATAACCGCCCCTTTTGGAATATTTTCTGCAATTATAAAAAACCTCAACTCGGAAAGAGTAATATTAGAAACAACAAGCGATGGTGGTTTACTTGTTGTTACGGATAATTATGAGGCGACAATACAAGGATCTGACGCCACAGAGTTTCCTATCATTCCGGACATTACAGACAAAAAAAACTCATTAAAAATAGAGGCCATAGATTTTTTGGATTGTATGAAGAGCGTTATTGTAGCAACCCAATTTTCAGACGTTCGTCCAGAAATAAGCGGGGTGTATATTTCTTATTCCGAAGAGGGGATGGTTTTTGTAGCAACCGACAGTTTTCGGTTAGCAGAAAAAACACTTCGTTCAACTTCTGTTTTGTCTGATTTTGAGAACGTTTCTTTTATTATACCTATTCGTGCTGCCGAGGAGGTTTTGCGCGTTATAAACGATTCTGATGGGCAAATAAGTGTTTTTATAGAACAGAACCAAGTGTTCTTTTTTACCAAAACAAAAAAAATAACATCACGTCTCGTTGACGGCGTTTTTCCTGATTACAAACCCATCATTCCCAAAGAAACGGAGACAGAAATATATATAAACAGGGAAGAAATAATAAACGCAATAAAGCTGACAAGCGCGTTTTCTGGAAGAACAAACGATGTGGTTTTTACAGTTAACGAAAATAAAAAGGTTATGGAAATAAGTTCTTCAGAAGGGTCTCTTGGAAAAAACAAATATAAAATTCCAATAAAATTAAAAGGAGACCCCATTGGAATGGTTTTTAATTGGAAATATGTTTTAGACGGACTCAAAACCCACTCAACAGAAAGTATTGTTTTTGGTCTTAATTCTCCAGAAAAACCAGCCGTTATTAAAGACCCTCTTAATAGGTTTTTTACTTACGTTGTTATGCCTATTAGAAAGTAGGATGATCAGCACTTACAGGAGACGAACTAAACGGAACCCGCTTATTGTATTGATTAAAGTTAGGTAGGTTTTTTTTGCCCCAATCCAAAACGGCTGTTTCCCAATTATAGAATTCTGGATCGGCCGCGGGATTCTCAGGGGAACTTCCTAGGGGATTTTTTTTGTCCACATAATATAATATAGAGTGTATTTGTGGATATGATATGCCATTTATGTTTGGAGAAAAAAACGAAACACCATCTAACATTGGTTTGTTTGGTAGTTCAATAGGACTAGGATCATCAAATGTTTCTTGTGAAGAAAGAGGAAGAGCCTCTTTAAGAAACGTGCTCCACATAGGAACAGCAGCAAGGAGACTAGACCCGCGTTGTTTCATTGGTTTATTATTATTATTTCCAGCCCACACACCAACAGTAAGAGACGGCGTATATCCAAACGCCCACGCATCACGGTAGTCTTGAGTGGTTCCTGTTTTAAGAGCAACATCATATCCTGCGAAGGTTGTAAGAGAAAGGCTTGATTGAAACAATCCCGACCTCAACTCTGTACTCGAAAGAATTTTGTTTATAAGTTTTGTGCTTTGTTCGTCAACAACTCTTTTGGAGTCGTCGTTATATTGTTCAAGGACGTTTCCACTACTATCTTCAACTTGTAAAACAAATTTTTGTTCGTGTTGCACCCCGTTTTGTGATAAAACAGAGTACGCTTTTATCATGTCTATCATTTTTACTTCCCCGCCTCCCAACGTGAGAGAAAGACCATATCTAGATGGGTCTTTAAGCGTTGTTATTCCCAAGTCATTAAATGTTTTTAGCACCGAGCTGATTCCAACAAGATAAAGAGTTTTTACCGCCGGTACGTTCATGGATTCAGCAAGTGCCGCTTCCATTTTTACAGGACCAATAAAAGTTCCTTCAAAGTTTTCTGGTTGATAGCTTGTTTCCGGGTTGTTTCTTGTGTCAAACTCTGTTTTAACATCAAATAAAACCGTTTTGGGTGAGTATCCTTTTTCAAACGCTGTTAAGTATACAAATGGTTTTAATGCTGACCCCGGCTGTCTTAGCCCCTGCAGAGGAACATTAAATTTTCCATCTATTTTATCATTAAAATAATCTCTTGAACCAACAAAGGCGAGTATCTGCCCTGTTTTTGGATTTTCAGCAACCAAAGAGCCGTTTGTTCCGCCGTAAAGCTCTTCATTTCTTTTTACTCCATCATCAATTGCTTTTTCTGCTATGTTTTGTAGTTTCATATCAAGCGTCGTTATAACCCTTAACCCCCCTTGTAGTGCCGTATATTCACCATATCTCTGTATAAGATAGTTTTTTACCATAAGAGCAAAATGGGGGGCCTTGATGAGTCCAAGTGATTGTCCAGCAAAAACAACCCCCTCTTCTTTTGCGGTTTTGTATTCTTTTTCTGATATAAAACCAAGCGACAGCATCCTTTCTAAAATATATCTTTGTCTGTCTAGCAAGTCTTTTACGTTGTCTCCCCAAGGAGAATAATAAGACGGCGCTTTAATGAGCGAAGCAAGTATTGCTGCTTCAGCAACAGTAACGTTTCTAATTGATTTGTTGAAATAAGTTTGGCTTGCCGCCTCTATGCCGTAAGCGTTAGACCCGTAAGGGATTTGGTTTAAATAATAATATAATATCTCGTCTTTTGAATATTTTGATTCAAGCTCAATAGCAAGCACAAGCTCCTTTATTTTTCTTGTAATTGTTTTATCAGAAGAGAGAAGAGATTTTTTTACCAACTGCTGTGTTATTGTAGATCCTCCTTGTGAAAAACTGCCACTTTTTACGTTCGCAACAAACGCTCTTAGTATTCCGCGCCAATTGAAGGCCGGTTCAGTATAAAAATCCGCGTCTTCTGCGGCAAGTGTTGCTTCTTTGGCTATTTTGGGTATTTCTGAGAACGGTATAACAGTTCTCTTTTCGTCTCCATGAATTTCGTATAAGAGCGTTTTTCCTGTTCTATCAAATATTTTTGTGGTCTGACTGATTTGTCTTGTTGCAAATTGTTCGGGAGATGGTAGGTTTTGAATAAAACTTAAAATATAAGCAGCAAAAAGTATTATGCAAGCAAGAAAGACAGAAACAAAAACAAAAAAACGAGAAGCAAAAACCCCACGTCGCTCTTTTTTCTTAAGTGAAACCCGCTTCTTTTTTAACGCCATTTTCTTAACTGTAGCCTTTTCTTTAAAAAAATAAAACCCCTAATTTAGGAGGTTTTATTTTTTGGTTTTAATATTCACCACCTTCTTCGTCTGAGTTTTCATCATCGCTATCCGTGTTTTCTTCGTCTCCAATATCACTCTCGTCATCGCTCTCTTCAATATCATCCTCATCATCAAAGACGCCGTCTTCGTTTGTCATTAGCTCTGTGTCTAACAATTCTTTAATACTCATTTTGAGTTTTAATTATATAATCTTTGCGACCTTTTGCCCCAAGCAAGCCATTTTGAGGAAAGTATAACCAAGACTTTAAGAAAGTCAACTAGCCACAACACACGCACAAAACAATCCTTTTAAGGGGTCTTAATTTAAGAATAAATTTTTGTATAGGCGCTTGTTATTGCAACAGCCAAGGCGTCTGTGGTGTCGTCAATAACTTTGCTGGTGTCTATGTTAAGTATTTTAGAAACCATGTAAGCAACCTCCTTTTTAGAAGAATTTCCGTTTCCCGTAAGGCCCATCTTGATTTCAGAAGGGGACAACTCAAGTGTTTCTATTTTGTTTTTTGCGAGAGTGTTTAATATAACGCCCCTTGCCTCAGAAACACCAAGGGCTGTTTTTTTGTTTTTAGAAAAAAACAATTTTTCCACACCGGCTTTGTCTGGTTTTTCTTCTTTTATTATCTTTAACAACCCCCTTTCTATAAAAAGAGTTCTTTCTGTAAAGACGAGATTGTTTGTTTCTATAAGCCCACTTGATTTATATGTAATGGTTCCACCATTTTTTTCTATTATCCCGTAACCTATGCGCGCAAAACCAGGATCAATTCCCAATATTACCATAATTTTTTTGTTGTATTGGAAGCACAAACCAAAAGGAACTACCTCTGCGTACCGTAGACTCCACGCCAATATCTCCCCCGTGCCTTTTTATAATATTTTTTGCTATATAAAGACCAAGCCCGGTTCCGTTTGGCTCAATTTGTATAACATTTGAGCCTCTGTGAAGTTTTTCAAATATCTTAGAAACCTCGTCTTCTGGTATGCCAACACCAGTATCTTTTATTACAACCTTAATATTTTTATTGTCGGCTGTTTTCTGCGCAGAAACAAATACCTTACCGTTTTTTGTGTTATATCTAATGGCATTATCCACCAGATTAAAAAGAACCATTCCTATGCTGTTTTCATCAATTGTTGCTATTATAGACGACTCAACCGAGGTGTTAAAAAGCTCAACAGAATATTTTTTTGCAATTCCAGACATTTCTTTTACGACGGTGTTTATAAGAGCAACAATGTTCGTTTCTTTAAAATCATATCCAAACCGACCATCTTCTATTTTAGATGCGTCTAGGAGATCATTTGTTATTTTTAATGATCTCTCGGACGCTTTTAGTCCTTCTTTTGCAACATCAAGCATTTCCGGATTGTTTTCTAATGCCTTTACAATACTTTCCATTGCCCAGTGGATTGCTGTTAAGGGCGTTCTTAATTGGTGGGCGGCAACATCAATAAACTCGTTCTTTGTTGTTATCATAGACGACTCATGTGTTTTGTTCTTTATAATTTTTATAAAAGCGACAAGATTATCATTTTTGTCTGTTATTTTGTTTGATGTTGTTGTAATTTCAAGCCTCGGGTTTTCAAATGAGAGTTTTACAATATTTGGCCAAGTGTTTGTTTCTGATACCTGCCTTGCTCCAGGGGCAAGAGAAGGAAATAATATCTGAGTAATAAGAGAAAGCTTTGGGTTTTTTGTCTCAGAGGGGTTAATGATTGTGCCTTCTATTTCTTTTTTTGAGATGCTAAAAAATTTTTCTGCAGCGCGGTTAACCATCATTATTTTAAAATTTTTATCATAAACAATAACCGCATCTTCTAGATTTTCTACAACAGACACAAAGCTTTCGTGTTGAATTTTGGCTTGTTTTTTAGACAATTCATTATTGACAGATTTTTTAAGGAGAAGAAAAACAGTAAGGATAAAAACAAAAACCCCACACAAAAAGAGAAACAATGATTTTGGAAAAATTATATAAGAGACAATAGTTGTAGCGCCCAAAACAAAAACAACCCAAAATGACGAAAGTTCTGGACTTAAAATATATTGAGAGGCGTTTTTAATAAAATCTTTCATTGGTATTTTTAAAAAATGAGACCATTTTATCCCAGTGTTTTCCTGTTTTTACTTCAACAATTAACGGGACAGAGAGTTCCATAATAGACTCCATTACGTTTTTAATTATATGGATTGTTTTGTTTAGAATATCATCAGATATTTCAAAGAGCAATTCGTCGTGTATTAAAAGGAGAAGACAAACATCTGTTTCCCACAGCCCCTCTTTTTTTAGATTTTTTCTTGTTTCTATCATTGCCTTTTTTATAATATCAGCGCCAAGGCTTTGAATTGGCATATTAATACCCGCTCTTTCAAATTCTCCAACGTATGAATTTTCCTTAAACCATCTTTTTCTCCCATTAATATTCTCCGCATAATGGTTTTTTTTAATACCCTCAAGTATCTTATTTTGCCACACCTTTACTAGAGGAAAGTTTTTAAAGTAGTTTTTGATAATTTCTTCCGCCTCTTTTTTTGAAACTCCGCTCATTTTTGAAAACGCCCGAGACCCCATACCGTATATAACCCCAAAGTTTAGTGTTTTTCCAACCCTTCTCATTGCCTTGGTTACTAACTCTTCTTCTACTCCAAAAACTCGCGCTGCGGTTCTTGTGTGAATGTCTTTGTTTTTATGAAATGCATCTAGAAGGCCGGGGTCATTGCTTAAATGGGCCAATAAACGAAGTTCTATTTGTGAATAGTCAAAGGAGACGAGGGTCTTTTTAGGAGACGAGCGAAAAACGTTTCGTATGTCTTCTGACCATATTGATTCTTGCGGGATATTTTGGAGATTTGGTTTTTCAGAAGAAATTCTACCGGTCGCCGTTCCTGTTTGAAGATATGAGGTGTGTATTTTTCCATCCTCATCTAAAAGCTCTAGCAGAGGAACAACAAATCCGGAATTTATTTTGAAATATTCTCTATATTTTAAGATGGTAGGTATAATGTGATGTTTGTTTTTGATTTCTTCTAAAACATTTTTATTTGTTTTTATATTTCCTTTTGACGTGCGTTTTGTTAATGATTTTATTTTTAATTTATCGTAGATAATACGCCCCAGCTGTTGTGGAGAGTTTATATTAAAAACCTCTCCCACCTCCTCAAAAATTTTTTTAGCGAGGGCATCTATTTCTTTTGAGATTTTTTTGTGGAGATTTGTCAATTTTGTTTTATCTATACAGACTCCGTTTTGTTCAACCTCTGCTAGAATCCTCACCACGGGCATTTCAATGGTGTTAAAGATATTTAATAATTTCATTTCTCTTAATTTTTTTGAAAGCACTATATATGCGGTTTTTAAATCAACCCTTTCGTTTTTTGTGGGTTTCTCCGAGTATTTATACAAAATATCCTCAAGTGAATTTATTTTACTTTCTGTATCAAGAAGCCATGCGCCAATATGGATATCAAAAAGCGGATCTTCTACGTTTGTTTTTTTTAACAACCCTTTCCAATCAAAAGCAATTTTTAAGACTCCGCTTTTTTTAAAATCAGAGAGCGTTGTTTTTTCGGTACACACAAGAACCCCGCGCTCTTCTAAAGGTGTGTCTTTGTTTTTTTCTTCCCTGATATTTTTTGTCTCAGAATGCACTCTTTTGACAAGGCTTTGAAATCCCAACTTTTCAAAATACGAGGCGAGTGTTTTTGTCTCTTTTTTTTCAACAACAAAATCTTCCAATGTTTTGCTCAGAGGGACGTCTACTCTTATAGTCGCGAGTTTTTTTGAGAACAAGGCGTCTTTTTCGTGTCCCTCAAGTTTTTTAAGCAGAGAGTCTTTTTCTATGTTTTTAAACGCATTTTCAATTGTGCCAAATTTTTTCAATATTTTTTCCGCTGTTTTTTTTCCTACACCAGTGACGCCGGGTATGTTGTCCGAAACATCTCCAACAAGCCCCTTATAATCAATGAGTTGTTCTGGCCCCACGCCAAAACGCTCTATTATCGCTTCTCGGTTGTATATCTTTGTTTCGCTAGAACCTCGCTGGGGTGTTTCTACTGATATTCTTTCATTATAAACAAGCTGAAGAACATCAAGGTCTCCTGTGAGTATTACCATAGAAACGTCTTCCTTTGATTTAAGTGTATTTACAAGAGTTCCAATAATGTCGTCTGCTTCAAATCCGGGGCTTTCAAGTATGGGTATTTTTGCCGCACGAAAAAAATTTTTTGCCTCGTTAAGTTGAGAAATAAGTTCGTCTGGTACTGGTGGTCTGTGTGCCTTGTATTCTTGGAACAACTCTTTTCTAAAGGTTGGTTCTTTTCTATCAAACGCAGCAACAATATAGTCTGGGTTGTGTTTTTTTATTATTTTTAAAACCATTGTAGCGAGACCGTAGACCGCACCGATCGGTTTTCCTTCTGGTGTGGTAAGTGGAGGAAGAGCGTGAAATGCTCTATGAATAAGACCATGTGAATCTATAATAATAAATTTTTTCATTTGTTTTAAACTATTTCTATAGTACGCTCAGTCTCTTTTTTCCCGTGTTTAATTTGTATAGAGATATTTTTTTTAGGGATAAGATATTTTATTTTTTCTGGCCATTCAATTACAATTATGTTTGAGTTGCAATCAAGTATATGAGCTTCTTTTTTAAGGACTCCGGCGTCTCGTTTATTTTCTATTCTATAGGCATCAATGTGATAGAGGCTTCTTTTGTTTTTTAAAAATCTATACATTTTCATAATAACAAAGGTTGGGCTTGTAATTTTTTTCTTTATACCAAGACCACGCGCCAAACCTTTTATAAAAGTTGTTTTTCCCGCCCCTAAATCACCAGAAATGGTTATTACCACAGCGTTTTTAAAATAGGTATTTTTTAAATCTCTTCCTAGTTCTACGCCTAAGCTTTTTGTTTGTTTTGTTCCCTCGCTTAAAAAAATTATCTTAGATGAGGTTTTTTTTGTTTTTGATACTAAAGTGCTCATATGCGCTTTGTGTTGCCAGTCTTCCCCCGGGACTTCTATGGACGAGCCCAAGTTTCATAAGAAAGGGCTCATAAACCTCCTCAATTGTCCCAACCTCCTCATTTAACGCCGACCCAAGCGCCTTAAGCCCGACTGGTCCGCCATTAAATTTTTTAATAATAGCAAGAACCACTTGCCTGTCTGCTTGTTCTAATCCCAGCCCATCTATTTCAAGGAGATCAAGTGTTTTCTGTGCCGCAATTGCATTAATTTTGTTGTTTTGATATACCTGAGCGTAATCACGCGCTCGCTTTAACAGTCTGTTGGCGACGCGTGGTGTGAAACGAGATGCTTTTGCAAGAATAGAAAGCGCATCTTTTGATATTTCTACATTAAGCAGTTCTGCGGATCGTTTTATTATTTTTTCAATATCAGAGTTGTTGTAAAAATCTAGTTTAAAAGTAGCGCCAAATCTTGATCGTAGTGGCGCAGAAATAAGATTTGCTTTTGTTGTTGCGGCAACGATAGTAAATGGGGGCAAGTCAAGAGAAAACGTTCTCGCCGAGGGACCCTTTCCAACAATGAGATGAAGTTTTCCGCTTTCCATTGCTGGATAGAGTATCTCTTCAACCATCTTATTTATTCTGTGGGCTTCGTCTATGAATAATATTTCATTTGGCTCCAGATTTGTTAGGAGGGCTGCCACGTCGCCAGTTTTTTCAAGAGCCGGTCCTGAGGTTGATTTTATAGGCACGCCCATCTCTTTTCCTATAAGGTACGCAAGGGTTGTTTTTCCTAAGCCGGGCTGTCCATAAAAGAGAAGATGATCACAGTTTTCATTTCTGCCTTTTGCGGCATCAATTATAAGTCTGATGTTTTTTTTGACATTTTCTTGTCCAATATACTCATCCCACTTGGAAGGTCTAAGTGTTGTGTCTATGTTTACCACCTCTTTTTCTTGCTTTTTTTCTTGTTTTTTCATATTTTTTTAGACTCTGGACAAATTATATATCTTATGAAATAATCTATCTTTGAGTCGTGTTTCGCGTGATTTTTTTATCCAAAACGGGCATGAGGGGGATATCTGTTGACAAACTATTTGTTTTATGTTACCATCCCCTCGTAAGTTAAAAATCTTGGTCTGAGGTCTGTGGGTAATAGGGATACTTTTTATGATAAGGATTTTTTGGCTCCGGCTGGAAGACTCCTCGAAAAGATCTCGTCTTTTTTGATGCGTTCAGAAAAGCTTTTAAAAATTTGCCTGCTTTCGGCTAATTAAGCCCACAGACCCCATCCCGAGATTTCTGTTCACCACCTCACAAGGTGGTGAATTTATTTTCAGTTAAATTTCTCCGGTAAGCCGCTCAACCTCTTCAATAGTTGTTATTCCTTGGATAATTTTAAGAACCCCGTCTTCTTGCATTGTAGTCATTCCTTGTTCTTTTGCCAAGCGTTTTAGCTCTATTTCATTAGGGTTTCCATAAATTGCTTGTTCAAGTTTTTCATCTATAACAAACAACTCAAATATTGAGGTTCTTCCGCGGTACCCCAACCCACCACACTCTTTACACCCCACCGCTTTAAAAAGATCAAATTTTTTATATGTATTTTTATCAACTCTTTCAGGAAGAGAGTCTAAAACTTTTTTAATTTTCCCGTCTATTTCAGGAGAGATTTCTTGTTTTTCCTTACAATAAGGACATAGGACTCGAACAAGCCTTTGGGCAATAACAAGAGCAAGGGCCGGCCCCAACACTTGTGTTTTTGTTCCTAAGTCCAAGAGTCGAGGGATTGCTCCAACTGCGTCATTTGTGTGGAGCGTTGAGAAGACCATGTGTCCCGTGAGAGATGCGTTTAGCGCTATTTCCGCTGTTTCTGAGTCTCGTATTTCTCCCACAAGAACCACGTCGGGGTCTTGTCTTAATACCGATCTTAGTCCACTAGCAAACGTGTAGCGCGCCTCATTATTAACCTGTGTCTGAGAAATTCCATCTAGGTGATATTCAATAGGGTCTTCAATAGTAATAATTTTTATTTCTGGATTTTGGACATATTTTAAAAAAGCATAAAGTGTTGTTGTTTTTCCAGATCCGGTCGGCCCGGTGTTTAAAATAAGCCCATTTGGTTGTGTAATAATTTTTTTAACAATAGCAAGATCGTCATCTCTCCATCCAAGGTCCTCAAGACTCGTTTTAAGAGCAAGCGGATCTAAAAGACGCATAACAATTGTCTCTCCATATTCTGAAGGAATAATAGAGGTTCTAATTTCTATGTCTCGCTCCTTTAAATCAATAGTAAAACGTCCATCCTGAGCTTCGTTTATAATATTAAGCTTCATTCCAGAAAGTAACTTTATGCGCATTACAATAGATTTATATACATCGGTTGAAAGATTTTCGTAGGCGTTGTGTAAAAGACCATCAATTCTAAGACGAAGGACGTTGGTTTCTCCCTTTGGTTCAAGGTGAATATCTGATGCCCTAAGAGCAAGAGCTCCTCCTAAGATTATTTCAAGTAATTGAGAGGTGAGGGGATTTTTAAGTTCTTCAAATGATGCCTTTATGTTTTTAAAATCTTTAATTGTTTCTGAAAGGTGTTTTAGGTTTTCGTTATCTATTTCCACTTTTCCGCTGATTTCCTTTTGTTCATCTTGGGCAAAAGAATAATATTCCCAAGCATGACTTAAGCCCGAGAGTGAAGATATAAAGATTTCAAGATCAAACTTTTTTTTAAGTTTATCAAGGACGAATTTTGTTTCCGGTAAATTTGGACTAAAAATAGCAACAACGAGTTTTTTTCTTATTTCTTGAAGGGGGGCAATTTTTGCCTTTCGCGCGGTTTCTTCAGAGATAAGCTCAAGCGCTCGGAGTTCTGTGGGTGTTTTTGTTGAAACAAGATCAAGGTAGGGAAGGTCAAATTGTATTGCGCGACGCTTAGCATCGCTTTCTTCGGCGATTTTTCTTTGTAGGGCAAGCTTTTCTTCAAGATTATTTTTTGCTTTAAACATGTACTCTTATTGTAGAACGTAATGCTAGAAGCAACAATATATATATGTGTTTTGACAATATTAGATATTCGTGATATAATTAAATTAGTAAATACAATAAAGGAGGAAGATATGAAAGGATTATTATTTCCTTTTGGTTTTTTGTTATTAGCCATTCTTGTTGCTGGTTGTGCTCTTCCGGGCGCGATTATCAATGAAATGGGAAGTCGAGTTCAAGTTGAATCAAACCTCCCGGGGTTTTCTGGAAGAGAGGGGGTTGTGATAACCAACACAACTCAGGACCTAATCCTTGATGTAATTATCACTGGTAATTACTCAAGATTATTTGATAACGTAGGTCCTGGAACGGTAGTCTTTGTTCCCACAAGCGTATGGGGACAGGAGAGTATTGTGGTTACTCTTCGTGCATATAAAATGACCAATGAAAAAAAAGTTTATTATTCGGCAACAAGTAGAAACTTTTATTTCAGCGGGGCATCATATTACAAAGATTATTGGGATGTACAAAAATATGATTTTAGACAATAGTTTTTAGCGCCTTGTATATATATGCATAGGCGCTCTTTTTTTATATACTAATCCTATGATTGTGTATCTTTATGGACCAGATTCATATAGGAGAGGAGAAAAGCTTAGAGAGCTTCTGTCTTTATATAAAAAAAAGAATCCCTCGTTGGATATGCGGTTTTTTGATTTTGAAGAGAGCGTAGATGATTGGATGGTGGCGCGTGATTTTTTAGAACAACCATCAATATTTCAATCCGCAAAATGCGCCGTTATAAGAGGGGTGACAATACCAGACACAAAAGAGTGGATTAAAACCTTGAAATTTTATATAGAAAAAAAGAACCTTTTTCTCATCATATCTGATGACAAAAAACCCAAAAAAGCATTTGCTTTTCTCACCGAAAAACCAGTAGTTTCACAAAAGTTTGAAAAGCTTGTTGGTACAAAATTGACGACGTTTTTGAAAAACAAAGCAGAAGAACTTGGCGTCTATTTTTCTCCTGATGGGTGGAAATTTTTTATAAAATATGTTTGTGAGAATGGTGAATTCCTTTCTCTCAAAATCTCGGGCGAGCACGGTATCTGGTTAGGGATGATGACACTCAAAAAACTCTCTCTTATGAGACAAAAAAAACAAATTCAACTTTCTGATGTTGAACAAATAACAAACTGGTTTTCACGTGACAAAGTTTATATACTCACCAAACAAATTATGGGAACCGGTGATTGGAAAAAAAAGCTGGCGGTTTTAGAAAAAGCTTTCTTTCAGAAAGAAGATCCTTCTCATATTTTTAACTCTCTGTCTTACGGCGCTTATGGTAGAAACGCTTTACTTCTTGCTGATTATGATGTTTCTATAAAAAGTGGGAAACTTGAATATGAAGAAGCCCTTCTGGATTTTGTCTTGAGGGGGGTGTAAAAAACACCCGTTATTTTTGGGTGTTTTTTTGTTTTTTTGAAAGACGTGATTTTAATCTGTTTGCTTTATTTTTCTTTATGACGCCGGTTTTTGCGAGCTTATCAAGTGTTCTATAGGTTGTTTTTAACTGGTCGGCAGTTGGTTTTTTTTTGAAGCTCTTTACTGCCGTTTTCATCTTTTTTTGGTTGATAATATTTCGCTTTCTTCGGCGAATGTTTTGTCTCAACGCTTTTTTTGCGGTTTTTGTGTTTGGCATAAGTTTGTATGTTTCAGCGTAGTGTTTTTTTGTCTTAGTGTCAACCCAAATAACGAGCATAGTGGTGATTTGTTTGTTAGTCTTTTCCATTCTACAATAAAAACAATATGATTTATTCTCTTTCTGGAAAACTCATAAAAAAAGACAGTGTATTTTTTGTTATTGAATGTGGTGGGATTGGCTATAAACTCAATACAAACAAGAATACAATTTTTAAGCTTCCAAAAGAAAACGAAGAGGTTTTTGCTTTCTGTTTCTTATATGTAAGAGATGAGCAGATGGAGTTGTATGGTTTTCTAGACGAAGAAACTCGTAAGCTCTTTGAGCTTTTAAAAACCGTGAACGGAGTTGGCCCAAAGACGGCACTCGGTATTCTTGATGTTGATACCGTACAAAATATCACCGCGGCGATTATTGAGAGAAGAGCAGACCTTCTCTCCCGGGCCCCAGGTATAGGGAAAAAGACAGGCGAGCGAATAGTCTTGGAATTGCATACCAAAATAAAACTTTCCGAAGGGGTTGGTGAAACAAAAAGCGCTGGAAGAGATAAAGACATAGAGGACGTGCTTGTTGATCTGGGATATCCTCGATATAAAGTTCGCGATATCATTCAATCTCTTCCTCAAGACAAGGAACAAACAATAGAAGATCGCCTAAAACACGCCTTAAAAGAACTTGGAAAATAAAAAAATGAAAAGCTCTCTTTGGAATAAAATAAATTCAGCATTAAACAATCTAAAAAAAATATCTCTTTTTAGATTGTTGTATAAAATTCCCTATGTCCCAAGTATTTATCATTTTCTTTTAGCGTTTTTTGGAGCGGTTATCTACCATTTCCCCGGTAGAAAAATGGTTATAATTGGGATAACTGGCACAAAAGGAAAAACCACAGTAACAGAGATTATAAATGCAATCCTTGAAAAAGCAGAAAAAAAGACAGCGCTACTATCTTCCTTGCGTATTAAAATTGCTCGTCACAGCGAAAAAAACTTACTGGGTAATTCTATGCCTGGACATTTTTTTGTTCAAAATTTTTTACAACGAGCAGAACGAGAGAGGTGTACACACGCAATAATTGAAGTTACCTCTCAGGGCGTTGTTTTTTCTAGGCACAGATTTATTAAGTGGGGAATTGCGGGACTTACTAATCTTGCTCCGGAACATATTGAATCACACGGGTCATTTGAAAAATATAGAAACGCAAAGCTTTCTTTTTTAAAACTAGCCGAGCGTTCAGGGGCGTCTATTTTTTTAAATATAAAAGATAAACACTACGATTTTTTTTCAAAAAAAATAAAAGAGAAAAATATAAAAACTTTTTCACGCGCTCTTTTTGACAAACATCCAGTCATAAACCCACTTATTAAAGGAGATTTTTACAAAGATAACATGGCCATATCTCTTGAAATAGCTCGTTTTCTTGGGATATCCGATGAGGTTTCTTATGAGGCTTTTTCTGATTTTAAGGGAGTTTCTGGACGCATGGACTTTGTTCAAAAAACACCCTTTGTTGTAATTGTTGACTATGCTCACACGCCCGATTCTTTAGAAAGTATCTATATAACCGCAAAGACTGAATATATGAAAAAAAACGGGCATCTTATAGGCGTCTTTGGTTCTGCGGGAGGGGGCAGAGATAAGTGGAAACGCCCAGCAATGGGAAAAGTTGCTTCAGAACACTGTTCTTTTATTATTCTTACCGACGAAGATCCATATGAAGAGAGTCCTGAGAATATTTTAAAAGAAATTCGTTCCGGGATTTCTACAAATTTTTCACAAGACCACATTTATGAAATTATAGATAGAAAGGAAGCAATCAAAAAAGCCATTTCTCTTGCCAAAGAGGGAGATGTGATAGTTTTCTCTGGAAAAGGAAGCGAATCATTCATTCACATAAAAGACAAAAAAAAGATTCCGTGGAATGAGCGTGAAATTGTCAGGGGTTTGTTATCATAAAATAGAGTTATAATAAAATAGAATAGTAATATTTTTTCCACGGCTCTTTGAATTTAATTGGGTGTTGCTCTATAGAGCAACACCCACCAATAATAGACATATCTTTGTAAAAGGGATGTTTTTAAAATAAAAAGAGCTCTTATATAAAGAGCTCCTAAAACGATGGTTAAGATACTTTTTTTCTTGGAAAAAGCACTTTTTTTGCTAAAGATTTTGAAGTGCCAAAATCTCTTCTAGAAAAAAAACCGGATTCTTTGGCTACTATTTGGACATCGCCGCCTTTTTTTATGTATATGATGTCCTTTCCGGACACCGTGATAACAACTCTATTTTCATCAATTTTTTTTGCTTTCATGGTTTTCTCTTCTTTTATGGATACTATGAAATATTGCCCCCGTTAACCATCCCAAGAAAATGGCGATAAAAAAATATGAATTATCTAAAAAATCATTTTCATGAAGCAACAGAGAAATAGTATATATCAGGATCACTACTACACCAGACGTTATACTAATTTTTTTGTCGAATATTTTTGAGAAAAAAAAACCAAAAAAGACGACATTGAGAAAAAAGACAATAATGGACATTATTATTGATATCATTACAATACTCCTTATAAATTTTTCTGTTTTTAAGCATATACTTAAAAACAGAAAATGTCAATACCTCTCTTTTTTTTATATTGATATACTAAATGTATATGAAGCTAACATTTTTTGGGGGAGCAGAGTCGGTAACTGGAGCAAATTATATGCTTGAGTCTGGTGGTGTGGAGATTCTTATTGATTGTGGTCTAAAACAAGGCGGAACGTTTTGTGAGTTGGATAATTTTAATCCATTTTCATATGATCCGAAAAAGGTTCGTGCTGTGTGTATAACACACGCACACATTGATCACACCGGTCGTCTTCCACAATTGGTAAGGTTTGGTTTTAGTGGAAAAATATACTCAACTCCACCAACCCGTGATTTTACAGAGCTATTACTTTTAGATTCAGAGCACATTTTAAGAAAAGAGGCGGAGCGTTATAAAAAAGAACCTATTTATAGCGTGTCTGACGTTGAGCGCGTTCACGATTTATGGGAGGGAGTTCCATATCACAACTCGTTTTCTGTCGGTCCGTTTGAGATAGAGTTTATAAATGCCGGGCATATTCTTGGTTCGGCGTCTGTTGTTATAAAAGCGGAGGGAAAAACCATTGTTTTTAGCGGTGATCTTGGAAATATCCCAACCCCCTTTATTAAGGGGACTGAATATATAACTCAAGCAGACTATGCTCTTATAGAATCTGCTTATGGAGGAAGGATACATGAGGATGTAGATAAGAGAGAAGAAATTATTGAGACCATGGTTAAGAAGGCGGTTAAAAATAAGGGGGTTATAATGATTCCCGCGTTCGCTCTTGAGCGCACACAAGAAATGATTTATGTAATGAATAACCTCGTTGAAGAAAAGCGTATCCCGCGCATACCCGTTTTTATAGACAGTCCTCTTGCAATAAAATTAACAGCCGTGTATCAAAAGTATTCAAAAAACTCAATGTATTTTGCGGAGAGTGCCATAGAACAAATAAAAGGAGGTGACGCAATCTTTAATTTTCCTGGGCTTTCTCTTTCTCTCACGCGTCACGAATCAATGGCAATAGCAGACATTACTCCTCCAAAAATAATAATTGCGGGATCTGGCATGTCTCATGGCGGACGTATCATTCACCACGAAAAGAAATATCTCTCTGATCCAAATAACATGATTTTACTTGTTGGGTATCAAGCAGAGGGATCACTGGGAAGAAAAATAGTTAATGGTGAAAAATTTGTAAAAATTTTAGGGGAAGATATACCCGTTCTTGCACAAGTTGAGTCAATAGGTGGTTATTCTGCCCACGCCGATCAACTACAGCTTTTAGATTGGATTGAAAAAATGAAACAAAGCGTAAAGCAGGTTTTTGTAGTACAAGGCGAGAGCGATGAGTCCTCTATACTTGCAGAAAAGGCGAAGCGTGATTTAGGAGTTAATGCAACTGTTCCCAAGTCTGGGCAAGTAGTGGAGCTTTAACTTATATGAACAGGGAATCCTTAACAAGATTTTTAATACCCGCTCTTGTTTTTTTAATACCCTTTAATTCTAAAAAATTTTTATATTCATTTTCTCCCCACATTAATGAATATTTTTCCTTATTTTTGTATCTCACGGATATATTATGTCTTATTATTATTACCCTTTTCTTTTTTTCCAGAGGGAGGTTAAAAAACGAACTATCAGATATTTTTGGAAAAACAATTTTTGTTTTTGTTGTTCTTTCTTTTTTTTCTATTTTCTTTGCTCCAGAAAAAGGACTGGCATTATACCACGCGTTGAGAATACTTCTTTATTCTATGACGGCAATTAGCCTCTCCTTTTTTATAAAAAACAAAATAGTAAGTTTTAAAAATATATGCTCTGTTTTTGCGTTATCAGCTTTTTTCCAATCCGTAATAGCTTTTTTCCAATTTTTACGAGGAGAAAGCATTGGCTTAAAAATTTTTGGAGAGTCGGTTATTACCCCTCTAACTACTGGTGTTGCGAGAGTTTTCATACACGGAGAACATTTTTTACGAGGGTATGGTACTATGCCACACGCAAACATACTCGCTTCGTTCCTGATTTTAGGCCTCTTAGCTTCCGCGTTTCTTTTTATTTCTGAAAAGAAGAAAAATGCTTTGGCTGTTTTTTATCGTATAGCATCTGTGGTCTCTTTTTTCGTCATTATGGTTGGTCTCGTAACAACATTTTCTCGTTCCGGGTGGATTGTTTCTCTTTTGGTTGTGGGTGCGCTTTTTATATATGGAATTATAAAAAAAGAACAAAGAAGAAAGACAACATTGTTTTTAGGGGTGGTTATCATCCAACTTACTGTTATCTTTTTATTGTTTGGTTGGGCAATTATCCCTCGCGCAAATTTTGCCTCAGGGGAGCCCTCTGTTGATAATCGTATTTTATACAACGAGATAGGAACCGAGCTTGTTTTTAATCATCCGCTTGGCGTTGGTGTTGGAAACGCTGTTTTCCAGGCGGTAAATGAAAACTTGTACCAACAGAAAGGTTTTTCAGAATGGTGGTTTTGGCAGCCGATTCACAATCTTTATATTCTTATTGCTTCTGAGCTGGGAATGGCTGGTCTTATTGTTTTTTTACTATCCCTCTATTTTTTGTTTTTTGAATTTCCAAAAATATTATACGAGATGGATACTGATTTTTTTGTCGGCACGCTCATGTTTTTATCCGTGCTTGTTTTTGGGCTGTTTGATCATTTTATGTGGGACCTTCCTTCGGGGGAGCTTATAATGTGGGTATCGCTTGGTGTTGTTTTTGCTCTTAGAGAAAAACAAAAAAATAAAAATATATATGAACAAAGAAGAGCAACTTAAAAAACTTTTTATTCAAATATCTTCCGATTCTACGCTTCCTCTCAGCGAGGCAAATCTTGTTTTTGGGGAAGGGAATATTAATTGTGATGTGATGTTTATTGGGGAGGCACCTGGAGAAAAAGAAGATGAACTTAAGCGTCCTTTTGTAGGACGCTCAGGAAAGCTTTTAGACAAAATGATTGAAATGATTAAATGGGAACGCAAAGATGTTTATATCACAAACATCGTAAAAAGGAGACCCCCAATGAATAGAGATCCCTTACCCAAAGAAATAGAAAAATATAAACCATATCTTGCCGAGCAAATTCGTATAATCAACCCTTGTATTATCGCCCCCCTCGGTAGGTTTTCTATGAATTATTTTTTACCAAACGCAAAAATAAGCAGAGATCAAGGAAAAGTATTTAGGATAAAAGATAAATTTATTGTACCTCTTTTTCATCCTGCCGCTGCTCTTAGGTCTCCAACAATGAATGAGGCACTAAAAAAAAGTTTTAAGAAACTTCCGGTTATTATAAAAAAATATAAATCATTATCTCCTGAAAATTTTATCAAAGTATTTTCGGACCAAGATAATCTTATATAACTCAGGCATTGGTCTAAGCGATAACTGTACGTTATAATAAAACATAATGACAGTTGTCACATATCTCGGGTGGCGTTTCCTATATCGTATAGGCGAGTTTTTGCGTCATTGGTATATAAAAAGTATGAGAATGTACTTTGATTTTGTTCTTGATGTACTGAGTAAGGTAGATCGTTACTTTGCTTGGAAAATAACGTTGAGATTTTTATTTCATCCGCTCTATGGGGATTACTCATTTATAGGAAGGGTGTTGGGTTTTTTCTTTAGGATTTTCCGTCTTGCGGTAGCACTCGTTGTCTATGCGTGTATTTTTGTTATTGCTTTGATTTTATATCTTATCTGGGTTGCTCTCCCTCCTTATATACTTTTTAAATCGTTCTCATTTTTTAATTTATGAAAAACCTCTATTTTAAAGAAAGACGCTTATTTTTAAGTAGGCCGGGAGAAATCTTTGTACGGATATTTGTTCCAATTTTTTATATTATACTTTCGATTGGCTCTATTTTTTGTCTTTTTGCAGATCAAACGTCCATTAAAGGATTGGGTTTTTTAACAATATTTTTTCTTATAGATAGGTTAATCCATAGGAAGAGAGGAGAACATACTATAGCTGAGGTTATGGGTGGTGGTTGTAATATTGCATTTTCCCTTACACCATCGGCTTACAGGGTCATTAATAGGGCTTTTAGGAGGGCGCTTTCTTCTAAAAAATCATTTTCACTCTTTCTCTTTGAATCACTTGTTTTAGAAAATGATGTTCATGAGTCGTTAAAACGTCTTGATTATAATCCCAAGGTTGTTTTACAAAAGATAGCTGCCACCATAGAGAAACAAGAAGAGTTTAAAAATATTTCAAAGATAAGTCTCATAGAAGAGGTTGGGAAAATTGTTCAACAAGCGTTTTTAATTGCCCACGGGCAAGATGAGCTTTTTATTGATTCTCGAAATATGTTTTCCGCTCTTTTTTCTTCTGAAGACAAAGAGTTGCTACATCTTTTACAAAAACTTGACCTTTCTGAAGAAGATGTTCTAAGTGTTATTGTTTTTGGAAAAATAAAAAAATCTTTTTCTTTAACTAAACGTATCCCCGCGGTTTTGGATGGTTTTGCTCATCAATCTATGTTCGTGCGTCACCGAGTTGTAAACCGTTCGTGGACGTCTCGTCCAACACCAATACTTGATCGTTTTAGCACGGATCTTACCGATCTTGCCCGCTCTGAAAAGGTTGGGTTTCTTATTGGGCACAAAAATGAATTTAAGGAATTTCTACAGGTTATTTCCCGTCCCGGAAAACCAAACGCTCTTTTGGTGGGTGAGCCTGGTTCCGGAAAATCAACAATGATTGCACATCTTGCTTATCGTATTATAAAAGATGATGTCCCGCCCATTTTATTTGATAAAAGACTTGTTTCTCTCAACATTTCTTCTCTTATTGCAAACGCAACAAGTGAGGAGCTTGCTGGTAGACTTCAAAACATCACCAAAGAAATTTTATTTGCTGGAAATATTGTTCTTTTTATACCAAACATGCATGATCTTTTTAGAAACTCTGGTTCTGAATCTATAAATGCAATAGATGTGCTTTTACCAATAATTTCTTCTGAAGCAATTCCTACTATAGGAGAAACATATCCTCGTGAGTTTAAACAATTTATAGCATCGCGTACCGATTTTCTAGATCAATTTGATGTTATTCGGATTGAGGAGATATCTCTCACTGATTCAGTGCGGTTTCTTATATATATGAGTATTCTACTTGAAAAACAATTTCGTGTTACTATTTCATTTCGTGCTATTAAGAGGTTGGTGGAACTCGCTCATAGGTATTTCTCTTCTAAGCCACTTCCAGGAAGTGCCGTAAATCTTTTGAAGATTGCTTTTACTAAAGCATCAGAAGAAAAGAAAAAATATATTAACGAAATTTTTATAGAAGATATTGTAGAAAGAGAAACAAATATACCCATTCAAGGCGCAGGGAAGGAGGAGTCTGAGAAGTTGCTACACCTAGAAGAATATATTCACACCCGTTTCATTGACCAAGACGAGGCGGTCTCAGCTGTTTCTCGATCACTTCGTGAATATAGAAGCGGACTTTCAAGGAAAGGGGGACCAATAGCAACATTTCTTTTTGTGGGACCAACCGGTGTTGGAAAAACAGAACTTTCTAAAATACTTACATCGGTTCAGTTTGGTTCTAAAAACGCCATGAGTCGTTTTGATATGTCTGAATATCAAGACAAACAAAGCATCTTTCGTTTTATAGGAACCCCCGATGGAAAAAAGACCGGAGCACTCACGGATGCGATTCTTGCACACCCATACACACTCATACTTCTTGATGAGTTTGAAAAAGCCCATCCCGATATTTTAAACCTCTTTCTTCAAGTCTTTGACGATGGACGCCTTACTGATGGGCTTGGAAATACGGTTAATTTTGAAAATACAATCATTATTGCAACATCAAACGCACATTCTGAGTTCATTAAAGAGTCTGTTGAAAATGGTAAAAATATTTCTAATATTGCAGAGACGCTTAAGAAAAAACTTACCGATTATTTCAAGCCGGAACTAATTAATAGATTTTCTGATATCATCGTTTTCAAAAGTTTAGGAAAACAGGATATTGTTTCTATTACAAAACTTCTTTTAGCGGATGTGGTAAGTACCATACAAGAGTCGCATGGCGTGGTACTTTCTTTTAGTGACTCTGCTATTATGCGTATTGCCGAATTGGGTTACGATCCGATATTCGGAGCTCGTCCCTTGCGTCAGGTTATATCAAGTAATATAAGAGGAGCCCTCGCTGAAAAGATTTTACGAAAAGAGATAGCCCGAGGTGATGATATATTGTTTAGCGTTAGTGATAATGTATTTACTATAAAGAAAATATCTTAAAAAATATGGCACAAGAAATATCAGCTGGAATAATAATATATAGAAAGACCCCAGAGGGCCCCAAATTTTTATTGTTATATAATGGGGGTAAGTATTGGAATTTTCCAAAGGGAAAACTCGCTGATGGAGAAAGAAGTTTTCAAGCAGCTATTCGTGAAGTATATGAAGAAACCGGATTTTCTTCACGTGATTTACATTTCAGGGAATGGTTTAAGGTACAGGATAGATTTTCTTTTGTGAGAGACAAACAGAAGATAGATAAAACCGTAGTGTATTATCTTGCAGAGACAAGAAATGCAAAAGTTCGTATAAAAATTCAACCAGACAATCATAGAGGGGAACGTCACGAAGGGTATGGTTGGTTTCTTTATAAGGAAGCAGTAAGGTTTATTTCTGGTCCAATTATGAAAAATAATTTAAAGAATATTTATGAAAACCTCGTTCAAAAAAAGGGTTTACAAAGCAATCGCACATATCCCGCGAGGCAAGGTCGCAACGTACGCGGATATAGGCCTAGTAATAGGCAGTCCTCGCGGAGCGAGAGCAGTAGGAAACGCGCTTAATAAAAACCCAGACATAAAGAAAGCCCCGTGTTATAGGGTGATACGATCTAACGGAAGTGTCGGTGGCTATGTTTTCGGGGTTAATAAGAAAATAGAAAAACTTCGCAGAGAGGGGGTTGTTGTAGAAAAAAGGAGAGTAAATCTTAATAAATTTAGGGTTCAAGTTCTAAAATTAAAATAGCAAATTTAAAATGATATAATTTTATATTATTATTTTATCTTTTTGTTTTTATATACAAAATTAAATCCGCCTTTTCGGCGGATTATTTTACTTCTTCCACTATCTTTTTAAATATCTTCGGCTCATCTTTTGCAAGTCCGGCAAGAATTTTTCTATCAAGCTTTATATCTTTCTTTTTAAGAGCGTTTATAAATGTATTATATTTCATGCCATATTCTCGTGTTCCCGCGTTTATCTGTGTGTTCCATAACGATCTATAATCTCTCTTTTTTTGTTTTCTTCCTCTAAAGGATGCTGTAAGTGCATGAAGTAACGCTTCTTTTGCTGCGCGTTCTTTTGACTTACGTCCCCACTTGAATCCTTTTGTAAGTTTTAATACTTTTTTTCTTTTTTTGTTGGCAATAGTGCCTCTTTTAACTCTGGTCATGATTTTATGAGAGTACTCAAAAAATGAGCATCGGTCAAGATTTTATACTATAAATATTTTTTTTGAATTAACTTTCCGTACGTAGCGAGTCCGCGCTTGCTTTTTCTGCGAGTTTTTTGAGTGTTTGACTTGTTTCCCTTTGAATGCCCAAGTCCCATAGCTCTACGTGTTACCTTTCCGTTTTTTGTAATCTTTATTCTTTTTGAGATACTTTTTTTGTTTTTCATACTTTTATTTTTTGGGTGATATCTGACTTATAAAACCCCTTCCTCCTTGTCGTGGAGGCATAGTTACCATATGTGGTGTTTCTATTTTTCCCAGAAATATTTTAAGTTTTTGAAGCCCCCAATCTTTATTTCCTTTTTCTCTTCCTTTTAAAAACAACCCAACCTCAACCTTATGACCATCAGAGAGAAATTTTTCAACTTTTTTGAGCTTCACTTGTAAATCATTTTCTGCCGCTCGTGGTGTAATTCGCACTCGTTTTAATTCTTTTGTTTTTTCAGACGCCCGTTTCTTTTTTTCTTCTTTGTCCTTTTGATATCTGAACTTATCAAAGTCAATTATTTTTACAACGGGTGGTTTGGCGGTCCCAGATATTTCTACAACATCTTTGTCATTGTCCCATGCCAAACGAAAAGCGTCTTCTCGTTTCATAATGCCGAGATTGACGCCTTTTTCATCAGTTACACGAAGTTCTGGCTCGGTTATTTCTTTGTTTATTTTATATCGTATGATATGTATCATAGGGCATTTTGTAGATTGGGTCAATCCCAACTCCCCATGTTATAATGTATATATATGACAGGGGAAGAAAAAGAACTTTTTTATAAAACAACAGCACTAGCTCAAAAGAATGAAGAACGTTTAAATAGGCTGGAAAAGAAATTTAGACACGCTCGCATATGGAGTATTGTTAAAATTTTGATTATTGTCCTTCCACTTATCGTTGCTTATTTCTTCTATTTAACACAACTTTCCGGCTATTCTGATGTTGAAAATATAATCAATTCAACTACTGGAATAAATCAAATTCAAAATCTTTTAAAATAAACACACACTTATGAAAATAAGATCAATACTTCTACTTGTTATTTTTCTAGTATCGCTCGTAATAATAACTATTTTTATTCCGGCTCCAGCTTTGCAAAAAGATAACACTAAAAAAAATTCAACAGAAGCAGACATTTCTGGTTGGAAAACATATAAAAATAATTCCCACGGATTTGAAATAGATTATCCGTCTGATCTAAAAACACAGGAACAATTTAAAAAATTTTATCACCTTTCTGATTCGTGGCGAGCAGAGGCTGGTATAAATTCAAAAGGAACTCCACTTGTGAGCATTCCTGTATATAGTATGCGACGTGCCGATAGCGAGATGGCATACCCACTTTATTTTAATGCAGAGGTGAGGATTGGAGCGAGCCCTGATCCGAAAGAAGTTGAAAGATGTCTTTCTCCAGAGCCTTATTATACAAACACCACCACAACAACAGAGATAATACACGGTGAAGAATTTCATGTGTTTCCCCTAGGAAGCGCTGGTATGATGCAGTACCTTAACGGAAAGAGCTATCGCGCTGTTCACAATGATATATGTTATGCAATTGAGCAGATAGAGACGGGGAGTAGTTATAGAGATATAAGTACAAGCACGGAAGATATTCCGCAGTCCACTCTAGATTCAGCTTATGAAAAAGCGGGCGAGATAATAAAAACATTTAAGTTTACAAAATAGAGTTAAATTTATTCAACCCCACCCTGACAATCTCGCCTTGCAACAAAACAGCCGCTATTACAGTGGTTGTTTTTATAATGTGGAGATGGGCGGAGTTGAACCGCCATCTAAAATGTTTTGAATACATAATCTACAGGTTTAGTTTCTAAAAGAAACAATAGTTTTAGCCCTTTATTTTAACCGAGTGCGGTAGAGCTAATTAACCGCAACATTCGGCGATCTTCAGGTATAACACCAGTTGTTCTCCTATGAAGAATCAGAGACTGATGCTCTCACGAAAAGTGAGAGAAGACGCTCGCTTATGCAAATGCAAAAGCGGGAGCCCTAACTGTGTTTTTGACAGTTATTTGTTTTGATCGGATTTATGAGTCAATCAGCTCAACCTGCAATATATCCAGACACATTCTATCGAAGCCCAGCATCCCCATATATTGAATTTTTAATTTTGTAATTTTTAAGTAAGTCCTAAATACTCATGTTTAAAAATTCAAAAATTGTAAAATTAGAAATTATCTCTTTAATTCCCTTCTTATTTCCTTTTCGGTATCTCGTTTTCTTATAATTTCTCTCTTGTCCTTTTTATTCTTTGCCTTTCCTAACCCAATTTCTAGTTTAATTTTACTACCTTTCTTATACATTTTTAGAGGTATTAAAGTCAAACCCTTTTCTTTTGTTTTTCCAATGAGTTCTCTTATTTCTGATTTGTGTAAAAGAAGTTTTCTGCTCCTTTTCTGTTCATATTCCTTATTTATATTCTTAGGTTGGTAGGGGGGGATATCACAGTTTATAAACCATACTTCTTCGTTTTTTAAAGTTGCATACGTTCCTCTCAAACTTATTCCATGCTGAATAATTGATTTTACTTCTCCTCCTTTCAATTCAATGCCCGCCTCATAAGAGGATAATATTTCATATTCAAAATATGCATTTTTGTTTTCAGTAAGTGGTTTCATGGGTATTTTTAAGATTATCATATTTCAGCTATACTGACTCTATATAAAACTACCAGTATGACAATAAGAGAAAAGATAGTACATTCAATAGCCAACTTTTCTGGAGATGATGCAGATATAGAGGTTACTATTCCCGACAACGAAAATCTTGGTCACTATAGCACAACCATTGCTTTTGCCCTCGCGAAGAAGAAACGTACTTCACCGATAAAAATTGCTGGAGAACTTGCTTTATATTTACAAAGCACCACTCCTGATGTTTTTGAACGCGTGGAGGCAATTTCTCCTGGATTTGTGAATATGTGGATTAAAAGAGACGTGTTTCTTCGCGAACTCAGATCAATTTTAAAAGAGAAGGATAGTTATGGAAAAAACAAACTCCCGAGAGCCCAAAGGAAAAAAATCCAAATAGAGTTTATTTCTGCAAATCCGACGGGTCCGCTTACTATTGCAAATGGAAGGGGCGGTTTTTTAGGAGATGCGCTTGGTAACCTTTTGAGGTTTACTGGTTTTGTTGTTGAAAAAGAATATTACGTTAATGATACAGGAAACCAAATCATAACGTTTGGAAAATCTCTTCTTGCTTCACAAAATATAATTCAAGACGAAGAGACTTTTTATAAAGGAGATTATATACAAGAATGGGCAGATAAAAATAAGAAAACGGTTGAGCGTTACAAAGAAAAAGCACTTGATCTTGGTAAGCGCGCAGCAAAAGATTTTTTAAAGAACAATCAGAAGATAATTAAAGAAAAAGCGCATATATATTTTGATCGCTATACCTCTGAAGATAAAGACATACATTTAGAGGGATATACAAAAAAAGCACTTGATCTATTTTATAAAAATAATCTTGCTTATGAATCTGATGGGGCAATATGGCTCAAAACTACAACATATAAAGATGATAAAGATAGGGTTCTTATAAAAAAAGACAAGAGTCCAACATATTTTCTTGCCGATGCGGGGCATTATCTTGAGACAAAAAAGAGGGGATTTGATACCAAAATACTTATTTTAGGACCCGATCATTATGGGTATGTTGCTCGTATACAAGCCGTTGCTCAAATTGTGGGAATTGAAAAGTCGGATGTTCTTATAACACAAGCAGTCCGTCTTATGAGTGAGGGTCAGGAAATAAAAATGTCAAAGCGTAAGGGTAGTTTTATTACGTTTGAAGAATTAATTGAAGAGGTTGGGCACGACGCAACACGATTTTTCTTCCTTATGATCGCTCCAGAGACCCATATGGATTTTGATATGGTACTTGCAAAAGAGAAGTCACTCAAAAATCCTGTATTTTATATACAATATGCAGCTGTTCGCGCCCAGAGCATTATAAACAAAACGCGTTTTGGTTCCTTACCATCAATTTCCGAGCTAGAAAACCTTTCTACAGATGAAGATGTCCGTCTTATGAAAAAACTTGCTCAATTTCCCGAGATTTTAAGAGATGTCTCTCAAAATTATAAAATACATCGACTCGCCCAGTATGTTCTTGAACTAGCAAGAGTCTTCCATGGTTTTTATGAAAAAGAGCGCGTGGTTGGAGAAGAAGAAAATATAATGAAAGCGCGTATAGCCCTTATTTCAGCAACGATTATTGTTTTTAAGAATATATTTTCAATATTAGGGATATCACTACCTAAAAAAATGTAACTTTTATAAAAACAATGTAAAACAAAAAACCCCGAAGCAGTCGGAGTTTTTTGTTTTTGTCCCTCTATATGTTGTTTTTCTACGCTATGTTATTTATATTATTAGTATTTCTATTTTACCGCACCCTTTTGTTATTTGACTTTGATTTTATACAATCCCTTCCTACGCAGATTTCTACGATATATATGGGTTTATGGATGATATATAAATGGAAGAGATTTCTAAACCAATAAGTCCTTCAATATACAAAAGATATGGCGTTAAAACTTGCAACTTAGTTTCCGACCTTTATTCCCGAGACCCCCTTTTTAATTATTCTTATCTTATTGGGTCTTCACTTATTAGTACGTAGGTAAAATATTTTTCTTTCATTTGAATCACTAAGCCCCTTCCATGGTCTTATCTCATTAGCAATAAATATGTTACGGGTTTCTTGTTTCCCTATAATTTTTATTTGCTCTCCAATTTCTGGAAGTGCAAAACTATCCCATTTTATATTTGGGTTACTGTAAATAGTCCATATCTCACCAGAAAAGTCTTTAATAATAAAACTTGATGAACCATTTCTAAGGGTAATAATTTGCCCAGAAAGAAGCCCGTCCTCCGGGTTTGTCCACACTTTTTCTTTGTTGTATCCAAGACTTTCGTATGCAGGAATTGAAATTCCTATTTGTGCATCAATATGCTCACCAAATCCTAACGAATAAAACGCTGTTCCTAGAAGAAGTGAGCCAAAGATACTTCCGAAGACAATAATATGCGTCGCATATCTATAGCCACCCCTTGTGTTACGTATGTTACAGTATGCGATGGCTATGAAAAAGATGACAGCCCCCAACCAAACATAGGGGAGTATTCTTATAATATGAATGATTGAATTTTCTCCCAAGTTTTTATAAACATCCCAATCGCTGTCTGTTAGACGATAAATAGTAAGAGCGGTTACAATCCCTCCTGCTATAATAACAAAAACCCCCGTTGTCCAAATTGCCACGTTTTTTATAAAAAATATCCATTTTGCAACAGGCGTTACTTTATCTTTTTCTATTTTTTTAAATATTTTTTCACTAATATTATTTTCCATATATAAATTAAAAATTATTACCCCCCTTTTTGGCGAGTTCTCTAAATTGTTTTTTTGCTCTATTGATTAATGTAGCAACTGTTCCCATTGGTTTTTGAAGGATATCGGATATTTCTTTGTAATCTTTTTCTTCTATAAACTTTAAAACAAGAACCATCTTGTATTTTTCGTTCATTTTATTCAAAACGTCTTGTACCCGATCTTTTAAAATTTTAGATTCAAACTCTTCTTCTTGGTTTATTTCTGATATAAGTTCCTCAACCTCGCCCTCATTAAATGCATTGTTTATTGCATTTTTGAGTACCCTATTTTTTCTTAAAAAATTAATAGTTTCGTTGTGTGCTATTCTATAAATCCATGAAGAAAATTTTAATGAGACGTCAAAATCATTGATGTTTTTGTAAGTTTTTATAAATGTTTCTTGAAGCACATCTTCAGCATCTTCTTTTCGGAGCGACGAAATTCTCATTACATATCTGAGAAGTTTTTTTTCATAACGCTCCATAAGATATAAATAATATTTATTATTTTGGAGAGTAAGTGTTACCAATTCTTCGTCTGTTTTTTCAAGATAGAGCTCCTTTCGTTTCATAGGCGAGGTACAATTTTAATACGTATATTAAAATCGCTTTCTTTCGTTTATTTAATTAAATTGTACCCCGTCTTATGTGATTGTGAAAACGAGAAGCTCGCTTAATATTGATAAAACATAGATAGAAACAAGCACAACACCCTCCTTTTGTGTAATTTTTTTTTCGCTTTTATAGAAAAACATAGTTGAAATAAATAAGACCAAAAATGAAGCCATTATGATATAGTAGGAAGCGCCTACGTTTATGTAGATTGGATGAAGGAATGCCAAAAGCCCGACGGCAAATATATTTGCAATCGCGGATCCGTAAATATTTGCAACTGAAAGTTCTTTAATGTGTCGACGCCACGAACGGAACGTGACGATAATTTCGGGTAGGTTTGTACCAATAGAAAATATAAGAAGTCCAACAAGAAACTCTGGAAGGTGCAATTCTTTTATAAGCTCAAGAGAGAGCAATATAATAATTTTTGATATTATAATTATTCCGGCGACTCCAAAGAGCGTTATAAAGATACTTTTTGCAAATGGGATCGGCGTTTTTTTATGATGATGGATAGATTGTTTTTTTTCTCCTTTTATATATAAAAAAAATATAATCACAAAATAGCCGATTATAAGTATGCTTCCCTCAATTTCGTTTATGACTCCCGTTAATCCAAAAATAAGAGCAAGAAGAATATATAAGAAGAAGGGTATAATGTGCCACAGTCTTCCATCTGTTTTCGTCTTCCTGTTTAAAATGATTCCTCCGCCATATATAAGACCAAAGAGCACAATAACACCACCGAATAAATTTCCTATTGAGATAGCAACTGCGTTTTCAACAAGAGCATTAACGCCAATAGAAAGTTCGGGGATAGAAGTAAGAAGACCAAGAATTATTCCCAAAAAAGAAAGCGGAATACCAAAGCGTTCTCCAAAAAATCGTATTTGAAGAACGAGAAAATCAGCTGATTTTCCAAGAAGATAAAATAATAGAAAAAGCAGCAAAATAAGAAATGCTGTCATATGAGTTTATTATACCATTGTTTTTATTAAAGTTTTATAATACATAGTGTTTTTTTGTTGTCGTATTATTGGCGTTTATTGCTATTTTTTATTACTATAGATTCATTGTTATGCTTAGAAAACAAGGACAATTTTCATTACCAGAAACAGAAAACGAGGTATTAGAGTTTTGGAAAAAAAATGATATTTTCAAAAAATCTCTCCTTGCACGTAAAAGAAAGGGGATTATTGGAGCCATAAGAAATAAGGGTAGATTCGTATTTTATGAGGGCCCGCCAACAGCGAATGGTCGTCCCGGAATACATCATATTTTAGCTCGGTCGTTTAAAGACATTATTTTGCGTTACAAAACCATGCGTGGTTTTTATGTTCCTCGAAAAGGAGGGTGGGACACACATGGTCTTCCTGTGGAAATTGAGGTGGAAAAACAGCTCGGCCTTACATCAAAGAGAGAGATTGAAGAATATGGTGTTGCCGAATTTAATGCAAAATGTAAAGAATCGGTGTGGAAATACAAAGATGAGTGGGAGCGCCTTACTGAGCGTATTGGTTTTTGGTTGGATATGAAGCACTCATATGTGACATATGAAAACGCATATATGGAATCTGTCTGGTGGATTTTAAAAGAAGTCTGGAAAAAGAAACTTCTCTATAAAGGACACAAGGTTGTGCCATGGTGTCCTCGCTGCGGGACAGGGCTTTCTTCTCATGAAATTGCTTTAGGATACAAAGAAGTTAGTGATACTTCTGTATATATAAAATTTAAATTAGAGGAAAACCAAAAGGTGGGAAACTTTTCTGTTGATAAAGACACATATATTTTATCTTGGACTACTACTCCATGGACGCTTCCCGGAAATGTTGCTCTTGCCGTGGGCGAGAATATCAAATATGTAATAGTAAAGAACGAAGAGAATAATGAAACATATATTTTAGGAGAAGATCTTATAGAAAAAGTATTTCCAACATCATTTGCCGATATGAAAATAGTAGATTATATACAAGGCAATGATTTGATAGATTTAAAATACAGACCCCTTTTTGTTGTTCTAAAACTTAAAACAGAAACGTCTTATAAGATATATCTTGCCGATTTTGTGACCACAACGGATGGAACAGGCGTGGTTCACACGGCTGTTATGTATGGAGAGGATGACTACAACCTTGGTAAGAAAATTGGACTGCCTCAGTATCATACCGTTGACGAACAGGGTAAATTTATTTCCGACATCAAGGAGTTGGGAGGAAAATATGTAAAATCAAAAGAAACCGAAAGTTTCATTTTTGAATATTTAAAATCAAAAAACCTACTTTTAAGAACCGAAGATTATAAACACGAATACCCATTTTGTTGGAGATGTTCTTCACCTCTTTTATATTATGCGCGTGACTCGTGGTTCATAGAAATGAGTAAGTTAAGAAAGCAACTTCTTTCTGCAAATAATAATGTTGATTGGGTTCCTGATCATGTTAAAAATGGTAGATTTGGCGAATGGTTAAGAGAGGTAAAAGATTGGGCAATATCAAGGTCTCGTTACTGGGGTACCCCGCTTCCGATTTGGGAGTGTGCTGAGTGTGGGAGAGTTCATGTAATGGGAAGTATTAAGGAACTTGCTTCAGCCCAAAAAGGATCAAGCAATAAATATGTTTTGATTCGTCATGGTGAAGCTGAAAATAATATAAAAGAGATTTTAAGTTCTTATCCGGAAAAAACAGAGTGTCATCTCACGCTTCAAGGCAGGGTTCAAACAGAAAGGGCAACATCAGTTATTAAAAAATATAAACCCGACTTTATATATTCTTCTGATATGGCAAGAACAAAAGAAACCACAGAAATAATATCTGAAAAAACAGGAATAAAAAACATATATTTTGATAAACGTATTCGTGAAATAAATACAGGGGATTTTAATGGACACCTTATTACAGAGGCTCACAATTTTTTTGGGTCAAAAGAAGAGAGATTTATAAAATCATATCCCAATGGGGAAACTCTTATTGATGTGCGTGCAAGAGTTTTTGATTTTTTAAATGAGCTTGAGCAAAAATATTCAAATAAAACAATTGTAATAGTAAGTCATGGTGATGCTCTGTGGATGATTGAGAGTATTTTAAATGGGTGGTCTTCTGGAGATTCTGTTCGTGCTTGGAAAAATGGAGGAAGTCATTATTTCCAAAATGCTGAGATTAAAGCTCTTAAAATGCTTCCACTCCCAAGAGACCTCACGGGAGCGTGTGATATCCATAAGCCGTTTATTGACGATGTTACATTTCTATGTGAAGGATGTAAAAAGGGAACAATGCGTCGTGTATCAGAAGTTCTTGATGTGTGGTTTGATTCCGGTGCTATGCCTTTTGCGCAGGAACACTTTCCATTTGAAAAGAAAAATTCAAAAATAAAACCAGAAAATTTTCCAGCCGATTATATAACAGAAGGAATTGATCAAACGCGTGGATGGTTTTACACACTTCTTGCAATATCAGTTCTTTTAGGAAATAAAGAGGCATATAGACACGTCATTTCTCTCGGGCTTGTTCTAGATAAAAATGGACAAAAAATGTCTAAGTCAAAAGGGAATACGGTAAGTCCTTGGGATATGGTTGAAAAATATGGTGCTGATACGGTTCGTTGGTATCTTTATACAGTAAATCCTCCAGGAGAACCTAAAAAGTTTGACGAGACAGATTTGGGGAAGACGCTTAGGCAATTCATTCTTTTAATTTATAATTCATTTGTTTTTTTTGAAACGTATGCAGACAAAGAAATTTTAATCCAAGACAAACCATCTTCTAAAAACATATTGGATAAATGGATATTAGAACGTCTTTTAGAGATAAAAATTTCAACGACAGAAGATTTGGAAAAATATGATGTGGAAAACGCTGCAAGAACAATTGAAAATTTTGTTGGGGACGTTTCTCGTTGGTATATAAGGCGCTCGCGTAAACGACTTCAAAAACCAGAAGATAAAGAAGATTATAAATCAGCTTCGGAAACATTGGGCTATCTTCTTATTGAAATTTCAAAATATATTGCTCCATTTACACCTTTTTTTGCCGAGGCTCTATATCAATCACTAAGAAGTAGGGGAAAAGGACTTCCTATTTCTGTTCATATGGATAATTGGCCTCGTTCCGAAAGAAGAAAGCCGAGTCGTGAATTACTTATGGGTATGGAGATGGTTCGTAGGGTAGCAAGTGATGCGCTTGCAAAACGAGCCGAACTTGGTATAAAGGTACGTCAACCACTTGCTTCATTAAGTATTAAAGACGCCGCGCTTCAAAACAAAAACCAATTTCTTGAAATATTAAAAGACGAGGTAAATGTGAAGGATGTTTTATTTAATTCCCAGATTGATAATTCTATAGAACTTGATACAAACATCACCACAGAACTTAAAAACGAGGGTTTGTTTAGAGAGTTTGTAAGAACCATACAAGGACTCCGTCAAGATGCAAAGCTTGAGGCAAAAGATACCATTGAGCTTTTTGTAGAAGCTTCTACAGAATTTCAAAAAATTATTGATGTATACGAAACGATAATTTTAAACCAGGTAAGCGCAAAAAATATGCATAAAAAACGAACAGAAAATCTACTCGTTGAGCTGGAAACCAAATTTGATGGAATGAATGTTTGGGTAGGACTTAAGAAGAGTTAAGTTAAAGTATTTTATAAAAGCCCAACCCTACTCTTTATTTCAAGAAGCTTTTTTGCTGACTGTTTTTCTGCTATTTTATTTCCTTTTTCAAGTGCCTTTCTCACGCTTGAAATATTCTTTTTGAAAAATAATTTTTTCTTTCTAAACCCATCAAGTGAAGAAATAACTTTTTCAGCAACCGCATTTTTCAATGTTCCATATCCTGCATTTGAAAATTCTCTTTCAATTTTCTTGGGAGATTCTCCTGAAAATGCAGAAAGTATAAGAATTAGATTTGATATACCCGGACGTTTTATTGGATCATACACCACTGTATTTTCTGAATCAGTAACTGCGCGTTTTATTTTTTCCATGATTATTTGTGGTTCATCGTCCAAAAATATACATCCAGAAGGGTTTGATTTTGACATTTTTTTTGTTGGGTCGTCTAAACTCATTAAACGGGGGACTTTTGTGAGGATACCTTGAGGCTCTATAAATGTTTTTCCAAATTTACTATTGAATTTTCTAGCAAGCGTTCTTGTAAACTCGAGGTGTTGAAGTTGGTCATCTCCAACAGGAACTGATTTTGCATCATAAAGTAAAATATCAGATGCCATAAGTACTGGGTATGTTAAGAGTCCCGCATTTACGCCCTCTTGGCCAGATCGTGTCTGAACCGCTTTTACAAAGCCACCCTCTTCGTCGTGAGTTTTCTTGATAGGTATGTTTCCCTTGTCTTTAAATTGAGTCATTCTTCCAAGTTCTCCCAACGGGGTTATTGAATTCAATATCCAATAACATTCCGTATGAGCTGGAATGGCAGATTGTACAAAGAGTGTTGATTGTTTTGGGTCTATCCCTGCTGCTAAAAAATCTATTGCTAAGTCAAGAATTTGTTTACGTTTTTCATCAGCGCTTTCAGGGAATTCAGTAAGGGAATGTAAATCTGCAAGGAAAAAAAATGTTTTATAATCACCCGAGTTTTGGAGCTCTACAAAATTTTTAAGTGCTCCCAGGTAGTTTCCCAGATGAAGACGTCCACTTGGTTGTATCCCCGAGATAAGAGTTGGTTTCATAGGATTAGTATAAAGTATAAAGCTTGCCTCAACAAATTTACAGTAGTAAATTTGTTGGGGTCAAAAGTATAAAGTAGAAATGAAATATAAGAGTGAGAATTTAAAATTATAATTCTTTTTCTTCGCGAAAAATTTGAATTGCGGCATTTAAATATTCTGGATGTCCTTTTTCTGCAATATAGTACCACCACTCAACACCCCATAGATATATACTGTTAAATCCAGCATTTTTACTAAACTCAATATTATCTTTAATATCAGAAACCGGCATAACTTTTAGTTGATATGAAACACCTGTTTTTAAGAGAGGATCGTTTGCCCACGGTTCTGTTTGAAGTTCTGACACGACCACCTCTTTATTTTGTCCATGAAAGAATTTAAATAAATTAGTCTTTGCCTCATAAAAGAAGGGTGGAAGAGGGGACTTAAACCAACTTATATAGGGACTTAGCTGTCTTCTATAGAGTGATACTCCAAGAACGTCCGTCTCTTGAGGCGTAATTGACCAAAAACCGAATTCTCCAGACTCGGTTATCATAACTGGATGTGTTTTATCTAATTCATGTACCTTGTGTATTTCTGATTTTAATCGTCCGGTACTTATTGGACGAGAACATTGTCCAAATGGAAAGAAGGGCTCATTTTCAACTTGCCACATGTCAAGGGCTGGTGAATTCTTATATCTATTAACCACAACTCCTATTTCTTTGAGAATAGATTTATCAAAATCACTTTCTGAAAGATTGTGTGCCCATTCTGGAATAAAACATTCGGGATAACGTGGAACCTTGTATCCTATGGCGAGTGTGAGTTTTACCCCCTTTTCTTCTGCTCTACGCACATAGAAATCAAGGCGAGAAAAATCAAGCGAACTTGTTGCTGTTTTTTGTATCTCATCCCAATAGACAGGAAGACGAATTTTAGCCGGACGAAGGTCATTTATAATATGTTCAAACGTGGATCGTGGTGACAGTCCAAGCTCTTCCGCATATCGTGGAGAAAAGGTTACGTTAAGCTCGGCTTTTTTAACCGTACTTTGTGCAAATGTCATGATATATAACCCAAACCCAATAAGAAATATACCGATTATTTTTTGAATAATTATTTTCCATGAAAAGTTTTCGTTGAAGCTTTTAGGAATCCTCTTTTTGAGCGCTAAACTTGCTACAAAGAGAAAGGCGTACTGGGTCCCTTGGAGAGAATTTACGAGTGCGGGATTTGCAAGTGACATAGCAAAGAGGAGTAAAAACTGTGAGAGCCCGCCACTTATTTGTCCACCAAAGAATATGAGGCCGGTTTTTGAAAATGGTTTTATATTGTCCTGTTTTGATGCAAAAACTAGTTTTTTTAATTTCGGGATAATAAGAATAATTATTCCCACTGGTATAAGAACAAATCGTGACCAGACGAGTGCACTTAAAAATGGTGTAGTTGCGTATACTTCTTTAAGAATGATATACGAAGTCGCAAAGAGAAGGGCGGAGAATATTTCAAAAATTAACTCCTTTTTTTCATTTGTTTTAGCTTCTTTTTTATCACTTTTTATATAGTTTAGAATAATTACAAGCATACCGATGGTGGCGATAACGGCGCCCCATAATTGATTTAATGAAATTAGTTTTTCAAAAATTGAATAGTAAACAATGAGAAAAATCGGTGTAAGTGTTCCTATAATTGGAGCGACGCGTGATGCGAGTCCTATTTTCAGTGCTGAAAAGAGAAAATATGCTCCAGCGGTCCAAAGAAGCGTTGAAACAGAAACAAGAATGATTGCAGAGATGCTTGGCACAACAGAGACAAACGGGAGCGCAAAAAGAACTATGAGGCTTATTGCGCTTATATAAAAGACATACGAAATAGGATGGGGGACTTTCTTGGTAAGTAGGAATTTATCAGTTAAGACTGCTATGCCATTTAAAATATACGCAGAAATTGAAACAAGGATATAGTTCATTCTTTAGATCATTTTTTTATCTATTCCGTTTTGTTTAATAATTTCTTTATAAAATTTTGCCGATTCCCTTGGTGTGCGTTTTTGTGTTTTGTAATCTATTGCTACAAGACCGAAACGAGGAAGGAATCCATCAGCCCATTCAAAATTATCCATAAGTGACCAGTAGAGATACCCCCGCACATCAACGCCTTCTTCAATTGCTTTGTGTGTATTTTTGAGTATTTCTTTTAAAAACCATGGGCGGTTGCTGTCTTTTTCATCTGCCAACCCATTTTCTGTTATATATATTGGTTTTCCATATTTTTCTAAATCCTTCAAACAATAATAAATTCCTTGTGGATAGAGTTCCCACCCGATATCTGATGTTTTTTTATTTTCGTTTTTATTAAATCCATAATGAATTTTGTTATGAAAATAATAGTTGAGACCTATAAAATCTTGATTGTTTTTAATTCTGTTTAGAAAATAAAAATTCCAAAGTTTATCCGCAATTTTTTTTATCAGCATATTTAATTGTCCCGATCCAGCTTCAAAATAGGTATTGTGTTTTGCAATACCGATTTTTGTTTTAGGAAAACCAATTTTAATTCTTTTATATGCTTTTATGTGTCCGATTATTAAATTTTGTGTTACTTTCAAAAAAGAAAAAACACTCCTTCTTTGCGGTGGCCATCTTCCAAGAAGATAAGAAATAGAAGAATAGATAAGGGGCTCATTTAGCGTTATCCAAAATTGTACGTTTTTGTCTAATTCAGAAACCATTTTTTCTGCAAACCGCGCAAAATATTCGGGTGTTTTTTTTGATTCCCACCCGCCTTCATAAGCTAGCCATAAGGGGAGTGTCCAGTGCCAGAGGGTTACAAAAGGTTCAATACCAAGTTTCTTTAATGTTTTTACAACATGCTTATAGTGTTGTATTTCTTTTTTATCAAAAACGCCTTTTTCGGGTTCTATGCGCGACCATTCTATAGATAGTCTGTGGACGTTATGTCCAAGTTTTTTTGCGAGTTTAAAATCATTTTCAAACTTATTGTAATGATCGCATGCTTTTCCAGATACATAATTTTCAAGACCGTATCGTTTTATGTGCCCATGGCGTTCAAGGTCACGGACGCGTGATTCAGAAAGCTCCCACTCACTCCATTGATTTATTGTGTTTCCCTCAACTTGGTGTGAGCTTGTGGATGCTCCCCATAAAAATTTATTAGGAAAAACCAAATCCGGTTTTCTTCTTCGAGGCATATAGATAAGTATAAAGCCTGCCCAAGCAAATTTACAGTAGTAAATTTTTGTTGGGTTTAAAGTTAAAAGCATAAAGCGAGAGTGAAAACTGAAAATTTGAAACTAAACTTAATAATTAACATACCTGTGGTGACGCGTCACCACAGGTATTTTGTGTGTGTGATATATTATAATTTTTCAGTGAATTAAAAAAATCAGCGCTTAATTAAGCGCTGAAAATAATAGCACTAAAATAATTTGTTTCCATAGTGCTCTAAATAGGCCATTTCAAAACAATCATTTAGTTCATTTACGATAAATTTATCTAGTTGTGTTTTTACTCTACTTTGTTTTCCCGCTGATTCAATTGAAATGAGCAAAACTTCATAAAACTCTACAAATATTTTGTAAGTATTGAGGGATCTTGGTATAAATCCATAACTTTTTAAATGTTGGCTGTATCGGAATTTCTGAAAAATATTTTTTTGATAACCGAGTATTTACTATGTATCAAAAACTCCCATAAAATGGGAGTTTTTTGTCGTTAGCCGTGTGTTGTTGGTAGTTAGTGAGCGTCCTATACCTCAATAATTACTGGTAAGATCATTGGTCTTCGTTTTGTTTTATTGTAGAGGAACTGTCCGATCTGGTCGCGGATGAGTGTTTTTACATAATCTGCGTCAATGGATTGTTTATAATTACTTGGAATTTTCCCAATAAGCGTCCTTATTTTTCTTCTCACCTCATCCAAGAGTTGTTGGTTTTCTTTAAGGTAGATAAACCCACGAGAAATAATATCTGGGTTTTTGAGAATTTTTCCACCTTGTTTTGAAACTGTTGTAATAACCACAATCATACCTTCTTGTGAAAGAGTAAGCCTGTCACGTAAAACAACTTCACCGACATCTCCAACGCCTAGTCCATCAACCATAACATAGAATGCAGGGATTTGTTCGTTTGTCAATTGAACAGAATCTTTTCTGAGTTCAATTACTAATCCATTATCTCCTAATATTGTATGATCTGGTTTTAATCCTAAGACTTCTTGTGCAAGATGCGCATTTCTCTGTCTCATAAAGTAATATCCATGCATGGGGATAAAAAACTTTGGATTGATAAGTTTCATGACAGTTTTGAGTTCCTCTTGTGGCGCGTGTCCCGAAGAGTGTATATCAAGCATCTTATAGTGATAGATAGTGGTTCCTTGTCTTGCGAGGTTATCTTTTAGTGCTTGAACGCTCTTTTCATTTCCTGGAACAACTGATGATGAAAGAATAATAGTATCACTCGGTTTTAAGCGAATTTGCCTATGTTCTCCGTTTGCAATACGTGCAAAACTTGCGTTTGCTTCACCTTGCGCGCCGGTACAGAGAAGAAGTAATTTATTGTCATGATATTTATTTATATCTTCAAGGGGAATTATGGTGCCTTTTTCAAATTTCAAATAGCCAAGATTTTGAGCTATCTGAATATTTGTTTTCATTGATCTCCCGCTAATTGCAACTTTTCTTCCAAGTTTTTCTGCAATTTTGATAATTTCTCCCAAGCGATCAAGAAGAGAAGCAAAACTTCCTACAAGAATTCTACCATCCACAGACCTAAAAAGTTTTTCGAGTTCGGCTTCAACTACTCGCTCAGAAAGCGAGTGTCCTGGCGTCTCTGCTCCCGTTGAGTCTAGAAGAAGCGTGTGGATGTCTTGTTCGCCAATCTGTTTCCAAATTTCAAGTCCTTTGGGTTTTCCCTCAGCGTCATAGTCAAATTTAAATTCTCCAGGATGAACTACGTTACCAATTGGGGTTTTGATAATCATGCCAAAACCATCAGGGATGTTGTGTATGACATCAAAAAGTTTAACTTCAAAGTAGTTACCAAGTTTTACTGTGTCACCCGCCTTTACCACTTCAAAAATTGGTTTTGGTGAGTTTGGATAATCTTCCTGACGTTTTAATATAATCTCTTTTGTGAGACGAGTTGTGTACATTGTCGGGTTGCCCAGTTTTTCCAAAACATGGGGAATTGCTCCAATGTGATCGTAGTGACCATGAGTAATAATAAGCCCCTTAATTTTTTCTTTTCTTTCGGCAAGATATGAAACATTTGGGATAATATAATCTACCCCGGGAGTTTCTTGTTCGGGAAATTGAAGACCAGCATCAATAATGATGATTTCATCTTTATATTCCAAAAACATCATATTTCGTCCGATTTCTTCAAATCCTCCAAGTGGAGCAAATCGAACTACGTCACCACGTTGCTCGTGTGATTGTATGACCTTTCCGGCACGCGGCCTATTTGTTGTAACCCTTCTTCGAGGTGAGGGCGCCCTTCGTGTGGTTTTTGTTGAAACCATATTTTTTATTCCTACTGTCTCTAAAGAGCTAATTTCCAACGATACGCCGTGATTAGTAGTTAAAACAGTAAAAATGTTTTATTGAAAAAATTTTTATAGACTAAGCTATATTTTCAATTGTGCTGGGGGAGGGACTTGAACCCTCAAACCTTGCGGTATACGGCTCTGAACCGTACGCGTCTGCCAATTTCGCCACCCCAGCTTGTGTAGTTATAAATGAGCCACACAAACCTAAAAATATACCAAAAAGTGTATATTCAGGAGATTAATATATAAGTAAAATATGCGAGTAGGGGAAAATTTCTCAAGTTTTCAAATATGATATTTTCTATAGGAGAAATAAAGATTAGGATCAGTCTAGCTTGTTTCTCTTGGTGTGTCAAATGAGCTATTTTAAAACTCGTGCACGTACCACACTCCAATTTGCTACATTTGAAAATCTGTCACTTGGTTTTGAAATAAATTGAATATTCATTCCTTCAAGTTTTTTAGAGTGTATATAAAAGTATGGCTCAGTAAACAGGAATATTGCAGGAACATCTTCTTCAATAAGAGAAGAGGTTTCTTGCGTAAGTACCTTTCGTTCCTGGTCGTCTTTAGTTTGATGAATTTTTTCTATGAGTTTATCAACGGCAGTATTTTGATAAAAAGACAGATTTAGTCCAGGAGAGAGACGTTGTGAAGAGTGCCAGAAAGGAAAGAGGTCTATCGGGTTTTCTAATACATTTCCAAAAAGAACCGCCTCATAGTTTCGTGTCTTAATAGCATTATCAAAAATTGCATCGGGATCTACCGGAAGGACAGTAACTTCTTGTACCCCTATGCCCGTCCATGAATTTTTGATGAATTCTCCGATAGTTTTGAATGTTTTGGTATTCGGTACAATGAGATTTATTTTGAGATTTTTTTCCTTACTTTTTTCAAGGAGATTTCGCGCGGTTTCTTGATTATGTTTGTTTTCAAAATTATTTTCATCATCTTTAGAGAGTGGAACAAGGGGACTATTTATAGGAAATGCATTATTTTCACCAAATAGTTTTGTGAGTTCCTTTTTATCTATTGAGAGATTAAGAGCATCGCGTATTTTACTATCTTTAAGCGACGGGTTATTTATAGGGTTTAAAAATATAGCGTAGTAACGAGACATAGGAATTTTTTCAAGCTTTATATTTCCCACTGAGGTAAAGTTTTCACGTAGAGGAGTTAGACTTCCAAATCCGTTTACTTCTCGTAAACGAAAATTTTTAAAGAGATCATCCTCGCTTTCATAAAATTTAAAGAAAAAATTACTGATAAACGGAGCCTCTCCTTCGTAAAGCGGATTTGGAACAAGTTGGTATTCTGTTATGAAGCCATCTCTCCGCTGATCTATTTTCTTGATCATATAAGGACCGCTTCCCACGGGGCGTAAGCTATATGAAGATAATCTGAAATTTTCAACGGGAATTGCTGAAAATATATGTCGTGGAATAATGGGGGTGTTTTTCATGATTTGTCCAAAAAATGAATAGGGAACTGGTAGTTTAAAAACTATTTGAAGTTCACTTACCCGTTCAGCAGAAATTCCACGCCAGTTTTTTTCAAGAGGAGAGCGACTATCCGGATTTTGAATTGTCTTTATGGTAAATATAATATCATCGCTCGTGAGCGTTTGATTATCGTCCCATACGAGCCCCTCTTTTAATTTGATGGTATATACTCTTCCTTCTTCGCCAACCTCAGAACTTGCAATAAGTCTGGAAAGCGGACTATATACAAGTGCGCTTATATCTAAATCTGGCTGATTTTTTGAGAGTATGGGGTTTACCATAATTGGTTGACCAACAATACCTTCACTGTAAGAACCACCGGATACAGGGACGTATGTACTATTTTCTTTTACAGTAAAAACTCCCGTTGCTATGAATGAGACTATAAGAATTATAAAAGCAACGAGAAACGCAATGCGCTCTCTTTTAGACATTGCGTTTTTTACAAGAGTAATAATAAACATAGATTTTTAGAGCCCAAACTTTGAAATTAAGTTAATTTATATAATGAGCTTAAGGATAGAAAGCGCCGCAAAAACAAAAGCAAGAATTATGGTTGCCCAAAAGACGATTTTTTCGAGGCCCCTACGTGTCTGATATGACGCGTCTGCTCCTCCACCACCAAAAAGACCGGACATTCCGGACGATCGCTCTTGGAGAAGTATGAGAATGATAAGAATTATAGCAACAACAATTTCTGCAGTAATTAACATATATAAATTTATTTTTATTTAAGAGTGTGTTCTATTCTTTGTATACTGATTTTCCCGCCATGCTTATTACAATATGTACCACACTTATAACAAGTGTTCCTAATGCAAGGGGGATATACCCTTGGATTGTAAGTTCTGGGCTCAATATGTCAAGAATATAGAGAATTATCATATTGAGTATAAAGGAAAAAATTCCAAAAGTGAGGATGATAAATGGACCAAAAAAAAGTTTTAAAATTGGACGCACAAATGTTTGTATAAGCGTAAAAACTCCCGCAGTTATAATAAGGGCAATAAGATCTCCCGAAAATAGAAAACCTGCAATAAAATAACTTGCTACAAGTATAGCAACGATATTTGCGACAAAATGTATAATGAGCTTCCCAATAAGTTTCATATTATATATTTAGTATAAAGTATAAAGCTTACCCCTTCAAATTTACAGTAGTAAAGCAAAATCACCTTTATTTTAACTGTGAGAGTAAGCTTTCTCCTGTCATTTCTTTGGGTTTTTGAATGTTGAGAATTTCAAGAATAGTGGGTGCTATGTCTGAGATAATACCCAATGGAGGAAGATGATATATGTTTGGGTGAGGAGTTTTTAATTTATATTCATTTCCTACAAGATAGAGAGGAACGGGATTTGCGTCATTTGTTTTCTCTGTTTCTCCTGTTTTAAGATTTAATACAGACTCAGCATTTCCGTGCCCTGATGTGATGATAAGTGTGTGATTTTCTTTTTGTATTACCTCCATTACTTTATTAAGTTCGGCGTCTATTTTTTGAACTGCTTTTACCGTTGCTTCGTAGTCTCCTGTATGCGCTATTACATCGGGATTTGCATAATTTACCACAATACAATCAAACGTGTTTTCATGAAGAGCAATAACTAAGCGATCTGTTATTGTTTCTGCCATCATTTCAGGGTGTGTTTCTGGATGTATGGTTTTTTCAGAGGGTACTTGTATGCGATATTCATTTGGAAATGATTCCTCTCTTAATCCATTCATAAAATAAGTTACATTTTCATACCTTAATTCTTCTGCAATACGCATTTGGATTTTATTATTGTTTGCAAGTATTTCTCCTAGTGTTTTTGTTATAGGAGAGAGACCCGTCTCCCTTCCTTTTTTGAGAATTTCTTTTGAATATGTATCGGAAATACGTCCAGATCCTATAGTAAAATGACCAACCTGACTTGAGCTAGTTTCTTCCCATGGTAGACCAATGGCCACGCCTGAGGATTGAAGCATTCCACAAGGAAAATTTTTCTGTATAAAATTAATGGTTTGTGGGTCGGCAAAATGAATAGGATTACTCTCGTCATAATTACCAAGTCCCCAGCCGTCCAAGATAATAAGCACGATTGTTTTTTTGTTTTTTTCAGACATATCATTAAGTATAAAGCCTACCCCAACAAATTTACAGTAGTAAATTTGTTGGGGTGAAAAGTAGAAAGTGTGGGGAAACCCACAACCAACCACTAACGGACCAACGACCAATGATCAAAAACATCGTTGCCCGTTTTTTTTTGCAGTGATATACTGGCAATATACATGTCGATGTATAAATCAATATCATTTTTTATAATTCATGATTACAGACCCACTATTTTGGGTGTTGGTAATTATTGCTCTCATTTTAGGTTATGGAGCAAGACTTCTAATAGCCCAACGTTCAAAAAAATCGTTCGAAGAAAAGGCACAAAAAGATTTAGAGAGCGCTAAAGCAGAGGCAAAAGAAATTGTTGTAAGTGCTAAGGATAAGGCAGCCTCTATTCTTGTTGATCTTCAGAAGGAAGAGCGTGAACGCAAACAAGAACTTCGCCGTCTTGAAGACCGCCTCCTTAAGAAAGAGGATATGTTAGATGCGGAAAAGATAAGAATTTCTGATGAGTCAGTAAAACTCAAGACAGAACTTGAAAAGATAAAAGAGACAGAACTTGAGATAAAAAATCTCAAGGAAAAAGCTCTTACTGAATTAGAGAAGGTTTCTGGAGTTACCGAAGAAGAAGCAAGAACAAAGATTTTTAATCAATTTGAAGAAACCCACCGTGAGGAACTCGCACGTCTTTTGGCGCGTCTTGAACGAGAAAAAGAAGAGGAAATTGAGAATAAGGCCTCAGAAATTATTACTACAGCGATACAACGATATGCGCGAGAAAAGATAGCTGATGTAACAACAAGTGTTGTACAAATTCCAAACGAAGACATAAAAGGTAAGATAATTGGTCGTGAGGGAAGAAACGTTCGTGCTTTTGAGCGTGCAACTGGCGTTGAGGTGATAATTGATGAGACTCCAGAAAGTATTCTCATCTCTTCATTTGATCCATTACGTAGAGAACTTGCAAAGCTTTCGCTTGAAAAGCTCTTAAAAGACGGGAGGATACAACCAGCAAAGATTGAAGAAGTTGTTGAACAAACCAGAAATGAACTTGAGGCACATATGAGAAAGGTGGGAGAAGAGGCCGCTTATGAAATTGGCATACTAGATCTTCCAAAAGAGATTATTCAGATATTGGGGCGTCTTAATTATCGTACAAGTTATGGGCAAAACGTTCTCCAGCATTCTGTGGAGATGGCACATATTGCCGGAATGATAGCATCAGAACTCCATTTAAATGTTATGGTGGCAAAAAAGGGTGCGCTGTTACATGATATAGGGAAAGCCATAGACCATGAGGTTGAAGGAACACACGTTGATCTTGGAAGAAAATTACTTAAGAAATATGGAATAGACGATATGGTGATTAAAGCAATGGAATCACACCATGATGAATATCCTTATTCAATACCCGAAGCGTTTGTAGTAGCTGCCGCAGACGCAATCTCTGCTGCTCGCCCCGGAGCGCGAAGAGATACGCTTGAGAAGTATATAAAGCGTCTTGAGGATATAGAAAACGTTACAAAGAGTTTTGATGGCGTAAAACAAGCGTATGCTGTATCTGCGGGGAGAGAAGTGAGGGTATTTGTGGTTCCTGAAAAAATTGATGATTTTGGAGCATTTGAAATTGCAAAACAAATCGCGGGTAAAATTCAATCAGACGTTCAATATCCAGGAGAAATTAAGGTTTTGGTTATTAGGGAGGTAAGAGCGATTGAGTACGCAAAATAGTAGCATTTTCACTAGGTATTTGTTATACTATTGGCGTCGAGAGTAAAGGTCGATCTTTTTAAAACAAATTTATACACACTATGAAAAAAGAAGGATTAGTAGAAGCGGTTATGAATGCCGCAGGTATTGAAACCAAGAAACAGGCTCAACAGGCAGTAGAAGCGGTTTTTGAGACTGTTACAAAGTCATTAAGTCATGGAGAAGAGGTCGCAATTAGCGGTTTTGGAACCTTTAGGGTTGCAAAGCGCGCAGCTCGTATGGGTGTAAACCCAAGGACTGGAGAAAAGATCCAAATCAAAGCTTCTGTTGCGCCAAAGTTTAAAGCAGGAAAACTCTTAAAGGAGTCTGTAAATAATTAAAATTTTTTACAAATTAAAAACCCCCAAAAATAATTGGGGGTTTTTAATTAGGAATATATCCTAGAGTCCTTTCCTCACTAAAGAACTCATTTCAATAAAGATTTGATAAGCATCCTTTATATTTGATAAAGAAGTCTTTATCAAATCTTTTATTGACGGTTGTGTGGGCTCTTCTGAGCCAGCTTCGTTACTATCGTTTTCTGTCATCGTAATTTCTGTGCTAGTTGCTATTGTGCTTGTGGATACATCTTCCGTTGTACTTATGGTTGAAGATGCCTCTTTTTGAATCTGTGTTTTTGGTGGATTTATATATTTATTCCAGAATAAATCATTTGCTTGGCTATTAAGTTTCTCTGCGTCTTTTACTAATTTTGATGCGCTATCAAGAAGTGAATTTAGTTTATTTGAATTGATATTTTTTATATCGGTTGCTATTTTACCGGTTCTTGATTTTGCAACTTCAACAGACGTCTTTTCCTGTGTAATAAGCAGGAATTCCTTTGCCTCGTCTGTTGCTAAAACATATTTTGTGTCCCTGACTTCTTTGAAGTCCTTTGCAATATTTTTAATGTCATCTATGGTCATGGAGTTTTCTTTTGTCTCAACAAGTTTTTTCTCTGATTCATAATACTTTATTGCGTTTGCAAGTGTTGCCACTTTTTCATTTCTCCATTTGATGAGATCTTTATTTGAGAAATCCTCAACAAGAAAGAGCTTAACTCTTGTGTCCTGTGCCTCTGTGGTAACATAGTCAAGAACTTTTTTAAATGTTTGTATTCTAAAACCAAGTTCTTGTGTGCTATTTTGATCTTTTGCTGTTACAAGATTATCAACGGTATCCTTTACGTTTTCCAAAACTTTTTGAATAGGAGAGGATTGAGCAAAAACGACGCTCGTTGGGAGCGCAATTGAAATTATCGCTATTCCTAAAATAATATTAATTTTCTTCATCTTTCTATTTTCTATTAATTTATAACCTGATCAAGGAGGGCATCTACATCAATTTTTGAGTTTGTAGTGTTGTTAGCTGACGCTCCGGCACTTTCCTTTTCAAGTACTCCACTGTTTAAGTGCTTTCCTTTTGAATTCATAACCTCATTAATTGCTGAAGATATGGTTTGCTGTGCTGTTTGGTCGTAATTTATATCTTTTAGTTGAATATTGATACTTAAATTATCGTATTCTTTATTAATAGCATCAGCAGAAAGCGCTGCGGGGATTCGTGGACCGGGAATAATAGCTGGAAGAATAATAGCAATAATAAGAAGTACAAAACTGAGCGATCCTACAAGAATAAGACGAGGAAAAGCAAGAATACCAAAAACGCGCTTTTTGTCAGCTAATATTTTGTTTCTTGAACGTCTTGCAAAAGCCTTATCTGGCTCTATTGAGTTCAACATTTTCAATTGTGTAATGAGTTCTTTATTCATTAAGAAAGATTTTGAGTTGTTTTAGGGCTCTGTGTTGTATTACGCGGATTGCGCCTTCCGTTTTTTCCAATACTTCGGCTATCTCCTTATTTGAAAGTTCATCAACAAATTTCATAATAATGACATTTTGCTGATCTCCTTCTAAAAGTCTAATTGCTTTTTGAACACGCTCTATATTGAGTCCGATATCAAAGTCTTTTTCGAGGGTTGGTTCATTAGCAAACTTCTCTTCAGAAACGTTTTCTATTTGTAAATTATTTTTGTACGTTCTGTAGTAATCAATGACCGCGTTGGAGGCAATACGATAAAACCAACTTGAAATAGAAAAACCTCGCGACTCATACTTCTTTATATTTTCCCACGCATGAGAAAACACCTGATGAGTAATGTCCTCGGCCTCATGTTTGACCCCTATTTTAAAAAAGACGAAACGGTAGATTTTTGGCATATAGTGATCGTAAAGCTCACCAAAGGCCCCTTGTTCTCCATTTTTTGCTTCTTGAATGAGCAATTCTTCGTCCTTCATAATATAAAACGATGTGGGTGTGTTTTTGTTTCGTAACGCCCTGTAACACGCATAGGGGCTAGTAATTTGAGCGGAATACGGGAATCGAACCCGTGCCTTCACCTTGGAAGGGTGACGTACTACCACTATACGAATCCCGCAATGTTTTTATTTCCCAAAACACCGTCCCTTCAGATTATACAGAAACTATATCAAATGCAACAACATTACCATTTTAGCTATTGAAAAAGCGCGTGGTTTATAGTAACGTCTATACATAAAAAAATGAGTATTATATGGAAGACTTTTAGTCACAAAAAGGTCACCCTTATTATAGGGATAACTTTTTTTATTGTAGGGGCGCTTATTGGAGTTTTTGTCTTTTCAAATAAAGGGCTTTCTCAAGAATTTATTTCTACGCGTAATGATGCTGCGTTGGTAAGTCAGGAGATTGTGAATCTTACCGATCAAACAGATAAGGCGCTTGAGGATGTAAACAAACTTGATATACAAGGAAAAAAGGAACAAGCATTAGGTCTTATAGAAAATGCGCGTAAGACAAACAATGATGCTTACCAAAAAGCATTTCAACTTTCCGGACATTTGAAGAGTCTTACCGAATCGTTACAATCTATTTCAAACGGAGAAAGTCAGCGAATTGCTTATGAGGCTATAGCAACAGAGTTAGCTCTCGTAAGTGAGTTTATTATTTACACGAAAAACGTAAACCAGTTTTTGGATGAATTATCATCTGCAATTTCTCAAAATACCTCAGTAAATAGACAAGCCGCGCAATCTGTGCTTGACAAGGCAAATGCCGAAGCAAAAAAGATAAACGCACTCAATACACAGTTTTTACAGAAAATGGGAGAGTTTGATGCATCTATTAGATAAAAAATCCCCGCTCTATGCATCTAAGCGGGGTTATAAAATCTTCTTTTACCTCATCGTTATCCTACCTGTTTCGCTGAAAGCTTTGAAAGCTGTAATCGCCGTCAAAACATTAACTGTTTGGTTTTTACAACCAACACATGTTCTTGCCCACGGAACAGCTTTAAGTCTCTCTATTGGTATCAGGTGTCTTGTTTCCTGATTTCCTGCTCCACATTCGCATATCCCGAATGTATTGTTTTCTATTTTGAGCATTGCAAGATGTAGATATGGTTTAAAGTTGCCACATCTTTTTATCTCGTGGGCTCTCATTATTTTTATACATTCATCACTTCCAAACTGAGAACCGTCTGAATATGGCGACTCTCCAGATGTTTGAATTGAAATGATTCCATTCTTAGCCTCAGCTTGGTCCTCTATTATTTCCAGGAGCTTTTTTTCAACTATGTCTGGAATTCCATTTTTGGCTAATTCTTTTTTTGAATAACCACTCATGACGATTTTTTTCATTTGTTTTCCTCTTTTTTAAATTTAATTTATTTACGTGAATTAAATAAAAATTAAGAAAACTTTATAGAAAGCCAGAACGGTATCGTCGGTTCATTTGCACCTCCTTTATTAAATTTTTAAAAATTTGAAAACTGGGGTTTACTGTATACTTTTCAGCATTTTTGTCAAGTAATAAAAATACCTCAAAAGAGGTATTTGTCTTGTCGGAGAGCCGGGAATCGGACCCGGACTACGTGCTCCCAAAGCACGCGTACTACCACTATACTACTCTCCGAACTTTTTTATCTTTCTATAAATTTTCTCCTAGGACTTTAATCTATCGCAATTTTATCTTAGAATCAATGTGTTTGATTTATTAGCCCCTGTAGTTCAATGGATAGAACAACTCCCTTCTAAGGAGTAAATGAGGGTTCGATTCCTTCCAGGGGTACTAAGACAATTCGCCTAAAAGGGCGAATTGAATTTTTAGTTTTTAATTTTGAAATAATATCTAATTTCTAAATCCTAAACAAGGAATCGAATGAAATAGGGAGATTTTAAAATGTAAAAATCAAAGTGTAAAATCATTGTTGAAAAAATAAATATTTCTTGATAGTCTTACACAAGCGATTCTTTTAATTGCCGCGGTAGCTCAGTGGTAGAGCGAAGCCCTGGATCTTCGGGGCCTTCCGTAGTAATGCGGATTGAATAATCGGGTGAATTCGGAGAAACTCTTTATTTTAATAAAGACAATTCCGAGCCAAGCCTTAGAGGGATATATAAATGTTCTAAGGAAGGTGTAGAGACTAACAAGTGAGTCCCAACAATAACCTTGTACAAGCGCCCGACCTCCCAAGTGGAGGATGATATAGTCCAAAATAGCCTTTGGAAGAGGCTTGCGTCGGGGGTTCAATTCCCTCCCGCGGCACACAAAATTTGCTTTTTTTCTCCCTCTCGCATATTCTTGCTTTTAGAAGATTCAAAATTTCATAAATTTTTTAGGGAGTTAAAAATGAGAAATTTCATAAAAGTTTTAATTGGTTTTTTTGCTATTCTTTTATTCAGATTAAGTCCGTTTAGAATTCCTAATGTTGAACCGATAATGGCTCTACAAATGCCGTTTGCAAAGAAGTTTGGAAAGTTAAGTGCCTTTCTCTTTGGTTTTTTAAGCATTGCTATATATGACTTATTTGTTCCCGTTGGACTAGAAATGTTACTTATTACGGCGATTACGTATGGTTGCATAGGTATTGTGGCGGGAGTTTTTTTTAAAAACTTTCACCTTACCAATAAGACAAGGAATTATATTGTATTTACCGTCTTTGCAACAATTTTTTATGATTTAGTAACAGGAGTTTTAGTTGCTCCTCTTTTTGGACAATCAATAGTTGTTGCATTTATGCTTCAAATTCCTTTCACGGTAAATCATCTTATTGGCAACATTCTTGTTGCTTTTATGAGTCCATATGTGTATAAATGGGTTGCGAGCAACAAAAAATTTGAACTCAATTTTTCATTTTCGCGATAGATAATTTTTTTACCAACCTCGCTTTTGTTTATGAAACAGAGCGAGGTTTTTTATTTGCTTTTTCGTAATCTTTTTCCTAATCTGATTTTAGTATTATAAACATACATAAATAAGGAGTATATTATGGAAAGAGTCTTAAAATTATTCTTTTTATTCCTTCTTCTTCTTTTCATCTTCCTCCCATTTTTTAGTTTGTATCATGCAATAAAATTGGGGAGAGGCGCAGAGGTGAGGCGCGCAATTCCAATTCCGTACGTTGTTCCAAAAATACAAAAGGAACTCAAAAAACATGGATTTCATGACCAATTACGCGTAACGCTTCAAAAAGGATTTAATGACCCACGTTTTATTGATTCTGTCTTTAACGATCCTCGTCTTGGATTAGACTCTCTTATTTTATTTCCCCCGAGAGTTGTTCCAAGGTGGAAGGGATATTCGTTTCTATTTACGGAGGAATCAATTGAAAGAGGTAGGAGTTTTCTTTCTAAAAACAAAAAGGAGCTTAAAAGGGTGGATTCTGTTTTTTCAGTACCTCCTTCGGTTGTTGTTGCTATTTTGAAAGTTGAGACGGACATTGGATATTTTTTGGGAAAATATTATGTACCAAACGTTTTTTATACAAAATATTATATAAATAGAAAACGTGGACGTTCCGTTTTTCATTTGGTGAAACAATTTAGAATTTTTTTGGAATTATCCCAAAAAAATAATTGGGATCCACTTCAAATTAAAGGATCGTGGGCGGGTGCTTTCGGATGGTGTCAGTTTATGCCCTTTTCTGATAAATATTATGCGATTGATTGGAACGGAGACGGCGTAGTAAATCTCTTTGAAAAAGAAGATGCGATGGCAAGCATCGCTAACTATCTTTTTGAAAACGGCTGGTATAAAAAAAGTAAGCCACGCCAGTTGAAATCTTTGTGGAGATACAATCGATCCAATACCTATGCGAGGGCAGTATATGAATATGCCCTTATAATTTCAGATAATAAAAAATCCCATATATTTTAATATATGGGATTTATTTATTCGTCTTTTTCCATAATGTCATTTCTTGATTCAAAGCCAAGTGTTTTTTTTCTAAGATATTTTCTCAAAAAATACTCACCAAATATAATAAGTACAATAAAGATAGCAATTCCTATCTCGGCTTGTTTAACTATTTTAGTAGTTCTCAAATAGGTAATCCCACTCATTACAGAATATGCAAATATTGTCATGGCAGAAAACCATACAATAACACTTGCAAGATATGCTTTCATAAATTTTCCGAACCTTATGCGTGACCATCCGCTTAATATAAAGATGAGAAGATTCGTTCCTGGAATGAATTTTGCAATGATAAATAGTTTTATCATATTTTTCTTTAGGTAGTATGTGTAGAGTTGAAGTTTCTTATTTGATTTTTTCTTATAATAAAATTTCCAGCCAAATCGAGTATTACGCATCGTTTTTCCAAAGAGATATACAAGCGTTTCTCCTATAATAAGTCCAGATAGGGTAGATCCTAAAAATTCTGGCCAAGTTATAACTTTGTTAATAAGCAAATATACCGCAAATAAAATAGCCGCTTCACCTTGAAGAAGCGTGCCAACTCCCAGTATCGCGTATGTCCAAGAGGGGTACTGAGCTACCAATCCTGAAAATATATCAACCAAATTGCTCACCTAAACATTATATACTATGATTGTCATTAAAGAGCAACAATGATTTACGTTACTAAGGAAAACACCAGATTTAAAGCCGTTCGTTCTGGTGGGCCGGGCGGACAAAATGTGAACAAAAGAGCTACAAAGATTCAAATTTGGGTAAAAGTTACCGACCTGCCGATTTCAGATGAAAACAAAAAGCTTTTAATGGAAAAGCTTTCGAATCATATTAATAAAAATGGCGAGTTGGAAATATTTTCAGAAGAAGAACGATCACAAGAGCAAAACCACGAGCGCGCTTTAGAACGGATGAATGAGATAATTGAAGATGGGCTTAAGGTTTCCGAGCCACGTATTCCCACAGAAGTTCCCGAGGGGATTGAAGAAAAATTTCGTGAGATACGCAAATTACATAGCCTCAAGAAAAAACATCGTCACGAAGCCAAAAATCCAGAAACCAAAGAACACATCAAATAATTGATTTTTTAGTTTAATAATCGTATTCTTTCTTTGAAGATTTTATTTTCAGTTTGTTTAAAAATTAAGAATTGGAAATTAAAAATTCCACGCGAAACGTGTTGTATGGTGCCTATGGTGTAATGGTAACACAAGGGTTTGTGGAGCCCTTGATACGAGTTCAATTCTCGTTAGGCACCCCAGAAATGAATTTAGAATGAATGGTTAAATCATTACGATTTTTGGCGTTTAAATATAATTGTTGGTCAAAAAATTGTGGAAAAACAATCAAGCCAATAGATTGGAAAGATTGGAAAGATTGGAAAAATAAAAATTTACAAAAAAATTATGGGAAGCATTTTTCGTCATTTGTAAAATCAAAATCCAAGATTTAAAATTATATTCCATATGATTTTAATAGAAGACAACGACATACGAAGAGGTGGTGAAAAAATTGGCTGGTATGAAAATAATCGAATTTATAATCGACACGGAGATAAGCTTGGTTATTTTATAGACGAAAAGATTTATGACGTTCATGGGAGAAAGATAGCCTATTTGGAGGGCGAATACCTTTACACAGAATATGGGGATCGTAAGGCCCGTTTAGAAGAAATATGTAAAAATGTTTCTGGAGGAATTCTAAGCGATGATGCTCGTTGCGCAATATATTTGTTTTTGGGAGATTAATTTCTTACGCCTAAGTCAGTACAAATTGAGAAATAAAATATAAATTAAAAATAAGAGGAAGCACGTCTGATAAAAAGGACACAAACACTGAAAGTGACGAGAAGCAAGTGGCTGAGGGGTCTGTTCTTCTAGATCCCAAAAATCCTCTGGGTGTTAATGAATTTCTAGAAAGTGGAAAAAAGTATTATGATGAACTCGTTAAATTCACTTTTTTCACAGGAGAAGCGCGTGTCTGTACAAGACATGAGCTGGATAACACGTTAAGACCAAATTTTTAAAAAGAATTCCTATAAAAAAATTTTGAGCAACCGATCCCCACATTATTATATGGTGGGGATTTTTATATATCAGATAATAAAACTACTAACACAAACTTGGGTGATTTTATTATACAAAGAAGGATTATATAAATTTAAGCATGTTTGTCTACAAATCTATGAATATAAGTATTTTATTTTTCCCCTAAGGTGTTATGATTTATCATAACACCCTAGGGGACTCAAAAATTATAGACAAGTAGCAACATTTAAGACTAAATTATAAGAATAAACCAAGAATAAAAGAACAAATAGGGAATACATTATAAGGGATAGTTTTTAGTATTCTGTCTATTTCATATTTTCTTTTGCGCGAGTACTATAAGAGAAATGGAAAATCTTCAAGATATTATTATTACATTTGGATATATTGGGATTTTCCTTACTTTTTTTGCTGAATCCGGATTTCTTTTTGGATTTTTTCTTCCCGGTGATTCTTTGCTCTTTACTCTTGGACTTCTCGCATCACAGGGATATTTTAATATTATTATACTAGCTGTTCTCTGCATCTTTGGCGCTATACTTGGTGATAATTTTGGTTATTTCTTTGGAAGAAAATTTGGTCCTAGAGTTTTCAAAAAAGAAGATTCTTTTTTCTTTCATAAACGTCACGTAGAACGTGCGCGGAAGTTTTATGAAGAACATGGGAAAAAAGCCGTTATATTAGCGCGTTTTGTTCCCGTGGTTCGTACGTTTGTCCCCATATTTGCAGGAGTAGGTGAGATGGATTACAAAACATTTGTTTCGTATAACGTGTGGGGGGGATTATTGTGGGCCGGAGGTATGTTGTTTTCAGGTTTTATTTTAGGGGGTATTTTTCCTGAAATGGAACAATATTTAACATTAATAATAGCCATTGTAATTGTCATCTCTTTTTTGCCGGCAATAAAAATGTTTAAAAAATAAAATTATGAAAAAAACTCGCTGTCCATGGACAAAAGATAACGAGCTTATGAATGCTTATCACGATACTGAGTGGGGAGTACCTCAACATAACGATAGGGTGCTTTTTGAATATATTATTTTAGATACATTTCAGGCAGGACTTAGTTGGCAGATTATTGTAAACAAGCGTGAAAATTTCAGAAAAGTTTTTGCTCAATTTGATGCACATAAGATTGCTCGTTTTACACCTAAAAAAATTAATAATCTTATGAGTGATGCTGGTATCATTAGAAATCGTTTAAAAATTGAAGGGGCGATAAAAAACGCAAAAGCTTTTTTAAAAGTTCAGAAAGAATTTGGAAGTTTTGATAAATATATCTGGCAATTTGTAAACCACAAAACAATAATACACACATGTACACGAACTGCTCATATGCGCGCGCATTCAAAAGAATCTGATGCAATGGCAAGTGATATGAAAAGTCGTGGATTCGCTTTCACGGGAAGCACGGTGTGCTATGCATTTATGCAGGGGAGCGGAATGATTAATGACCACCTTGTTTCATGTTTTAGATATAAAGCAATCAATACTTTGGTTAAAAAAGATAGAAAGCAAAAATAATTTTATATGAATCTTTTTTCTTCTCACACCACACATATTTTAAAAAATGGAGGAATAGAAATTATTCCAACCGATACGATTTATGGAATTTCGGGAAGCGCTTTTAGCCCCAAGACCGTTGAACATATTTATGAATGTAAGTGAAGAGATTTGGACAAACCCTTTATCATTCTTATTTCTTCATTTGACGATCTTGAGCTTTTTGAAGTCTTTTTAGGCGAAAAAGAAAAATTATTTTTAAAAACCGTTTGACCAGGAAAGGTGAGTGTTATTTTAAATGTTCCTGACGAATCATTTTCATATCTCTACAGAGGATTCGGAAGTCTTTCTTTTAGATTTCCTGATAATAAAAAACTTACATCATTTTTTAAGGAAACGGGACCACTAGTATCCACAAGCGCAAATATACAAGGAAATATATATGCAAAAAACATTTTTGAAGCAAAAAAATATTTTGGAGATAAAATTGATTTTTATGAAGATGCCGGAGAACTTGATTCTCTTCCCTCAACTCTTGTGAAAATAGATAATGGAGCGATATACATACTACGTGAGAGAGAAGTGAAAATAAAATCGTAAGTGGTCAGCTCTTTCTTTTGTGGTTATAGGTTTCTGGTTCCTTTTCTACTCCAATAAATTTATTTTTGTAAATTTAAGAGGTGACTTTCTACTTTTAACTTTCTACTTTATACTTAACTATATGCTTACTCTATCTGACATGCTCATCCGTTTAGCAATAGCGCTTGTTCTTGGTGCAATTATTGGTATTGAACGTGAGTTTGCACACAAAGAAGCGGGTGTGCGCACGGATTTAATGGTTGCCGCAGGTGCGTGTGTTTTTGCAATGATTGGTATTGCACTTCCTTATATTATCGCCCTTTCTCCGGAACACTTACCTGATGTTATTGCTCGCAATAGTGGATTTTTGGGTGTTATTGCAAACATTGTTGTTGGTATTGGTTTTCTCGGTGCGGGTATTATCGTAAAACAAGGAACGCATGTAAGGAGTTTAACAACCGCTGCCACTATATGGTTTGCAGCGTCAATTGGTGTGTTGTGTGGTATTGGGCTCATCTCTTTTGCTGTGGTAGCAACAATTGCTGTTACGCTCCTCCTCTTTATTTTACGTAGTTTTAATATTTTGGATGCATTTGGAGGAAGCGATAAAAAAACAAAGAAATAAAAAATCCGCCGAAGAGGCGGATTTATTTGAATCTTATATTTCTGAATGGAGCCTGTCGCTCCATTTTTTTAAGGTTATGACGTGATCTTGATAAACCACGTCACCGGATTTCTTAACAAACAATCCTTCAAAATTTCTTTCAAAATCTTTTGAAGGATTAAACCATCTCCGATCGATAATGTCACCAACCGGATCTGGAGTGAACTTTCTGAGTTCTGCGGAAAGTTCCAGAGAGATACTAAAAATGAGTGTGTAATACCATTTGTCAGTATTAAACAAACTCCTTTTTCTGTATCCAAAAACATTTTTTGAAAATTGATAGTCGGCCTTTTCAAAGCCGACTTCTTCTTCAAGCTCTCTCATTACTCCTTTTAAAGGGGTTTCTTCTGATCGCACCCCTCCTCCGGGGATTCCCCAACCAGCCCTTTTTCCGATGGTTTCTTCCTCTCTGTTTTTAACAAAGAGGAACTGTCCGTGATTTGAATGATGGGGGATGATAATTCTTACTCCCACATCTTCGTCTTCCGTAATTTTTCTTATGGACATTTCTTGGGCTTCAAGCTCTGAGAGAACTGCTTTTAGCTGGCTCATGTTTATCCTTTTTTTTAAAATTATATAACTGGATATATAATACAACTCTTATATCATTTTGTCAAACATAGAAAAATGTTTTGATAATTGATGCGCTGGTACGTATAATACCCACATATGGAGAAAATATATCTTGATTATTCCGCCTCAACACCACTTGATAATGAAGTGTTGAAAATAGTGCATAAAAATCTAAAGGACGTTTATGGAAATCCTGGTTCACTTCACGCTTTTGGACAGAAAGCGATAAATATTTTAGATATATCTCGTGAAGTGACGGCGAGTATTTTAAATGCAGATTTTCGTGAGGTTGTATTTACCGCTTCCGCAACTGAGGCAAACAACCTTGCGCTTAGGGGAGCAGTAAGAGCATTTTCATTACACACTAAAAAGAAACTAAAACCAAAGATCCTCGTTTCGGCAATTGAGCATGAATCTGTTTTACAAACCGCTTTTGATTTAGAGCGAGAAGGACTTGTTTGTGTTGAAATAATTCCCGTAGATAAAAATGGATTTGTTTTACCCGAAAGTATAGAAAAGTCACTTGATGAGAGGACCGTTCTCATTTCTGTTATGTACGCAAACAATGTTGTGGGTTCCATACAGCCAATATCTGAAATTGCAAAAGTAATTAGCAATTGGAAATTAGCAATTGGAGACATAAAATCGGTTTATCCGCTTTTACACGCAGATGCTGTTCAAGCATTTCAATATCTCAATTGTGATGTAAAAAAACTTGGTGTGGATTTATTTACTCTTTCTTCGCATAAAATATATGGACCAAAGGGAGTAGGGGTACTCTATATTCGGAATTCAAAATCTCAAATATTAAATAACAAACAAGTTTCAAATTACAATAATCAAAATAAAAAACAGGACGGAATTTTGAATTTTCCATTAGTAGAGCCAATAATTACTGGCGGTGGTCAGGAATTTAATTTTCGCTCCGGAACTCAAGCGGCACCTCTTATTGCGGGTTTTGCTCACGCTCTCAAAAAATCAGATAGCGCACGCGTACATGAAACAAAAAGAATAAAAGAATTAAAAAAATATCTTTTAGATATGCTTGCGAAACACCTTCCTAAAATTCAGGTAAATGGTGGTAAGGGAAATAATTTTCTTCCTAATATCATAAATTTGTATATTCCGGGTGATTACACATCTGGAGAATTACTTATAGCTCTTGATATGAGGGGAATAGCCGTTTCATCTGGTTCGGCATGTTCGGTGAGGTCAGAAAAGCCATCATATGTACTTCAAGCACTTCAGGTAAAAGAAAATCGCGCTAAAAGTAGTATTAGAATTAGTATGGGGAAATTTACTACAAAAAGTGAGCTTTCTCGTTTTGTTTCTGTTTTAAAAGATATTTTAAAAAAGAAGTTTTTATAAGATTTTGAGAGCACGGGTTAGAAAATTGACGTTTAGCAAAAAAAAATTACAATTATACATATGACAAATGAAAAAATAAAAAATTATTTGTGGGTATCGCTCGCAATTTCCGCACTTGTTGTCGCGGTTTCCGTGTGGAGTTACACACAAAGTTTCTCTGATTCAATAGAGCCGTCTTCGTTTAGGAGCTTTTCTGTTTCGGCAGAGGGTAAGTCGGTTGCGATTCCTGATGTAGCAAAGTTTTCTTTCAGTGTAATCACAGAAGGCGGAAAAGACATTGCCAGTTTACAAAAACAGAATATAGAAAAGGTGAATAAGGCGATTGATTTCTTAAAATCAGAAGGAGTTGATTCAAAAGATATTAAAACCTCAAATTATAATTTAAATCCACGATATCAATATTCTAGCTGTCCTCGTGATGGAGGGGTTTGTCCTCCAGCAGAAATAGTTGGATACACTATTACACAGAGTGTTGATGTAAAGATTAGAGATTTTTCCAAAATTGGAGCCGCTCTTTCTGGTGTAGTTGATAGCGGAGCAAATAACGTTTCTCAATTTGTCTTTACGCTTGATAATCCAGAAGACGCACGGGCTCAGGCTCGTGTTGACGCTATTACAAAAGCAAAAGAAAAAGCAAAGGAGATTGCAGACGAAGGAGGATTTGCCATCGGACGTCTCATCTCAATTGATGAAAGTAATAATCTTCCACAGCCTTACTATTATGACAATTTAATGAAAGCAACGGGTGGCGTTACTAGGGAAGCATCTGTTCCGGCACCTACGGTAGAAGCAGGATCTCAGGACATTATCGTTAATGTAACATTGAGATACGAAATAAAGTAGAAAGAGACTGATGGCTTACTACCCGCAACCAATGACGTCTATGTTGTAAGTTGTAGGTAGTTTGTTGTAAGTTTAATAATTTTTATGCAAAAGAAACTTGTTTTTATAGTTATTGTCGCAGGTCTTGTTGGTGGAATAATAGGTTCTGCTGTTTTTGTGCGTCCCGCACATGCCAGTTTTTTTGATTCTATTTTAAATTTTTTTAAACAAGAGATTCAATCACCGTTTTCTGAAAACGCAACGAGTACAAGAGAATCAAGTTCTTCAATACCGCTTTATAAACCCGCTAATGATTATGAAGAGGCGGTTGTTTCTGCAGTTGAAAATGCAAATAATAGCGTCGTTTCAATTGTAATATCAAAGGATTTACCCGTTATTGAGCAGTGTCCATATAATCCTTTTCCAAATCTCCCTCCCGAATTTAATAATTTTTTTAATAATAATTTTCAATTTTCAAAACCGTGTGAAAAAGGAACAAAGACTCAAGAAATAGGAGGAGGAAGTGGATTTATTGTTTCTGAAGATGGACTTATCGTTACCAACAAGCATGTTGCGAGTGATGAAAAAGCACAGTATACCGTATTTACAAATGATGGGGAAAAATATGATGCAAAAGTCATAGCAATTGATCCCGTACAAGATCTCGCCGTTATTAAAATTGACGGACACGGACTTACCCCAGCAAAGTTGGGTAACTCGGATAGTATCAAACTTGGACAAACAGCAATTGCAATCGGGAATGCGCTTGGAGAATTTAAAAACACCGTATCAGTTGGTGTTATATCTGGGCTTTCTCGCAATATAACAGCAAGCGGTGCAAGTTATGGATCAGAAGACATAAGGGGAGTTATTCAGACCGACGCAGCCATCAATCCAGGTAATTCTGGGGGTCCGCTTTTAAATCTTAGGGGAGAAGTTATCGGTATTAATACTGCTATTGCTTCAGGCGCACAGAATATTGGATTTGCTATACCAATTAACTTTGCAAAACGTGCAATCCAGTCTGTGAAAGACACAGGAACTATAAAAACAGCATATCTCGGTGTCCGCTATATTATGCTTGATGCTGATTTTGCAAAGAAAGAAAAACTTTCAGTTGATTATGGAGCGCTTGTTCGTGGTACAAAAGATGGTCCAGCAGTTCTCAAAGACTCTCCAGCGGAAAAAGCAGGAATTAAAGCAGAGGACATCATCATGGAATTAAATGGTGAAAAACTTACCGCAGATAATCCGCTTGCAATAGTGCTTCAGAAGTATAATGTTGGGGAAACGGTTATATTTACCATACAGAGAGGAAATGACAAAATAGAATTCCCTGTAAAACTTGAAGAGAGACCGAAAAATCTCTGAATAAATTTCATGGAGTGAAATCTATAATTTTTAATTCTTAATTTTGTAATTTTAAAATAAACGTTTAAAAGTTTTAATTTTTAAACGCCCCTGTTTAGAAATTTTTACGTTTGGAATTTATTTAAAAATTCAAAAATTATAAAATTCAAAAATTTTTTCTCTCTTTCCCTTACTTTCTACCTCAATAAATTTATTTTTGTAAATTTAAGGGATAAACTTTCTACTTTTAACTTTCTACTTTATACTTAATACATGCCTAATTTTCACAGATTTACCATAAAAGCCCAGGAAAGCTTACAAAATGCGCAAGAGCTTGTGTCTCGTTCAAATCACGGGGAGCTCAAGGCGCTTCATCTTCTTGCTACGCTCATTGCTGATGAATCTACACTCGTTCGTCCCATGCTTTTACGCAGTGGGGTAAATTTAATCACACTTGAAAAATCTGTTACTGCTGAGATTGAAAAGCTTCCTAAAATTTTTACAAACGCCTCAGTGGGACAGATTTATTTATCCCAAGAGCTTATGAAAGTGTTGGATCGCGCCGCAGAGATAGCTATGAAACATAAAGATGAATATGTTTCTTGTGAACACCTTCTTCTCGCCATTCTTGATATACCTTCCCCAGCTCAAGATATTTTAATTCATACAGGAACACGTAAAGACGCGCTTATGCGTGTTCTCTCACAACTTCGTGGTTCTGTTCGTATAACAGATGAAACCCCAGAGAATAAATTTCAGGTTCTTGAGCGTTATTCTATAAACATCACAGAGAAAGCACGTGAGGGAAAGCTTGATCCGGTAATTGGAAGAGAAGAAGAATTGCGTCGTTTGATGCAGATTTTATCTCGCAGAACAAAAAATAATCCTGTTTTGATAGGTGAACCCGGAGTGGGAAAGACCGCTATTGTTGAGGGGCTTGCTCAACGCATTGTTTCAAACGATGTACCCGAACCGCTCAAGAATAAAGAAATTATTATGCTTGATTTAGGATCCATTATTGCCGGCACGAAATTTCGTGGAGAATTTGAAGATCGCTTGAAAGCATTTCTACGAGAGGTCCAACAATCCGCGGGAAAGTTACTTCTATTTATTGATGAAATTCATATGATTGTCGGTGCGGGATCCGCAGAGGGCGCGCTTGATGCATCAAACTTATTAAAACCGGCACTTGCCCGTGGGGAGCTCCATGCAATTGGTGCTACTACCATCAAGGAATATCAAAAACACATTGAAAAAGATACCGCTCTTGAGCGCAGATTTCAGCCTATTTATGTTGATGAACCCACTATTGAGGATTCTGTTTCCATCTTACGTGGACTGAAAGAGAAATATGAGATTCATCACGGACTTAAAATTACTGATGAGGCTATCATTTCTGCAGTAAACCTTTCTGCGCGATATATTACTGATAGATTTTTACCTGATAAAGCGGTTGATCTTATTGATGAGGCGGCAGCTGCTCGCAGATTGGAAAGCGAGAGCCTACCAAGCGAACTTGATAGATTGCGTCGTGAAATAACGCGTCTTGAAATTGAAAAATCAGCCCTTTCACAAGAGACCACAAAAAAGAAAAAAACAGAAAGATTAAAAGAAGTTGATGCAAAACTTAAAGAACTAAAAATTGAGAATGATAAGATGTCTGCGCGTTGGCACTCGGAAAAGATTTCATTTGAAAAGTTTCATAATTTACATAAAAAAGTTGATGATTTGCGTAGAGAGGCAGAACTTGCGGAACGCGAGGGGAATTTAGAACGTGTTGCCCAGATTATCTACGGAGAACTTCCCAACGCGGAAAAAGAACATCTTGTATTTGAAAAGAAGCATATAGCTTCACACAAAAAGGAAACAAAGGATAAGAAGGGAGGTGTTAAAAGCAAGGGTAAGAAAAAAGACGAAAGTGAATATACCCACCAGTTTATTAAAGAAACCGTTGACGAAGAGGATATCGCTGGTGTGGTTTCGCGTTGGACTGGAATTCCTGTGTCTCGTATGCTTGAGTCGGAAATGATAAAACTCTCTCGTCTTGAAGAAGAGCTTGAACATCGGGTAGTGGGACAGCGTGAAGCTATTCAAAGCGTTTCTCGCGCGCTTCGTCGTTCACGTGCCGGACTTGCTGAGGAGGATAGACCTGCTGGATCTTTTATGTTTCTTGGTCCTACAGGAGTAGGAAAAACTGAGCTTGCTCGCGCGCTTGCTGAATTTATGTTTAATGATGAAAAGGCGCTTATCCGTATTGATATGTCTGAATATATGGAACGTCATGCGGTTTCACGTCTTATTGGTTCACCACCAGGATATGTTGGGCACGATGAGGGCGGACAACTTACCGACATCGTTCGTCATAGGCCATATAGTCTCATCCTTTTTGATGAGATAGAAAAAGCACATCCGGAGGTTTTTAATATTCTTCTTCAGATGCTTGATAATGGACGTCTCACTGACTCAAAGGGGCGTATGGTGAATTTTAAGAACACGGTTATCATCCTTACTTCAAATGTGGGTAGTTCATATTTCCGAGAAATGTCTCATCTTGGTTTCGGCGTAGAAGAAAAAGGAGAATTATACTCAAAGGAAGAGAAACTCAAGGAGAGTATAGAAGAATCATTACGAGACACCTTCAAGCCGGAATTTTTAAATCGTTTGGACGATACTATTATTTTCAATGTTCTTACCAAGAAAGACATTGAGCGTATTGTTGATATTCAACTCACCCGTTTAGATGAGCGTCTCAAAGCAAAGGGTATTAAAATTACGGTTAAACCGAATATTAAAGCATATCTTGTTGAAAATGGATTTGATCCTGATTATGGCGCACGTCCCGTGAAGCGTCTTATACAAAAAATTATCGTCGATGCCTTGGCAGACAAAATTATTAAAGGAGACGTAAAAGATGGACAAAAAGTTACTATTACACTTAACAAATCAAATAGAGTGGAAATCGCTGCTTAGGGGGTTTCTTCTCTTTTGTGGTCTTCTTATCTTAAAACTGGTTGGATTTACCTTTTTTCCAATCCTTCTTTTTGTTGTGGTGAGTCTTAGTGTATATATTTCGGAACCCCCAGAGAGAAAGACTGTTTTTGTATCATATATTTTTCTTTTAGCATCTTCTTTTGTTATTCTCTTTAATCTCCCTGACTCATTTAATATATGGGGTACGGTTTCCTTACTCTATGGACTCCTTTTCTTTGGATTATTTTCGTTTATCAATTTTCGTTTTAAAAATAGGTCAGTTACTCATGGAGCAATTGTTATGCTTTCTCTTTTTTCCTTCTTTCTTGCTCTCTCTGGATATTCCTCGTTTTCCATCCAAGATGGGTGGTCTCTTCTTTTCATTCCTATAGCATTTTTTGGTATGTTCTTTCTCATACGAGAATCACTTACCTTTTCAGAGAAGTTTTTTGGAAGAAAACGAATGGTAGTTTCTGGTTCTATGGCGTTTTTAGGCATTGAATGTATGTGGCTTTTTCAATTTCTTCCCCTCGGAGTTATTAATGCTTCGGCATTTCTCGCTATTGTACTCTCTCTTATACGCGATATGGTTCTCGCAAATGAAGAAGGGGAGCTTAATCCACGCTTCATTTTGAGGGAAATCACCATTTTTGTCATAGTAACCCTCGCATTTTTCACTGTTTCTCCTTGGAATTTATAGATTTTATGGAATAAAATCTATAAATTTAACCCACAACCCATTACCTACAACTAATGACTTTTTAAATAGATTGTTTTGTTGTGGGTTTTTATCACATATAATATATTTTTTTAAAACTGGTTAACAATTGTTTTTTTCAAATTTGTGTGAAATAATAGTTATATATGAATAAAATGACCGAAAAGGAACTTTTTTCTACAGCCCAAGCCGCTGATGTTTTAGGTGTTAGTAGGATTGCTGTTTTTAAAAGTATTAAATCTGGAAAGCTTCCAGCTACGAGAGTTGGAAGAAGTTATGTAATTGAAAAAGAAGATCTTATGGAATTTTTAGGAATATCTTTAAAAAAAGAAAAGAATGAGATTGAAATGTCTGTGAAAAAAACCGTTCAGGAATATGGAGACGCCTTAAGAAGACTTGGGAAAGAGTGAATAATGTATGAAAATAAAGCAAATTACAGTTCGTGAAATTGAGTATGTTGTCTATCGTATGGCAAAAGAATTAATGGAGTGGAACGAACCAATTCCTGCATTTGGAACACGTTTTCCAAATGTTCTTGAGAGTTGTCTTAAACAGCCCTTTTCTACATTTGGGAAGAAAAACCTTTATAGAGGATTAGCTGAGAAGGGTGCTATTTTGTTTTATCTCCTCATTAAAAATCATCCGTTTGAAAATGGGAATAAAAGGATTGCGATTGCCGTGCTCTTTTATTTTTTATATAAAAATGGCAAATGGTTTGTATTAAGTAATGAAATTCTCTATTTATTTGCAAAAGAGGTCGCAGCAAGTGATCCTAAGAAAAAACAAGAGGTTCAAGAGGGAATAATAAGATTTTTACGAGCTTATCTTGTGGATATATAATATAATTTTTCTCGGTAGAATGTATGATATTCTTGTTTTGCTGAAGTAAAATAAAAAACGACTAATTACAAATTTCTAATATAAAATCAATGATAAATAGTAAGAGGTCTGAAGTTAAATATTGAGTCATTTGAGCTTTGAGTTTTGTTTGACATTTGTTATTTGAAATTTTCCCTTGGGGAATGTTTTTAGTAACTTTTCACCCTTTCTTTCGTTATATAGTATGAAGGGCAAAAAACTGAATATATTCATGATTTTTGTGAGTGTTTGGTTATTTGCTTTTTTAAAAATAGCAGTTTATAGTTTAAAAACCCTAAAGAGACCCTTTTCCCCTTTGTATGTTGACTTTAGTCACTCACACTGGGCAAAAGGAAACTCATTTTAGGAAAGCTTAGTGTGAGGCTGAGCAATCTCTGGTGTTTCTGGTATATATCTATATCCAGAGACTCCCTTATTGGAAGCCCCACCTTTATGGTGGGATTCTTTTATCTCAGTCTCGCTTAAAACGCGGGATTTTTTATTAAAAACTCCGCAATTCCGAATTCCCCTTAATATCAACCCATTGTTCCCAACCTGTTCTAGTCTCTCCTCACAAGACAAGACGTCGAAAAGGGAATGAACAATGATCCAGAAAAAACGTTAAAGGTCGAAATGTAGTAAAAAAAACTTATCTTATATAAGTCGAAAAAAAATTAGAAAACAATGAGTAAAACAAAACAAAAAATTGCTTCCTTTGGTCTTTCTATCGCAACGATAGTAACTTTCTCAGGAAGCTTGATGCCTATAGCATCAGCTCAAACAACGGCTGATCTTCAGGCACAGATTGCTGCGCTTTTGGCGCAGATTCAGCAATTGCAAGCTCAATTGAGTTCAAACAACGGAGGATCAATGTCTTCTTCCTATAACTTCACCCGAAACCTCACTTTGGGTAGCACAGGAGAGGATGTTAAGGCTCTTCAACAGTTTTTGAACGCAAATGGCTACACAGTTGCAACAAGCGGAGCTGGTTCAGCGGGAAATGAATCAACATACTTTGGTACATTAACCAAGAACGCTCTCGCAAAATTCCAGGCTGCTAAGAATATTTCTCCAGCAGTCGGATACTTTGGTCCTATTACCATGAGTGCTATTAAAAGCATGGGTGGTGGTTCTGGATCAACAGGAGGTAATGGAGGCGGTTCCGGTAACACTGGAGGCGGTCCAACCATTCCTGGAACAGGTTTGACGGTATCGCTCGCGTCTGGTGAAAATGCTGGTGGATCACTTATTTCAAGTGGTAGCTCAGCAGCAGCTCGCGTACCGGTATTAACTTTCAACCTTACAGCAGGTACTGCAAGCGGAATGCACATCTCAGACCTCAAGTTTAACAAGACTGGAGTCGTCTCAGATACTTCAATCTCGTCTGCATATCTCGTTGACAACGGACAGGTCGTCGGACAGTACACATCTATTTCAAACGGCGTAATTGATTTTGCGAACGTTTCAATGGATATCGCTGCCGGACAGACCAAGAAGTTGACACTTGCTATTGACCCGGCAACTGGTCTTTCAGCAGGTAACACAATCGGTTTCGCCATTAATTCGGCAAGCAACGTTACAGCAACTGACGCTTCAAGCAATTCAGTTACTGCAAATGGAACTTTCCCAATGACTGGTGGCGTCTTTACTGTAACTTCAGTTTCCAACCCATCGATTGCATCGGTAACGATTGCATCGTCTTCAGTTGGAACCACAACCTATGCGGGAACCAAGAGTGTCTTGGTCTCACAGTGGACGACTACAGTAAACAACAGCCCTGTAAAACTCGGATCAATCAACTTCAAGGTTGTTGGTTCAGCAAACAAGGCTGATATCCGTAACCTTGTTCTCAAGGTAAACGGCGTTGAAGCAGGAACGCTTGCGCAGGTTGCAGGTGATGGATCTGCCTACTTTGATATGACATCAAAGAACGTTCAGTTGAATACCGGATCTTCAAACATCCAGATTTATGCTGACGTTATGGGTAGTCCAAGCTTTAACTTTGACTTTGGTATTTTGAACTCGTATGACGTATACGTTGTTGATACCGAGTACAATGTTCCAGTTACCACAACGGTAAATGGAGGTGGTACAGGTTCTTCAAGCGGACACCAGATTACGATTAATCAGGGTCAGGTTACGCTTACTGTCGATACAGCGACTCCAACCGGAAACATCGCTCTTGGTGGTTCTGGAACGACGCTCGCAAAGTTTGATTTCTACGCAGCCGGTGAAGCTATCAAGACGAAATTCTTGGATGTAGTTCTCACAAAGGTTGGCGGAACTCATAACTGGAGTTCTGGAGATCCAAACTTGGATATAAAGAATATTCAGTTGGTTGATGATGCAGGTATTCAGATTGGTAGCACCATTAGTACTATTGCAAGCGGAACTTCAAGCGGACAGTGTACATACAGTTCATCAACAGTTCTTACTTGTCACTTTGGTACATCTGGATCAAACATCAATTATATTGTTCCCGCTAATACAACACGTGTAATCACCGTAAAGGCTGATATTCAGTCAACAGCCGATTTCTCAAGTGTTGTAGTAAGCTTGCCGGGTAATTCCAGCAACTTGCAGGGTTTGACTTCAAGTCAAACATCTTCAAGTGGTTCGACGACTGCTTCGTCTCTCACCCTTTCTTCAACACCTATTTCGGTTACGAAGAACGGTGCGCTTTCAAACCAGACCTACGCAAAGGGAGCAACAAACGTAAAGATTGGTTCGTATGTATTTACCGCTTCATCAGCTGAGGCAGTAAACGTGAATAACTTCACTATTACGACTAACTCTTCGTCAACATACTTCCAGAATTTGAAGGCAATGGTTGGCACAAGTCAGATTGGTACAACCTATCCGACAATCAGTGCTTCAAACTACACCTTCTCGGGAGCATTTAACGTTCCTTCTGGAGGAACAACAATTGTTGATATCTATGCAGATATTTTGACTTCAACGACTGGTGCTATGGGATCCGTGACCACATTTGCGTCACTTTCAGGAACTGGTGCATCAACCTATTCCTCGGTCTCATACAGCACAACACAGACTGGTCAGACAATCACTGTATCATCTGGTCCTTCCATTACTATCAGCAATAACAACTCACTTTCCAGCCGTCAGGTTGTAATGGGTTCAACTGGTGTAAGTTTGGGTAAGGTTCTCTTGACTGATACAGCGGGTATTGAGGCAATCAGAATTCAGCAGTTGAAGTTTACTATCAACACTGGTTCTGCGGTCGGTCAGGCATTCTCCAACTTGAAACTTTATGATTCAACTGGTAGTGCTATTGCCGGCGCAGGCCCTGTCTCAATGACAAGTGCTGCTCCTTCCTTTGTTGCAGACTTTAACTTTGGCAATGCTGCTACAGTTACCGTCCCACAGGCAGGAACACTTGCTTTGGAACTTAAGGGCGATGTCTCAGGATACACAGTTGGAAGCAATATCGAAAACGCAACATCTGCGATTGCAATTTCTGCAACCTCAAGTGTTGTCGCATACGGTAAATCATCCAATGCGTCGGTTACCGTTTCTGGTACACCTTCATTCGCTACTCTCACTTCGTTGAGAAGCAAGCTTAACCTTTCAGGCGTTGCGCTTGGAACGGATAGCGCTTGTAACGGCGTTGGTGGAGTATCAACAACCAACCGATCAAGAACATCAAACGACTACGTTGCTTGTATCAAGCTTGCAAACGATTCAGCAGGTGGAGATGTACAGGTTAATACCCTTGCACTTCGCTTCTCTGGTGCAGCTTTGAGCACGAGTGCGTTTAATGTCACGCTTTACGACGGATCAAATATTGGTACTGTGTATGATGGATCTAGCACGAAGTCTTGTTCCCCAACAGGAAATTCCTGTGCGGTTACATTTAGCTTCAGCGGAACCTCAATTACAGGAACCAAGGGTGTTGCAGTCTTAGTTGATTCATCCGGATTCTTCAATAACAGCACAACTGCTCAGACGGAAGGATTGGATATCACTTTGAATGCGGCTACCGACGTAAGCTTCTCCGATGGTACGATTACTGGTACAACAGGCTTGAATCTCTCGTCTGATGTAGCGGTACCGCTCACATTGGCACACGTAGATTACAACTAATCTTTTTAAGATCGGTTAGTAACCACGTAAAAAGAATTCCCCTGATGAAAATCAGGGGATTCTTTTTTTGAATTTTGAATTTAAAATTTAACCAGAGAATCTTTTTGCGGGTATGACACGTCATACCCTAGTTACAAAATTACTTATTTTACTTGGATTATAGAATTTTTCTGGTTATGTGATTTTTCTTGATTATAAAATTTTTTTGTTAAAATAATTATTAAAAATAACTCTAATTTACCAGAGAATCTTTTTGCGGGTATGACACGTCATACCTTTATTATAAAATTTTTTACTTTTGTTAATTAATCACAAAAATCCTCTCAATTACAAGTGCTATTCGTTCCAAGCGCAACGCCTGAAAGGTTAAGCTTGCTTCTCAACGAAGTGAGAGTAGCGAATGAAGGTGTATAGCTCACTATATTAATTGTTTTTATTTCTTTAAAATTTCCATAAATAAACCAGCGCGAAAAGAGTTTCTCAAAAAGGTATGACGTGTCATACCTTTTTGTGTTATGCTTATTGTAATAGATTAATTAAAAAAATGGATAAGAAAAAAGAAATAAAAAAAGATAAAACCCTATCCAATTTACCCCCATTAAATCGTTATCCCTCACGTAAAATATGGGAGGACACATGTTGGCAAAAAATACTAGAATCAAAAAAATTATTAGAACCGATTATCACTTCTTATGAACGTCATAACCTGACTATGCGCGCTGTGGTGGTTGATAGAATAAAACTGGGAAAAAGAAATAAAGAAATTGCCGAAGAACTTTTACTTTCAAAACAAACTATCAATAGTATAAAGAAAGCAATAGAGGATAATAGCTATATAAGTTATAGAGAAAGAGGAAAGAAAGAACGGAAGAAAAAAATATATAGTCATACTATAAATTTGAATAAGAAAACACCATTTCGTAGATATAGAAAGACAAAATATGGACGCGTTTACCTGCCCTAATTTATTCACAAGGTATGACGCGTCATACCCTAGTTACAAAATTAGTTACTTTACTTGAATTGTAGAATTTTCATAAACAAACCAGCGCGAAAAGAGTTTCTCAAAAAGGTATGACGCGTCATACCTTCATATACTATAGAAATAATTTAGTTTTTTCCCTATGTGTGTCATACATAAGAAAATTATGAATATGGGCAAACAGTTTTAATTGCAAAATCCCCTATGAAAAACATGGAGGGGATGTTATTTAATTTTTTCACTTAGAGGGATTGAAAATTTTAAATATAATAAAAATCAGTTATTGAAAATTGCTTTAACAACTGTTAAAGTATTTTTATGTCTAAAAAATCAGCAATAACTATTATACAGTGGCTTCTATACGGAGTAGTGGCACTTGTGCCACTTATTTTTGTGCACAGAATGATGAATCCGTTTATCATTCCTAAAATCACTCTTTTTCAGGCGTTTGCTGAAATAATAATTTTTTTGTGGATTGGCCTCGCTCTATTTTATAAAGAATATCGTCCAAAACTGACTCCGGTTACCATCTCATTTTTTGTATTATTTCTCTTACTTACCGTTGCTTCAATATTTGGCGTTGATTTGAATTTAAGTCTCTGGTCTTCGGAGCAACGTGCCGTTGGTATTGTTGCCTTGTGGCACTTTTTCCTCTTTTTCTTAACGCTTGTTTCATTGAGAAAAGAGATAAAGTGGAGAAATGTATGGTTTGTTTCTATTTTTGCAAGTGGACTTGTATCTTTACTCACGCTCCTTTCCTTTACCGGATCTTTTTTGGACAAACTTTTCCTCAATCAAGGATGGGGGAGGCCTGGGGGAACATTTGGTAATCCAACCTTTCTTGCTGGATATACGGTATTTAACGTATTTATTTCTCTTTGGTTTATTATTAAAGAAAAGGGCAGTAAGTTATGGATTAAGATAATTACGTGGGTAAGTTTTATACTTGGCATACTTCTCATTTTTAAAACACAAACAAGAGGGGATATTATTGGTCTTTTTGCGGGACTTCTATTTTTAAGTTTTCTTCTTGCTATAAGAAAGTTTAAAAATTTTGATCTGCAGAAATCCATCGTAAAAAATGTTTGGGCATGGATTTTGATAGTCATCTTCTTATTTGGCGGAGTGTTCTTTTTTACTCGTCACATGAGTTTTTGGGAGGGGGTGCCGGGTTTGAACCGCCTTACTAAGACATCTCTTACACAGGGCGATTTGGATTTTCGCTTTATGGCGTGGCAAAGTGGACTAGAAGCATTTAAAGAAAAACCAGTTTTGGGATATGGTTGGGAAAATTTTGGTATTGCATTTGGCAGACACTACAATCCAAATCTTTTAGGAACCACATTTAACGAGACAAACTGGGATAAGCCACATAATATTTTTCTTGAATATCTCGTTGCGGGTGGTGTGTTGGGATTACTCGCGTATCTTATTCTTTTTGTATTTCTTTTTTATGAACTCATAAAATCAAAAGAAGACTTTTATTTCAAAGCAATTTTTGCGAGTTTAATTCTTGCGTATCTCGTTCAAAATGCCGTAATTTTTGACACCATTGGAACATATCTGATGTTTTTCCTTGTCTCTGCCTTTATCTCTACGAGGTATATAGAGTCGTATGGACATCAGCAAGATTACGCGCCTTTCATAGATGAAAATTCTACATCTTCTACTTCCGATCAAAAATTTTCTCCCGGAGTTATGGGCTTGTGTTTTTTGATTGCTTTTGTGCCAATATATTTCTTAAATATTCGCACGGTGGTTGCTACACATTATGAATATGGCGGGCCGAATTACTTTTTAAACCACGATATTCCAAGCTCTCTTGAATCTTTCCAGAAATCACTTGATACGCCCTCACCCTACTGGGATTATGTGGTAATGAATATGGTAGATGTTGTGCGTCAGGCATATGGGCAAAATATTGCTTACCCAAATCTTAAAACACTTGTTGCTCAGATTGATTCAGATATGCAGACGGTCATTTCTCATCATCCAAATCACTATCTTTACTATATCGTTCTTGCCGATTTTAAGAACACATTTTATCAGTTAAATTCAAAATATCTAGATGAAGCGGAAGAGCTTGCAAACAAGGCTCTTGAAATTAGCCCAAATCGTCAACAGATATACTATACACTCGCGAAAACAAATATTTTGAGACAAAAATACGATGTTGCTAAAGCAATGTTTCAAAAATCTGTTGATTTAAACCTGCAGGCGGGCGATCCACATTTTTATCTTGGTCTTTTGGAATATCAGACGGGGGACAGTAAGGCGGGAGATAAGGAAATTGCGTTTGCGAAGAAATTAGGGAGAGGTCCGAGAAACGTAAGTGAGGCAGTTGCTCTGGGGACAATTTTAGGCGATCTAGAACACAAATACTCAGATTCAATAACCTATTTGAAGCAGGCGCTTGAAATGAGTAAAAAAGAATCAAGCTATATTTCCTCTGCTGACATAGAACTCAAGCTCGCGCTTGCATACTACTTTAACGACCAGCTTGATGAGGCAAAGGCGACATTTCAAGATATGAATAGTCAGGGCATAGATTTTACCACCTCACCCGCTTATAATGATTTAAAGGCAATATTTAACAGCTTAGGATTAGACTACTGAAGACACGAATAACAAATCTCAAATTACAAATATCAAATAAATATCAAAGCTCAAATATAAAAAATTAAAGTATTAAGCCATTTGTTATTGGTTTGATGTTTGACATTAATCATTTGAAATTAATTCCTATGCGTTTAACTTTTTTTACCGTTTCTAAACTCTTCTTATTTGCCGCGCTCTTTTGTGTGGTAATTGTCACATCATCAACCCTCTTTCCTTTTATTGTGGGAAAGTTTGTTTGGTTTCGTATAGCCGCCTCACTTTCATTTATATTTTTTCTTTTAGGACTTCTTTTTAATGATAATATTTCACCCGAGATAGCAGGGGAATATGGCCTTGTCTCAAAAAGATTTAGAGCGATACTTCGTGAACCGCTTGTAATTGCCGTTACCGCATTTATTGCAATGTATCTTTTGTCAGGATTTTTAGGTTATGATGCTTCCGCTTCTTTTTGGTCCAACTTTGAACGAGGAGAGGGTGGATTTCAACTTCTCAATTTTTATCTCTTCTTTCTTATGTTGCGTACGCTTTTCAGAAACAAAAAAGAGTGGAAGAAATTTTTTGGAGTATCACTGATTGTTTCCGGACTTGTTATTCTCTATGGTGTAGCCGCATCAATTAATCTAAATGATTTTATTGGTTCTGAGGGATTTTGTGGCAGATTTGCCGGTTCCTTGGGTAATCCGGCATATCTTGCACCATATCTTATGTTTACTGCGTTTTTTGCCCTGTATCTCTGGTTTTCTAAGGGAGAAACAAAAAACACAATGCGAAATATCTTCTACGCTATTTTGCTTTTTGTATTCTTTTTCTTTTTTCTTCTCACGCAGACAAGAGGCACATTTCTCGGTCTTGGGGTTGGACTCATAGCGGGATTTACATATCTCTTTTTCAAAACACAAAAAAGCAAATTAAAAACAGTATCTGGTGTTCTCGCTATAGTATTTATTATTTTGGGTTTCTCTGCGTTTATGTTGCGACATAAAAATATTCCCATTGTTCCGTTTTGTGCTTCATCAAGTCGTTTGCTTGAGATTTCAACATCTGATCAGACAGCACAGACACGATTTTGGACATGGGGATCTGCAATAAAGGGTTGGAAGGAGCGCCCGATATTGGGATGGGGTCCAGAAAACTTTAGTGTGGTATTTGATAAATATTTTGATGCGCGCCACTATGTCCCAGGTCAGAATTCTGAAACATGGTTTGATAGAGCGCATAGTGTATTTATTGATTATCTTACAGAGATCGGAATCTTAGGGCTTCTAAGTTATCTTTCAATATTTATTGTGTACTTCTGGGAATTTTTCAAAAAAACAAAAGATAGATCTCCTGTGATAAACACGCTTTTCTTTACGCTTCCTATAGCATATCTCGTGCAAGGGATAGCACTTTTTGATGTGTTACCAATTTATCTCGTTCTTTTCACAACCCTCGCATTCGCCTCATTTTATTTCAATGAAGAAAAAGAAGATAAAAATAACAAATCTCAAATTACAAATATCAAATAAATATCAAAGCTCAAACATCAAAAAATTAAAACATTTATTCGAAATTCAAAATTCGAAATTAAAAATTAATTCCCATGCTTAAACAAATCATTTCACCAATACTCATTATCCTTGCTCTTCTCGGAATTTACTTCGGAGCAATTTTGCCTTTTAAAAAAGCGCAACTATTTATTGATGCGTATCGCGTCTTTGATTCCCAACAAACAGTTCGCTCGCTTGAAGATTCATTTACTAAAGCGCTTGATTTTTATTCTCCCATTGGTCAGGAGGAGGCTCGTAGATATCTTGGAAGTCGTCTCCTCTCACTTTTTGTGAAACAAATGCCAAAAGAGGTGAGTAATGAGATAATTAGTTACTATGAGTCGTGGTTTAATTTTAAGAACGAAAATAAAAGTGGACTCAATTGGACACAAAACCTCCTTGTTTTGGGTAATTTACACCAGTCAGCGTGGAATATATTTAAAGATGAAAAAGACTATATATCAGCAGAAAATTATTATTTAGAAGGATTAAAGCTCAGTTCAACTCGTCCACAATTT
>Ga0210057_1000260_pt1 | contig 90962 bp, 99 predicted proteins | sample CryGeyCG2114_010_2_FD_183968 | JGI IMG/M metagenome (GOLD analysis project Ga0210057, IMG submission 183968) | Groundwater microbial communities from aquifer - Crystal Geyser CG10_big_fil_rev_8/21/14_0.10 (SPAdes) (version 2) | ecosystem: Environmental > Aquatic > Deep subsurface > Groundwater ... | reverse complement strand
TCAGCAACCCTGCGATCGTGCTCCTGCCAATTAGCCTGACCAATTGCGGTATCAGTGGTAAGAACGGTGACGACAATTATTTTTGTGCTACTCTTCTCAGCTATACGGCACGCCGTCTCCACGACCATAGGGTCGGGGTGAACCGTGACATATTCGATTCCGTAGTCAACCATCGCTTGGATGGTTGAACGGACAGCTAGTTTTGTGTCGAGCACCTTTAGATCCGCGAAAACGGGGAGTATTTCACCGTTTGAGAAAATACCAGGGAACAGTTTCAGACGTAAATCTTCCACGCCGTATCTCAGGATGAGGTCGAGAAGTTTTATACCGTGTATATGCTCTGCACACTCCTTAAGGATTGCTCGAGCACAGTGTAGCGGGAGCTCGTCGAGTGAGAGAAATAGCTGTGCCACCACGGCCTCCATTGGCGATTTAATCTCCGCCAATCCTAAGGGGTAGCTGTGATTTTGGGAAGATATTGACTAATTGTATATTTATGCTATTATTTTAAAGGAAATAGTGGAGGGAAAAATGTTCAACTACTACGTCTTTACGCTTGTCTCAACCGTAGCGCTCATCGGTCTCTTCTGGGTAATCCTTCCGCTCTATCAGCGGAAGGCCATTCGGATGAAAAGCGAGTCGGTGTTCGCCCGGGCATTCTTTTCAATTTTTATGCTCGGCATCACGGTCTTTCTTCTGGCCATCATCTACGCCCACTTTGGTAAGGCGGGGATGATCGAGAGCATGCTGGAGTTCTCAGGCATCCTCTGGAGGCTTTTCTCCGGGGAGACGGTGCACCTCATTGATCGTGAGAGCGCGCTCAGTTTCTTCTTCTTAGTCAGTATCGTCGTGCAGATCTTTACGATTGCGACGACGCTTTGGATAACACCCTTCCTGCATGAGGAGGAAGAACTTCTCCTTAAGAAGGAGTGGATCATCAAGTAACAGAGGCCCCGGCGCGCATGCGCGCCGGGGCTTTGTCTGCACTGTGCCGGAGGAGGGAGTGTCCTGATCGTCACTAAGCTCTCCGCCAGCCGTCGGATCGCTAAGTGCGACGGGACACGCCTCGCTGTCGCAAAACGACATGCTCCGGCGTTCGATTCCCCATACACTGTGCGTAGGCACAGTGCGCTCCATCACCTCGCGTCGCTCTGTGCCGGAGGAGGGAATCGAACCCTCATCCCTTGCGGGACACGATTTTGAGTCGTGCGTGTATACCAATTCCACCACTCCGGCATTCGCTTAGAATAACGATTTTAGAAACTCTTTACCAGAACCTGATTTTAAAAACTTCTCACGCTCTCGAGCAGATACTCTATTTGGGTGCGCTTCTTTGTAAATTAAGACGAACGGTGCATATGGCCGAGTTGCAAAACTTCTTCTAGAATTATGTTGTTTGATACGACGCTCCAAATCACTCGTCATCCCCACGTCGATGTAGTTTTTCTCAACACTTCGTATTGCGTAAACAAAGTACATTTTCGATTGATTTATATACCAACCTGCCTGCCTGCCGGCAGGCAGGTTCCACCACTCCGGCATTCGCATTTATCTGTATAGATAGTGTACGGATAATTTCCTGAAATGCTATACTGCCGAGTATGAGTGGAAAATTTTACAATGATTCAATTTTCTGGGTTGAGCTTGAGAAAATTAAACCAAACCCATTTCAGCCCAGAAAGGAATTTGATGAACATAAATTACGTGACTTGGCGGACTCTATCCGTCAGTACGGGGTGCTGCAACCGCTCGTTGTTACGAAACGAGAAGTTGAGAAAGAGGACGGAGGACTCGCAAGCGAGTATGAACTCATTGCTGGCGAGCGCCGCTTGCGCGCATCAAAAATAGCCGGCCTCTCGCAGGTACCCGTCATTATTCGGACAGCTGATGAGAGCGATTTGGTAAAACTGGAACTTGCCATTATTGAAAACCTCCAGCGAGAAGATTTAAATCCAATAGATCGAGCGCTTGCGTTTAAAAAGCTTGCTGAGGATTTCGGCATGAAGCACCGCCAAATTGGCGAAAAGATAGGGAAGAGCCGCGAATACGTTGCGAACACACTGCGCCTGCTTGCACTCCCCGAAGAGATGCAGGGCGCGCTTTCAGCAGGGAAGATCACCGAAGGGCACACTCGCCCGCTTCTGATGCTTACAGATAAGACAGAAGAGCAAATGACGCTTTATAAGGAAATTATGCTTAAAAAGCTCTCCGTGCGCGATGCAGAAGCAATAGCACGGCGGATAGCAGTTGATCGGGCGCGTAAGAAGCCACTCTCTCCTGAACTTACGACAATTGAGAAAGAGCTGTCTGAGCAGCTTGGTACGCGCGTACATATTGAGACTCGCGAGGTTGGCGGGAAAATCTCTATTGATTTCATGTCGCCTGAAGACTTGCGCGCCCTACTGGAAAAAATTGATCGGGAAGTCTCACGCCGTTTGCCTGAGGCAGAAGCTGTTGAAACTAATGACTCCCAGCAAGATGGAGAGGGAGAAGAAGGGCCAATTGATGACCGTTCAGAGGAAGAAGTGGAAGAGGCGGAAGAGTCTGAGGATCTCTACTCGGTGAAAAACTTCAGTCTTTAATTTTCTGCCTCAAGAGCCGCTTTAATGTGGCGCTTTGCGAGGGTTGTTTTTGCGACTTCAAACCATTTTTGGCTCGGTTTCGCGCTTTCCTTTGTAAGAATCTCTACAATGTCGCCGTTCTTAAGCTTTGTATCAAGTGATGCAAGTTTTCCGTTCACCTTCGCGCCTGCTATGTGGTTGCCGATGTCAGAGTGAATTGCGTATGCGAAATCAACCGGACTTGAGTCAATAGGAAGATCAATCACGTCGCCCTCAGGGGTAAACACAAATACGCGATGGCTGAAGAAATCACTTTTGATATTTAAAAGAAATTCCTCTTCTTCATAAGCGCTTTGATGCTCATCAGCAATCTGTTTAATCCACGAAGGCACACTCTCTGATGGTGCGTGCGTGACTTTCTTCTTCCGACTCTTACGCGCTGACTGTTTTTTCTCCGTCGGTTTGCTTAAAACTGATGGAAGAAATTGCATAATCCACTCAAATGTACTCTCAGGCTTCTCTCCTCGCTGCACGCCTTTATAGCCGACGTGTGAGGCAATACCGAATTGCGCTTCACGGTGCATTTGTTCAGTCCGTATCTGAATTTCAACCGTACCGGACGTGCCGGTAAAGACCGTCGTGTGGATGCTTTGGTAGCCATTGGGTTTCGGAAAGGCGATATAGTCCTTAATTTTTCCCGGTAGCGGTCTCCAGATAGTGTGCACCGTGCCAAGGACGTGATAACAGTCGCTTACAGATGGTACAATAATGCGCAGCGCCATAACATCGTGGATTTTATCAATATCCCAATCCTTGCGTTCCAATTTTTTATATAAACTGTACAGTCCTTTAATGCGTTGCTCGGTGCGGAATCGGGTCACGCCTTCTTTTGCAAGTTCCTTTTTCAGTTGCTTATTTACTTTCTCGATACTCTTTACGCCGTGTTTCGTACGTTCTTGTACCAGTGCTTTGACTCGTCCGTACTCTTTCGGATATGCAAATGGAAATGCGTAGTCTTCAAGTTCACGCTTCAAGCGCCCCATGCTCAGTCGGTCAGCAATAGGCGCATAGACCTCGAGTGTCTCCTGCGCAATGCGCAGCTGTTTATTCTTCGGTACGTACTGAAGGGTGCTCATATTGTGCCGACGATCCAAGAGCTTAATGAGTACGACGCGCACATCTTGGCTCGTTGCAACAAATAGTTTTCGCAGACTCTCAGTGTGCCGCTGCACGCCACGGTACTTCAGTGTTCCAAGCTTGGTCACGCCCTCGACAAGAAAGAGGACTTCCTCGCCAAATTGACCCGCTATGTCTTCCGGTTTTACGCCAACATCCTCAATAGAGTCATGCAAGAAGCCTGCCGCAATTGTTTTGGGGCCCATGCCAATTTCAGCGAGTCCTTTGGCGGTGTCGTAGAGGTGTGTGAAATATGGCTCTCCGGAGTAGCGTTTGTGCCCCTCATGCGCTTTTTTTGCAAACGCATACGCACGATTTACAAAATCGACATCCTCCTTGGAGGGTGAGTCCATTAATTTTGTAATATCCTTGACACTAGCCATTATCTCTACTATACTACTTTGCGAGGTATACGCAACGGGAGTAGGCAAATGACCGACCTTTCATTGCAGGATCAAGCAGGTGGTGCGCCTTTTGAGTGCTCGGCATGTTCAGCGAGAATCTGGCGTCAGACACCAAGCGGCATCTGTGAGTGCGGTGGGGGCGGAACAATAATCATTGCCCGCGCCCGAACTGAGTTCCTAGAGAAAGAACTCGATGCGCTCGAGCGCCGAGACATTAGAACGCGCATATATAAAATTTTCGGCTCAAGAAAAAGCCAAAAAAGAGAAAACAATTCCCACTTACAGCTTGTCTGCGGATGAGCTGTTATTTTTTGGAAGGCGAAAGGAGTTCGAGTGCTTGTTCGAGCGTAAACTTCTCTGGGTCTGTGTCATCAGGTACATAGACATTTTTCAGACCTTTCTTTAGGTGGAGTCCGGATTTTGACTTATACAGAGTGATAGGTTTCCCCGTCTTTGGGTGTTTCCCTAACTCTTTTACTATCTCCACCCCTTTGCGAGGCTGTTTCGGCTGACTCAGTAACTCAAGCGCTCGCTCAAGGGATACGGTGTACACATCGTCTTCTTTAAGGGAGCGGTAGTCACCGTCGTGCACCACGTACGGTCCAAATCGACCGACACTTGCCACAACGTCTTTGCCACTTTCAGGGTGTACACCGAGCGTGCGCGGCAATTTTAAATATTTTACGGCATCTTCAAGCGTGACTGAGCTCAGGTCGTGCTCTTGCGGTACGCTTGCTCGTCTTGGTTTTGGATTCTCTTTCGTTTTTTCACCCTCTTGCACATACGGACCGAATCGGCCATGGAGGAGAAAAATTGGTTCACCACTCTCAGGGTGTGCACCGATTGGCTCGTCAGGTTTCAGTTCCGCGCCTTCTTCGGTGCGCGCCCCGTCGCACTCTGGAAAACGCTCACAACTCATGAACTTTCCACCACGGGCAAGTTTAAAGACCATTGACGCGTGGCACTTCGGGCATTTAAATTCCTCTGGTGTCGGGCCTAGGTTTGTCAGTTTTTCAATGTTTTCCTTTGAGGCAACATCTTTCGAAAACGGCTCGTAGAACTCTTTCAGTGTTTTTGCATACTCACGTTCACCATTTGCGATTTCATCGAGCTCATCCTCAAGCTCAGCGGTAAATGAGTCGCTAATGTACTTATCAAAATGACTCTCAAGAAAGGAGCTTACGACATCGCCGGTTGCGGTGGGGAAGAGCGTCCGCCCCTCTTTCTCAACGTACCCTCGGTCAACAAGTGTTCGCATAATGCTCGCATAGGTTGACGGGCGGCCAATTCCTCGTTTTTCGAGTTCTTTCACGAGACCTGCCTCGGTGTAGCGGTTTGGCGGCTGTGTCTGTTTTCCCTCGGCAGAAATAGCAATAAGTGAAAGCACATCACCTTCAGCAACCTTTGGCAGTTCGGTGTCCTCTCCACGGGCTCGCGGGTCGGCAGAGAGCCAGCCGGGGAAAATAACGCGTGAGCCGTTCGCACTAAAGTTCGGCGCACCCGGAACCTGGGCGACAATTTTTGTGCGTTTTAGCTTCGCGTCTGCCATTTGGCTTGCAATCGTGCGCTCCCAGATAAGCTGGTAGAGCGCCTTCTGCTCCCCGGTGGTGCCGGCGCTTTCTTTCGTCACATCAGAAGGACGCACCGCCTCGTGGGCTTCCTGTGCTGAACGACTCTTTGTCTTAAAAGTGCGGGCTTGGTGAAATTCTTTTCCGTATTTTTTTTCAACGACCGATGCGATGGCACCGAGCGCCTGGTTGCTGATGGTTGTGCTGTCTGTTCGCATATAGGTAATGTGCCCCGCCTCATAGAGCCGTTGCGCGACTTGCATGGTTTTGCTCGGTGAGTAGCCAAGACGGGTTGACGCAGATTGCTGGAGTGTGGATGTGGTAAACGGTGGCCGCGGCGCGCGCTTTGCGTCGCTCTCTTCTACTGCGGCGACGCTCCACGCACCGCTCTCGCCGGCAGAAACAATAGCGTCGGCGTCCTCCTGTGTCTTTGGCTCCTCAACGCACGTAACAGGCAAAGAGTCGCCATCTGCTGTTTTAAGATCAGCGGTAATAACCCAAAAATCTTCCGGCACAAATGCGCGTATTTCCCGCTCGCGCTCCATAATGATGCGCAGTGCAGGAGACTGCACGCGCCCGGCGGAGAGACCGTAGCGCACTTTTTTCCAAATAAGTCCGGAGAGATCGTAACCGACAAGCCGGTCGAGCACGCGACGCGCTTCTTGTGCTTGGCTCAAATGCTCGTCTATTGCTCTGGGGTGCGCGAGGGCGTCTTGGACTGCGTCTTTTGTAATTTCATAGAAGGCAATACGCTTTGGTTTTTTTAATCCAAGCGCTTCCTTTATATGCCATGCAATGGCTTCTCCTTCACGGTCAGGGTCGGTGGCTAGTATGACCTCGTCGGCTTTTTGGGCCAATTTTTTGATGTCAGCCATCGTTTTTTCCTTTCCGGCAACCATAACGTATCGCGGCACGAAGCCGCCCTCGATATCGACGGCGTCTTTATTGCTTTTCGGCAAATCGCGTACGTGGCCGACTGAGGCGCGCACTGTGTAGCCGTCACCGAGATACTTCTCGATAGTCTTTGCTTTTGCTGGTGACTCTACTATTACTAATTTCATATGTAGCGTTTTCCAAAAATAGAAAACTCGTACCTCTTACCGCATCACACTAGCACATGTCAAATGCGTAGTAATAGTATGCGTGTGTAAAGCGTACTTAAACACGGCGAATTTCCCCGAGTTCTTCCTTGATTAATCCCTTCAATTCCATTGCTGAGAGAATGATATTGATACTCGAAATGTCATAGTCAAGCCGCCCAACAAGCTCGTGGCGCGGCAGCGGAGTTGCAAGCAGTTCTAATACCTGCTTCTCATCGGTAGAGAGTGTTTTATGCCGGGCTGTATGCCCTTCGCGCGGGGTAATGTGAAGTGCTTCAAGAATGTCATCGGCTGAGGTGACGGGCGTTGCGCCATTTCGAATGAGCATGTGCGGTCCATAGGTGCTCTGCGAGAAGATTGACCCAGGAACGGTGAGTACATCGCGGTTATACTCGGTTGCGAGACGCGCGGTGATGAGCGTGCCTGATTTTTGCCCTGCTTCAATAATGAGCGTTGCGTCAGACATACCTGCCATGATCCGGTTTCGTTGTGGGAAACTATACGGCGTTGCGGTAAATCCCGGAGGAAATTCTGAAAGAAGAGCGCCTCCATTTTGCAATATTTCCCGTGCTAATCCGCGGTTGCTTTTTGGGTAGAGGACTCCCCAATCAAGTCCTGAGCCCGGTACCGCTATGGTCGGGAGGTGCGCGCCTAATGCCGCGCGGTGCGCTATTGTATCCATACCAATAGCAAGCCCCGAGACAATAGTAATAGGGTATCCGGCGAGGTCTGCTATGAGTTTTTCACACACACCCTTGCCATACGGAGTGTATTTTCGGGAACCGACAACGCACAGCAGTTTCTGCCCTTCAAGCGAGAGTTTCCCTTTTAGGAAAAGTTTTTCAGGGGCATCAGGTATTTCCCCAAGCAGTGGGGGAAACTGTTCTCTATTGAGTTGTCGGAGCGGGTAGTCCACGGTAGTATCATCTTACATATATGCTAGATATCAAGTTCATCAGAGAAAATCTAGATCTGGTAAAAGAGGGAGCGCGTAAGAAATGCGTGACGGTTGACCTCGATCGCTTGGTTTCTCTCGACGACGAGCGCAAGAAATTGCAGAAAAGCGTTGAGGAGAAGCGTGCCAAGCAGAATGCGGCAAGTGAGAAGATTCCGCAAGCCCCGCCCGAGGAGAAGGAAAAACTCATTGCAGAAATGTCGGTGATCAAGGAGGAGTTTCAAAAAGAAGAAGAAACCTTGCGTGCTGTTCTTGATGAGTGGCGCGCGCTTATGGTTATGGTTCCTAATGTTCCGGATATTTCTGTTCCTGAAGGAGATGATGATTCGGCAAACCAGGAAATCCGCACATGGGGCGAGCAAAAGAAATTTTCATTTACTCCTAAAAGCCATACAGAACTGATGCGTGCACACAATATGGTGGACTTTGAGCGGGGGAGCAAGGTCGCTGGTTTTCGCGGATACTATCTCACAGGCGACGGAGCGCGGCTTACTTTTGCTATCTGGGAATTTGTGCGTGACCACTTTTCTAAAAAAGAGTATGAGCCAGTCATTACCCCGTCGCTTGTGCGCAAGGAGCCATTTATCGGCACCGGCTATTTACCGCAAAGCGAAGAGGATCTCTATAAGACGCAAGACGACTCGTATCTCGCCGGCACCTCTGAAGTCGCCGTTATGGGTTACTACATGGACGAAGTGCTTGAAAAAAAAGATTTGCCGAAAAAGTACCTTGCATTTTCTCCGTGTTTTCGTCGCGAGGCAGGGAGCCACGGAAAGGACACAAAAGGGCTGGTGCGGGTGCATGAGTTTTTCAAATTTGAACAAGTGGTGCTGTGCGAGGCGTCACACGAGGTGTCTGTGAAGATGCATGAAGAGCTGACTGAAAATGCGGAGAGTATCATGCAGGCGCTTACATTGCCGTACCGTGTGGTGGTTAACTGTGGAGGTGATTTAGGGCTCGGCCAAGTAAAAAAGTACGACATTGAGGCGTGGGTTCCGTCTGAGGAGACGTATCGGGAGACGCACTCGGCATCGTACTTTCATGACTTCCAAACGCGCCGCTTGAACATCCGCTACCGTGATGAAGACGGCACGCTACGTTTTGCGCACTCGCTTAACAATACTGCCGCAGCAACACCACGACTGCTTGTGCCCATTATTGAAAATTATCAGCAAGAAGACGGCACTATTACCATTCCGGAAGTACTGCGCCCGTACTTTGGAAAGGATGTAATAGGGAAGTAGCTATGCGGCTCTCACCGCGAAAACGGCTCCGGTCGCCTCGGCAAGTTGCGCGCAGACGGAAAATGTTTCTCTGGCGAGCGGGCACTCTGCTGTTTCTTGGGGCGCTCCTTCTTAGTGGCGGTATAGCAGGGACGCATATTGAAGCAATTCAAATACAGGAAATTGTTGTTGAGGGAAATGGCGTGACAGCAAAGGGTGCGCTTAGTGCATCAGTGCAAGAGGCACTCGATGGAATGTATTTTCCGTATATTTCAAAGAGAAACATTTTCCTCTATCCCAAAGACGCGATAGAGGAAAAGGTGCTGGCGGAATTTCCTCGGCTCGCGTCTGTCACATTTACGCGACTTGATACGCAAACGCTTTCTGTCCAGTTTCAAGAATTTCAACCCGTAGCACTGTACTGTCGTGAATCGTGCTATTTCATAAATAGTACCGGGTATATTTTTGCCCCCGCGCCGGAATTTTCCGGCACGCTCCTTGTTCGCTTTACCGGCGGTGGCCTCGTGGGTGAGCCTGTCGGAGCACAATTTGTATCTGTTGGTGAATTTAAAAAACTCCTGCAATTTATTGAAGGGGTGGCAGTAAGAGGTCTTGCCGTTGAGCACATTGAGTTGCTCCCTGCAGGCGACGCGCGGGCTTTACTTTCAAGTGGAACCGCAATACTTTTTTCCCGCACGATAAGCGTCTTGGTGACACTTGAAAATTTGCACGCGTCACTGTCTTCCGAGGCACTCTCCGGCGGACTTGATGGTGTTGACTACATTGATCTTCGGTTTGGCAATCGAGTTTATTTTAAAAAGAAAACGGAGGCAGTACCACCTGCCTCCGACGATACGCAGTAGCCTTGCTACGTGCGTCTAGTTCTTGAGGGTGCGAAGGATTCTCTTGGAGTCTTCCGACCCTTCTGCTTCGAGAATTTTCTTATACGACCATGGGCCCTTAAAGAGCCTCTTAAGCCAGACGCGGAAACCGCGCCGCGCCTCTCTCTGACGTCCACGGCCGATGCGCTCATGCGGTCGCATGCTCTCCTCCTCTAGTCTTTGTTGTCCGCTTCGCGCTCTTTGCGCTTGTGCGCCTCACGAAATGCGAGACCAAGAGAGATGATCGCAAGTGCTACGATAGCGCCCCACTCAAAAGGATTCATGTACTTCCTCCTCACAATTTGCTTGCTCTATTACACTCTGATAGCGTTTGAGAGTCAAGTATGAAAAAAGGTTTCTGGAAAACACTACAATTGCCCGCATTCGTCATGGCGCCCATGGCGGATGTTACCGACCCCGCGTACCGCAGAATTATTGCCCGTGTTGGAAAGCCGGATGTAACCTGGACAGAGTTTGTTTCAGCAGATGGGCTAGCCCTTGCGCCAAAGGAAGGACGAGAGAAGCTTATAAAAGACCTTATGTACACCGAGACTGAGCGCCCGATAGTTGCGCAACTCTTTTCTGGCAGCCCCGAGCATATGGAGAGCGCCGCACGCCTTGCCGTGAAGCGTGGCTTTGACGGCATTGATATCAATATGGGGTGCCCTGACAGGAGTATTGAAAAGCAAGGCGCGGGGGCGGCCATGATAAAGAACAAAGAGAACGCCATTGCGGTTATTGAAGGCGCGGTACGCGGTGCGGGAGAGTTGCCTGTCTCGGTTAAGACGCGCATTGGGTATACCAAAGATGAATTAAGCGAGTGGCTCCCGGCACTGCTCTCTACGGACATCTCTACTGTCACGATTCACGCGCGTACTCGAAAAGAAATGTCAGACGTGCCGGCGCAGTGGGAGAAGGTAAAAGAGGCAGTCGAGATCCGTGATGCGCTTGGCATTGATACGCTCATCTTTGGCAACGGTGACGTCATGAGTCTTACTGAAGCGAGGGAGCGGGTAAAAGAGAGTGGGTGCGACGGGGTAATGCTCGGGCGCGCCATCTTTGGCAACCCGTGGGTGTTTTCGGAATATCAGGCGACACCAAAAGAGAAGCTTGAAATGCTTGTTGAGTTATGTGAAGCGTTTGAGACCCTCCTTCCGCATAAAAATTTTGCAATTTGCAAAAAGCACTTCAAAGCATTTGTGAATGGCTTTGACGGCGCGAAGGAGCTTCGTGTTGAGCTTATGGAGAAGGGAAATACTGCAGCCGTGGTGCGGGAAATTGTAGGAGAAGCGATTGACTCAATCAGGTGATTGAGTTGATTGTCTGCTTTACCAGCACCTGCTTTTGTGAAAAGGTAGTGAGAGGAACACGCAGGAGGTAGTCATGGAGATGCTGCAAGTCATCGATTTCCGCTCAAAGAGCGGACTCTTTGATTCGGTTGAGCTTATTTTTTTGTTCGTTTGCTATGAGTCGCAAAAGGATGAGGTGCCGGCCGGCTTTCTTGTGGCTCGTAAAGATCAAGGTCCGCACCACAATGATTGGGAGGTGCTGTGGTGCTCTGATTTTGAAATGGCGCGCTATGCATTCAACGCGCACACATTCCATGGACTCGATTTGGATAGGAGTGTGTGGCCCCAACTGGTGAAGGAAGCGTGCGGCAAACTTGGCACTGCTGAACCAATCTTCATGCCACAGAGCGGTCACGAACACATTTTCTCCGCCATTTTAGAATTCGATGAAGGGAAAGTGTTTCCAGGAATTGACGTGCGCTCACACCCTCTCGCAGGGCAGCGCGTGTAAAAAATGAAAGGGCGGAGAAAATCCGCCCATATTTTTTTCTGGTATACTGCCGGTATGGAAATCTCTGAAATCTATACATGGATAGGAAGAGGAATCCTTATTTTACTCGGCCTCTCAATACTTTTCGGTGTTATTTTGGTATTGGCAATTATCCGCGGCATGAAGGAGCTTGTTGATCGCGGCAATGACACTGCAAAGTGGGGCGAGAGAGGGTACCGGTTCGCAAAGAGTAAAATGAAAAAGGCAGACTATACAGTTGTAGATAACAACAATGAAAGAGAAGAAAAGTAGCGAAGTGCTCTACCGTAAATACCGACCGCAGAGCTTTAAAGAAGCGCTCGGTCAAGAGCATATTACCTCTGTACTTCAGGGGGCGATAAAAGAAGGCAACATTGCTCATGCGTATCTTTTTTCTGGCTCACGCGGTATTGGTAAAACGACGTTTGCGCGTATTTTGGCGCATGAAATCGGCTGTTCTGATAAAGACCTCTACGAAATAGACGCAGCGAGCAACCGCGGCATTGATGATATTCGTGAACTGCGCGATGCGGTGCACGTCCTGCCGTTTGAATCTCCGTACAAGGTCTACATTATTGACGAGGCGCACATGCTCACGAAAGAAGCGTTCAACGCGCTTTTAAAGACTCTTGAAGAGCCGCCGGCACACGCCATCTTTATTCTCGCAACTACGGAAGCGCACAAGGTGCCCGAGACGATTCTCTCTCGGTGTGAGACGCATACATTCCGGCAGCCGAATCAGAAGGTGCTCCACGACATGGCACTCTCTGTCGCAAAAAGTGAAGGGTATGATCTCGAGCCCTCAGCCGCAAGCCTCATTGCAACCATCGGAAACGGTTCATTTCGCGATATGCTCGGCACACTGCAAAAGGTGCTCTCCGGCGCGAAGAAGGGAGCGGTCTCGCTTGAAGATGTCGAGCGCATTACGAGCGCTCCAACAAGTGCGCTCGTCAATGACTTTTTAAACGCTCTTGCGGATAGTTCACTTCCGGATGCTCTCTCAGTAGTTGAGCAGGCAGTAGCAGGGAATTTAGATATAAAAACATTTCTCTCCCTTATCCTCAGTAAAGCCCGTGCCGCACTTTTGCTCAAGCACGGAGGCACAAACGAGAAAGGTCTTGGCGAGCATTTCTCTGAAGACGATGTCGTATTTATTGTTGCACTCTCAAAAAGCGAATCTATGAGCCTTGAGGCACTCGCGGTACTGCTTGAGGCGTACAATGAGACGCCCCGCTCATACATTCCACAATTGCCACTTGAACTTGCTCTGATGCGACTTCTCGGTGATATTGACAATTCAAAATAATAAGGTTAAATTTATTTTTAGCAAATCATGGAGGGTGTACTACGATGAGCGAAGGTTACTTTGTTGCGCTTCGATATTGTGAACACGTGGAGGGCTATGCCGGAATCATCACATGGACACAGTTCTCGAGTAAGTCCGCGTTTGACAATTGGTATCGCGGGCAGAATGAGAAAGAAGTGGTCGAGGAGGGAATTACTCCCGAGCGGTGTGTCGAACTGACCAAAAGTACGCCGATGGGCGCTTACACGGAATGCGCCTATCACCGCGCGACTGATCCGGTGACCGGAGAAATCAATTCAAGCCGGCTCCAATATGAATTAACAAAATTTCACCGTGGTATCCTTGCTAGGTAAGGTAAGGAGCGAATACTGTTTTGGCCGCCCCGTACACACGGGGCGGCTCTATTTTAAATGGTATAAAAAAGGTACAATCCCACATATTCCGGGGTCGTCTAATGGTAGGACGCTTGGTTTTGGTCCAAGAAATCGGGGTTCGAGTCCCTGCCCCGGAACTAGAGTGCGTAAGCTCCCGATGCGGAGCATTGGGTGCATAGGCACTCTTTCCGGGCAGGGACGAGAAAGACGGAGGCGGTATACAAGACGAGGAGGAACGACGAGTGCTTGTCGCCGAGTCGGGGTCGAACGCACTTAGTATTTTACGAGCGAGCGAAGTAAAATGGTTAGTGACGGGTGACCGAGCCCTGCCCCGGAACCCGCAGCAAAGCGAAGGGTTTCGGGGCATGAACAGTGCCTGCGCACACAGGAAAGGTGATAACAGCGTGCCTCTAAACGCACTGTTTGAGCAGCAGCCAGTGATATTTTGACAAAATAGAATAGAAGTGCTTTTATGCTCTCAGAAGTAATAACGGCATACTCCAAGGAGGGAAAGCCATGTCAATGTCAACGGACGGACGCTCAGTCGGTTGGACGTCACAAAATGGCCGCGCTGTGGTGGTCGTTGCCGAGGGCGGCACTGTGACCGTAAACCACAAGTCTATCGATGTGACCAAAAGCGAGTGGATACTCCTCGCGGCAATCGCTTTTAATCGAGGGAAGGTGCGTACACGGCGCATGCTTCTGGCATGCCTCTATCCGGAGGCCGAGAAAGAGGCCGATGCAAAAATCCTCGACGTCATGATTTGCAAAATTCGTGCGAAGCTCGAGAAGGCGCATCCGGCCGCTGGAGAGTGCCTGCGATCCGTGTGGGGCCGCGGGTACGCATTTGGCCTACCGTCGCGCGAGAGCTCTCCGGTGGCAGGGCTCGACATGCCCAGTTCGCCTCGCTGGGTGCGCAAACACAAGATGAAGATTGTCGGACTCCTTCGATCCGGAGAGATAAATACCAAACAAGTGCTGGCGCACTACCCTGACCTTTCCGAGGATGAACTCCTTGAATGGTTCGGTGGCTACAGTGAATACGGTGAGAAGGGGCTCCTTGCTACCAAGGTGCAGGAGTGTGTCCTCTAATTTTAGAAATGGGTCTGGCAAGTATGTTAGGCCCTTTCACTATTTAAATTTGCTATACTGAGGGTATGAAAAAAGGCTACATAGTAAATATAGAAAAAGAAACACTTGAAAATACTGATTATCGGCGAGTGCTCTACACTGCAGAAAATTCTCAACTTGTCCTTATGAATCTCCAACCGGGAGAGGAAATAGGCGAGGAGGTGCACACACTGGATCAATTTATTCGCTTTGAACAGGGCGATGCAAAAGTGGTGTTTAACAAAACCGAGGAGCATGAAGTGCATGCTGACTTTGCGATAATAATTCCTGCTGGCACATACCACAATGTGATTAACACAGGAGACACTGAGCTAAAGCTCTACACAATTTACTCACCGCCAGAGCATCGCGACGGCGTTCTACAGCCAACAAAAGCAGATGAAACGCAAGAGCATTTCGACGGCACGACAAGCGAGTAATTGATTTAAATACATATTTAAATATGTATGCGCTCATGTACATATTTTTTTGGTGTGGTAGGCTCTCGAGAGCATAGTGGAGGGCCCCATGAGCAGCAAAGAGATTGAGGCTGAAATAACCTCTTTCCATTCTGATGGCATTTCATTTCGCCTGAAAGACGGTACAGTGATCCGCGTTCGTGCGGAAGATGTGGTCTGCACAAATAAGAGGAAGAAGAATCCCGTCTTTAGACTCCGGCGTGGTGTGAAGAAGTGCGATATCGAGCCGCCGAAATGGGGGGAGCTCGGCACAGTGAAAGTCCCAAAGGAATTCATGAGTCGGGTAGTGGAGCACCTGAAGGAGGAATAAAACCCCGGCGCGCGTGCGCGCCGGGGTTTTCCTTGTCGTATTTCCAGCTGATTGGATGCTCTAGGAGAGCACGTGCTAGAATACGGTATGCGCCAAGCATCCAAAGCATTTCTTTTTCTGGCACTCATCGCAGGAGCCTTTTTTGTTATCGATCGTTTTGTCGCGCCTATCGCGCGAGAGAATACCCCTGCACAGGTAATCGAGGCAGTCGGGGAGAAGCAAATTTCCGAAGAGAGCGAGGAGTATGTGATTGACGTGGTTTACCCAGTAACCCGCGAAAGCGCCGTCAATGCTGATATTGAGTTGTTTATGGATGAGCAGATTGCCGATTTCAAAAAAATTGTGCAGGAAACATTTGACCCTCGCGTTGCTGTTGGCCCGTACAGCCTCCTTACGCATTTTAAAACATTTTCGTCAGGTTCATTGCTCAGCTTTGAAATTGTTGTCTCACTTGATACCGGCGGCGCGCACCCAAATCATTTTGTTGAGACGCGCACGTATGACATGAACACTGGGGAGCGGCTTACATTTGAAAACGTTTTTATACCGGAGGCGCCCGCGAGACTCTCAACGCTGATACAAAATGATTTGCTCGGGCGGCTTTCTGAGGTCGGGAGTACAGTAGAATGGATTGAAGACGGTACGGAACCGGTGCAAGAGAACTTTGAAGGCTTCGTTATTTCAGGAGATACAATACAGTTCTTTTTCTCTCCGTACCACGTTGCGCCGTATGCGGCGGGAGTGCAGAGTGTTACTTTCCCGCTCGTAACGCTTGCGGATATTTTTACCGAGGAGTTCAAAAATAAAACGAGCTAACATGGAATACGCAATGGGGTACCAAGAATACTACACAGCCATTACCAAGCCATTTTTTGCACCGCCGGAATGGGTATTTGGACTTGCGTGGGGGATTATCTACCCGCTTATCGCGCTTGCCGCCGTATACATCCTCTACCTCGTATATAAAAAACGCGCAGACTGGAAGCTCTTTCTTATTCTTGTTCTTAATATGATAGGCAACATTGTCTTCACGCCGTTGCAATTGTTGCTTCCAGGCGAGTTGTGGGCGTCACTTGATATTCTCTTTGTGCTTGCCACAGTGGCGCTTCTTCAGTGGTACGCGTGGCGAGTGTCTAAGCTGCTCTTCATTCTTCTTCTCCCGTACCTCCTGTGGGGTACATTTGCAACAGTGCTTCAAATTACAATTTTCTTTCTCAATTAAATGAAACATCCACCTATTATCGTCCTCCTTGTCGTTGTCTTTCTTGTGTTCTACCTCTTTTTCGGTGTCGCGCTACACCTTTTCTAAGACTCCGTTTAACGGTATACTCCGATTAATTAGCAGTCTTAGTAATAGATATGAAAACACATCCAATTCTTATTGTTATTGTGCTTATCGCTATTGCGGCAGTCGGGTTTCTATACTTTGGCATTCCTGGGGGAAGTCAGAACGTAGCCGCTCCAGCAGCGAGTGATACGAGCGCAGATACTGAACAGTCGACTGAAGCGATCGAAGCCGGGCTTGTCGGAGCGTGGCAGTCAACCGATGACGAAAAGTCGGTACGCATTTTCAATGCTGATGGAACGCTTTCTGAAGTGTATGACGGCGAGGAAATTTCCGGCGGCAGCTGGAACGTCTTTACCGAAGTTGGCAATGAACCCGTGCCGGCTATTCCCGGAGCGATATACCTGAAGATCGTTGACGGTGAAGAGGCGTATTACTTCTCAATTGCGGAAGTGACCGCAGGCTCGCTCGCACTTATTTACCTTGATCGCGGCGGGGTACTAACCTACACGCGCGTGGTAGCGGAGTAATATGTCCGATTCGGCACGACGATTACTATTGATTGGAGCGCTTGTATTGGTTGTTATTGTTTTTGGCTTCGCGCTTTTGCGAGCACAGATGCGGTCAGCTGGTACAACCGTAACTGAAGCACCTATGGTAGATACAGAAGAAAACAGTGCAACTGTAAATCAGCTGCACATAACTGACATACAGGAGGGAACCGGTAGCGAGGCGAAAGCCGGAGACACCGTCTCAGTTCACTATGTCGGTACACTTACAAACGGACAGAAGTTCGACAGCTCGAAGGACCGCGGGGAACCCTTCTCATTTACTCTGGGCACAGGAAGCGTGATCGCAGGGTGGGAGCAAGGCGTTGTTGGTATGAAGGTTGGTGGCGTACGCAAGCTTGTTATTCCTTCATCGCTTGCCTACAGCGCGGTAGCCGGACATCCGCTACAAAAAGAAACCCTTGTCTTTGAAGTGGAATTGCTTGGCATAGAGTAGTTGCCAAGAGTTGTAAAATAGTTACGCTTGAGGGAATGAGCTCGTTTTCCTTCGAGATAGTGGAAACGCTCCACGGCACGCGTGCGCGTGCCGGGGAGCTTTCGACTGCCCGTGGCACCATTAAAACGCCGGCGTTTATTGCCGTCGGGACAAAAGCGACAGTCAAAGGCCTCTCGACGGAAACGCTTTCGCGCATTGGCGTGCAGGCAGTGCTCGGTAATACCTACCACCTCTACCTAGAGCCGGGTGAGAAAGTTGTAGCAGAGGCGGGCGGCATAGGTTCATTTATGAATTGGAGCGGCCCGACATTTACCGACTCGGGAGGATTCCAAGTATTCTCGCTTGGCGCAGGATTTGGAAAAGGAATAAATAAATTTGAAAGAGACGTCGACGCGGATGAGGCACTCGTGCCATACAACAAGGAACTGGCGCAGAGTCACGGCAAACTTGCCATTATTGATGAAGACGGGGTGTCGTTTACCTCACACCTCGACGGCTCACTACACCGCTTTACCCCAGAGCGCTCCATGGAAATCCAACACGCGCTTGGAGCCGATATTATTTTTGCATTTGATGAGTGCACGTCACCGACAGCTGATGAGGCGTACCAAAAAGAAGCAATGGAGCGCACGCACCGCTGGGCAAAACGCTCGCTCCTCTCGCATAAAAGGAATATTGATTCCGCGCGAAGACAGGCGCTTTTTGGTATTGTCCAAGGCGGCAGGTTTGCTCACTTGCGCGAAGAGAGCGCAAAAGTAATTGCCGGCATGGATTTTGATGGATTCGGTATCGGCGGTTCATTTTCAAAGAAAGACCTCGACGCGTCACTAGCGCGTGTTAATACCATCCTCCCGATGGAAAAGCCGCGACACCTTCTCGGTATCGGCAGCGAACCGAGAGACCTCTTTGACGGAGTCGAACACGGTATAGATACATTTGACTGCGTCGCGCCGACTCGACTTGCGCGTACCGGCACTCTCTATACTGCGCGAGGCGAAATACATATACTGAATGCGCGGTATCGTACTGACCATACGCTGCTTGATGAAGAGACCGGAAGCGAAGTAGGGAAAACGTACTCAAAGGCATACCTCGCGCACCTTTTTCGCAGTCGTGAAATGCTCGGTGCGGTGCTGGCGTCAGAACATAATCTGTTTTTCATGATGCAGTTACTGGCTCGCATTCGCGCCTCACTGCTAGATGGTACATTCCGAGAGTACCGGCAAGAATTCCTTACAAAGTATTATGGCAAAGCTTAAAATCAAATCAGAATTTACGCCCCAAGGGGATCAGCCAAAGGCAATAGAGGCGCTCGTTAAAGGGGTAGAGGCTGGCAGGCGCCACCAAACACTTTTGGGTGCAACGGGCACCGGAAAGACTTTTTCTATTGCAAATGTTATTGAACAAATTGGGAAGCCAACGCTCGTTATTGCACACAATAAAACGCTCGCCGCACAGCTTGCGCAAGAGTATCGAGAATTTTTCCCCGACGCAGCAGTGCACTACTTTGTTTCTTACTACGACTACTATCAACCGGAAGCATATTTACCGGTTTCGGACACCTATATTGAAAAAGAAGCGCAGATAAATGAGGAGATAGAGCGCCTTCGCCACGCCACCACACAAGCACTTCTCACGCGAGAGGATGTCATTGTCGTTGCGTCAGTGTCGTGCATTTACGGCCTCGGCTCTCCTGAGGAGTATGAACGTGTACACATGAGAATCGAAAAAGGCGCAGACCTCCCTCGGTCTGACTTTTTACGGCGACTCGTCAACATTTACTTTGAGAGAACAAATGCCGACCTTACTCCCGGCACCTTTCGGGCGGTTGGAAATCGAATTGAAATAATGCCGACAAATGAAAAGGTTATTTACAGCATTGAACTTATTGACGGAAAAATCGCACACATCACCGAAATTGATGGCATATCGCGTGCAGTTGTCGGTGAGCACGATACTTTCTTTCTTTTTCCCGCAAAACACTATGTCACGCCCGAGGAAGAACGCGATGTTGCAATGAAAGACATACAGGCTGAATTAAAGGAACGTTTGGCGGATTTGGAGAAAATGGGGAACGTGCTTGAGGCGGAGCGACTGAAGCGCCGCACGAATCACGATTTAGCGCTCATTCGGGAGATCGGCTACTGTAATGGTATTGAGAATTACTCCCGGCACTTCGATAGGCGCAAACCGGGCGAGCCGCCGTATACACTGATTGACTATTTTCCACATACAAAAGACGGAAAGCCTGACTTTCTCACTGTTATTGATGAATCGCATGTGACCATTCCGCAGCTGGGCGGCATGTATGCAGGTGACCGCTCGCGTAAAGAGACGCTTGTTCTGCACGGCTTTCGTTTGCCGTCTGCAGTTGATAACCGGCCGCTGCAGTTTGATGAATTTGAAGCGCGAATCGGGGAGTGCATTTACACCTCCGCAACCCCCGGACCGTATGAATTAGAGCACTCAGGCACACCGGTAGAGCAAATCATTCGACCGACCGGTCTCATTGATCCGGAAATTGATATACGACCAGTAATTGGTTCGAGTTCATACCCTGGTCAAGTTGAGGACTTTATTGAGGAGGCGGTAAAAACAGTGCGTGGCGGCGGACGAGTGCTCACTACAACGCTCACAAAGAAAATGGCCGAAGATTTAGCAGATTTTCTGAAAGAGAGAGATATAAAGGCAGAGTACCTTCACAGTGATATTACAACCATAGACCGCATCACTATTTTGACTGATTTTCGCAAGGGGCATTTTGACGTGCTCGTCGGCGTGAACCTCTTGCGCGAAGGCCTCGATCTTCCTGAAGTGGAACTGGTTGGAATACTCGATGCTGATAAGGAGGGGTTCCTGCGCTCACAGACAAGCCTCTTGCAAACCATTGGGCGGGCGGCGCGCAATGTGAAGGGCAGGGTCATTTTATACGCGGATGAAATGACCGGTTCGATGGAACGGGCAATAGAAGAGACAAATAGGCGGCGGGAGAAACAGATTGCATACAATAAAGAGCACGGCATCACACCAACGACGATTAAGAAGGCGATCAAAGATATAACAGAGCAACTTAAGAGCGAGCACCAAAAAGCTGTCACCACGCTTCTGTCAGTCGAGAGGGAGCTGTACAAAAAAGCCCCAAAGAAGTTTATAAAGGAAAAACGCCGACAAATGGAAGAAGCGGTGAAGGTGCTTGATTTTGAAACCGCGGCCATTATTCGTGATGAAATCCGCGCGCTTGAAGAAAAATAAGCAATTGCTACACTTCCTGCAGGCAGAATCTTTGAGAGGAGATATGCATGAAATCTTCAAACCTCTCTCCAATTGTGAAAACCACGGATATTCCGTGTCCGCATGTACACTGTGACGGCTACATAGTCACTCGGTCTACCCCGCAGCTAAAAGCGTTTGATTTTAGCACAAAGATTGGCGGACCGCCTGAGTATATTTTTACCACCTCCGTGTCCTGCGATACGTGTTTTACAGAATTCAGTGAAGATGTTCTCGGCAGAGAAAACATTGCCGGTAAGAGGTAAGGAGTAACCGCGCCTATTGGCGCGGTTACTCCTTGCTTTGCGGTAACGTCTTATCGCAAAAAGTCTCGGATGGCTGCAATTGCCATAATAAAGCCGATAAAGACCGCGAGCATTGAGACCCATATTGGCACAACCCACGGACCAATCATAGCGCTCCATCCGTAGAAAATTCGTGCTCCATGCAAGATGCCCACACCAAGGAAGATCAGTCCTGCAATTAGTACGAAAAAGCGATGGTTCATTCGTAACATGTTGAAAATAATTAATTTACTAGTGCCTTAAGTGTACATACATTGCTGAATTGAAACGAGTCGCATGTCCACAGTCCATGCCACACCTCAGCGTATTTACGCCTATACTAGAGGCATAGATGAGTTTCTTAAACCTTACTCCTGCTGATATACAAGCCATTTCATTTGGCTTTCTTTTCTTTGTCCTTGCAATTGCATTCTTCTTCCTCGTAACCACGGCGTATCGGGACCCGATTGCAAGACGTTATGCAACTCTCGCGCTATTTGGAGGCCTCATAAACCTTTTCGCATTTCTTTACAGTACGACGGACGATCTGTGGCTCGCGCTCCTCTACCGTACTGTCTCACAAGCATTCAGTATTCCATTTATTGCTGCGCTGATTCTCTTTTCAATTGTTGTATACGAGAAGTTTAAGCCGGCTAATAAGGTCATGCGCGATATTGCGTACGCGCTTGTTGCGATTGATGCGCTCTTTCTTTTGCCGTTTCTAAGCGATATTACCGGTACGAATTACCTTATCGGAAAGCTTACCGAGTCCCCGGCGATACAGCTCACACCTGAAGCAGGGCCGTACCTCATTTACTTTATCGGTTTCTTTGTTGTTGCCGTGCTCTTTTCGTTTTTTGTGATGTTCCTCTTGTGGCGAACCGGCAAGAGCAAAGAAGCGAGAATAATGGGACTCCTGATGATCCTTGCGCTTGAGATACCTGTCATGACACGGCTTGCCGGGTACGGACCGTGGTATGGGTACGGTGCGAATGACTACGTGTCGCTCTTCGTCACTTTTCTCACCGGGCCGATATTTGCTTTTGGCGTGACCTACGCAATCCTGCGCCACCAGCTTTTCAATATTCGCCTTATTGCGACGCAGGTCTTCATTTTTGCTCTTTGGGGTTTGCTGTTTTTCCGAGTACTACTTGCCCCGACGCTTACCGATGCCCTTCCCGATATCGCACTTTTGGTCGCGACGATTGTTCTCGGGATTTTTCTTATTCGTTCTGTCTTGCATGAAGTAACGCAGCGAGAAGAACTTGAGCGGGTGTCAGCGAATTTACGTGATTTGAATGAGACATTGGAAGAGAAAGTGGCGGAACGAACGGGGGAGCTTGCGGATGAAAAGATTCACGTTGAAACAATAATTGAGAATCTCCCCGTCGGTATTATTGAGCTTTCTGCCGGCGAGGTGATAGAGCGAATAAACAGCACGGCAGAGATTTTGCTCGGTATTACGAGAGAGGAGGTCACGGGGAAAAAGGTTGCCGAGTGGGGAAAAGAAAAAGCGTACCAGTCTTTGGCGGCGGCGCTCTCCGCAAAACCAAAAGAGGAGAGAGAAAGCGCGGCGGAACCCCTCCCCGCAAGCGGCAGCGCTGAGCTTACTATTACCTATCCCCATGAAAGGGAAATTCAAGTTCAGAGGTTACCGTTTAAATTAGGAACGCGAAAAGGTGAACTGGTGCTTATTCGTGATGTGACACGGGAAAAAGCAATAGAGCGTTCAAAAAACGAATTTATTACAATCGCCGCTCACCAGCTCCGCACGCCAGTTTCAGGTTTGCGCTGGGTATTTAACATTCTGCGCAGCGGAGAGCTGGGAAAACTCAATAAAGACCAGAAAGAGGTTGTTGAAAGCGGTGATGCGCGCGCGGCGGAAATGGTGCAGCTGGTAAATGACTTCCTCAATGTCGCGCGCATTTCAGATGAACGCTTTGATTACCAGTTTAGTAAAGGAGATATACACCCGCTGGTTGAGTCGGTGCGAAACGGCTTTGCGGGAGTTGCTGAGCAAAAAGGTGTTAAATTCAGCGCAACTGTTGATGCGGATGTGCCGGAATTTATGTTCGATCCGGAAAAAATCTCAATCCTGCTCAACAACCTTGTTGATAATGCTATTAAATACACCCAAAAGGGTGGCATGGTCTCGCTTTCAGTTTCAAAGGAAAAAGGTGGCATTGGAATTTCGGTAACTGACAGCGGTATTGGTATTCCCAAGGAAGAACAGAAGCGCCTTTTTGAAAAATTTTTCCGCTCTAGAAAAGCGACACAAATGTTTACAGACGGTTCAGGGCTCGGACTTTTCATTACGAAAAGCGTTGTAGATAATCATAACGGCACAATTGTGGTACACTCTGAGGAAGGCGTCGGGACCACATTCTCAGTAACCCTTCCACTTAACCCAAATGGCAAGCCGGAATAACATACTCGTTGTAGAAGACGATAAGCTTCTCTCTGACCTCTTGCTGCGCAAGCTTGGCGGCAGCTCGTATTACGTCATGCATGCACGCACTGGTGAGGAGGCGCTTGAAATACTCAAGGATAATAAGCCCGATGTCATACTGCTTGATATTCTGCTCCCGGGAGTTGACGGTTTTGAAGTCTTACGGCAGGTAAAAAGCAGTCCGATACTCAAGCAAATTCCAGTCATTGTCCTTTCGAACCTTGGGCAGGAAAGCGATCTGGAAAAAGGAAAAGAATTGGGAGCAAAAAAGTTTTTGATTAAAGCAACACTTACTCTCGATGATGTTGTCCGTACCATCGAGAGTGAACTTTCGGCACAATCCGAAGAAATGCCGGCAGAGACAGATAGCAAAGCGCTTAGAGACAGTGCGTAGCCTCTCTGCTATACTCCATACACAACCCCCTACCACCACGCAGGGGTCGAAGGCTTGCGTGGCCCATTACATGCGATGGTTGCGCGGGGGTCACACAGACCATTGCTAAAAGAATAAGGAATATATTCAATAAGTGCTTATGTAAACGGTTGCTTAAGGGCAACCTATCTCTAGTGAGATGGAGGAATCAATACGCATTAAAGGGGCAAAGACCCACAATCTAAAAAATGTTGATCTGGAAATACCACGCAATAAGATGGTGGTTTTTACTGGTCTTTCTGGTTCCGGTAAATCCTCATTGGCATTTGATACCATTTTTGCTGAAGGGCAGCGGAAATACGTAGAATCACTGTCGTCCTATGCGCGGCAATTTCTTCGTCAGATGCAAAAGCCGGATGTTGATGAAATTTCCGGTCTCTCTCCAGCAATTTCTATTGACCAGAAAAGCCGGTCAAATAATCCCCGCTCAACCGTTGCAACTATTACTGAAATATATGACTACCTCCGCATACTTTACGCGCGAGTCGGCCAACCGTACTGTCTTTATCATGACACGCCAATCGAGAAGCTTTCCCATGAAGAAATAATGAACAGCATCCTCTCCACGATCGAGAAAGACAATTTAAATAAGAGCGAAAAAGAGATACTTGGAGCAAAATACTCAGTGCAGAAGCTAAAGGTGCTCGCTCCGGTTGTGGTGGGTCGGAAAGGAGAGTACTACCAACTGCTCTATGACTTCCTTGGTCGAGGGTACGAGAAAGTGAAGATTGATGGAGCTGAACAGAGACTCCGCGAACGGATCACGATTGCAAAAACAAAAAAGCACGATATTGATATAATCGTTGATGAAATTTTTCTCAGTGAATTTGAAAAGGATAAGCAAAGTGCGCGGGAGCGGCTCTCTGAGGCAATAGAATTGGCTCTTAAAGAGAGTGACGGTCTCGTAAAGATAGAGGGCGCGGATGGAATCGAGAAAGTATTCTCGGCAAAGTTTATTTGCCCGGAAGACGGTTCTTCTTTTCCGGAAGTAGAACCGCGACTCTTTTCCTTCAACTCGCCGTACGGTGCGTGTCCGGAATGCAACGGGCTTGGCACCAAGCACTACTTCGGCAGTGAAGTGTGCGATGTGTGCGGCGGTGCGCGTCTGCGACCGGAAGCGCTGCGGGTATACCTTGGCGGCGATCCGCAACACGGGAAAAATATTGTTCAGTTCACTGACCTCTCAATAGCTGAAGCCCACGCATTCCTTAAGGGACTGAAGCTCACAAAAAAACAGAAAGAAATTTCTGCCGCAATAGTGCGTGAAATTGAAAGCCGTTTGCAGTTTATGCTTGATGTCGGTATTGAGTATCTGACATTAAATCGGCGGGCAAATACGCTCTCTGGCGGAGAGGCACAACGTATTCGTCTTGCAAGCCAGCTTGGCAGCGGCTTGGTAGGAGCGCTCTATGTGCTCGATGAGCCGACTATTGGCCTCCACCAGCGAGACAATGATTTGCTTATCAAAACACTTACCAACTTGCGTGATTTGGGGAATACCATTGTCATTGTTGAGCATGACGAGGACACGATTTACGCGTCAGATTATCTCGTTGACATTGGCCCAGGAGCAGGGGTGCACGGGGGAGAAATAGTTGTCGCAGATTGGCTCGAGAAGCTACTAACCGCAAAGAAAAATACATCCGGCTCCGTGACACTTGATTATTTACGGGGGGATAGAGAAATTGAAATTCCGGACGAGCGACGAACGAGTCCGAAAGGTGCCATAAAAATTCGCGGAGGGGGAATTTACAATATTAAAAACATGAATGTTGATGTCCCACTAAACCGCCTCGTTGCGATTACTGGGGTTTCCGGTTCCGGGAAATCATCGTTTATGTACGAGATTCTCCATAAAAACCTTCGTGCGCGGTTTGACAGGAAATACAAAAACAATAAGACATTCAACTGTGCCCGTTTTGAAGGGACAGAGTACCTCGGGCGCGCGATACTGATTGACCAGTCGCCAATCGGACGCACACCGCGCTCAAACCCTGCTACCTACACAGGGGCTTTTACCCATATTCGGGACCTTTTCGCGGCAAGCTCTGAAGCGCGTGCCCGCGGATGGAAGCCGGGGAGATTTTCCTTCAATGTAAAAGGCGGGCGATGTGAGGCGTGCCAAGGAAATGGAATGATTGCAGTTGAAATGCACTTTCTCCCAACCGTCTATGTGGAGTGTGACGTCTGCAATGGAAAGCGGTTTACTAAAGAAACCCTTGAAGTGACATACCGCAAGAAGAATATACATGAAGTGCTCCACATGACAATTGAGGAAGCGCTCGAGTTCTTCAATGACATTCCCGCCATATCGGACCGATTGCGGACGCTATGCGATGTAGGGCTTGGCTATCTTGAGCTTGGGCAGAGCGCGACGACGCTCTCTGGCGGGGAAGCACAGCGCGTAAAAATCGCATCTGAGCTGTACCGCCCGCACGTGCAAAAAAGCATATACTTGCTTGATGAGCCAACAATCGGTCTTCACTATGAGGATGTGGCGAAACTTATTGAAATTCTCCAAGAGCTTGTCCGGCGCGGAAATACTGTCGTGGTGATAGAGCACAATCTCGATGTTATAAAAAGCGCTGATTACTGCATTGATATTGGTCCGGAAGGGGGAGTCGGTGGCGGGACAGTGGTCGCGAAAGGGACACCAGAAGAAATTGCAAACGTTACGCACTCATACACCGGAACGTATTTGAAAAAAATGTTGGGGAAAACTAAAAGAGCGAAGTAGGGTATCATTACGCTTTAGAGAAGTTCTCCAGTGTAAAGGGGTACCATGAGAAAGAAACCACCGTTGCGCGCGCTCATTGCGAAGCAAACTTTTGGAGAGTTTGGGGAGTATACCTCACGAGCTTATAGTGTGCTTCGTATTGTTCGAAAACACCTCTGTCCTCAGGTAAAGAGCACACTCGGTATATTTATAGCGGCTGAAGGGCATGTTATCGGTATGAGTGCACTGCGCAATTCCTCAACACGTTCAAAAATAAGAAACGAGTATCAATTTTTTTGTCAGACGGGCATTCTCTCGTATCGTGTAAAGCGACTGTGGGTTGCAGTCCAAAACGGGGAAATCAAAACACCTGCCGCATAGCGGCGGGTGTTTCTTTTCCCACAGAAATAGCTATGACAGCGTACCTCTGCGGTATACTAAAACACATGCAAACAGTGTGGCGCGGTTTAGTTTTATGCGTACTGCTTTTTTCTGCGCCATTTTCTGCGCACGCTCTCTCTGCTTCTTGGAGCAGTACAATTCCCGGCTCAATTCAATTTGAAAACCCAATTTATTATTGGTATCAGATTTGGAATGCAACAACATACCCCGGCGGATGGCAGACTGCAGATTTCCTGACCAGTCCGACTGTCTCAGTTCAGTACTACGTTGATGTTATCGATACCGCGACACAGCAGCCGCTTCCGCAAAATGCTGATGTTTCTGTTGGACAGGTTATAGAATTTCGTCCTCGCCCGCTGTCAGATTCAAACATTACCTGGTCCAGTAGTAGTGTTCCAGGCACCTTCAATGGGCATTGGGAACCCAGAGCGGTCATTGATTCAACATTTAATACTCCATATGCCGGACCGGACAACTTTGTGGGTGTTGAGTACAATCTCTACTACACTGTGTGGCTAAATCCGCCGTCTCCTCGCCAATCAACAGCACAGGAGAAAGCAGACAGTACATGTCCTGCCAGTGAATACCTCGGTACTACCAGAGGTCGCGATGTGTATGCGTCTCTTTCACTCGATGAGCCGGTCATGAGTGTTGAGCATAATGGCAGTGCGGGGCTTTCGTGCGATTCGACTGGTTTTGTTTGTACTGTTACCAGCCCAGGGTCAATTGAGTCTCGATTCACCTTTGAGCCAGTCGATGGACACTTTTACTATCGCTATGACAGCAGAGACATAATCACAAAGCGTCTGACCATTCGTTTTTGGGACGTTACCATACCGGTTGGCACATACTCAGAGACAGTCAACAATCCATTTTGTGCGGGAAGCAATACTCCGATGCGGCGCGTTGGAGAATCCGGCGCTTTTTCAGTCGCAGTGCCTGCGCAGAGTATTGTGTTCGTCGGTGACGCGAAAACGCCAAATAGCGCACCGACACCACCAGTCATTAGCGGCGCGGCAAGCAGTTACCCGTCGGTACTGACACAGTTTACGTTTCTTTCAACCGACCCGGATGGAGACACGCTGCGATACGGTATCGACTGGGACGAGAACGCTTCAGTTGATGAGTGGGTCCCCTCAAGTGGGTATGTCTCATCTGGGTCAAGTGGAGACAGTTCATACGGGTGGGGATCCGCCGGCTCTTACACGTTTCAGGCGCTTGCAGAGGATGAAATAGGGAACCGTTCAGCGTGGAGTACGCACAACATTACTATCAATCCGGCTCTGCCTGTTTCGGTTGACCTTCGTGTGAACGGTGAAAACTCTGCGACTGTATCTGACGGAGAATCCGCGCTGCTTACGTGGAGCAGCAACAATGCAAGCAGCTGCAGCGGAGCAGGATTCTCAACCGGCGGACAGACGCATAACAGTACAGGGCTTGTTGTAGTACCAAGTGCTCCGAGTACGGTGTATCGAATTCTGTGCTCCGGTATTGGGTCGCCGGCAGAAGATTCGGTTGAGGTGTATGTGGCCTCGCCGACCGTTGATATAGCGGTCATTCCGGCGGATTCGCTCATACGAGCTGGTGACAGTATTGTCTTGTCGTGGTCGGCAGTCGATATTACAAAAAATTCTTGCGAATTAAGCGGACCTGGTATCGTGCGTCGGCAGTCAAACAATCTTACGCAGTGGGACGGGACGACAAGCGTTCGCGTTGACCAAAAAAGTACGTTTACTATTGTGTGCGAAAGCGCCCAAGGGGACGTGTCAGATTCGATAACGGTAGGGTTGATTCCAGATTTTGAAGAATTTTAGTATGAAAAAATTTCTCCTTATCATTCCTTTCCTTGTCTTTGCAACAGCTGTGCACGCGCAAGAGACACTGCCCCCGCTTGAAATAAAAGACGGGGCACCTGTCCCGCCACGCGGGGCACTCCAGTATCCAGTTGAGCTTTTTGAAGGACGGGGTTTCATTATTCCTAAGAGCGCGGAAGAGCGTATTGATATTGTCCCGCACACAGCAACAGCTGAAAAGAATAGTCCGGTACGGGCATGCACAGAAGACTGGCGCGCTGTCTCGGTTGACCTGCAAACGGAGAAGGACGTGTATGAGCCGTACGAGAGCATTTCATTTTCCGGAAGTATACAGAATCACAGTCCGTACCCGATTCCGGACTCACACATTCGCATTCGGATATTCAGGAAAGAGCCGGATGAGAAGATGCGACGACGTTTCGGAGATCATATAGTTGAGGAGTGGTACTTGCCCAAAAATTTTTCACTACAACACGGAGAGTCTGAATCACTTTCATTTCTTTGGGTAGTCCCGCGGGGAACTGTGGCGGGAGACTACTACACGGCAGTTGAGCTCATTGCCTCAGGAGCATTTCACATTATCGGCACTCCGTATTCGGACAATTCTTCAGTTGGGTATGTGCCGTTTAAGATTTCTGGTCCTTCGCGCGGTGTGTATGTAGATAGAAGTACTGTAACCCTTGCAGGTGAGCCGTATGCGGGCGTGGGTGCTGTAGTTGAAGCGCCGGAGCAAGAAGAGGTAACCGTTACTATTCCGATCGACAATACGCTTACTAGTAACGAATCGCAGGAGGTTAGCGTGTCGTGGAAGCACTACAGTGGCGGCACATTTGGAACAACGTACCTGCTTGATGCGTCTGACGGGCCTAGCAATTTACTTTTAGGACCTGACGCGCATGCGAATCAGACTATTTCAGTAAGCACTCGAGCACCGGGATTGCACTCAATTGTTTTTGATGTTTCGTGGGGAGGGGCGCACTCGCTTTACATTGTTCGGTTTTACCAATACCGCGGCGCATATCCCGCGATACGCTACCTCGGCGTCGACTCTTACCCACTAACCGCAAAAAGCAATGTCGTGGTGTGTCTGGAGCAGCGCGGCGAGCCGACCGGGTTTACAACCGTGGACATTGCGATTTCAGAGCCGGATGGGCGAGTGCGTGATACCGTGCGCATTCGGGAGGTGATTCCGTCGCCTATGAAGGAATTTATCGAACTGCTTAACGGTGTCTCAGGACTGCAGTCATTCGGTGTATACGCAAAACTCAAAAATGAGGGACATGAACCAGTAGAGCTGTTTAATACATACCGGTGCGAGTCGCTTGTGGGGGCGCCGTGTTCTACGAGTGTCAGTATTTTCAGTCCATTTGCGCAAAGCGTCTTAATCACCCTTAGCTGTCTGGTACTCCTTGTGATTGGCGCCGGAATCGTACTGCGACGGAAGGGAATAAACTTTCAAAATCTAATTCAAAAGAAACGATAGTTGCATTCTCTCTTGAAGACAGTACGCTCATTCTATGCTGAAAGAGGAACTGGAGCAGTTTTCATTACCTGATGCACCGGGCGTGTACCTCTTTCGCGGTGCGCGCAGAAAACTCCTCTATGTCGGGAAAGCCACATCGCTTAAGAGTCGCGTTCGCTCTTACTTTTCAAAAGACCTTATTGAGACACGGGGGCCGGCTATCGTGAAGATGGTAGCAGAGGCAAAAAGTGTTGAATACGTGGAGACTGATTCTGTTCTCGAGGCACTCATTCTCGAAGCAAATCTTATTAAGCGATATCTGCCACCGTACAATACGCGGGACAAAGACGATAAGAGCTTCAACTACATTGTCATTACTGGTGAAGAGTTTCCCCGCGTGCTTGCGGTTCGCGGGAAGGAACTTGAAAAGAAAGTGGCAGAAGTAGGGGCAACACATCTTTTTGGTCCATACCCGCACGGATTGCAATTTAAGGAAGCGATGAAAATAATCCGGAAATTGTTCCCGTATTTCGACACTCCGTTTCCGATTGATAGCGATATGAGCGATCGGCAAAGAAAAAAACTCGTATTTAATCAGCAAATTGGTGTGTACCCGCGTGAGTTGAATAAACGTGCGTACCGCAAAACGATCAAGCACCTTGCGCTATTTCTTTCCGGGAAAAAGAAGAAGCTTCTCGCTGAGCTTGAAAAGGAGATGAACGCATACGCAAAGAATGAGCAGTTTGAGAACGCGGAGGCGCTAAAGCGGCAGATATTCGTCCTTTCACATATTCAAGACGTATCGCTCATAAAAAATGAATTTAAGGAATACGGGAAAGCGGGAAGCGACTATCGCATTGAAGCGTATGATATTGCGCACACGTCTGGTGCAGAGGTTGTGGGCGTCATGGCGGTAGTTGAGGGTGGTGAAGCGAAAAAGAGCGAGTATCGAAAATTTAAAATCAGCCGTGATGTGAACAACGATGTCGCGGGACTCACTGAAGTGCTTCTTCGGCGATTGGGGCACAGTGAGTGGCCATTTCCGAAACTGATTGTGGTAGATGGCGGGAAGGCGCAAGTACATGCGGCTCAAGCGGTATTAAAACAGTACGGAATTGGCATTCCGGTAGTTGGCGTTGTAAAAGACGAGCGGCACCGCCCGCGCGAGTTTCAGGGAAATCGCGCGCTCGCGCGCGAGCATGAAAGGGCGGTGCTTTTAGCAAACAGCGAGGCGCACCGTTTTGCGATTAATTGGCATCGCACGCGCTTGCGAAGGCGCTCGTAGCACTACCTCGGCAGAATCAATTATTCACTTCCACTACACTGAAAATGCTTCCAGTGTAGTGGAAGTAGTTGCAGAATTGTTTACGAGTTGATATTCTCCAGGCAGCTGTTGTCGTGGGTGGCGGCAGCAATGACAGAGGTCTGGGACCTCAAGTGAAGGGAGTTCCTGATGAGTGCGAAAATCGTTGTGGAGTGGGAGCGAAAAAGCGAATTTCCCGGCATTTGTTTTGCAGCCGCGGGGGATGCGCTTGCGTGTATTCCAGAAACGAAAAGCAAAAGCGTAGAGGTGATCCACATTCGTCGCCCGGATCGGCAGCATTGGTCTGATTGGGCGTCACATTGGGAGTTTAAGGTTGTCGTGAGCTTGCAAAGTCTTATTCCGCATCCACCGAATTATGGGCTTGATGAGGATTTATACTCCCCGGCCAAGGGAATAATTGCGGGAGTCCCACAGAGAGAACGTTATCTTGTTCTTTCCGAAGATCAGTTACGGGAAGAGACTATTTCTGAGTATATTGAGGCCGAAATCGAAGATGCCTACACAACAGTGGTCTCACAATTTCTAGAGATAACCCAGAGTATTGGAAAAGTACTCAAGGATTGGTGATTCCCACCCGCCGTGCACACGCACGGCGGGCTTTGCTTTGGTATACTGTATGTAATGGCAAAGCTCTCTGTAGGCGTTCTTCGAGGAGGACCTTCAAGTGAATACGATACGTCGCTTCGAAGCGGTGCGCACGTACTCCGTTCACTTACTACCGATTGGTATCAGGTACGCGATATCTTTATTGACCGAGATGGTGTGTGGCATATGCGCGGCGTGCCAACTACTCCAGAGCGGGCACTTCATGGTGTTGATGTTGCGCTCAATGCTCTTTGTGGTGAATACGGGGAGGATGGGACTGTACAGCGAATTCTTGAAAAGCTTTCTGTACCATATACCGGCTCGGATGCATTTGCATCAGCACTAGCAATGCACAAGGTGCGGGCAAAAGAGTGTGCGGTAGAAGCGGGGTTGCGGACACCACAGTGTATCGTATTTCGAGTCTCAGAAGACTATGAAAAGCGACTACTTGATTTATTTCGAAGTTTCCCAATGCCGGTGGTGGTAAAACCGGTTGCTCGCGGATCATCTATAGGTACTTCAGTTGCCTACGGGTATACCGATCTGGCAGAGAGTATTGCGCGGGCCTTCACGCACTCAAATCAGGTGCTGATTGAGGAGTATATCCGAGGTCCGGAGGCAACCGTGGGCGTCATTGATGGTTTTCGAGGTGAGGAGTACTACCAAACGCTTCCGGTTGAAATTGTGCGCCCGCAGGGAGAGATGATAATCACACCAGAGCTTAAAGGCTGCGGCTTGGCAATTGGACACTGTCCAAGCACATTTTCACACGGCATAAAACAAGAACTGCAGGATGCGGCACTTTGCATACATCGCGCGCTCGGCGCCCGGCATTACTCCCGATCAGATTTTATCGTCTCCCCGCGAGGAGTGTATTTTTTGGAGACCAACACGCTTCCGTCACTTTCCCAAGAGGCGCCGCTTGTACAAGCGCTCACTGCAGCAGGAAGCTCGCTCCCTGAATTGCTCGAGCATGTCATTGTACTTGCCAGAAGGGGGAAGTAGGGTATAATTTCACTCGTGTGAACTTACGTGTTGTAAGTTCATTTATGTAGATGGCCCGTGGCTTCATTGGCTAGGGGTGAGACAGTCCGGGAGACTGTCGAACGTTTTGCGTTGCACATTAACAAAATGAGATGAACAAAATTGTTTGATTGCAGTGTGGGCCCGTAGCTCAGTTGGCTAGAGCACCTGTTTTGCACTCAGGAGGTCGCTGGTTCGATTCCAGTCGGGTCCACAGTGTAATCAAACTCGATCATCTCATTTTGTTAGGGTGCAATTACTCAGGAGGTCGCTGGCTCAATTCCGGTTTGGTCCACATCGTCACAAAAACATCACACAGAAATAGTGTGATGTTTTTGTAGTGATGTGAGGCAGGGGTATTTTGCAAGATGCCTGCGCAGGCTGTCGGGCACATCTCGACGCAACGTTAAGGTGATGCGTGAGTGCAGAAAAAATCAGCCCGCTGAATGCGGGCTGATCTAGAATATTTTTAGGGCACCATACAGAGGGTGAAAATCGGATGAAAATCGAGAAGAACACGGGCTCTAACTTTACCCCACTCTTTCATGTAGGCGAGTCTGGCGCGAGCAATTCGTAAGGACAGTGCATCTGACTTTAGAATTTCTTGCGTTTTTGATGGTTTCCCATCAATCATTTCTTCCCACCATCGGGCAACGCGCCGAGTTGGCACCCACAGTAATGGCAGATCATCAGTAAATGCTGGAGCATTGCTGAAGCGGTAGGCGAAGCGCAGCCGCTTCCAATCAAGTTGCTCGAGTGCTTGGTTGTGATCAAGCATTACATCAGGCATTGGATATGTATCTTCTGTCCCGATGCGAACAGGGTCAATGCATCCAGAGTAACCGGCGTGCATAAGCACTCGTACCGACTGAGCATACAACTCCTTTAAGCTCCGGTCATTATATTCGTGAGGCTTTGGTTTGATATCAATGCGAAACGGAGGCGCAATGTCATCTCGAGTAATGCTTTGCAACATCTCTTGATATTTTCCCAGTATCCAGGAAAACATACAATTGTCTGCTGTCTGTGACGGTGTTGGTGAGTCGCCGTGTGCTCCAGGCCACCGCACAGCTCCGCTTAGTGAGCGAATAAGTTGCCAGACATAGAACTCGTGTTTCGCCAGATGTGTTGACGGCAATACATCTCCCTGAGTCGGAAGGTAAATCGGCAACTGCAAACGAAAACCCATCTTTACTCTCCAGTAGTTGGTATCCATGAGAAGAGTACGCCATCTTTCATTTGTGTCAATCTTCTTTCCATCGCGTATTTTGGTACTCTACAAAAAGAAAATCAGCAGTGGAGGAAAAAATGGATGTGTCTGCTTTGGCAACGAAGGGGATGGTGGAGGTACCGTACCCCACAGCACTCCGCGCTTCGGTTGAAGAGGCGGTCGCTTCGTGGCAGGCTTTCTGCACATTGCCCGAAGAGAAAAAGCGCCAGTTTTCTAAGGGTGATCGAGCCAACGACTTTGGGTATATGCTCCGCAATGATGCAGGAACGCGCTCTGACTCGAAAGAGATGTTCCACGTTGTTGAGGAGCAGTTGCCGGTTTTGTGGAGCTGTGCCGACGGAGTTCATGAGAAAAGGGGGTTCCGCTTCATTGATGCCGTCTCTAACCTCATTAGAGAGTCGGTACCGCTTGTTGGGGAATTTGCGCATGCAGTCGAGAAGGAATTCAATCTTTCTGGCTTTGAAAGTGAAGTGCGTGCCTCCCACAAGCGCTGGACGTTTCGCTACCTTCACTATTTCGGCGAGGCAATGCTTGCGTACCCGCATGTGGATCGAGGCGATTTTACCTTGCATCTTTATGAAAATCAGGAAGGAGGGGAATATTACGGATTTGATCGGCACTGGCACCCGTGGACGCTCTCTGGAGAAAAAACAGTCATTTTTCCAAGCATGGGATTGCAGTACCGCTCCGGCGGCGCACTAAAGGCACTGTGCCACTGCGTGCGACCGACACCGCACAGTGCTCAAAATGGCCGTTTTGCGCTCGTTGCATTCATCGACTTCAATCAGAATGTCAGATACAACGATAGAGAAAAACGTCTGCAAGACTTTGACCCCGGCTTCAATTACGGTATGCCGTTTTGCGAATTCCAAAAACTTTTTGTTCCCAAATAGCATAGCCCCGCGCGTAGCGCGGGGTGCTTTTTTTGTTATACTAAAGTGTATGGGAAAAAGTAATGTAATTTCAGTACGCGACCTCGTGCGCCAAGCACTTTTTCTGTTTCGGGAGCGTCTGTGGACTCTTATTGGCATTATTGCCATTCCGGCATTTCTCTCCCTTGTTATTGGTTTCGGGAGCGTCACTCTTCCGAGCGGTAAAGGTACAATAACTCTCTTTGCAGTACTCGGGGTATTCGCACTTGCGTTTCTGCAGATTCTCGCAGGTATCGCCATTATACGAGCAGTGGGAGATAGCGAGAAGAGAGAAATTACTACGTATTTTAGAGAGGCATTTCCGCTTTTCCTTTCGTTCCTATGGGTTTCTATACTTGTAGGGTTTCTTGAGGTTGTTGGATTTATTCTCCTTATTATTCCAGGAATTATTATCTCAGTGTATCTTAGTCTCGCGGTCTTTATTGTGCTCTTTGAAAGTGAGCGAGGCGTCGATGCCCTTAAAAAGAGCCATTCATACGTAAAAGGACGGTGGTGGGCAGTGTTTGGCCGAATGCTTGTAATTATTCTTATATCGGGAATTCTTGGAGGAATTGGTGCATTCTTCTCATCGAAGGATGCGGCACTTGGTCAGGTAATCTCTGTGGTTATCCAAATACTTGTGGTGCCATTTAGTGTCGCATACATGTATTTTCTCTACACCTCGGTAAAGGAAAGCGCGGTTAAATAAGAGGAATAGAAATCCCCATCTCACCACCATGAGCGGTTTTTAATTTTAGTGATGCTTAGTTGAAAAATAGACACATACACTGTACACTCTTCGGTGGTCACTTATCAGAAGGAAAAAACCTATGCACATGCCAGTCAAGCAATCACTTCTAGCCAAGCATTTTACCGAGGATGTTGCATCCGAATTGCGAAGAGCGAAGACGAATCGAGGCTTTAGCCTTGATGATATTACACGCTCTGGAGTTGAAAATCCGGACAGCAGTATCGGCGTCTATGCGCCGGATGCTGAATCGTACGAGGTGTTTTGGGGTCTTTTTGGTCCCATTATTGCGGAGTACCACAACATTGAAAATGTTGATTCTCTTGCACACCCGCAGGATATGACGATCAAGCCGGGGCAGTTTACCGGAGCTGAGCTTTACCGTGATCGTGTTATCTCAACGCGCGCGCGTGTTGGGCGAAATCTTGACGGTTTTGCGCTAACGCCAGGAATGTCTCTAGACGAGCGTCTGGAAGTTGAGCGGCGAGTTGTTGATGCTCTCTCAAAGCTTCCTGATGATTTGGCAGGCACGTATCACTCGCTTGCAGATCTCGATGAGGAAACACGAAATAAACTGATTGAAGACCACGTGCTCTTCAAGCAAGGGGATCGTTTCCTTGAGAGCGCAGGAGTCAATCGGGACTGGCCGGCAGGACGCGGCATTTTTCTTTCAAACGATAAGAAGTTCATTGTGTGGGTGAATGAGGAAGATCACCTTCGTATTATCTCTCTTGAGCAGGGAGGTGACCTGCTCTCTGTCTATAGCAGGCTGGTACGTGCGATTTCTGAAATCGAAAAGAACGTCCCATTTGCCTACACACAACAGCTTGGATACCTCTCAAGTTGTCCAACAAACCTTGGAACGGCAATGCGTGCGAGCTTCCATATGAAACTCCCTGCGCTCGAGAAAAGTGGCGAACTTGATGATTTCGCAAAACTCCTCGGACTTTCGGTTCGAGGCATTCACGGGGAGCATTCCGAGAGTGTTGGGGGGGTCTACGACATTTCCAACAAACGGCGTCTCGGACTTTCCGAAAGAGATGCAATCGTGGGTCTCCATGTCGGAGCTCGTCGGTTAGCTACAGAGGAGGAGTTACGAAAATAATTTCAGAAGGTCGCACAGTGTGCGACCTTTTTGTTCAGCATATTGAAAGGCTAGTATTGCAGTATGAAGCGCTTTACAAAAACAGTTGAAAATTTCATCTGTGAGCATTGTGGTGAAAGTGTTATTGGCAGCGGTTTTACGAATCACTGCCCATCGTGTCTGTGGAGTAAACATGTTGACGTGCATCCAGGAGACAGGGCATCTGATTGCGGCGGGCTGATGGAGCCTATTGCGCTAGAGCAGAAAGCAGGTGTGCACAGACTTATTCACCGCTGTGTCCGGTGCGGGCATGCATTGCCGAATAAGCTAGCGCCAAACGATGACTACGATGCCGCACTCGCCCTCTCAGAGGAGTAGTATTGGTTGACTTGATATGAGTTTTGGGTTTTACTCCACATAGCATATACACGGAGGAACACATGGACGGAAATGCTAAACCGCCGCAGGTTCTTCCTGTGGCGATCTTTGTTGATGCACCGAACATTCTACTTTCCATTCGCGATGGCCTCTCAATAGCAGATCACGACAAGACGGATATTGTCGATGTCAATTGGCTAAATCTTTTTGACCACATTATTCGGACACTCCGAAAGGAAAGAAAATGTGAACCGGAAGTTGTGCATGCAGGAGTCTACTGTCCAAATTACGTCATTGCGGATGTCCTTACAAAACGCAATGTGCTTGAAGCGGAGGAAGCGGAATTCACGCTCATTGTTGAGCAGGCCAAGGACGTTGACCGGCTCATAGTTGATGACATCTGGTATACTGTCACGAACCATCGCACTGTGTACAGCGGCGATATCAAACTCGAAGTAATTATTGTCTCAGGCGATGGAGATTTTGCTCGAACGGCTGAGCGGGTCCTGGCGACTTTTGAAGGTGTTGCGTTTCGTGTATTTGGTTTACGAGTCAATTCGATTTGAAACAGTCTCAACATTCCAACACACTCAATTCCAAACGGAAGAAATATGGTTGGAATTATCTAACGGGCCGGTCAGAAACTGGTCCGTTGTTTTTTATTCACGAGAGACGTTTCCTGGCCATCGGTAGTAAATAACCGGAATAAGGAGGAGTGTAATAATAACTGAGAATGTAAGGCCAAACATTATAGAGAAGGCAAGTGGCGCCCAGAGTTCCGCCGCAAAGATGAGCGGTGTAATTCCGATGACAGTCGTAAGCGCAGTAAGGAGAATTGGGCGCAAGCGTGCCGTTGCACCGGTAATGATAATCTCCTTTGTTACGACGCCGTCATTTTTAGCGCGCAGCGTGTTAATAACATCAATGAGGATAATTGAGTTATTAACAACAATTCCTGCAAGCGCTATAAATCCCATAATTGACGGGAACGAAAGGGCCTTTCCGGTAATAGCGAGTCCGGCAAAAATGCCGATAAGTGCAAGCGGAACAATAGAGAGCACGTATCCCGCATGCCGGAATGAGTTAAATTGCAAGACAAGAATAGCAAACATTGACAGCATGCCGATGATGAGGGCGTAGAACATATCCTGGAATGACTGTTGAACGTCTTCATTCTCTCCGCCAAAATCAGCAACTATACCTTCGCCAAGCGAAAGCTCAGCGATGCGGTCCTGGAACTCTGAAACAATCGCAAGCGCATTTCCACCTTCAGCAAGCTGTGCGGTCACGGTGGTAACGCGCTTGCGGTCGTCGTGAGCAATTGTCGGGTTGCCTTTCTTAATACTGCCGGTGAGAACTGATCCGAGCAGTATCGGGCCACGCGCAGTTTCAATTGCGAGTTGGCGAATATCATCAATAGTCGCGCGGTTTGTATCGTGCGGATTAATAAAATCAGCATTAAGATCAAGACGAACGACTACGTCAATGTCACCCTCCTGATTTTTTATCGTTGTGGCAGTTGTTCCATACACCGCTGTCCGAAGTGTCTCTGCAACTGTTCGTGGATCAAGACCAAGCTCGGTCGCCTTTGCTTTGTCGATAGTCAGTACAAATTCTGTCGTGCTGTTACGGGCTCCGGTTGCGACATCAGCAGTTCCGGGGATGCTTTCAAGAAGCTGTGCGGCCCGCTTTGCGACGCGATCAAGATCGTCGAGATTATCCCCAAGGAATGAAATCGACACTGGCGCGCCTCCCGGCGGGCCGTTTGACGGCTGAGAGACGCTCACCTTTGCTGTGTGGATGTCAGTAGTTGATTCCCTAAGCCTATTAACGATTTCGGTACTTGTGTCGCTTCTGTCAGTCCGCAGGTTAATAAATACATTGGCAAAACGTTTCTCTGTCGTGCCCCCCTCAAGTCCAAAGGAACTCGCTTGTCCGACTGTGGTTACAAATGAATCGATTGCAGGCTCCTCGTACAGAATCTCCTCAACCTTCCGCGCTTCAAAATCAGTTCGCTCGAGAATCGAGCCCTGCGGCATTTCTACATCAGCGACAATGAAATCTATATCTTCCTGTGGAAAGAAGATAACCGGTACGACTCCAACAATAGGGAAGGAAAGGGCGACAACAAATGCAACAGACAGTGAAATAAAGAGCGTTCGTTGCTTCTTTCTATTCTCAAGAAATGAATCGAGCACGTTCCGGTACCATTTTTGGAGTCGTGAAGTGAACTGTTCCTGACTCTCCTCAAGACGACTCATGTTGCGCCGCCGCAGGACGATAGAGGCAATAAGCGGAATAAAACCGAGCGCGACAAGGAGCGAAGCCATAAGCACGAAAATAATCGTAAACGGAATGCTTGCGATAAATTCGCCTGTAATGCCTGAAATCAAAAAGAGCGGGGCAAATACGGCAACGGTCGTGAGAGTCCCAGATGTCAGCGGAAGGTAAAATTCCTTGATCGTCTCATACGCCGCTTCCTTTTTGTCCATTTGAAGCTTCATTCTGGTATGTATGCCCTCGACAATTACAATTGCGGAGTCAACCAAGATACCCACTGCTAAAATGAGCGAGAAAAGAGAAACAAAGTTTATTGTGTTTCCGGTTGCCTCCAGAGCAATAAATGCAATGAGAAATGAAAGAGGAATTGCGGCACCGGCGACGAGCGCTTCACGCCACCCGATTGTGAGGAAGAGAATAATCATAACAAGTGCTACTGTTTGAAGGCCGGAGAAAACGAGCGTGAGGAGGTCTCGCTTTAGAAATTCTCCTGCATCAAAAACGACAAGGACAGTGACTCCCTCAAGAAGGCTCCCAGGCTCCTGTAGTGCGGTAAGGTGCGCGCGAACGTGTGCGGAAACGTCTGTAATATCTCCACCTGACTTCGCGAAAATATTAAATGAAAGAGCGTTTTCACTCGGAGAGCCGTCAATTGAGATACGTGAGAATGTGCGGGTCTTCTCGAAACTGTCTGAAACAAATGCGACATCGCGGACATAAATAGGACTACCATTTGGAGTGGAAAGGATTGCAAGGTCAGCGATTTCTGAAGGATCCGTAACGTCGCTCGCAAATTCTACGTTGTATTCAATATCATTAACGGTAATACTGCCGATAGGGAGTGTCGTATTAGCACCTGCAATTGCAGCGGTCACCTGCGAAAGCGTGAGGCCGTAGGTGGCAAGCGCTTCTTTGCTTACGATTACCTGCACTTCACGCTCACGCTTACCTGCTATGTGTACGTCAGAGACGCCGGCGAGCGCTTTTAACTCACGTTCAAGCGAATCGGCTAATGCAAAAAATTCAGGTGCAGGCAAGTCGCCAGAAATAGCAACGGTGAGGACCGGCTGGTCCACAAAGGAGAGCTTCGTAACTGTTGAGTCTTCAGCTTCATTTGGCAGTTGCGGTGCCACGGTATCAACTTCATTCTTAAGGTCCTGCACCGATGTCTCGATGTCAGCCTTTGCGTCAAATTCAACTACGATGCCAGAAATGCCCTCTCGGGAAGTTGATGTGATTGACTTAATATCCTCGAGGTTTGCAATTGCGTCCTCAATTTTGTTTGTAACCAGTTTCTCTACAGTCTCTGCGGTTGCTCCAGGGAGTATTGTTGAGACAATTGCAATGGGCACCTTTACCTCCGGAGCATTTTCCTTTGGAATCGTAAAAACAGCCGCACTGCCGAAGACAACGAGCGCCGCTATAAAAAGATATGAGAAGCTGCGTTTCTTCAGGAAAAAACTCCAAAAATAATACATATTACCGCTCTACTAGGACGACGCTATCTCCGGCAACAAGACCGCGGGCATCCAGTACAATTTCCATTTCAGGGGAAAGACCTTCAAGAATAATCACTTTCTCCCCCAGAAGAGCTCCCTCCTTAACGGTATGCTCAACGAGTGTTCGGTCTTCATCCACGGTAAATACGAGAACTCGATCAGTTTCAACTTTCAGCGCTGAAATTGGGATACTAAATTGATCAGCTGTAGTGCTCTCTCTTGCATCGGCAACTTTCGCGGCGCGGCTTACTGACATACGAACCGAATCTCCGTGCACTAGTTCGGTTTCAGTATCAGAGAGGCCAATACGCACTTCAATTTTACGGGTAATCGGGTCAAGGCCCGGCGCGATGCTGGTTACAACCCCCTTGTAGCGTCCCTCAATGGTTACGTCCGACCCTACGGCAATGTCTTCTCGGTCAGCGTGGGTGATATATGTCTGTATCTCTAAAGCAGAGTTATTTGAAACAGTTGCGGCAGGAACCTGCGCGGACACGAAGTCGCCCTGCTGAATCGAAAGCGTATTAAGCGTTCCGCTAATTGGCGTGCGTATCAGTGTTTTTGCAAGGTTTGCCTGAGCAACACGCAGCGTCCCAAGCGCCTGCTTTAACGTAGCCTCAGCACTTGCAATGTCTTCACTGCGGGCACCGCTAATTGCCTGGTCGCGGTTTTTTTCCGCAACCTCAAGCAGGGCGCGTTTTGTCTCGATTGTCGACTGCGCCGTTGAAAGCGCACTTAGTACTGACTGTACGTTACTACGCGCAGTCGTTGCATCTGCAAGAAATGCGTCGATGTCAGTGCTGCTTACGGATGAGGATGTGATAGCTCGGTTAAGAGCATACACCAAATCGTCAAGAAATCCCTTAACAAAACGGGCATCTTCAGCTGTTTTAGCCAATTCACCTTCTATGCTCTCATCACCAGAAATAGTCGCGCTGGCTACTGCGTGGCGCGCAAGAATGGATTGAATGGCAAGTCGGTCATTGGCAAGCGTAATTGCGAGTTGTGAATCGGGGAGAGGAGGATTAAATGTTGGATTGCTCAGGCGCGGATTTGAGAATGCCTGGTCAGAACGGCGCAAAATAGCGTCGTCAATTGTGGCGTACGCGGAAAGGAGAGTATTAAGAGCGCTAGTCAAGGCAGTTTGGTATGACTCATTCGCATTGCGCAGATTAATTTCAAGAATAGAAATTTCTTCAGACCGAGCGCCGCTTTGAACCTTTTGGAGCGCGGCTTGTGCTTGCTCGACCGCACCTTCGGCTTGAAAAACAGCTGCCCGTTCAGACGTATTGGAAATCTCAGCTATAACTGTTCCGGCGTATACAAAATCACCAACAGTACGGTAAACGCCGGTGACTTCACCCGAGCGCTCGGTGTAGAGATTTGCCTCAGTTTGGGAGCGTACGCGACCGGTGAGGGAGAGAGGCGTCTTGTCATTTGAGAGTTCAGCTACTGATCGAACTTCGACAGATCGTTTAATAACCTTTCCATTCGGTACGTCTGCGTGAGTCCCGCCAGATACAAGTCCGGCAATTATGAGAATTACAATAAGTCCGATAGCGGGTAGTGATACTTTTTTATTGTTCCGTATAAAACGGAGCCCTGCCCGCGGGTAGGTAAGGATTTTCTTCAACATAGCTGGATAAAAGTACATTAAAATACACAATTTGTCAAAATTGGCTTTGTAGAGGGAATTATTCGGATTAGGATCGCATTTATCCACAGCACCTTTGCAAACTCTTGCAAAACGATACTGTGCATGATACGTTTGGAGTGTAGTCATTGGAGCTTGCTCCGGTGACTACACTGGAAAGTGTCACCTCCGGGTGGCATTTTCCATTTCTACTTTTGCGTACTACACTACTTTTATATGTTTAAAGAATTTTTCATTCGTAAAATGGTTGCCTCAAAAATGAAAGGGGTGCCAAAGGAACAGCAGGAGCAATTCATTAAAGCAATTGAAGCAAATCCGGAATTATTTGAAACAATTGCGAAAGAGATTCAAGCAAAAACCGCGACAGGGAAAGATCAAATGAGCGCAATGATGGAGGTTATGCAGTCGCACAAGGAAGAGCTCTCAAAAGCACTGTCTCAGTAGGGTATAATACGAAACATGCCAGACCTCCATATACTACTCGTGTGGGTACATATTATCGGAGCAGTCCTCGGTACAGGTGGTGCCACGCTCGCGGAGATATTTTCTTTCACCGCGCTTAAGGACGGCGTCGTTTCAGCAGATGAAAAGCGGATGATGCATGCGAATTACTTTATGATTCGCATTGGAACGTTACTCGTTCTTCTCTCCGGTTTTGCTCTTGTTGCGTGGTGGGTATTCGTCGAGGGAAATATATGGCCGCTTACCTCCGGAAAAGTATGGGTGAAGGATATTATGGTCCTTGCAATCGTTATCAATGCAGTCCTGCTGACGCGTCGCCTCATTCCATTTTGGCTTGGTTCCGCCATCTCATTTACTTCCTGGTGGGGAGCGACAATCCTCGGAGCATGGAGGCATGCACCAATTTCATTTACTGAGGCACTTCTTGGGTACATCGTCGCGATTTTTATAGTTGCCGGCGTGCTTGAATTGCTCCGGCTTCGCTTTCGTAAGAAATACCCGCGGTAAGCGTCTCTATACTCGGGTAGGTGTGTAATGAAAAACGGGGCTACGGTCCCGTTTTTCATGCATGGTACACTACAGAGACTTACTCATAACAGTGTGACCATGGCAAAAAAGAAAAAGAAAATTTTTATACTCCTCGGCAACCCTGATTCTGAAACATATTCAGAATCTCTTGCAAAGGCTTATGAAGAGGGGGCGAAAGAGGCAGGGCATGAAGTGCGTCGGGTTAATCTCGGTGATATAACATTCGATCCAATTCTCCATAAGGGCTATAAGGTAATACAGGAACTGGAGCCGGATCTGATTACGATACAGAAGAACATACAGTGGGCTGACCACTTTGTTATTGTCTATCCGAATTGGTGGAATACGATGCCTGCCCTTCTGAAAGGTTTTTTTGATAGAGCATGGATTCCTGGATTTGCATTTAATTTCGACAAAGAGACTAAAAAACGTATCCAGCACCTTAAAGGAAAAAGCGCGCGAGTCATTATCGTTGCCGGATCGCACAGTGGTATGGAGACACGGCTTAAGTACGGTGATTACAGCAATGAAATCCGCAAGGGAATTCTTGAATTTGCCGGCTTCTCGCCAGTGAAGATTACCTGCTTAGGGCCGTCAGAGCGAGTGAGTGATGCAAAGCGCGATTTGTGGCAACGCGAAGTACACCAGCTGGGGCGTGCGGGAGAATAGGCAAGGCCCCGCAGTGCGGGGCCTATGAAGCAAGAAATGCAAATGCAATGAGAATGACTGTCACGACAGCGAAGCTAATGGACATGGCTTCCGGCATTTCAAGCTCATCTTCCAGATAGACAGGGAGAGCGTTTTTCCTGTACGCGTCACGGAGTACCGATGAGAGCGCTCCGTATGCGACAGCAAGAGCGGTTGTTGCCATTGAGAGAATCGAAAACATCTCACGAACGGGCGCACACATAACCACGCCTCCGCTGAGAAGAAAATAGAAGAGTGTCAGCGCGATAAATCCTCGAAACCAAAATTGGCTTCGTCGAGTGACCCACTCGGCATTCGGTGAAAGCATCACCACCCCCGTAGTAAGAGCATTGCTGATTGAAGAGAAACACAGTAGTATCAGTGCGTCAATATGTCGTTATCCATAGGAATTGTTGGTTTGCCGAATGTGGGGAAATCCACGCTGTTTAACGCGCTTACAAAAAAAGCAGTTCCGGCGGAAAACTTTCCCTTTTGTACCATTGACCCTTCGGTTGGCGTTGTTGCCGTGCCTGATGCGCGTCTTAACCAGTTAAGCGAATTTTCCAAGTCAGAAAAAACCATTCCGACAGCAATCGAATTTGTTGACATTGCCGGCCTTGTCAAGGGCGCGTCAGAAGGTGAGGGGCTTGGTAATCAATTTCTTGCAAATATTCGTGAAGTCGATGCAATAGCAGAGGTTGTGCGGATTTTTGATGACACCGACATTACGCATGTGCACGGCGAGGTTGAGCCGACAAATGATATTGAAGTCATCAATCTCGAGCTTATTATGGCCGATTTTGCCACCGTATCGAAGCGGTACGAGAATATTAAAGGCGACCTTAAGAAAGGGGATAAAAACGCACGTGCCGAAGAAGACGTCCTTACGCGGCTCAGCCAGACCCTTGAGTCAGGCAAGCTGGCGTCGAGTATTGAATTTTCCAAAGAAGAGCTTCCGATTGTGCGGTCACTGCACCTCCTTTCGATGAAGCCGATTCTCTATGTACTAAATAAAAAAAGCGGTTCCTTAAATATCGACGATGAGGCGGGGGAACGCATGAAGCGGCTAACCGATTTTTTGAAGCGCATGAATGCGAAATGGGTTGCCGTTGACGCGGGGGTAGAGCACGAGCTTTCAGACGTCGGGAGTGAAGAAAAGCAAACATTCAGGCGGGAGTTCGGCGTGATGGATGACGGTATTGATACGCTTATTCGCAGCGGGTACGAATTGCTTGATCTCATTACATTCTTTACAACTGGCAAGACAGAGACGCGCGCGTGGACTGTAAAGAGAGGCAGCAGCGCGCCGACTGCGGGCGCCGCCATTCATTCTGATTTTCGCGATACATTCATTCGCGCAGAAGTGATTCATTGCGAGAAACTTCTTGAGGCAGGCTCATACGCCGCGGCGAGAGAGAAGGGGTGGGTCCGTACCGAGGGCAAGACCTACTGTGTCAAAGACGGGGATGTAATTGAATTTCGCATTTGATGTACAATCGTACGAAATCATTGTAGAATCGGCGTATGGAAAAAATAAAAATGTCTCCGAAAGATTTCTTTCTCTGGCTCGCTGCAATGGTGACACTCTATGTGAGTACCATCAGCCTCCTTGCTCTTTATTTTGAGTATATTGACGTTGCCTTTAAGGATCCGCTTGCTTACTCTGACCCCTATTCAACCGGCATTCGCCTCGCGATAGCGGCACTTGTGGTGCTCTTTCCAGTTTACATTCTTCTCACGCGGGTACTTAATCAGGACATTCGAAAAAATCCCGCGAAACGCGATCTCGGTATTCGTCGGTGGCTCATATTCATTACGCTCTTTGTTGCTGGAGCCACTATTATCATTGATCTCATAGTCCTCATTAATGCGTTTCTTGGGGGTGAAGAACTCACGGCAGGCTTTCTCCTTAAGGTGCTCGCAGTATTTGTGGTTATCGGTGACATTTTTGTTTACTACTTCCTTGATATGCGAGGCGTCTGGGAGAGGAATGAAGGGTACTCAAAGCTCATTATGTGGATTGTCTCGGCTGTCATTCTCGCTTCGGTTATTGGAGGGTTCTTTATCATGGGAACCCCAGCAACACAGCGCGAACTCCGTTATGATTCGCAGAAGGTAAATGATCTGCAAAATATTCAGTACCAAGTACTCAATTACTATCAGCAAAAGAAAGTGCTTCCGGAGACGCTCGAAGCGCTTGAAGATCCGCTCGTCGGCTCCATTGTGCCAACGGACCCACAAGCAAAAGATGGATTTGCGTACACATATGAAAAAGTCGGAGCGCTTGAATTTAAACTGTGCGCAACATTCAATCAGCAAAGCACGGGATTTCAAGAGGGCGCCGTTAAGCCGGTGTTACTCTCCGTGGCACGGTACTCATTTGAGAGTGAGTTCTGGATGCATGACGCAGGACTCCAGTGCTTTACTCGAACTATTGACCCAGAAAAATTTCCGGTATTTAAGGACTAGATGCTATGGAAGAGCGGTATGACCATCCCAGTACCACACTCGTCTGCGGACGAGTGGCTACGGGACAAGAGATGGTTTTTGCTCCGTATGCAGAAGTAACTGCGAGTATCTGTCAATTACTATATGAAGAATTCATACGACCATAGCGGTGTAGAGTCGAAGTGGCAGCAGCGGTGGGAAGAAGAACAGCTCTACGCGGCTGACGAGGATTCGGAAAAAGAGAAGCGGTACGTGCTTGATATGTACCCGTACCCATCGGGCGCGGGTCTCCATGTCGGTCATGTCGAAGGCTACACAGCGACAGATATCTATACCCGTTACCTGCGAATGCGCGGCTACAATGTCCTCCACCCAATAGGGTGGGACGCATTCGGGTTGCCCGCGGAAAATTATGCAGTCAAAACAGGAATTCATCCGAAGGAGACGACAGATTCATCGATAAAAAATTTTATTGAGCAGATTAAACGACTCGGTCTTTCATACGACTGGAGCAGGGAAATAGGCACACATACGCCGGAGTACTATAAGTGGACACAGTGGTTTTTCTTGTTGCTGTATAAAAATAATCTTGCATACAAAAAGGACGCACCGGTTAACTGGGATCCAATTGACCAGACAGTGCTTGCCAATGAACAGGTGCTCGCCGACGGTACGGCGGAACGCTCCGGTGCAGTTGTTGAGAAGCGCAACATGATGCAGTGGTTCTTTAAGATTACCGACTACGCTGAAGCGCTTGATGCGGACCTTGATTTGGTTGACTGGCCGGAATCAACAATTACGAACCAGCGCAATTGGATTGGGAAAAGCGAGGGAGCTGAGCTGCAGTTCCCAATTGTCGGCAAAGAAACGGAGGTCATTACGGTTTTTACAACACGGCCTGATACGCTCTATGGTGCAACCTATATGGTCATGGCGCCCGAGCACCCGCTTCTTGATCTACTGAAGGGTGACATAACAAATTGGAATGAAGTAGCGGCATATGTAAAGGAGTCGGCAAGCAAGTCTGACATAGAACGCTCTGCTGAGGGCAAAGAGAAAAGCGGCGTACGGCTTGAGGGAGTAATGGCAATAAATCCCGCCACGAAGGAAGAAATACCCATTTTTATTGCCGACTATGTGCTTGGACACTACGGTACAGGTGCAATTATGGCGGTGCCGGCTCACGACGAACGCGATTGGGAATTTGCAAAAAAGTATAATTGCGCAATTCGGGAAGTTATTGAGCGCACAGACGCGCCTGCTCCATTTACCGGAAATGGAATACTAAAGAATTCGGGAACATGTAGTGGAATGGAGTCGCTTCAAGCGAAATCTGCCATTACCGAGATGGTGGGTGGACACATGAAGACAACGTATCGCCTGCGCGACTGGCTCATTGGTCGTCAGCGATACTGGGGTGCGCCCATTCCTATTGTCTACGATCCTGAGGGCAATCCGCATCCAATACCGGAAGAGCATTTGCCGTGGCTGCTTCCCACTGATGTCGATTTTGAGCCGAAAGGGTATTCGCCGCTTTCGCGCTCAAAAGAATTGCATGCACGTACGGAAAAGATATTTGGTACGGGGTGGACCCCGGAAGTAGATACAATGGATACGTTTGTGTGTTCTTCATGGTACTTTTTCCGCTTTGCCGACCCGCATAATGAGCAGGCATTTGCATCAGCAGAACAAATAAAAAAATGGCTGCCAGTTGATCTCTACGTAGGTGGGGCGGAACACACAGTACTGCATCTCCTCTATGCCCGTTTTTTTACAAAGGTGCTACATACCCTCGGGTATATTTCATTTTCAGAGCCTTTTTTGAAACTTCGCCATCCAGGAACCATTCTTGCGGAAGACGGACGCAAGATGAGCAAGTCACTTAACAATGTTGTAAATCCGAATGACGTCGTTGACCAGTACGGGGCAGACGCGGTACGCATGTATGAGATGTTTATGGGACCGCTTGCGGACATGAAGCCGTGGAGCACGCAAAATATTTCGGGTGTACGGCGTTTTCTTGAAAAAGTGTGGCGTTTGCAGGCATCAGTTGGAGATGAAGCAAATGCCACTGCTGATAGTGTGCTGCACTATACAGTAAAAAAGGTCGGCGACGATATTGAGTCGCAAAAATTTAATACAGCAATCAGCCAGTTAATGATTTGCCTCAACGCGCTACAGAGCGCGCCTCTATCGCGCGCGCAATGGAGTACCTTCATCCGTATTCTTGCTCCGTTTGCCCCACACATGACTGAAGAATTGTGGGAGAAAATCGGAGAGGAAGGCTCAATCCACTCTGCGCCGTGGCCTCAGTATGACGCCGATGCCTTCGCGCAAGAAAGCGCGCCGTACGCAGTCCAGGTGAATGGGAAGGTTCGAGGGACCATAACGCTTAAAAGCGGGGTAAGCGAGCAAGAGGCGATAGAGCAAGCGAAGGCAGTAAGTAATGTTGCCGCGTACCTAAATGGCAAAGAAATAAAACGGACAGTTTTTGTCGCCGGACGATTGATAAATTTTGTCGTCTAAGGCTTGACGGGGGTGAAAGTAAGTGATACAAATGGGAGTACATATTAATTAGATGCGCAATGGCAACCGTAATTTCATCACTTAAACCAAAAGCGGTAACGAAGCGACTCCTCGCCGCTCTACCGGACCGTGCCCGAGAAGTACTCATTGCGCGCTACGGTCTTGGAGATAAGACCGATCCCCTCACGCTTGAAGCGATTGGCAAGCGGTACGGCATTACGCGTGAGCGAGTACGACAGATTGAAAATTACGCTATTGCGACAATCCAGAAATCCGAGGCATTTGAAAATGAAGCGGCAGCATTTGCGGCACTGGCGGAGTATGTTGACTCCCTCGGAGGCGTCATTTCAGAGGAAAGCCTCCTCGCATCCGTCGCAAAGGATGAGAGCACACGGAATCACATACACTTTCTTCTAGTGCTTGGGAATCAATTTACTCGAAAAAAGGAAGATTCAGAATTTGCACACCGTTGGTACACGGATGAAAAATTGGCAGAGCAAGTCCAAAACGCACTCCGCTCGGTATACAAAAATCTTGGTGATGACGATTTAATTCCGGAGTCCGAACTGTTCGATACATTTCTTTCAGAACTTCGCGATCTTAACCAACGTTACCGCGATGAAGAAATACTTCGCCGATGGCTCTCGCTGTCAAAGGGTATTGGGCAAAACCCGCTCGGGGAGTGGGGGCTTGCGGCAAGTCCGAACGTCCGTGCAAAAGGCATGCGGGACTACGCATACTTGGCAATTAAGCGACACGGCTCACCGATGCACTTTACAGAGGTTGCAAAGGCTATCAATGAACTCTTCAATCGTCGAGCACATACGGCTACGTGCCACAATGAACTTATTAAAGACGACCGTTTTGTACTTGTCGGCCGCGGACTTTACGCACTTTCTGAGTGGGGCTATTCGACTGGCGTTGTAAAGGAAGTTATCCGTGAGATTTTGAAGAATGAAGGGCCACTGACTCGCGATGAAATTATTGACCGCGTTCGAAAGGAGCGATACGTGAAGGACAATACAATTCTTGTGAATCTTCAGGATTCGAGTGTTTTTGCGCGCGGCAAAGACGGCCGTTACACTCTCGCCTAATAGCTATTCCCACTGAGGGGTCAGTAAAGAGAAGCCAAAGAGCAGGCAATGCTGTATTATTGATGCAATATGCAATGGCTCGTTAACCTTGCAGATAAATTCGGGTTTTCACCGACTACCGTCTTGGTACCGGTGCTTGTCATCATACTCTCGGTTATTACGTACCTCTCCCCGTCGCTCCTCGGTTCCGTCTTTCGCGGCATACTCGCGCTCTCTCCGTTATGGCTTCCGGTAGTGCTGCTGTTTGTGTTTTGGGGAATGTGGAAAACATACATTCGAACGAAATTTATCAACTCTCAGGAATACGTATTGCTGGAGATCCGGCTTCCCCAGGAAATTTCAAAATCACCAAAAGCAATGGAAACGGTCCTCACCAATTTTCATCTTGGCATGGGAGAGGCAACATTTATCAACAGATGGCTGGAGGGAAGAGTGCGTCCGTGGTTCTCGCTTGAAATAGCTTCCATTGAAGGAGAAATTCATTTCTTTATTTGGACTCGGCGTTTCTTACAAGACATTGTTGAGGCGCAAATATACGGGCAGTACCCGAACGTGCAGATAACTGAAGTTGAGGACTATACAAAATTCGTAGAATTTAATGTTGAAACGATGAATGTGTGGGGGTGCGATTTTAAACTCACCAAAGAAGACGCCCTCCCGATTCGTACGTACGTTGACTACGGTCTCGATAAAGATCCGAAAGAAGAATATAAAATTGACCCAATGGCCGGTTTCTTCGAATTTCTCGGCCGAATGGGGCCCGGGGAGCAGCTGTGGTTTCAGATACTGATTCGTCAAAATAAAGACAAGCTATCGGAAGACAAACGCTTTAAAAAAGATGCTGGGTGGGGGCCGTTTGGCGGGTATGTGTCATGGAAGGACGAGGCGAAAGCGATGATTCAGAAAATTCGTGAAGAATCTTCTCCGCAATATCCAGGGCAAGAATTTCCAGGTTTTCCAAATCCTACATTCGGCCAGAAACTGCAACTCGAGGCAATCGAACGGAGTATCAGCAAGCCCGGTTTTGATGCGGGTATTCGTGGTATTTATATTGCAAAGAAGGAGAATTTCAATGCTTCGAATATTCCTGCGCTTACCATCTCACTAAAGCAATTAAATGATGATTTACTCAATGGGTTTGCTCCGACGGGGTGGTTTACGGCATTCAGCTATCCGTGGCAGGACTATAAGGATAGAAAGAAAAACAAAATGAAAGCGGCAATCATTGACGCGTATAAACGGCGTTCGTGGTTTTACCCGCCGTACGAGACTCCGCACTTCGTGCTTAATACGGAAGAGCTTGCGACTCTCTATCACTTCCCTGGCGAGGCTGTATCGGCCCCCGCACTTCGCCGTATCCCAAGCACGACCGGCGGCGCGCCCACAAATCTCCCGACATGATGCGCGTGCTAATAGAAAAAATGCGCTCAAGGCATGAGCGACTTCATACATGGATGCGACACAATCGCAATAGAGAAACTGCCGCACTTTTTGCAGTTGCGGTTCTTTTTCTTATCTCACTGACATATTCAACGCTCATTGCGCCGCCGCATACATTTCCTACGCAACACGTCATTACCGTTAAAAGCGGCGGGACAATTGGCAGTACTGCATCACTACTGAAAGAAAACGGCATTATCCAGTCAGCTACGGTGTTTAAAGCAGCCGCACTTCTTTTCGGAGGAAAAGTCATAGCAGGAGATTACTATCTCGACACAAGGGAAAACGTACTTGCGCTTGCGTGGAGAATGAATCGCGGAGAGTACGGGCTTGATACCATTACAGTGAGGATTGAAGAGGGGTCAACAGTGGCAGAGATGGCGCAACAGTTACAGAGTGTACTGCCTCGCTTCGACGCGGAACGCTTTACGCAGATTGCCACGCAATTTGAGGGGTACCTCTACCCTGATACGTACCACTTTCTGCCAAGCACTACGGCAGATGAAGTCGTCTCGGTTTTGCGCGGTACGTTCTTCGCGCGCATTGAAGATATTGCATTGCGGCTTGGAGCTTCAGGGCGCTCCGTGGAGGATATTGTCATAATGGCGTCAATACTTGAACGAGAGGCGCATGATTTTGAGGTAAAGCGACGTATAGCCAGCGTGTTATGGAATCGGTTGGATATTGATATGGCGCTTCAGGTTGACGCGACATTCCGTTACATAAACGGGAAGGGTACATACGATATTACCAAAGCCGAGCTCGCTGACGCCTCGTCGCCGTATAACACATACCAGCACAAAGGGCTCCCACCGACGCCGATCGGCAGTCCGTCTATCGAATCGATTATTGCCGCAGCTGAGCCGATTGAGAGTAACTACCTCTACTACTTGGCTGATAGAAACGGTGTGACGTACTTTTCTCGAACGTTTGAGGAGCATAAAAGAAAGAAGGCACTCTATGTTAATTAGCATTTGCCACGCTCTCGTGTATTGTGGCAGTGATGAGTGATACACAGAAAACAATTTTTGTCGGACTCTCGGGCGGGGTCGATTCTTCTGTTGCCGCGCACATTCTCAAAAATCAGGGATACGCGGTTGTGGGCGTTTTTATCAAAATTTGGCAACCGGAGTTTATACACTGCACATGGGAAGAAGATAGAGCGGCTGCTCTTCGCAGTGCCGCACACCTTGAAATCCCATTTCAAACACTCGATCTCTCCGATGTGTACAAAAAAGAAGTTATAGATTACCTGATAGCTGAATACACCGCGGGACGCACTCCAAATCCTGATGTGATGTGCAACCGGTCGGTTAAATTCGGAGCTTTTCTTGACTATGCGCTTGCAGAAGGCGCGGATGCCATAGCAACTGGCCACTATGGGGCAGTTGAGGAAAAAGAAGGCGCGTATGCGCTTTTACAACCAAAGGATAAAACAAAGGACCAGACGTACTTTCTGTGGACACTTACGCAGCAGCAGCTCTCTCGTTCGCTCTTTCCACTCTACGCAATGACAAAGGATGAAGTGCGTGCGTACGCAGTAGAACACAGACTTCCCAGTGCCACGCGTTCTGAAAGCCAAGGTCTCTGTTTTATTGGAGATGTGGAAATACGAGACTTCATACGACAGTATATTCCCACGAATAGCGGAGCTGTTTTAAATGAAGCCGGAGCTGTTATTGGGGAGCACGAAGGGGCAATACTCTATACGTACGGGCAGCGGCACGGCTTTACGGTCACGTCGCAAAAGACAGATGAGCGCGCTCATTTCGTTATCGCGAAAGATATTGAAAAAAATACCATTACGGTCCGAAGTGGGTCTCCTGAAGAGACAGCAGCAGAAAGCATTACACTTGAAAATACGCATTGGATTCGCGAGGTACCGCACGGAGAGGCAGACGCGCGTACCCGGCATCGAGGAGCGCTCCGGAGGGCAGTTATAGAGGACTCGTCTGTTTCGCTTGCTGAATCCGCAGAGAAACCCTCCCCGGGACAGTCGTTAGTACTCTACAAAGACGGTGAGTGTCTCGGTGGAGGCATAATTGCGACTAGTGATACAACGAGACATTAGATAAGATACACATATGGAGAAAAAAAGCGTCACAATTGTTAAAGCTGATGGAGAGCGGGAGCCGTTTGATCCGGAAAAGCTCAAGCGCTCTCTTACCCGGGCAGGCGCGGGAGAGAAAACTATTGCGGAAATAACAACGCAGGTGGTTTCTGAAATGAAAGACGGCATGTCGACTCAAGAAATTTACTCACGAGCATTTAATTATTTACGGGAGAAAGAGGTGCGTCCCGTTGCGGCACGCTATTCACTGAAGCGGGCAATCCTAGCGCTCGGCCCGTCCGGTTTTCCGTTTGAGGATTTCGTAAGTGAAATTTTCCGCGCGAAAGGCTACGACGTCATGACGGGAGTTATCACAAACGGAAAGTGCGCTGAACACGAGGTGGATCTTATCGCGACGTCAGCTGATGATGCATTTGGTGCCGAGGTAAAATTTCATAACAGTCCCGGGATGAAAACCGACCTAAAGGTAGCGCTGTACGTGCGGGCGCGCTTTATTGATTTAGCCGAAGCTCCGAAAGTAGAGGGAGAAGCGCACATTGAGCGCGGGATGCTCATTACGAATACAAAATTTACCGGTAATGCAATTGAATACGGAAAGTGTGTCGGGCTGACGCTTATCGGCTGGAATTACCCGGAAAGCGGCAATTTACAGGATCTTGTTTCAGAAACAGGTCTGCACCCTATTACGTGCCTCACAACGCTCTCAGAGTCGGAAAAACAGCGACTACTTGAAGACAAACTTGTTCTGTGTCGCTCAATTAAGGCGGGCGCAAGTGTTCTTACGGAGCACGGCATAACACCCGAGAAAGCCGCGGAAGCAATGCGAGAAGCTCAGGACTTGTGCACAAGCGGTGTAGCAATGTAAAATAGGCCAACTTTTTTGTAAGTAATAAAAATCAGAAAAGAACATGAATAATCAGTATGTCAAATTTGGTGCGCTATTCGTCACTGGTCTTCTCATCGGATCAGCGCTTACGTGGCTTTACCTTGGCCCAAAGAGCGAAAGCGCAGAGAGCCGCACAGATGATACCGCGGTAATTGATGATGATAGTGACATAAAATCAGGTGATTCAGGGCTCATTGGCTCAGGTGTGAATCCCGATGTATCAGGAGATACAGATTCAGGAAGCGGGTCAGCGCCAGTGCTGACAAGTAATTCCGCGATCGCAGTTTCAAATCAACCTGCGGGTATGAGCGTTACTGTCCGAAAGGTTGAATTACAAGAAACCGGATGGGTTGTCATTCATGAAGGCAGTGATAATCAAATCGGTAATGCTCTCGGAGCGGCACGTCTTGAGGCGGGAGTGCATGAAAACGTCGTTGTTGAGTTGCTTCGCGGCACAACAGCAAATGCTCTCTATTTTGCCGTCATTTACCAAGACAATGGCGATAGAGAATTCTCACTCGATACAGATTTCCCAGCTCTTGGGGCCGGCGGAGCTCCTCTTATGAGTGCATTTCGAACAAATTAGAAAACGGCTTATATGAGCCCAAAAAATCGACTCAGTCACCTGACTGAGTCGATTTTTTTATACAAAAAGACGCCCAGAGGGCGCCTTTAGCTCTAATCGCAGAACATCTTTCGCGAGGGGAGAGAAAGTTCTACGTCGGGAGGCACGAGGTAGCAGGGACCGATATACGGAATGCCCATACAGAGAATTCCACCATCGCCCTGATGAAACTCAAGCATAGAGCTTGTTGCGGGACCCTCGAAGTCATTGAGGATACACTCTGCCGGCTCCCACTTTCCCGTCACCTCGTTGTACAGCTCCTTGGTTCCGGGTTTGTAAGAAAGGATTTTCGCCCCAAGCATTCCCTCCTTCAGTCCGCCAAATTCACCACGCGTGGCGCCTCCGGATTCCATCAGTACGATTTTCCAACCGCAAAAGTCGCCTTGATTTTCTTCAGTTAAGCGGATTTTCATCACGCACTCCTTCTTCTATGCCGTTTTAAACATACAAATCAGGTTGACGGGAGTCAATATGCTATACTTTCCGTAATGGAACCATTCGTACCGGCTTCGTTACTCATCGTCTTTGGCCAGCTTAGCCTCGCGCTCCTGCTCGGCCTCTTGCTGGGAACAGAACGCTCTGTTGTCGCAGGGAAACGGGCCGGCTCGCGAACATTTGCACTGGTCTCTCTCGGCTCATGCCTCTTTACGGTTATTGGAATTCAAGTAACGCATTCGTACTTGGGTCTGGTAAATTTCGACCCGATGCGTGTTGTTGCTGGGATTATTACCGGTATCGGATTTATCGGAGCGGGAATCATTATCTTCCGAGGAGATGAGCTCAGGGGGCTCACGACCGCGGCGGGGTTATGGGTTGCGTCAGGAATCGGTATTGCTATTGGTTTTGGACTCTATGCGATCGCCATTTTCTCAGCACTCCTCGCGCTCTTGGCCTTCACAGCGCTTTGGTTTATTGAAGACAGACTGAAAGTGTGGACAGACTTTGCAAAGAAAACGCCTGTGCGGATTGAAGAGGAAGAGGGCGAGTAGCGGTTGGGATTTTGTGAGAGTGTGAGCAGTGGTATACTGCGATGCATGAGTTCATACTACAAGCCCGACAGGAAAGCGGATTGGAATTATGGCGGCCCTCGGTGGCGCCTCTCCCGTTCAAAGATTGATCTTTTTGTTGAGTGTCCGCGGTGCTTCTACCTCGACAATAAGCTCGGAACCGCCCGTCCGCCTGGGTACCCATTCGCACTCAATAGCGCGGTTGATGCACTGCTTAAAAAAGAGTTCGATATTCACCGGGCGGATAAAACGGCGCACCCGCTCATGGAGCAGTACGGCATACATGCAATTCCATTTGCTCATAGCAAGCTGGACATTTGGCGGGAAAATTTTAAGGGGATAGAGTGCACGCATAAAAAGACCGGATTTACTATTTCAGGTGCGGTGGATGACGTGTGGGTGACCCCCGAAGAAGAATTGCTGGTCGTTGACTACAAGTCAACGAGCAAGGATGAGAAAATTGAGGAGTTAAATAAAGATTGGCAGGACGGCTACAAACGCCAGATGGAAGTATACCAGTGGCTTTTGAGGCAGAATGGTTTTCGCGTCTCTGATACGGGTTACTTTGTCTATGCGAATGCAAGCAAGGATGAGAAAGCATTCGACGGAAAACTCATTTTTGAGGTAACACTCATTCCGTATACGGGAGACGGATCATGGATAGAACCAACACTGCTTCGCATTAAAGAGTGTCTTGATAGCGAGAATATACCGGACGCGCACCCGGAGTGTGACTACTGCACCTACCGAAAGTACGCTGGCAAAAAACTCCAGGAGCGATACTCCGCGGCGCAACCAAAATTAGATGTGCCGCCACAGTCCAGCGCCACAGATACTGGATCATTGTTCTAATATGGATTTTACTGAGCGAGTGGTGGCAATAGTGCGCGGGATTCCAGAAGGGAAGACGCTCTCATATGGCGAGGTGGCAGCACGTGCGGGAAGCCCGCGCGCGGCGCGAGCAGTGGGGGTGGTAATGAAAAACAATACTGATAAACGTGTGCCGTGTCATAGGGTCATCCGCGCGAATGGAACACTTGGCGGCTACAATGGCCTGCGGGGCGAGAAAGCAACGCTTCTAAGAAATGAAGGAGCACTTACCTCCAGTCAATAGGTTTCTTTCCGTTTTTAATTAGATAGGCATTCGCCCGCGTAAAGTGCGCATTTCTAAAAAAACCTCGATGCGCGGAGAGCGGTGATGGGTGAGCCGATTTCAATACCAAGTGCGTATGTGAGTCAATGAGCACCTCTTTTTTCCCTGCAAACGTGCCCCAGAGCATAAAAACAATATGTGAGTAATTTTCCGATAGGGATTTGATAATTGCATCGGTAAATGTGTGCCACCCGTACAGAGCGTGTGAATTTGCCTCGCCAGAGCGTACCGAGAGCGACGCATTAAGAAGCAGTACTCCTTGGTTCGCCCACCGAGTTAGATCCGGATTCTGTATGCACGGCACAGCAAACTCGCTTTCTATTTCTTTAAAGATATTTGCAAGTGATGGCGGAATGCGATTCTTGCTTCCTGTTGAAAATGCGAGTCCGTCAGCGACACCAGGGGTGTGGTACGGGTCTTGCCCAAGGATGACTACCGCTACGTCAGACGGCGCCACTAAATCAAGTGCGCGGAAAATGTATTTCGGAGGAGGAAAGACCGTATGTGTAAGGTATTCTGCGCGAACCAACTCAGCCAACTCTGTAAAATACGGTGCAGTAAATTCTGCGGCTAAAAGCACCTTCCACTCGGGAGCCAGTTTTATGTCGGCATGTGCCATACGGGCAGTGTACACCATTCTCAAGTCATTCATTGCGTATGGTATGATGCTCTCTATATATGCATTTCACTCCTGAAATTGAGAAAGCGCTTGAAAAAGTTGCCAGAGTGCACGAGGGGCAGTATAGGAAAGGAGAAAAGAAGACCCCCTACATCACCCACCTCGTGTCAGTTGCGTGGATAGTGAGCGAATACTGCACTGAAGAAGATGTCATTATTGCCGCGCTCCTCCACGACATAGTGGAAGACACGAATATTTTGCCTGAAGAGATAGAAGAAGAATTCGGCGCGCGAGTGAAGAACATCGTACTTGGTGTTACGATTCCGCAAGCGATAGGCGCAACTGAGTGGGAAAAGAGCCGCCGAGCGTATGGGGAAAATTTACAAAAAGCCCCACTGGAGTCTGCTATTGTCGCTGCAGCGGATAAGATACATAATTTTTCAAATGCTATCAGGGAATTCAGCGGGCATCCCGATGATTTTAAGAATCAGTTCTCAGGAAACATTGATGACAGAATATACGTATATGGCGCACTCGTTGCTATTATCTCTGAGAAACTGGGCGAACATCCGCTTCGAGTCCGTCTAAACGAAACATTCGACGAGTATAAGAGTTTCCTTGAATCGTTGCGATAAGATATACATATGTGGCTTCTCTATGCATTTCTCTCGGCACTCATGGCGGCGCTGGTTGCAATTTTTGCAAAACTTGGGCTGCAAAACCTTGACTCGACGCTTGCAACGACAATTCGGGCTATTATCATGGCCGGCTTTCTTGTCATTGTCAGTGTGTTTCTGAAAAAATTTGACGGCTTTTCCATTATCGGTCTTGGCTCGCGGGAGTGGCTCCTTATACTCGCGGCAGGTATTGCGGGTGCGCTTTCGTGGCTTTTCTATTTCTTTGCATTAAAAACAGGCCAAGCGACAGGCGTCGTCGCTATTGACCGGCTCTCAATTGTTTTTGTCGTACTCCTTGCGGCACTGTTTCTGGGTGAAGCGCTTGGGTGGAAAGCGCTTCTTGGGGCACTTCTTATGGTAGCCGGAGCGCTCCTCATTACGCTTCACTAGGAAATAGCTTCACGGGCCTTGGCGTCGTCTATGTCCGGTCCAATAAGTGCAAGATTGTAACGCTCTGGCGCAAATAACTCCGTGGCAAGACTATTGAGCTGGTCTGTTGTGACCGCATTTATTTTTTTCTTTAAATCCTCGAAGCTTTCATCGCGTTCATGAAGAAGCTGATTGAGCCCGTAGTGGAGTGCTACCTGCTCCGTGTCCTCGGTCTGAAGATCTTCTTTTCCGCACAGGTAGCTCTGCGCTTTTCGCAGTTCTTCTTCTGTAACTCCTTCCTGCGCCGCGCGGTCGTACTCGTACCGAATTGCCGCAAGAGCATCATGAACTTTTCCAAGTTTTACGCCCGCACGAGTGGTAAGAACACCGACATCGGTGTAGCCAGTTGAGCTGGTGCGGATGGAGTAGCACAGACCAAGCGCTTCACGGACGTGTTGGAACATTCGTGAGGACATGTTTCCGCCGAGTATCGTTGAAAGCAGAAGCTGCACTGGATACCGCTCGTCGCGCAGAGAGAGTCCAACGACGCCGAAGTGGAGGTGGTACTGCTCAGTCGGGCGTATCCGAATTGAGAAGCGCTCGCTCGCAAGAGCCGGATCGTATGCAAGCGCATTTTTGCTCCGTACGCCATTTTCGAATGCAAAGTGCTTTTCTATTCGTGCGATATCGGATTCGGTGACAGCGCCCGCCAGAATAATGACTGTATTCTCAGGCGTGTAGAGCGCGTTCTTATAGTCAAAAAAGTCCTGTTGCGTAACAGTTGTGATAAGCTCTTTTGTTCCGATTTCATCTCGGCCGATAGGCTGGTCTCCAAAAAGAAGATTTTCAAAATCCCACCCGACCTGATACATAGGCAAATCAAGGTACATCGCCATTTCTTCAAGAATAACGCCCCTCTCCTTTTCTATTTCTTCCGGAGGAAACTTTGCGGAAATAAGCATGTCACTGAGCACGTCGAGGCTCGTATCCAGATGGCGCTTTCCGCTCTTTACGTAATACCCAACGAATTCCTTACTGGTAAATGCGTTACATTCAGCGCCGAGTGCGTCTATAGTCTCGCTTACCATTTTTGGAGTTGTGTATATTTCTCCGCCCTTAAAAAACATGTGCTCGAGAAAATGCGATATTCCGGAAATTTCCTTTTCTTCATACCGCGAGCCCGCCCCGACAAGAACAAGCGATGTGACGGCGTTGCTCCCTGGCATCTCGACCACTCGGATTCGTAGTTTGTTTGGCAGTGTTTTTGAATGTAATTGCATCATATAGTGGCGAGTATACCATTTTGTGCAGTTAAAAATGGTATACTGCAGACATGTCACTGCTATTTTGGGGACTTACCATAGGCACTGTCGGAAAGATTATACTCGGCCTTACGGTCGTAATGGTGCACTGGCGCATTGTAAAAGAGCACAGAATAGACCGGAAGGTGCTCAATGAAATGCGGCGAGAGAGAAATTTGGCGCTTCTTGGTATTTTGTTTATGGTACTTGGGTATACGCTTGAGGTTCTCTTTTACGGCTTTACGCCGTGGAGCTCTGGCGCATTTCAGCTAATAGAAATTATTCAATGACAACAGCGGAAGTTCGCCACACATATCTCGAATTTTTTAAAGCGCGAGAGCATAGTGAAATACCGTCAGCGCCGCTCGTGCCGGAGAATGATCCGACAACACTTTTCACCAGTTCCGGCATGCAGCCGCTTCTGCCGTACCTACTGGGAGAAAAACATCCATCCGGTGTGCGTCTTGTTGATTCACAAAAATCATTTCGAGCAGAAGATATAGAAGAGGTTGGTGACAATCGCCACACAACCTTTTTTGAAATGCTTGGCAACTGGTCGCTCGGTGACTATTTCAAGTCAGAACAGTTACCGTGGTTTTTTGAATTTCTTACAAAGGAAATCGGTCTTGACCCGCAAAAACTTTACGTCACGGTATTTAGCGGCGATGAGAAACTCGGCATAACAAAAGATGAAGAATCAATTGAGATATGGAAGCGCATCTTTAAGGAAGAGGGAATTGACGCGATTGCCGTCGATATAGGAACTGAGGCAGACGGGTATGCGCGCGGCATGCGGGAAGGGGAGCGCATATTTGCCTATGAGGCAAAGAAAAATTGGTGGAGTCGCTCTGGGACTCCGGAGAAAATGCCGGCGGGGGAGCCCGGTGGTCCGGATTCCGAGGTTTTTTATGACTTTGGAACAGCACACGACACGGCATTCGGCGAGCACTGCCACCCGAATTGCGATTGCGGGCGTTTTATGGAAATCGGCAACTCTGTTTTTATGGAGTACATTAAAAAAAGCGACGGTTCATTTGAAAAGCTGCCACAGCAAAATGTCGATTTCGGCGGAGGGCTCGAGCGAATTGTTGCAGCTGCGAATGATGTCTCAGATGTGTTTTGCATTGACTCTCTCTACGGCATTATTACTGAAATCGAATCGCTTTCCGGTAAAGTGTACGGTGAAAATGAGGAAGAAAGCGCGGCATTTCGAATTGTTGCGGACCACTTTCGCGGGGCGGTATTTATGATTGGAGACGGTGTCGTTCCGTCAAATACAGAGCAAGGGTATTTTGTTCGACGGCTACTGCGGAGAGCTGTACTGAAGATGGATACGCTCGAAATGGAGCCGCATACGCTCCACACTCTCGTGCCAATTGTGATACAGCAGTACGAAGCGCAGTATCCAAATCTGCGCGCGCAGAAAGACGTAATACAGAAAAATATTGAAGAAGAAGAGGCGCGATTCAGAAAAACAGTCGAGCGCGGACTTAAAGAATTTGAAAAGCGCTCCGGTGAGAATATTTCTGGACGTGATGCGTTTGTTCTCTTTACAACACACGGTTTTCCAATTGAACTGACGCTCGAGCTTGCTGCTGAGAGGGGCATCACTGTCGATATGGAGGGGTTTCGCAGCGAAATGGAGAAGCACCAAGCGCTCTCGCGTGCGGGAGCGGAGCAGAAATTTAAGGGCGGACTCGCCGACGGCGGAGAGAAGACAACCATGTACCACAGCGCAACACACCTACTGCTTGCAGGACTGCGAAAATACCTCGGTGAGGATGTGCACCAGGCGGGATCAAATATTACTACCGAACGTACGCGTTTTGACTTTACGTATCCTGAAAAAGTAGACCGAGAGACGCTCGATAAGGTTGAACAGTATGTCAATGACGCAATCAAGGCGCAGGCAGAAATGACAATTGAGGAAATGCCAAAGGAACAAGCAAAAGCTGAGGGCGTCGAGGGGAGCTTCTGGGAGAAATATCCGGAGGTAGTTAAAGTGTATACGCTACGAGACGCCAATGGGGTGGTGTGGTCTCGCGAGCTCTGCGGTGGACCGCATGTATCAAATACGAATGAAATTACCGGCGTATTTAAAATCGTGAAGGAGGAATCATCGTCAGCTGGCGTGCGCCGCGTAAAGGCAGTACTGGAATAATTATCTGTGCAATTCGATACGTAGACCGTATACTGTAGAGAATGTTTGTGTTTCTCCACCGAAATAAAAAAGAAATGCGAGAGTACGTCGCATTATTTGATATTGGGAGCGCTTCGGTCGCGGGTGCACTGGTAGTGTTAGACGGTGATACACAACCGCACATTACATACACAACACGAGTACCGCTTACGCTAACTGAAGTGCTTGACGCAAAGACGCTTGAAAAGAAGACAGCAGAGACAGTCCGGGTGGTATCAGAGCGTCTTATCAAAGCGCTTGCCGATGAGCAGGTGAATCAATTTTCAAGAATTGTATGCATGTCCGCGTCGCCGTGGGTGCACATTGAAACAGCGTCAATTGAAGCAAAGCACGATGAGCCGAAAGACATTACTGATGCGTATATTAAAACCCTGCTGGAGAGCGCCCGCGCTGAAATCGTTGAAAAAGCTGCAGAGACTGCGGCCGGCGTGGATCAGACGGAAGAGTTTTCGATGCAGGTATTGCTAAACGGATACCCGACGGCGAATCCCGAGAAGAAGAAAGCGAAACACATCGCGCTATCCCTTGCGGTGGGGTATATGGACACCGCATTTCACTCTTCGCTTGAGCGGGTATTTGATGAACAGTTTGGGGAGACGGCTGTTTCCTACAATTCATTCATTCTCCCGTTTTTCCTCACCGCACGAGACGTATTCGAGCAATCAGACTTCCTACTAATGGATGTGACGGGGGAGGTGTCGGATATCGGTGTTGTCCGCGGAGATATACTTTCAAATTATGTAACATTTCCGTACGGCAAGCATTCAATTGCCCGCGATTTGGCAGAACTTCTTGGAACAACTCCGGAAGAGTCGCTATCGAGACTCTCGCTTGGCGTGTCTGGAACACAGAAAGAAGACTCTACGGTGCAAAAGAGCATCGAGACAGTCGCGCAGAAGTGGATAAAGCAATTCGGGTCATCAGTCGGCAAGCTTTCAGAGACAAAACGACTGCCAAATTTCCTGCTTCTGGCGTGTGACGGCTCAATCGGGTTGTGGTTGGCGGAACTTACCTCACGAATTGATTTTGGAGCATTTACACTGACTGGTGAGGCATTTTCACCGGAACTTTTAACAGCGAATCGGATCTGTGAATTCTGCACGTTTAAGGGTAAGAGCGTAAAAGAAGACCCATTTCTTGCGGTTGGGGCCCTGTTTGCCAAACGAATAAGAGCGGTTGAAAAAAATAAACCTGTGGTATAGTAGAGTGACTATGGCGAATGATGCAGAAGATATCGTACCACCAGAGAAGCGGTCAATTCGAAAGGTGACAGTTTCAGACTCTCGCCGCCCGATGCGGGCACAAAGAGTTGCCGCGGACAGTGCGAATGGGCATTCTGCGCGGAAAAGCCGATGGGGTCTCTGGCTTGTGGCGCTTATTTCTGTGGCAGCGCTCGCGCTCGGCCTTTCATATGTATTTTCAGGAGCCAAAATTGTCGTAACTCCAAAAGAGCGAAGCAGTTTTGTTGAAGGAACGTTTCGTGCGTATAAAAACCCAGGCTTTGAGGAATTAGGTTATGAAATTGCCACAATTACACAAGAGGAATCAGTGACTGTGGAGGCAACGGGCGAAGAAGAGGTTGAGAATAAAGCCAGCGGTTTTATCGTTATTTACAATGACTACAGCAAAACACCACAGCGATTGATAAAAAACACTCGATTTGAATCTCCAGACGGGCGTATTTACCGTATTGAAGAGTCGGTTACAGTTCCGGGACAGAAGACCGAAAACGGAGCTGTTGTGCCGGGAAGTATTGAAGTAGAAGTATTTGCAGACGAACCCGGCGAGGAATACAACACCGGACTGACTGATTTTACAATTCCAGGACTGAAAGGTGATGACCGATACGACCATTTCTACGCCCGAAGCAAAACGCCTATCACTGGAGGATTTGTCGGTGTGCAAGCGGTAGTTGATGAATCCGTGAAGGAAGCAAAGACCGCGGAATTAAAGGAGGCACTTGAGTCGGCGCTCCTCTCATCAATCGTGAATCAAATTCCAGACGGATTTGTATTGGTTTCTGGCGCAACGATGATTGAATATTCCGAAACACGGGCAGTAGCTGACGGCGATGGAGCGCGTCTTATTCAAAGCGGCACCCTCTATGCCGTACTTTTCCCAGAGGGAGAATTCGCGTCATTTCTTGCTCGGAATACAATAGCTGAATTTAAAAGCGACGACTCGGTCAGTGCGGACGTTTCAGCGCTCAGTCTTACAGTTGCTGATGGTGCAAAGCCGTGGGAGGCTGACGAGTTTGCTTTTTCACTTTCCGGCAACACAACACTAACGTGGCTATTTGATACTGACCAACTTCTGCGTGATCTTGCTGGGAAAGCGAAAGGGGCTCTGCCGACTATTCTTTCAGGTTACCCAAGTATTGAGAAAGCTGAGGTTATCCTCCGCCCGTTTTGGCGAGGAACATTTCCTGATGATCCATCGGACATAACGCTTGAATTAACCAAGTAGCGACTTGACGATTGGAAAGAGCGCTGGTAGGATACGAGAGCCTGATGGTAGAGGATAAAAGCAAACCCGAAGCAGTCAACGGTACGGTCGACGAGGCCCTGCCGAATACGCTTTTTCGGGTGACACTTGAAAATGGGGAGCAAATCCTCACCTACCTTTCAGGAAAGATGCGGATGCATCGAATTAAAGTGCTCGTTGGCGACACAGTAGCAGTGGAGCTCGAGCCGTACGGCGGAAAAGGTCGTATCGTGAGGCGCTTGTAGAGATTACGATTGAGTTCTAGGCCCTCTACGCATACAGCGCTTTTTTCTGTTTGTCATATGAAAGTTAAAGCATCTGTTAAGCCAATCTGCAGCAATTGCAAGACAGTACGCCGCAAAGGGCGGCTCTATGTATTGTGCAGTAACCCTCGGCATAAACAGCGGCAAGGATAAGTATGCGCATTGCTGGAATTACAATCCCGGAGGACAAGCGTCTGGAAATAGGTCTCACCGCACTATACGGTGTTGGCCGCCCGCGTGCGCTTGAAATTCTTAATAGTTTACATATTGATGCTGGAAAGCGTCCAAAAGACCTTTCCACAGACGAGGAGAATGCAATTCGAGAGCGGGTAGAGAGTTTTACGATTGAAGGAGAACTGAAGCGCGAGAAAAGTGGAAATATAAAACGGTTGAAAGACATAGCCGCGTACCGTGGCTCACGGCATGCACGACAGCTCCCAAGCCGCGGCCAGCGAACGAAGACAAATTCTCGCACCGTTCGAGGAAATGTTCGAAAGACTATGACATCCGGACGCCGTAAGGTAGAGAAGAAGTAGTATGGGAAAGAAGAGAATCATCAAAAAAAGCGGCGGCCAGGTAAATGAGGGACTAAAATCTCGATCGTTGGCGCGTACAATAAAACGAAAGATGGATACCGGCCGTCTTCATATTGAGGCAACATACAATAATACGAAAGTAGTTCTCACTGACACGGCTGGAGGCGCCGTTGCGTGGTCATCAAGCGGCGCTCTTGGATTTAAGGGCGCCCGAAAGGGTACCCCGTTTGCAGCGGCAAAGGTTGGCGAGCTCGTTGGTGAAAAAGCCGCTTCAATAGGAGTAAAGAATGTAGAGGTTGTTATTAAGGGTGTGGGGTCTGGCCGCGAGTCAGCATTGCGAGGTTTCGCGGGGAAGGGTATCGGAGTTACTAAGATTCAGGACACAACACCTGTACCGTTTAACGGTCCGCGACCGCCGAAGCCGCGACGAGTATAGAAATATGATAGTTAAATCAAAATATAAAATTGCGAAACGTCTGGGAGCGGAAGTGTTTGAAAAAACACAGAGTCAAAAGTTTGCGCTCTCAGAGGCACGCCGAAAAAATGCACGCACCGGCCGACGCCCGCGGGCTCTTTCAGACTTCGGCAGGCAGTTGCTTGAAAAGCAGAAGGTGCGGTACACCTATGGTATTTCTGAAAAGCAGCTTACTCGGTATGTCACTGAGGCGCTGAAAACGCGCGGTACTGACCCGCTCACCACACTTTACCGGAAGCTTGAGATGCGTCTTGATTCGGTTGTGTATCGTCTTGGACTTGCACCGACGCGGCGTATGGCTCGCCAGCTTGTCTCGCACGGACACATTTGCGTAAACGGCCGAAAGGTAACTATTCCATCATATTCAACCCGTACCGGTGAGACAATTACCGTTCGTTCAGGCAGCGCTCAGAAAACCGTTTTTGCAGGACTTCATGAGCGCCTTGCTGATTACAGTGCGCCGTCATGGGTTTCATTTGACGCAAAGAAGTTAACGGGGTCCGTCAAGGAGCTTCCACAATACAGCGCTCCAGATACGCATTTTGACCTTACGCAAGTACTTGAGTATTACAGTCGTTAATATTTATTCACTTTTAATATAATTATTATGTCGGACTATAATGTAGCGCTCCCATCCAAGCCACGCATCGTGTCAGAAGAGGACTTTTCTGGCACGTATGAGATTGACGGCCTTCACCCTGGATATGGCCACACACTCGGTAATTCGCTTCGCCGAATTATCCTCTCATCTCTTCCAGGCGCAGCGATTACTTCAGTTAAGATCGAGGGTGTCGCTCACGAGTTTTCAACCATAGAAGGCGTGAAGGAGGACGTGATAACAATCCTTCTTAACCTTAAAAAGGTGCGCATTAAGATGAACACTGATGAGCCGGCAGTGCTTAAGCTTTCAGTTAAAGGACCGAAAACTGTTACAGCAGGAGATATAGATGCGCCGGGCCAAGTTGAAATACTTAATCCTGATCAGCACATTGTTGAGGTGACCGGAAAGGGTACTCCATTTGAAATGGAATTAACGGTTGAACAAGGGCTCGGGTATGTCGCAAAAGAGATTCTCCAGAAGGACCGAGTCGATATCGGGGCAATTGCACTTGATGCGGTCTTTACACCTATTCGTCGCGTGAATTACGAAGTTGAAAACATGCGTGTTGGCGACCGAACTGACTTTAATCGCCTCCGTATTTTTATCGAGACGGATGGAACCCTCACTTCAAAGGAAGCACTCGAGCGTTCAATCGATATTATGATTCATCAGCTGCGCGCAATTGTCGGCTTTAAAGAGGAGGAAATCGAATTGCCGCAGGATGAAGACGAGAAAGAGGCAATTGCAAGCTCGCAGGAGGAACGCCCGCAGGAAATAGATAAGGAGTTCCTCAAGACGCGTATAGACTCACTAGAGCTCTCAACGCGTACCGTCAACGCGCTTACTGATGCGAATATCCGTACAGTCGGCGGTCTTGTTCGCAAACGAGAGGAGGACATCCTTGCGCTTGAAGGTCTTGGGCAAAAAGGGCTCCAGGAAATTAAGCGTTCACTTTCAAACTTCGGAGTAACGCTACGATAAGCCATATGAAGCACCATAAGAAAGGACGTGTATTTGGGCGAGTGCGTAAACAACGCACGGCACTTTTACGTTCTCTTTCTCGTGCTCTGATTCTCCAAGAGAGGATAAAGACAACCGAAGCAAAAGCAAAGGAGCTCCGACCATTCATTGAACGTCTTATTACGCTTGCCAATAAAAACTCACTCTTTTCTCGCCGACTTGTAGCGAAACGACTCGGAGGCGAGTCCGATGCGGTTGTAAGGCTTGTTGAAACAGTGGCACCGAAGTATGCTGATCGCTCAGGCGGGTACACGCGCATTACAAAGCTCGGTGCCAGCGGTTCAGATGCTCGCTCTGAGGCAATTATTGAGTTTGTATAAGAAACACACTAGCCATTAGAAACTTGTGCGCACGATACGTATATGACAGAAACAAACACAAACAGCAAAAATGATAGTAAGACCCGAGACGCAACCGGAGCGTCTTCTACTGGTGTGAAGTATGAAATTGATGCGACAGGTAGAAAGGTTGGGCGCCTCGCTACAGAGATAGCGCATATTCTCATGGGCAAAAATATGCCAGATTTTGAAAAGCATGTTGTTGCAGACGTTGAGGTGACAGTTACGAATGTCTCAAAAATTGATCTCCCTCAGCGAAAGGCCGATGGAAAAATCTATACCCGCTACACAGGCTTCCCGGGAGGCTTGCGCAAAGAGAGCGCGGCAAAACTTGCTGCACGGCGCGGGCACAGTGAATTGCTCAAGCGTGCCGTCTACGGTATGCTCCCAGGGAACCGACTACGAAAGCCGCGCATGAAGCGACTTACAATCACTGAATAATATGGCAGAGAAATATCTAGAAGCAGTAGGACGACGAAAAACCGCAATAGCGCGCGTGCGTATTACGCCTGCAAAAAAATCTGAAGTGCTGATAAATGGGAAGCCGCTTGCGGAGTATTTGCCAACCGCAGAGCTTATGACGACAGTCCTTCAGCCATTTCAGAAAACCGATGCGCATTTTAGCGTTTCTGCGAAAGTTTTTGGCGGCGGTATCTCAGCGCAAGCTGAAGCTATCCGGCACGGTATTGCTCGGGCGCTTCTAAAGTATGATGCCGAGCTTCGAAAGGAGCTTAAACTTGCGGGGTACCTCAAGCGGGATCCGCGCATGAAGGAGCGAAAGAAATTTGGCTTGCGAAAAGCGCGCAGAGCGCCTCAGTGGAGCAAGCGGTAAAGAGTGCATCGGTGCTTCATTTCTAATCAAGTCACTATACGTGGCATGTGGTCTGTTTATATCGTATGGACAAAAAGAAGATAAACAAAAAAATTGACACAGAAGAGGAGGTAGTGCATAATGATGACATACATTTCGAAGAAGAAGGGGAATCTGCTGCAGATACGCTCCGGAAACTGCGAAAAAAACTAAAGGAGTGCCAAAAAGAACGAGCAGAGTACCTCGATGGATGGCAGAGGATTCAAGCGGAGGTCGTCAATGCCAGAAAGGCTGAAGTGTTAGCCAAGGAAAAGGAAAGAGAGCGAATAGTACAAGACGTACTGCTTTCATTTCTTCCTGCGCTTGATGCCTTTGATATGGCGATTAACAGTGAAGCGTGGCATTCAGTTGACGGTGCGTGGCGAGCTGGTGTGGAACATATCCACTCTCTGCTTACGACAACGCTCGCTCTGTACAATGTCGCGCCATACGGGGAGGTGGGCGATAAATTTGACACCTCGCTGCACGAAGCGCTCTCAAGCCAAAGTGTCCCGAGTGAGCAGGAGAACACAGTTGTTTCAGTTTTAAAGAAGGGATATGTGATGGGAGAGAGTGTACTGCGTCCAGCACAAGTCATTATTGGTGTAAGTAAATAATATGGGAAAAATACTTGGAATTGACCTTGGAACAACCAATTCTGCAATGGCAGCTGTCAGTGCAGGCGAACCAACAATTATTGAAAATGCGGAAGGTAATCGGACAACTCCGTCGGTTGTTGCTGTCTCAAAGACAGGGGAACGACTCGTTGGTGTCCTGGCGCGTCGCCAAGCAGTGACAAATCCTAAGAACACTATTTACGGCATCAAACGATTTATGGGGCATCGCTTCGATGATGCGGCTGTGGTTCGAGACCGCGAGACTGTCCCGTATGAGATTGCTGAGGCATCAGGCGGCGGTGTTGAAATTACACTCGGTGGCAAGACCTATCGTCCTGAAGAAGTGTCCGCAATGATTTTACAGAAGCTTAAAAGCGATGCGGAAGCAAAACTTGGCGAGAAGATCACAGAAGCAGTTATTACCGTGCCCGCATACTTCAATGATGCCCAGCGAAATGCCACAAAAGACGCAGGTAAAATTGCCGGTCTTGACGTCAAGCGCATTATTAATGAGCCAACTGCCGCCGCGCTTGCGTATGGATTCAATAAGAAAAAAGACGAGCAGATTGTTGTCTACGACTTCGGCGGCGGGACGTTTGACGTCTCGGTGCTTGAAGTTGGCGATGATGTTATTGAGGTGAAGTCCACTGACGGCGATAGCCACATGGGAGGACGCGACATTGACCAGCATGTCGTAAAGTGGATTATCGAAGAATTTAAAAAGGAGAGTGGGATCGACATTTCAAAAGATCCGCTTGCACTGCAACGACTCGATGAAGCCGCGGAAAAGGCGAAAATCGAACTTTCAACGGCAACTGAAAGCGAGATTAATATTCCATTTATCACCTCAGATGCAGACGGACCAAAACACCTCCTTCTGAAGCTTACGCGCGCAAAACTTGAGGAACTTGCAAAGGAGTACATTGACCGTTCAATTGAGATAACAAAACGCGCAATTGAGGCGTCACCGTTCTCCATTGGCGATATTGATGAGATTATTCTTGTTGGCGGCCAAACGCGAATGCCTGTAATTGTTTCGCGCGTAAAGGAGTTGTTTGGGAAAGAGCCGAACAAGTCAATTAACCCAGATGAGGTGGTGGCGCTTGGAGCCGCAATTCAGGCGGGAATTTTACAGGGAGACGTAAAGGACATTCTCTTGCTTGATGTTATTCCGCTTTCTCTCGGCATTGAAACTATGGGAGGAGTTGCAACGAAACTCATTGAGCGCAATACGACCATCCCAACGAGCAAATCTCAGACATTTTCAACAGCTGCAGACAACCAAACGAGTGTCGAAGTGCACATTGTTCAGGGTGAACGCGCGATGGCGGCTGACAATAAAAGCCTCGGTCGGTTTATTCTCGATGGTATTCCACCGGCACCGCGCGGTACCCCGCAAGTTGATGTCTCATTTGACATTGACGCAAATGGAATTCTCAATGTTACTGCAAAGGATAAGACCAGCGGTAAAGAGCAATCTATTCGAATCGAGGCATCCTCAGGACTCAGTGAAGAAGATATTGAACGAATGCAGAAGGACGCCGAGGAGCACGCGGGCGAGGATTCCAAAAAGAAAGAGCTTGCGGAGGCGCGTAATCTTGCAGAACAGCTCATCTACACTGCAAAGCGTGCTCTATCAGACGCGGGAGAAAAACTTTCCTCAGATGTAAAAAGTGATGTCGAATCATGCATCACTGAACTGACAGGAGTAAAAGAGGGAGAAGATATAACGGCAATAAAGAGTAAAACCGAGGCTCTCTCAGCAGCAATGCAGAAAATCGGCGAGAGCATGGGGCACACACAGACAAATACTGCGTCAGAAAATTCAGCAGGAGAGGGATCAGTGAGCGACGCAGACAGTACGGAAGAGAAGAAGGATGACGAGAAAGGAAGTGACTAGGTTGCCAAGCAACAACTTCTCCGTACAATAGGAGAGCATGAACCAAAAGGACTACTACAAAATTCTTGGCGTTAATCGTACCGCAAGCAAAGAGGAGATAAAAAAAGCATTTCGAAAACTCGCACACCAGTATCACCCTGATAAGAAAGAGGGTGATGAAGGAAAATTTAAAGAAGTAAGCGAGGCGTACGCGGTGCTTTCAGATGAAAAGCGGCGTTCAGAGTACGATGCATACGGACACGTTTTCGCTGGCGGAACAGGAGCTCAGTCTCACGGCGGCTTCGGCGGTTTTGATTTTTCCGGTTTTGGCGGGCACGGCGGTGTTGAATTCGATCTCGGAGACATTTTTGGAGAATTTTTCGGCGGAGGTCGGCGTCGCGAGTCACGCGGACATGACATCTCAATAGATATATCTATCCCATTTAAGGATGCGGTATTTGGCGCGGAGAGGACTGTGCTGATTACAAAGACATCACTTTGTCAGACGTGCGCGGGAAGCGGAGCAAAAGAGGGAAGTGCAATGGTGGAGTGTGCAACATGTAATGGAAAGGGGCAATTGCACGAAACTCGCTCATCTATTCTCGGGACATTTACAAGCACGAGACTGTGTCCGAAGTGCCACGGGAAAGGTGAGGTGCCAAAGGAAAAATGCGAAACATGTCATGGTGAGGGCGTGCATCGAAAGGAGGAAAAAATAACCGTCTTAATTCCAGCAGGTATTAATGATGGAGAAATGATCAGGCTCTCAGGCATGGGTGAAGCAATCGCCGGAGGAGCGACAGGAGATTTGTACGTCAAGGTGCACGTCGAGCCGCATCCGACATTCCGCAAGGAGGGAAACAACCTATACACGGACCTCTCCGTAAAATTATCAGATGCGCTCCTCGGAGGCGAATATTCACTCCAGACTCTTGATGGTGTCGTTAACCTAAAGATTCCAGCGGGGGTTTCAGTTGGTGATGTGTTGCGCGTGCGTGGAAAAGGAGTTCCTAATAGAGTTGGTCGAGGTGATATACTAGTCCGTATACGAGTTTCAATGCCGAAAAAATTGTCGAAACGGGCAAAAAAACTCATCGAAGATTTGAAGGAGGAAGGAATCTAGTATGAATGCGCTCGCGGAAATGTTGGGAGTATCATCGGACAGTATCGTTATTGCCGGTGTTTTTTTGCTTGCCGCGGCGTTTGTGTGGAAGTTTGGCCGGAATCGCGGCATTTTGCTCCTCGTGAGCGTTTACGCGGCCGCTATATTTGCGTATGTTCTTGGCCCGCTGACGATTATTACCGATTCACTCGGAGCATACGCATACCCGGCGCTTTTCGCAGTGACACTCGGAGCTTTTTACTGGTTGTTAAAGCGGGCATTTGGTTTGGCTCTTGAAAGTGGGAATCGGCGAGTAATGACCGCAGCAATTTTAGGGGCAACAATTAGCATTGCTCTCATTACAGTAAGCTATGTTGCTGTGCCATTAGGTGATATTTACGATTTTGGTACCACTATTGATGGGGTGTTTTCAGCGGAAGCGTACGGTCGGTGGCTCTTTTTACTCCCATTGGTAAGTCTGTTTTTCATTTAATGAGTCTCTACGGGATAGTGCCTGGGGTTGTCCAAGCTCTTGCATGGATACCGGGGCGAATTCTCATTTATTTCTTTACTCACTTTACGGTTTACGGCCGCGAGAATATTCGGGGCGTAGAAAAACCAACGATATTTGTTTCGAATCATCCAAATCAGTTTGATCCGGTATTTATACGGGGCGCATTTCCGATGGTATCGCGTCACAATCCGCTACTTTGGATTTCGCGCAGTCAAAGCGTTTATCAGTGGAAAGGGTGGAGAAAGTATGTGCTCTCTGAGCCGTTCTTTCGTTTTTGGGGAGCGCCAGTCGCGCCCGGCGGACTCCAGAATTATTCAAAAACATTATCTGACCACGTTTTATTGCTAAAGAGGGGGTATACGTTTTGTGTTTTCCCGCAGGCCGGAGATGATAAATTTGATGGAAAGAGTGCAAAAGCGCGTGGCGGTATCGGGTACCTGATTGCCGCAGTACGCCCAACCGTAGTCCCTGTCTATGTTAAAAATTCTGCAGGAATGAGCCCAGGCAGATTTTTCTCACGGAAGCACAGGGTGTCTGTTCATTTTGGAAAACCAAGGCCGGCACGTTACTTCCTAACCGGCATGCCAAACACTCTTGGAGTCAAGGAGTATCGTGAAGTGTCGGAGAGATTAGTAAAAGCAATCTATGCCCTTGAATCCCCAAATGAGATTCAGTAATAACACTCGTGTATGAAAAAAATGCTACACATTCCGCGCGCTTTTTATGACCTTCTGCTTGAGCGTTTTCTTCCTGGGAAAAAGAGAACGGGATTTGCATTCATCATCCATCCGCGGGACATCAATGATGTGTACACCATGTACCCGTTTATGCGTCTATTACCTGCCGCAGTTGTTAAGTTTTTTTTGCTTTACATTTTCTGGCCGGTAACTATTACCAATATCACCGGGGCTCGCACACTTAGTGATGGCGTGCCGCTTAATGGGTGGATGATTTCTTCACCAATAACGCCGGATATGCTGGTGAATAATCGTGAGGCTGCTCGGAAAAGCTTCATTCGAGCTGTTCGGTTAGCTGAGAAACGAGGAGCACAGTACGTCGGCCTCGGTGCTCTTTCAGCTTCTTTAACACGCGGTGGAAAGGACTTGATTGGACACACAAAAGCCCACATTGTCACCGGACGGCTTTTTACCGCTCATAATGTCTCTGATTTGGTTATGCGCGGTGCTGAGGCACTCGAAATTGATGCAAAAAACGCCCATATTTCTATAATTGGTGCAGCTGGATCAATCGGCTCTGCTACTGCACAAATTCTTGCGCATCGGGGGTGCACGAAATTCAACTTGGTTGACCTTGCACGAAAAGAGAGTCGCTTAACGGCGCTAAAGACGTACCTCAATGAGATACAAAATGGTGTGTCAGTTGAGATTTCCACTGAGGTAGAATCCGCTTCACAATCTGAAATAATCGTTATAGCAACAAACAGGACAGACGCTTTTCTAAAATCTGAACACATTAAACACGGGGCACTGGTAGTTGATGATGCAAAACCGGTTAATGTTGATCCAAAAGTAATTGAATCGCGCCCGGATATTCTGGTGCTTGAGGGTGGAGCGGTACACACAGAATCAGTACAGGTAAACATAAACATCGGTTTACAGCACCGAACAGATATTTACAGTTGTCTTGCGGAGGTGATAATTCTTACTGCAAGTAATGCAAAAGACCATTACAATGTAGGAGAATTGATGAAAATCGATTTTAATGAAGTAGAGCGACTCGCGTCGCTCGCAACGCAGTTAGGCTTCTCAACCGGAGAGTTCCAAAACTACCGACTTCAGTACACCAAGGAGCACATTGCAACTGCCCGAACGCTACGTGCTCTGTAACGTATGGACATAATAAACATTTTACTGACGAGTATTATCGTCTTAAATATATTTTTGGCGCTCGCTGTATTTTTTCAGCGAACCTCACACTCTGCGCCAGCCAATCGCACGTTCACATTGATTGTAGTTGCTATAGTGACGTGGTCCGCGGGTATTATCTACTACCGCTATCTTCAGGACGTTGAGCACTTGCTCGCACTGACGCGTCTTCACCACATAGCAGCGCTTTTTATTCCAGTCTTTTTTCTCCACTTTGTCACGCAGTACGTACGAGAGATTGTCTCAGTTACGCGCATCATTCCGCTCCTTGCGTACGGTTCGGCGTGCGCATTGGGGCTTCTGACGTATTTTACCGCATCTGTAGTTGTTGCGGTTTCGGTACCGCCAGTTGGCGAGAAGGTTGTGGTGTTTGGGTACGGGTACTTACTATACGCGTCACACTTTTTAATTTTTTTCTCCATTGCACTTTCACTTCTTTTCTTTGCGTATCTGAAATCAAGAAATCCAGCGTTTCGAAAACGGACACTCACGCTGTTTCTCGGTGTTCTTATCGCATCTTCAATTGGAATGGTAAGCAACCTTATCCTTCCGTGGTTTGGATATTTTAAAATCAACTGGCTCGCGAATTTTTCCACCTTTTTCTACGTTGGATTTATCTTTTATGCCATTGTCCGCTTTAAATTATTTAACTTAAAACTCATTGCGACGGAAGTTTTCGCATTTGCTATTCTCTCATTCCTGGTCGTTGAGCTATTCCTAGCGGAGACGACTACGCAGCTAATTCTTCGGGTTGTTCTGATTGCTCTTGTTGCTATTCTCGGATACCTGTTGATGAGGAGTGTGTACCGTGAAGTTGAACAGCGGGAGGAATTGGAACGGCTTACAAAACAGCTTGAGAAAGCAAATGTGCGACTCCGTGAACTCGATAGGCTAAAGAGTGAATTTGTCTCAATCGCAAGCCACCAACTTCGCAGTCCTCTCACGTCTATGACGGGCTATGCCTCTATGATTCTTGAAGGAACATACGGAAAAGTAAGCGAAGGGGTGCGAGAGGCGGTTGAACGAATATACGAGTCTGGATGGCTTATGGCCGAATCGGTCGAGGATTTCCTTAATGTGTCTCGAATCGAACAAGGCCGTATGAAGTATGAGATGCAAGATTTTGATTTGGCGGATTTGTCGAAGAAATCTGTTGAGGAGCAAATACCTGTCGCGAAGAATAAGAATCTGACACTCACATTCCAAACTGACGATACCGGGCCATATACAGTACGTGCCGACCTTGGGAAAATAAAGCACGTGCTCACGAACTTGATTGACAATGCGATAAAATATACGTCAAAGGGATCTATTAGTGTATCAGTATGCAGGCTTAGTACCGGCCGAACCGCGCGTGTCATTATATCTGATACCGGTATCGGCTTTTCACACGAGACCGGCCTGAAGCTTTTTGATAAATTTGTTCGCGCGCGGAATGCGCATGAGGTAAATGTCTCTGGTACCGGCCTCGGGCTCTACGTTGCGAAAGAAATGATAGAGGCGCACAAAGGAAAGATCTGGGCTGAATCCGATGGAGAAGGGAAGGGCTCGCGCTTCTGTTTCGAATTACCTCTGGTGTCCTAATAGTACGCTCTTACTGTTTCGCACTTCTTTTCGAAGTGCACAGTGTTTTGATATATCCTAATACTGTGCAGAGAGTGTGGCAGGCGAGGTCGTACCAACCGTGGCCTTTAATTCGGCCTTTTTCTCTGGTACGATAAAGCGACTATGGGGAAGAAACGCCTTGTTTCGGGTATTAAATCAACCGGCACGTTGCATATAGGCAACTACTTTGGAGCTATGCAACAGCAATTAGCTCTCCAGGAGGAGTATGAGAGCTTCATTTTTATTGCAGACTACCATTCACTAACAACGACGTATGATGCTGAACGGCTCCGGGAGAGCATCTACCACGTTGCGGCAGGATACCTTGCGGCAGGTATTAATCCTGAAAAGACAATACTATTTAAACAATCGGATATACCTGAACATATGGAGCTTGCGTGGATATTCAATTGCATTACCACAATGCCGTATCTGATGCGCGCCCACGCGTTTAAGGATGCTGAAGCAAAGAATAAGGAAATTAGCGTTGGCACATTTGACTACCCAATACTTATGGCGGCTGACATACTTATGTACGATGCCACTGTTGTTCCGGTTGGAAAAGATCAGCAGCAGCATATTGAATACGCTCGGGATATTGCAGAAAAGTTTAACCGGATGTACGGCGAAACATTCGCAACCCCAAAGGGTATCATCCCTGAAGAGGTGGCCACGCTTATCGGAACGGATGGTCAAAAAATGAGTAAAAGTTATGGAAATACTATTCCGCTGTTTGCTTTTGACTCTGAGCTTGAGAAGTTAGTGAAAGGCATTGTCACTGACTCGAAGGACGTCCATGAACCCAAAGACCCTGATACGGACACTGTGTTTGCATACCATCGTTTATTTAGCAGGGAACAGTTGCCGGAATTGGAAAAACGATATCGAGAGGGAGGTATTGGATATAAGGAGTCCAAGGAGATACTACTTGAAAATATGAAAGCATTCATCACACCAATGCGTGAGGCGTATACTGAATTGATGGAAAACAGAGCGCAAATCAGAGAGGTGCTCCAACGAGGAGCTGAGCAAGCGCGCCCGCTAGCCGCAGCAAAACTAAATGATGTTCGAAAAAAGGTTGGTGTGGGGCTTGCATAACTGTATGGAACGAATACGTATCAAAGACATTGGCGAACATATCGGTAAGGAGGTCACTGTTGCCGGATGGGTTTCCACCCGTCGTGATCATGGCAAACTTATTTTTTTTGATTTGCGGGATAGAAGCGGGGAGGTGCAAGCAGTAGCACTTCCAAATCATACAGAGGCGCACACACTTGCAGATACCATTCGTCCCGAGTGGGTCATTACAGTTACCGCAAAGGTGAATGAGCGACCTGAAAAAATGATACATCCGGATGCGGCATTAGGGCACTTGGAACTTGAGGTTATGAACATTACCGTACTTTCCGAGGCAGCCGAGCTTCCCTTTGACATTGACGCAGAGCTAAACATCGATACATATCTCAACTACCTCCCCTTAACACTTCGAACACAGCGAGGGCGCGACATTTTTAAAGTGCAGGAAACCCTCATCGAGACATTCCGCACACAACTCCGCGCGCGCGACTTTACAGAATTCCAGGCTCCGGCAATTGTTGGCGGGGACGCTGAGGGTGGTGCCAACGTTTTTCGACTTGATTACTTCAATGATCGAAGTGCATATCTTGCAACATCCCCACAGCTTTACAAGCAAATACTGGTAGGTATTTATGAGCGGGTTTTTGCCACCCCAAAAGTATTCCGCGCTGAGCCGCACGCAACGAGTCGACACCTAAATGAGTACTCATCTCTTGATTTTGAGCTTGGCTTTATAGAAGACCATCGCGATGTTATGGCGATTTTGACGGAGCTTATCCGCGCGTACCGAAATGCACTTGTTGAGCGACACAGCGATGTTTTAGAGCGTTTCAATGTCTCTGCTCCTGCCATTCCTGATGACATTCCGGTGGTTACGCTTGCTGAAGGTCAGGAAATTGTTACGGAGCGTACTGATGAGGACTGTGTCGGTGAGCCTGATCTCTCACCCGCACACGAAGAGGCTCTATGTGAGTATGCACGAGAAAAGCATAACTCCGACTTCATCTACGTGACGCACTACCCGGTGTCAAAACGGCCGTTTTACACGTATGAAGATGAATCAACCCCCGGTTTTACAAAAAGTTTCGATCTCCTTTTCCGAGGCGTAGAGATAACAACCGGCGGCCAGCGCATCCATTCATACGAGCAATTACTTAAGAATATGCAAAAGTGGAATCTCGACCCGAATGCCTTTCGTTTCTACCTTCAAGCGTTTGCGTTCGGCATGCCACCGCATGGAGGATGCGCAACAGGTCTTGAACGGCTGACGGCCAAAATGCTGGGAATACGAAATGTTAAGGAGGCAACACTGTTCCCGCGTGACATGAATCGTATTGATACACAGCTCTCTGAATAATATGAACATTTCGTATCCGAAATCAGCTTCCGGAAAAGCGTTGCTCATTCGCCTTGATGAGAGTGGCTCCACCCGCCTTATTGAGCGTCCTAAAAAGGCGGATGAGCTTCGCGTGAAATCAGGGAAGAAAAAAAACATCACGAGACGTATGCTTCACACTCTTGCTCGGAGGGTTGTTCGGAGCGCCCGAAGCCACAATGCGTCAGTAATTGCGATTGAGTATTCAGATTTCGTATTTGCGCATCTTGATTTATCAGATGAGGAAATTGGGTCATTGCTCGCGCAAAATTTTTGCATGGCAGACTTTGAATTTCGGAAATTCAAAACTGCGCCAAAAGACGGGTGGAAAAGCATTCAGACAATTGAAGTACAGAATGCGCCCGCGGAGGCAAAGCGGGGGTTTAGTGAAGGGCTTCTTATAGGAGAGTATGTCAATCACTGCCGAGAGCTCGCAGACTCGCCTGCCGGTGATATGACGCCAAAGATTTTAGCGCGGGAGGCGCGTGCGCTTTCAAAGGGACTCCCTATTACCGTTCGGTCATTTGGAAGAGCACAGCTCACAAAAATGAAAATGGGTGCGGTGCTTGGTGTTGCAAAAGGTTCTCGGGAAGAACCGCAATTTATCGTAATGGAGTATACGGGCGGAGCGAAAAATGAAAAGCCAATTGTCTTTATTGGTAAGGGCGTAACATTTGATACAGGGGGTATAAATATCAAGACAGGGGACAGCTCGCTTGGTATGCACCTTGATATGTCTGGTGGTGCTGCGGTTATCGCTGCTATCGCGCTTATCGCGCGTCTTGAGGTTAAGCGGAATGTAGTCGCGCTTATACCAGCGGTTGAAAATATGACTGCCGGAGAAAGTTACCGTCCGGGAGACATTCTTCGCTCGCTTTCGGGAAAGACGATAGAGGTTATTAATACCGACGCGGAGGGAAGGGTAATACTTGCTGATGCTCTCACCTACGCCGAACGGTACAAACCGCAGCTAGTGGTCGATGTCGCAACGCTTACTGGCGGCTCGCTTGCAGCTCTCGGCCAGCAGGCAAATGCTTTTTTTGCAACTGATGATGAGCTGCGGCAAAAGATTTGGGAGCTTTCAGAGGAATCAGGAGACTACGCATGGCCGCTACCGTTATGGAGTGAGTACGAGGCCCTGATAAAAAGCAGTCGCGCAGACCTCGCAAACCTTGCGACAAAAGGGAATACGCGGTACGGAGATGTCACCAATGCCGCGGCTTTTCTCTGGCAATTTGCGAAAAAATATCCGTGGGTGCATATCGACATTGCCCCCCGAATGACCACAGTTCCAAGCGACGAGCTCGCTGCGGGTGCCGCAGGTTCGCCGGTTCGGCTACTGTATCGCATAGCAAATGAGTACCGTGAGTGATGGAAACTACATTCTCTCAGTTGATGGCTTTGAGGGGCCGCTTGAGCTTCTGTTAACCCTCATTGAGAAGAGGAAGCTTCTTATTAATGACGTGTCGCTCGCTGCCGTGACCGATGACTTTATCAACCACCTCCAGCGCCGTGAAATAAGTGTCGCTGAGCGGGCGCATTTTATACTTGTTGCATCCACGTTGCTGTTAATCAAGTCAAAGTCACTGCTCCCGATCCTCGATCTTTCTAGCGAAGAGGAAGAGAGCATTGAGGATCTCGAGCACCGTCTTGCGGTGTATCACGTTTTTAAAAATGCGTCACGTGATATTGCCACGCTATACGGCACACGCATCCTCTTTGATGGGGGAGAGAGAAGGATGGAAGAAGCAGTCTTTGCGCCCGCGCGCGACCTGACAGTTCAGGCGCTTACTGATGCACTGTCGGCGGTGATTGCGCGCCTGCCAAAGATAGAGCGGATCCCTGAGGCAATCGTTGAGCGGGTTGTTTCTCTTGAAGACACCATCGAGCGCCTTACCGAGCGTGTTGAGAAAGCAATCACAATTGGCTTTAGAGACTTTGCCGGAGTGGGGAAGAGCGAAAAAGTTGAAGTTATTGTCAGTTTTCTTGCTATGCTTGAGCTTGTAAAGGACGGCATTATTTCAGTGCGGCAGCGGGATACATTTGACGATATTATTATGGAAACGGAAAACGTTTCAGTACCAAAATATTCATGAGTCCACTTTCCGCAAATATTCAAGCGTTACTATTTTTTAAAGGTGAGCCAGTTACAATTGCATTTCTTTCAAAAACTCTTGAGAAAAGCGAGCGGGAAATACTGGCTTCAATCGAAGAACTGGAGACGCATCTTGACGGTTCAGGATTGACACTCCTTCGTTTGGATGACTCAGTGGTACTAAAAACAGGAAAAGAGCAGTCACAACTGATTGAGCAGTTACGCAAAGAAGAGCTTTCAAAAGATTTAGGCAAAGCCGGACTTGAGACAATTACCATTTTGCTTTACCGCGGAGCGTCAACTCGAGCCGATATTGACTACATCCGAGGTGTCAATTCAACATACACGCTCCGCTCGCTCTCAGTTCGAGGACTTGTCGAGAAAGTACAGAATCCAGATGATGCGCGAAGCAATCTCTACAAGCCGACTTTTGAGCTCCTGTCATTTCTTGGTATAAGTAAGGTTGAAGAATTGCCACAATTTGAGGAACTTCGCGCCACAATAAGAGCATTTGAAACAAGCAATGACACAGAATCCTCGACATAGAGAGCACAATACACAAAGCTACGCATTGCTTGTTATTTTAGGCATAGTAACTGCTATTGTCCTTCTAACTGTCTTTCTCACTGAGAACTCGTTAAAAGACGACAGATCAGTTTCTGAGGAAATACGATCACAGCCGTCGCGAGACGTTTTTGACCCGGTTTCAATTGAGGCTCGGGCTGCAATCGTGTGGGATGTAAAAAATAACAGCGCGCTCTTCCAGAAAAATGACGAAGCGCAACTACCGCTCGCATCTCTGACTAAAATCATGACTGCACTTGTCGCCCGCGAATCAGTTGACGGGCGTTTACTGGTGAATATTGATGATGATGACATTGCTGTTGAGGGAGATAGCGGATTTGTCAGTGGAGATAGTTTTAATTTAGATGACCTTCTTTCGTATACACTGCTCGTCTCATCCAATGACGGCGCTGAGGCTATTGCCAGCGCCGCGGGGGCATTTAACGCACCGCACGGAGAAGGAAGTACCACGGAGAATAGAGCGACATTTATCGAACGAATGAATATTCGGGCGCGAGAACTCGGACTCGTGCAGACATTCTTTACAAATCCAACCGGACTCGACACATCGCAGTATGCAAGCGGCGGTTACGGTTCAGCTCGCGACATAGCACGTTTGTTTGCAAGCGCAATACAAGCATTCCCAAACATTTTTGAGGCAACCGCATACCCAACGTTTTCAATAGAAACAACAGAGCATCGGAATATTGAAGGCGAGAATACGAATGAAGCACTCGATATGATCCCTAATCTTATTGCAGGTAAAACAGGGTACACTGACCTTGCTGGGGGGAATTTAGTCGTTGCTTTTAATGCAGGCCTTAACAGACCGATTATTGTTGCAGTGCTTGGTTCAACATACGACGGTCGATTTCGCGATGTATCCATTCTTTCCGAAGCCGCACTAAAAGCCATAGCATTCTCCCACTAGTATGGTTATTGATATTGTAAAAGTGATACTTCCTGCTTCACTGGCCTTCATTTTTGGTATTGGTATTGCACCAATTCTCTCCCACTATTTATATACATTCAAGGCTTGGAAGAAGAAAGGCGGTAAGCGTGCGTTTGATGGGAAAGAGGCGGTCATTTTCAATTCACTGCACGAGGAAAAAGAAGTTGGGACCCCACGAATGGGCGGTATTGTTATTTGGGGCAGTGTTGCCCTCACTGTCATTTTTCTCTGGTTCCTGGGTCTTTTTGCGCCAACAGAGACAACACTGAAGCTTGATTTTCTTTCACGGAGCCAAACATGGCTTCCGTTTTTCGGTTTAATGGTAGGTGCTATTGTAGGCTTTCTTGACGATTATCTTGAAATCCGCGGATCTACCGACTATCAGGCCGGCGGCCTTTCTTTAACAAAACGTCTTGCGGTAGTCTTTGCAACCGCGCTTTTTGTCGGGTGGTGGTTTTACGAAAAGCTCGATGTCTCGACCATAAGCGTTCCGTTTTTTGGAGACCTATTCCTCGGTTGGCTTATTGTCCCGTTCTTTGTTTTTCTTACTTTGGTTCTGTACACCAGTGGTGTTATTGATGGCATTGACGGTCTCTCCGGAGGCGTATTTGCTTCAGTTTTTGCCGGCTACGCTGCAATAGCCTTCTACCAGCAGCAGATAGACCTTGCGGCATTTTCTGCAACGATTCTTGGGGGCATTTTGGCATTTTTATGGTTCAATATTCCGCCTGCCCGTTTTTATATGACGGAGACGGGGACGATGGGACTTACTCTCGCGCTTGCAATTATTGTCTTTATGACTGATTCGCTCGGTGGTGGACACGGCATTGCGGTACTGCCGATTATTGGCTTTCTTCTTGTTGTTACGGCTCTTTCATCAGTGCTGCAAATTTTCTGGAAAAAGGCATTCAAGCGAAAGTTGCTCCCTATGGCGCCACTTCACCACTACTTTGAGTCAATCGGTTGGCCGGGGTATAAAGTAACTATGCGCTACTGGATTCTCGGAATAATGTTTGCATTTTTTGGAGTCCTTGTGGCACTTGTTGGCTAATACGAATCCGATTGAAGGCTAGCGCAGCTACCTGTGGCACAATGGGTATATGCGCGGCGTAAGCACCTCTTCCATTTACCACTATAATGAACCAGAGCGGCAGTGTCTCTCTTAGTCCTTAACAAATGAAAGTCGATACACCACTTTTTATAATAACGCTACTCCTTGTTGTTGTGGGGTTTTTTATTTTTACCTCTGCATCTTTGGGTTTACTTGCGCGGGACGGTGCGCGTTTCTCTTCAGTCGCATTTAGCCAAGTAGGACTTGGTATGGCTCTCGGAACGGTCTTACTCATTACACTCTCAAGAATTCGTTACCGTCTACTGCGGCCATACGCACTCTTTTTCTTTATTGGCGCGCTTGTACTTACACTTCTTGTTTTCATCCCCGGACTCGGACGTTCCGCAAATGGTGCAACACGGTGGCTTGAGATTGGGCTGTTTTCCATCCAACCGTCAGAATTCTTAAAGCTTGCGTACGTTATATACCTTGCGTCTTTTCTTGCGGGAGCACATCGGCATATACACGATAGCAGATACAGCGTACTGCCATTTCTCGGCATTACCGGAGCAACTGCAATTACCCTTATCCTGCAACCGGATACAAGCACGATTCTCGTTATCCTCTGCGCGGGATTTGCCATGCTTATTGCTGCAGGAGCCAAGGTGCGCGATCTCGCAATCACCGCGCTTGTTCCGCTTACAGCACTTGCAGCGCTCGTCATATGGAAACCGTACATTCGGGAACGGCTCCTGACTTTTCTTAATCCGCTCTCCGATCAGCTTGGAGCGGGGTATCAAATAAAGCAATCACTTATTGCAGTGGGTTCTGGAGAATGGTTTGGCAGGGGATTCGGGCAGAGTGTTCAAAAATTTAATTACCTGCCGGAACCTATCGGGGACTCTATTTTTGCAGTTTTTGCCGAGGAATTTGGTTTTATTGGCGCGATGCTTCTTATAGGGGTCTTTCTTGCATTTGCATTTCGAGGACTGCGAATTGCATCGCGCGCGCCAGATTATTTTGGTGGACTGCTCGTTGTTGGCATTGTTATACTCATCATATCCCAGTCATTCATTAACATCGCTTCAATGCTCGGCGTAATGCCGCTTACTGGCCTTCCGCTTGTGTTTATAAGCCATGGAGGCACAGCGCTTGCGAGCGCACTTGCAGGTGTTGGTATTGTGCTTAATGTGTCAAAATATACACGTTCATGAAGATTGTTTTTACAGGAGGAGGGACAGGCGGGCATTTTTATCCCATCATTGCGATAGTTGAGCAGATACGGGAAATTGCAAAGGAGCGCAAATTGCTTGAGCCGGAACTCTACTACATTGGACCAGAACCGTATGACGAGCGGGCGCTGTTTGAAAATAATATTGCGTTTCGAAGAAGTCCTGCAGGAAAGGTTCGCCGTTATTTTTCAATACGAAACATTTTTGATTCCATTGCAACAACCCTTGGTATTGTAAAGGCTGTTTTCCAGCTCTTTTCTATTTATCCGGACGTTGTATTCAGCAAGGGCGGGTACGCGAGTTTCCCAACTGTCTTCGCGGCGCGTCTGCTTCGCATTCCAGTAATTATCCACGAATCCGACGCATCCCTCGGACGGGTAAATGCCTGGGCAAAAAAGTTCGCCGAAAAAATAGCCGTCTCGTATCCAGAACTTGCTGAAGAGCTCAATGATGAGCGGGTGGCGTACACAGGAAACCCTATACGAAAGGAATTGCTATCACCGCAACACGAAGGGGCCGATGAATTTCTTCACCTTGAGGCAGGCACGCCAACACTCTTTTTTATTGGCGGCTCGTCCGGCGCGCAGGCAATTAATGACGTCGTATTAACTGCACTCCCGGAACTTGTAAAAAAATATCAGATTATTCACCAAACTGGTGAAAAAAATCTTGAAGAAATTGAGGGTGTTGGATCAGTTATCTTGCGCGATGACGAACACGCGAGTCGCTACCACCCGTTTGGGACTCTCAATATGCTTGCAATGCGAATGTCCGCAGGAGCTGCTGATCTGGTAATTTCTCGTGCTGGCTCCGGTGCAATTTTTGAAATCGCGGCGTGGGGGATCCCGTCAATAATCATTCCTATACCGGAAGAAATTTCCCATGACCAAAATAAAAATGCATTTGCATTTGCTCGTGCCGGTGCAGCGGTTGTTATTGAACAGAGGAACCTTACGAAGCACGTCTTGCTCTCAGAAATTGGACGGTTAATGGAAAATGAGACAAAACGCATGGAAATGTCAGAAGCGGCAAAAAAATACGCAAAACCTGATGCGGCCCGAGTCCTTGCGGAAGGAATATTAGATTCCGCACTTGCGCACGAGTCATGATTTCTTTTAGAAAAATTTTTGGCATGGGAGGACATGTGGTAACGCGCATTGCTCCAAGTCCTACCGGGGCATTACACATAGGTACGGCACGCTCCGCGCTCTTTAATTACCTGTACGCGAAAAAATACAATGGTAGGTTTATTCTCCGTATCGAAGACACTGACAGAAAGCGCAGTCGCAAAGAGTACGAAAAGGATATCCTTTCAGGGCTTGCATGGCTTAATCTTACGTATGATGAATTGTACCGCCAAAGCGAGCGCACAGCTATTTATGCGCCATATATAAAACAGTTGCTCCGAGAAAATAAGGCCTTCGTGTCAAAAGAGAAGAGCACGCACGATTCGTCAGTCGAGGTAGAAGTCATCCGCCTCAGAAATCCTGGGAAGCACATTACATTTTTTGATGAAATTCGCGGTGAAGTAACGTTTGATACACGTGAGTTGGGGGACTTTGTGATAGCTCGCTCTAATACCGAGCCACTCTATCACCTTGCTGTGGTCATAGACGACCATGAAATGGGAGTAACACACATAATCCGCGGCGAGGATCATATTTCAAATACCCCCCGGCAAATCCTCATTCAGGAGGCACTTGGGATATCACGGCCTGTATATGCCCATATTCCGCTTATTTTGGCCTCAGACCGCTCCAAACTCTCAAAACGCAAAGGTGGGGCTGAAGTCGCGGAGTACCGCGAAAAAGGCTACCTTCCGGCGGCACTAGTTAACTACCTCGCGCTCCTTGGGTGGAACCCCGGAACTGAGAGGGAAATTTTCTCATTGGATGAATTGGTTGATTCATTCTCACTTTCCCACGTTCAAAAAAGCGGGGCAATTTTCAGTGAGGAGAAGCTCCAGTGGTTTAACAGAGAACATTTTCGGCGGCTTTCAAGTTCGGAAAAAGTCAATCTTCTCTCAACAGTTTTTGATGGCAAGAAAACTGAAGAAATAGTGCACATAGTACCGATTATCGATGAGCGCTTTGATGGATTGCAAAATCTAGCACATGCAGTACGCGACGGCGAGTACGAGTATTTCTTTTCGGCGCCGTCTGTTGATGAAAATGTATTGCCAGGGAAAAGTGGTACACTAGAGGATGCGCGCGGGCACTTGCAAAAACTAGTGCAGTTACTCGAGTCTACCAGTGATTTCTCAGCAGAAGGCGTAAAAGATACGGTATGGGAGTATGCGAGCGAGAAGGGAAGAGGGGAGGTGCTGTGGCCGATGCGGTATGCGCTTTCAGGCAAAGAAAAATCACCCGATCCGTTCACAATTGCGTCTATCATTGGGAAAGAAGAGACACTAAAGCGCCTGCGCAGAGCAGCCGCACTATGATTCATCAATTACGAAATTCAGTACTTCTTCTCGCACTCTTATTTGCCGTTAGCATGGCACCTGTGCATGCCGCTGATGTAGATACTCTTAAGAACCAAATAGAGGACAGGGCGAAGAAGATACAAGAGCTGGAAAAAGAGATAGCGCAATACGAAAACGAACTAGTTGGGATTAGTGCCGCGAAACGTACTTTGCAAGGAACTATTAATGAGCTCGACATTTCTCGAAAGAAACTGGCAACGGATATACAACTCACTGAAAATCGCATTTCCGCAACTTCTCAGCAAATAAACGAACTTTCATCTGAGATCGCTGATAAGCAGCGCCGTATTGATTTAAATAGTGAAGCCGTAGCAGAAGCGCTCCGCAATCTTGATGAAATGGAATCACAGTCGCTCGTTGCGGCTATTCTCTCTAACCATGACCTCAACGCGTTTTGGAGCGACCTCGATACCCTCCAGCAATTACAAGTCGTACTCCGTGATGAGGTGAAAAGCCTTTCGCAACTGAAAGAACAGCTTGAAGATGTAAAGGTGACAAATGAACGAAAGCAACGAGAACTTTCTGGATTTAGGGAGGAGCTTTCCGGACAGAAAAGCGTGCTTGATGTAACGCGCACGCAACAGAACCAACTCCTCGCGCAGACAAAGAACACGGAGTCAACGTACCAATCAATTCTTGAAGAAAAGAGAGCCGCGCATGAGCAATTTGAAAATGAGCTGGCGGATCTGGAGGCGCAACTGCAAATTGCAATTGACCCAAGCGCAATACCGGCAGTGGGGGAGGGAGTCCTCAATTGGCCATTTGAAGATTCGTATATGCTGCGCTGTCCAAGCTATGAAAAAGCTCTCGGGAATATTTTCTGTTTGACGCAGTATTTTGGCAATACACCGTTTGCGACAGCGAATGCGCAGATTTACTCTGGCAGGGGACACAATGGAGTAGATTTCAGAGCTCCCATTGGAACAAAAATTACCTCGGCACTCTCAGGTACGGTTGTCGGCACCGGAAATACAGATTTACAAAAGGGATGCTACTCGTATGGAAAATGGGCATTGATTCGGCACAATAACGGCCTTTCGACACTCTACGCGCACCTCTCTCACATAGCCGTAGTTGAAGGGCAAGTTATAAAAACCGGAGACCTTGTCGGTTACAGTGGAAATACCGGGTACTCGACCGGCCCACACCTCCACTTTGGCGTGTACGCTTCTCAGGGTGTTCAGGTGGTGCAGTTTACTAAGAGTATTAACTGTAAAAACGTCTACGTGCCGATTGCCCCGCAAGATGCGTATCTCAATCCATTGTCATTCCTGTAATAGTTCGATACTATCGCGCTAGGCATGAACGGAGGGGTCAATGTTTATCCCGTCTCAGTCATCGAAAAATGACATTCTGCACCTGAATATCCGCCGCATCTGAGAGGTGTTCCGTCACGTCTGGCTTTTTCTGTGTCATTTTTGCTCAAGAATCGGTTAAAAAAAGGGTTATTGAACCCTTTTAACTCTTCGGTTCGGAAATGTTCAAAGCATCGTTGTGGCATCTCGCTCCCAGTCTGTGGACAAAAAGCGGTGTGTTGCAAATCAAATCGGCCTGCCCTGTGGACAGGCCGATTGTTCTTATCGTGAGCTTTGCGAAAATAGAAGTGGTCGTATACATACATAATTGTAACGCGTATGGACATGGTAAATAAAGTTGCCTGGATTCTCGTTGTAATCGGGGCACTTAACTGGCTTCTGTTTGGACTCACCGGTTCAGATGTAGGAAGCTACGTTGGCGGCATGGACGGAATCGTCGCGAAGATAATTTACATCCTCGTTGGCGTATCCGGACTCTGGCTTATTGCTTCAAAGTTTATGGGAAAGGGCAAAGGCGGCCCATCAAACTCTGACGCTGGTATGGCAGCACCGATGCAGTAAGAAAATTTTTCTAAAACAAAAAACCGCTCGCGAGAGTGGTTTTTTGTTTACCTGTGCACAACATAGTTTTATTTACTGAAAGAGTGGGGGAGAATATATATGGTCGTTCGTTTTGTTCATTTAAAATTCTTTTGTATGAAGAAAGGACAGTACGAGCATTTGGCGTACTGGTTGCTCATCATCGGAGGCCTTAACTGGCTCGCGCTCGCTCTCTTTAACTGGGAGATCGGGCAGGTTGTCGGAGATGGCGTAACCATGAATCCGGATGACATCGTATCCCGTGTGGTATACGGCGTTATCGGAGTGGCAGCAGCCTACATGCTATTGATGCACAGCAGAAAATAACTTTTTGTTGCTGCAGCACACAGAGAACCGGGCCCGAAGGCCCGGCTTTGTGTTTCCTCTCCCAAAATATTGTGCGACACTAAAATGAATGTGTATTTGACAGGGAAGGGTAGAGAATGAGCAGAAAGCTTATAGCAATTACCGTGCCGCTCGCTAAAAATGGAAACGGGCGGGAATAGCGAATTGGTTTTGCATGCAGATAGCCAAATACAGCAGCCGGAATTGCAAGCCCAAGCAGACACCAAATTCGCAGCCAATCAGGATGAATTGATGGATCAGTTGGTATTGCAGAGAAGATAGCAAGCGGGAACCCTATAAAGGTTGTCTTAAAGCCACCTATTAAGGCATAGAGATTACCTCGTTCAATTCCATATATGCAGCCGGAAGAGCCGATACAGATGAGGGTAACCCCCAAGATAGTAGAGTGCGTACTCATACAGGTCCATTTTGAAGCTCCCATTTATCGTATTTCTACCAATCAGTATACACGATTCAAAATAGCTGATGTAAACTTATGTGTCGCAAAAGGTATATTGTGCGACGT